>Ga0208193_1000255_pt1 | contig 33578 bp, 29 predicted proteins | sample June2015DPH_17_2_FD_184716 | JGI IMG/M metagenome (GOLD analysis project Ga0208193, IMG submission 184716) | Peatland microbial communities from SPRUCE experiment site at the Marcell Experimental Forest, Minnesota, USA - June2015DPH_17_10... | ecosystem: Environmental > Terrestrial > Soil >... | reverse complement strand
CAGAAGAAAAAGCCACGGCCCGAACCCCAAAAAGGATTCGGGCCGTAGCTCTTTCAAGGCAGCCCAGAAATTTTTTTTTCGAGGGTGTCCCCTCAAAAGTAACCACTCATGATAATCAATTAGTAAACACCGTAAATCAACGGTAAATTACACAAAAACAATCACATAGCGGCATAATTTCACACCCTTCAAAAAACAGCGTAGCCGGGGAAACAAAAAGCGAAAGTTGTTCCAGCAAATCCTCAGAAGCTGCCGTCCCAGGCCGCAACATTCGAGCATCTCTCCCGAAGGTATAAAGTTCGGGCAGCCCACACCCTCGTAGCGTATTTGTTTTTGCGGCCAGGCTGGGTCGCTCTACAGCAAGAGGAGAAATGCTCTAGAAGGGAACAGTAATTCATCAGCGGAGCTGGAGTTTCGCTTTCTAATCCCTGTTGCCTATTCCCTGCTCCCTGTTTTATTGCACCGCCGGCGGCGGAAGCATTTTTCGCCGATTCCCCAGCTCCTCCCGCACCAGCGTCAGGCCCAGGATGCAGCGCTCAAACCAGTCTGAAAGCCGCCCAAAGAGTGCCGCTTCCTTTTCATACTCGAAGAGGTTGAACTGGCTCACAATGTAGTAGCTCTCCTTGCCCGCATGCACCAGGTCCGGAAAGCTGGCGCGATAGCGCCTATGCTGCCGCGAAGACTCCGGATACATGCCCGCCACAAAGAGCGCGTAATCGCCAATGTGTTTGCGAACACGCCGCTCGGTGTCGAAGCTGGACGCGGAGCCATGCACCGGATCGGCCGCAGCCATCATCTGCTCCAACTCAGCCACAGGCCGGCCGAACGTATCGCGCAGTTCATACAGCTTGTCGGAGCTCGAGAAATCGCACAACAGCCGCGCAACGTATTCCGTCACTTCAGGATCATGCAGGCCAAGCCGTCCCTCATAGCTGTTGCGGACAGCTTGTTCAAAGAACGCTGTGAGGGGATGAGGGTTTTGCCGAGAGTTGGACCGCGACGCTGGGTTTGATTCAGACCGCATGACGCCTCCTATGGAAAGGTGCGAAGGCGCCGGTCTGAAAGACTACCGGGAGCAGCCGGGGCTTCCAGCCACTTTCCAGCGCGGCGCCAGATTCACGCCACGTTTACCGAGATTTGACACGGATCATATCGGAAAAGTTGTCATGGTCAAGAGAAGATCCGAAAGTTTCCTGACAACAGGAACCGTATTGATAAGTGCTTTGCGCAAGGATTCCGTTTCCGAAACAGTTTTCGAACAAAGAAAAGGGCAGCCGAAAACGGCTGCCCTTTCTGTTATGCGGTTTTGCGCAATCCTACACCGTCGCAGGCTGCCGCTGCTCCAGCTTCGCAAGCCGGTCTGCCAGCAGCTTCTCCAGGTTCACCAGCGCGGCGGAGAAGCCCTCAATGCCTTCCTTCAGCTTGTCGTGGGCCATGCGGTCCTCGGCATGCATCTTGTCGAAGGTCTCCTTGTTCATGGGAATTTTCTCGATATCCAGCTTCTTGGCTGCTTCCGGATCGAGCTTGCGCGGCAGGTCAGCTTCCGTCTTTTCGAGTTCTTCCAGCAGCTTCGGCGAAATGGTCAGCAGATCGCTGCCGGCCAGCTCCGTAATTTCGCCTATGTTGCGGAAGCTCGCGCCCATCACCTGCGTTTTGTAGCCAAACTTCTTGAAGTAGTCGTAAATCTTCGTCACAGACTGCACGCCCGGATCATCCGCGCCTTGGTAGTCCTTGCCGGTGTCTTTCTTGTACCAGTCCAGAATGCGGCCGACGAACGGCGAAACCAGCGTCACACCCGCCTCAGCACAGGCCACAGCCTGGTGAATGCCGAAGAGCAGCGTCAGGTTGCAATGAATGCCTTCCTTCTCCAGCACCTCAGCCGCGCGAATGCCTTCCCATGTGGAGGCAATCTTGATCAGCACATGACCGCGGCCAACGCCGGCCTCGTCATACTGCTTGATAATCGCGTGCGCCTGCTCAATCGTCTTCGCAGTGTCATACGAGAGCCGCGCGTCAACCTCGGTGGAAACGCGTCCGGGCACAATGGCCAGAATCTTCTTGCCAAAGGCCACGGCCAGTCGCTGGAACGCGAGGTTGGCAACGTCCGTGTCGCTCGCTGACTCGCCCTTATCATTGCGCGCCTGCTTCAAAACCTCGTCCACAATGGACTGATACTGCGGCATCTGCGCGGCAGCGGTAATCAGCGAAGGATTCGTCGTCGCGTCCGTCGGCTTGAACTGCTCCATCGCTTCAATATCGCCGGTATCGGCAACCACCACGGTGTACTTCCGCAACTGTTCCAATAGATTCTGTGGCATGAATTCCTCCAAGGGAGCTACCGGCGCAGCAAAAAAGAGCGAATTTTAGGCCAAATCTTTTGAAAAAGCCCCGCGCCCGGCGCGTTCCATCTCAGTGTACGCCCGATTGGATGCCGACGGTGAAGAACGGGTTACAAGCGTAATTTGCTTTTCCTGCTGAGCTATCCTGTGCAGCCTTATTTCCCAAGCTGCTTGATTTGAGCGGGTTGCGAACGGGAACACACTCCTTATCGAAATCTTCATGCGATCTTTATTTCGGAACTGTGCAGCGAACTGTGCGATACAGATTTTCAGATTCCGATGGCGAGGGATGGGGATCCCCTCCCGAAATGAAGACGGCTCTAATCCATAGTGGATTCGAGCCGTGTCTTTTCTCTGCTGATTATGAGTGTTTCACAAATGGGGTTAATTCTATGCAAACTATCTGGGAGAAGTTCCGCACGAAAGGGCACTGGACTAAAGTAACTAATTGCTGGGAGCGGTTTTCTGCTGGTCGATGGAAGAACGAGCGGGAGTGCTGTCCCACCCATCGAGCAGAGTGCGCTCGATGGATGGGGCACCCGGCATTTGTGGTATCCCCGGTCTCCAAAACCAGGAGACCGGGGGCACCCGCGCTGAGCGGTCTACATGAATCGACTGGCCTCATAAAATTACCCGCAACTAAAGTCCGTGATACAGTGTGTATATACACATGCGCATTGATTGGGATGAACGGAAGAACCGCCTCAACCAACGCAAACATGGAGTTTCATTCGAACTCGCGTCCTTGGTCTTTGCCGATCCGGATCGTTTAATCGTGCTCGACCGGGTCGATGAAACAGGTGAGCAACGCTGGCATGCCATTGGACGCATAAGCCATCAACTGCTATCGCAAAGCGCGATTCTTCTTGTTGTGCATGTTTACAGAAAGGACTTATATGGCGAAGAGGTTATCCGTATCATCAGCGCCCGTGCAGCTCAAAAGCGTGACATTGGAAGATATGCAACGCAGGAAGTGGACGAAATCTGAGATAGAAGCCGTCAAGCGCATTGCCGCCAGACAGGCCGCTGGCGACGACTCAGGCATCGACTACTCCGACATACCACCGCTCACCGACGAGCAGCTTGCCCGTATGGTCCGCTTCCGCGACATCCCGCGCAAGGTTCCCGTGAGCGTCCGTCTCGATCCGCAAGTGCTCGAATGGCTCAAGTCCAAAGGCGCAGGCCATCTCACCCGCATCAACGACATTTTGGCAAACCTAATGGAAGCCGAACGCTCTGCCGCAATACGAAGAACTTAGAAATGTCTATGCAGGCTTGGATGGGTAATAGCGACTTTAGCCACGCCAATCCAAAGTTCTTTCTCGAATTCGATAGAAGCACAAAGGCCCACCTCATCGGTGGGCCTTCGTTTTTAGCTAAAAGCTAACAGCTAGGAGCTAAAAGCTACCTACTTCCCAATCGCCTTTGCCAGAGTCTCGCCCATCTCCGCGGGTGAAACAACCACGTGAATGCCGGCCTCGCGCATCGCTTCCATCTTGCTGGCCGCGGTGCCTTCGCCGCCGGAGATGATGGCTCCAGCGTGGCCCATGCGGCGGCCCGGAGGCGCGGTCTGTCCGGCGATGAAGCCCACAACAGGCTTCTTTACGTTGGCCTTGACCCATGCGGCGGCATCGATCTCAGCCGATCCGCCGATTTCGCCGATCATGATGATGGCTTCTGTATCGGGATCGTCATTCAATAGCTTCAACGCATCAATATGCGTGGTGCCGATGATCGGGTCACCGCCGATGCCGATGGCCGTGGACTGCCCGATGCCGCGCTGCGTGAGCTGATGCACGGCTTCGTAGGTCAGCGTGCCCGACTTCGACACAATGCCCACCGAACCCTGCTTGTGAATACGTCCCGGCATGATGCCGATCTTCGCCATGCCCGGCGAGATCACGCCTGGGCAGTTGGGCCCAATCAGCCGCGACTTGGAGTGCTTGATCTTGGCCCAGACCTTCACCATGTCCAGCGTTGGAATGCCTTCCGTGATGCAGACGATCAGCGGAATGCCCGCGTCCTCAGCCTCAAGAATCGCGTCAGCCGCAAACGGTGGCGGCACAAAGATCATCGTCGCATTCGCGCCGGTGTCTTTCACAGCATCTGCAACAGTATTGAAGACCGGCCAACCTTCATGAATGGAACCGCCCTTACCGGGAGTTACACCGCCGACGACTTTCGTTCCATATTCCGCACAACCCTTTGCGTGGAACGTTCCTTCTTTGCCGGTAATTCCCTGCACGATGAGACGAGTGTTGTTATCTACCAGAACTGCCATTCTTAGCTCCTAGCTATCAGCCGTAGGATTCAGGGGCTAAAGCCCGATTTCATTTTTCGGCTATATCGGCACGACTAAAGTCGTGCCCTGTTACAAAGCAAATACAGTGGGGGATTAATGGCCGGCTGCTGCCTTTACGACGAGATCCGCAGCATCCTTCATCGTTGCGCCCACCTGGAAATTCAATCCCGACTCTTGAAGAATCTTGCGGCCTTCTTCCACATTGGTTCCTTCAAGCCGGAGCACAATCGGCACCTTCACGTTCAGATTCTTCGCAGCAGCTACGACGCCCGTCGCCAGCCGGTCCACGCGCAAAATGCCGCCGAAGATGTTGATGAAGATGGCCTTCACATTCGCGTCAGAGAGAAGAATCTCAAAGGCGTGCTCGATCTGTTCCTGCGTTGCGCCGCCGCCTACGTCAAGGAAGTTTGCAGGTGAGCCGCCCGCGTACTGAATGATGTCCATCGTGGCCATCGCCAGGCCCGCGCCGTTCACCATGCAGGCAATGGAGCCATCGAGCTTGATGTAATTCAGCGCGTACTTGCTTGCTTCCACTTCCAGCGGATCTTCCTCGGCCACATCGCGCAGCGCCTTGATCTCCGGATGACGGAAGAGCGCGTTGTCGTCGAAGTTCATCTTCGCGTCGAGCGCAAACAGCTTGTCGTCCTTCGTCGTAATAAAAGGATTGATCTCGAGCAACGACGAATCCGTCTCGATAAACGCCTTATAGAGCGATTGGAAGAACACCACAGCCTGGTTAATTTGAGTCGGCTTCAATCCCAGCGCAAAGGCCAGCTTCCGCGCCTGCCACGCGCCAAAGCCCACCGCCGGGTCGATCGCTTCCTTATAGATCGCGGTCGGGTCCTTCGCGGCGACCTCTTCAATCTCCATGCCGCCGGCCTGCGAGGCCATAAACGTCAGCTTGCCTGCCGCGCGGTCCAGCACAATACCAAGATAGAGTTCGCGGTCAATTGCCGCCGTCTCTTCAACCAGCAGGCGCTGCACCTTCTGCCCCTGCGGACCGGTCTGGTGCGTGATGAGCTGCATGCCAAGAATGTTCTTGACGTGCTCTTCGGCATCTTCGCGGGTTCTGGCCACCTTCACGCCGCCGCCTTTACCGCGGCCTCCGGCGTGAATCTGCGCCTTTACAACCACGCCGCTTGCGCCCTCGGCAAACAGCTTCCGCGCCACGGCAGAAGCCTCTTCCGGCGTATTCGCTACTTCGCCCCTGGGCACGGGCACGCCATATTTCGCGAGAATTTCCTTCGCCTGATACTCGTGAATCTTCATGTCTCTGGGAACCGCCACTGCCGCTGAGATTGGAGTGTTAGCGGCAAGCTCATACTATCGCCCGCTACCAACGAGCGGCAATCCGCACCGGGGCGATGAGGCGCATGCGGGGGCTCCAGTTACCATATTGAGAGATATGGGCATTGTTAAAGACCTGTTGAAGCCGCTGGCCGAGGACGGCGAGTCCCTCACACGCGAGCAGTCCGCGGATGTGCTGCGGGAAATTCTCGCCGGCACGGTTCCGGATGTTGAAACCGCCGCATTTCTGGCCGTGCTGGCTACGCGTGGGGAGCTGGCCCCGGAGCTGGCGGGATTTGTCGAAGTCATGCGCGCCAATTCCGTTCCCGTTCCGCTCACCGATGCCGAACGCGAAGAGCTGGTAGACACCTGCGGCACAGGCGGCGGCGGTCCGCTCACCTTCAATATCTCTTCCGGCGCAGCGCTCGTCGCCGCGGCCGCCGGAGCCAAAGTCGCCAAGCACGGCAACCGCGCCGTCACCTCGCGCTGCGGTTCGGCGGATGTGCTGGAAGCTCTTGGCATCCCCATCACGCTCGGTCCGGATCTGGCCGCCGAGTGCCTGCGCGAGACCGGCTTTGTCTTTCTCTTTGCGCCGCACTACCATCCGGCTATGCAGGCCGTACGTGAGCTGCGCCGCGCATTGGGCTTCCGCACGATCTTTAATCTTGCCGGCCCAATCAGCAACCCAGCAGGCGCGCGTAATCAGGTGATCGGAGTTCTCGCTCCCAGCCGCGTGCTGCTTATGGGCCGTACTCTTGTCGCGCTCGGCGCACGCCATGCCTTCGTCGTTCACGGTTCCGATGGCATCGACGAGTTGACCACCACCGGCGAATCTGTAGTCGCCCGGATATTTGAAGAAGAGCCCAGCAAGACACTCACGATGAAGGCCGCCCGCATCACGCCTGAAATGGCCGGCCTTCCGCTCGCAAAACTCGAAGAGTTCACCGGCGGCGACGTGGACACCAACGCATCGCTGCTCTATGACGTGATCACCGGCCTTCCGGGCGCGCGCCGCGATATTGTCCTGCTCAACGCCGCCGCCGCGCTCGTTGCCGCGGGCCTTGCCGGCGACCTCAAGGAAGGCGTAGCCCTCGGCGCGGAAGCCATTGACTCCGGCCAGGCCGCAGCCACGCTGGCCAAGCTCCGCAACTTCGGCGAGAGGCACGGAACGGCTCAGTAGCCGCAAGCGTATCAATAGCTACGGTCACACGCTATCCCGCACATGATAGTGTTAAATGCGCATCCGAATGCCTCAAGCACCATGTAAACCCGTCTTCGCTCTGGCTGTCCTTACTCTGGCAACCGCAGTAGCGCGTGCGCAGTCTTCCTCACCCGTAATCGTCGAACCCGGCGCTCCGGGCCAGCCTTCAAAGACCCTGCCCGCCGACACGCGCCCCTCACTGCCTCCAGCCTCGCACGCAGATGTCGAGTTCATGCAGGGCATGATCATGCACCACTCGCAGGCCGTTGAGATGACCGGCCTCATTGCGTCGCATACCTCGAATGCGGCGCTTGCCTCACTCGGCGCAAAGATCTCCAGCTCGCAGTCGGATGAGATTCGCTTCATGCAGCGCTGGCTTGCCGCGCGCGGCCAGCCTATATCGATGGCTATGCCCGGAATGCCGGAGATGGATATGGATGGCAACCCGATGAAGCCCATGCCCGGCATGCTTACGCCCGCGCAGATGGAAGCACTCCGCGCCGCACGCGGCGCGCAATTCGACCGCCTCTTTCTCACCGGCATGATTCAGCACCACAACGGCGCGCTCATCATGGTCAAGGATCTCTTTAACACAGCGGCGGCAGGCCAGGACGCCGATATTTTCAACTTTGCCACGGATGCGGACAACACGCAGCGGGCAGAGATCGCCATCATGCAAAAAATGCTTGAAAAACTTTCGCCCCAAAAACTTTCGGAGGTCAAACAGTGAACACCCTTTGCAAGGCCGCTCTCTACTCCGCGGCGCTGGCGGTTCTCGCCGCATCCGCTCACTCGCTCGTGGCGCAGGCCGCAGCACCCACACCAGCTCCAGCGCCCGCAACTCCGCCGCCCTCAGCGCAGCAGATGCAAAACCCGTTCGCGCCCGCACCCGCGCCACCGCTGCCCGCCGGCATGACCGGCTCCGATACCAGCGATCCCCGCTACACCCTCAAGCCCGGCCTCTATGACGCCGGCGAGGCCGCATCCGGGATGAAGCATGTGGCCTTTCTCAAGAAGCCCGATGCCTTCCAGATCACCGCTTCCACGCCGGACGATCCCAAGGTGCAAAAGACCCTCACGCAGCTCGGCATGGCCCCAGGCATGAAGATGCCGCCCGCCATGCAGATGGTCATCGCACAGCTTGCCTTTGCCAACTCGGACTTTGCCTTTGAGGGCGGACATCTCTTCCAGGGCAATTTTTACGGCATCAACATCTGGGACATTTCCAACCCTGCCAAGACCTCGCTGCTCACCTCACTCGTCTGCCCCGGCGGCCAGGGCGATGTCTCCGTCTACGGCAAGCTGCTCTTCATGTCGGTTGAAATGCCGAATGGCCGCCTCGATTGCGGCGAGCAGGGCTTCGCGCCTCCGCCGGCGCCCAAGCCGGGCGAGCGTCCCAGCCGCACGCCGCCTGCCGATCCCGCGCGCTTTCGCGGCGTCCGCATCTTCGATATTTCCGACATCAAGAATCCCAAGCAGGTAGCCGCCGTGCAGACCTGCCGCGGCTCCCACACGCATACCCTCGTCGTCGATCCCAACGACAAGGACAACGTCTACATTTACGTTTCGGGAACCTCCTTCGTGCGCCCTACAGAAGAGCTCACCGGCTGCGTCGATGCAGCTCCCGACAAGGACCCCAATACCGCGCTCTTCCGCATTGAAGTCATCAAGGTTCCGGTCGCGCACCCTGAGCAGGCCAAGGTCGTTTCCAGCCCGCGCGTCTTTATCGATCCCCGCACCGGCGCTCTTAACGGCCTCAACAACGGCGGCGCAGAGCACGGCGATGCCAAGGCCAAGCCGGAAGACACCAACCAGTGCCACGACATTACGGTTTACTCCGCCATCGGCCTCGCCGCCGGCGCATGCTCCGGCAACGGCATCCTGCTCGACATCAAAGACCCCGTGAACCCCAAGCGCGTGGACGCCGTCAACGATCCCAACTACTCCTACTGGCACTCGGCTTCGTTCTCGAATGACGGCTCCAAGGTCGTCTTCACCGACGAGTGGGGTGGTGGTCTCGGCGCTCGCTGCCGTCCCACCGATCCCAACAAGTGGGGCGCGGACGCCATCTTCAATCTCAAGGACGACAAGCTCAGCCTGCAGTCCTACTACAAGCTGCCTGCCGCGCAGGGCGACACGGAAAACTGCGTCGCGCACAACGGATCCTTAATTCCAATTCCGGGCCGCGACATTGAAGTGCAGGCCTGGTATCAGGGCGGCGTCTCTGTCATGGATTTCACCGATCCGGCAAAGCCCTACGAGATCGCCTACTTTGACCGCGGCCCCATCGACCCCAAGATGCTTGTCCTCGGCGGCTACTGGTCTGCCTACTGGTACAACGGCGCAATTTATGGCTCGGAGATCGCGCGCGGTCTCGACATCTTTGAGCTGACACCGACAAAATTCCTCACGCAGAACGAAATCGACGCGGCTAAAGCCGTTAAGGTGGCCGAGCTCAACGTTCAGAACCAACAGAAGATCGTCTGGCCCAACAAGCTCGTCGTGGCGAAGGCTTATGTCGATCAGCTCAGCCGCTCAAAGGCCCTGCCTGACACCGACATCACCGCTCTTACCGACAGCATTCAGCAGGCGGAAAAGTCCAAACTCAACAAGAAATCCGCAGCCAAGCTCAAAACCCTCGCCGACCGGCTGGATTCAAGCTCTGCTTCAGTCTCCGATCCAGCAGACTCCAAGCGCGTAGCCGCCCTCTCAGCCATCCTGAAAGCCCCGACGGCGTAAACAAACCCGCAATAAAACAAGGCCCGCATGGATCACTCCACGCGGGCCGGTTTCTCTTCAAAGCAACTTGCTTAGTAGATATTACCTCTCTATTTCTTTTCGTAAACGAATGTAGTTTTGGAATCAGGTTTATCTGAATTCCACAAAGAGTAAGTAATGACTTTACCATCGTCGCTCAATTTCATAGAGCCTTGAGTGAAATCTTTATCATGGCGTTTCATCACAACGGCAAACTCACGACCTCCAGCAGGCCACACGGTACGGGTAGCCCCCTCTGGAGCTTGGGACCAGCGCGTCTCTGCCTCGACTCCATTGAGCAGTGCGTCGATGTGGCGGCCCGAATTCGGATAATCAATTCGTAAAGCCTGATTGTCGAGCTTCAAAGTCATGTCAGCATACTCCTGAATGTAGCTCGTATCCCGCCACTGGCCTGCAAAACCATTCGCCCCGGACAATCGTGAAAACACGATTTGATGTGTGAATGCGGACGCATTCGGTCGAAACTCAGTTACAGTCGTTGTAAAAATCTTCCCGTCAGTAGAAAGCTCATCGCGGGTAGCCCTCGTCTTTACCCCATTTTCTTTTAGGGCTATGTCTAAGACTGTAGCGCTGCTTTTTACGCAGGTTAGCATGCGGTTGTTTCCTATTGATCGATCCTGTCCATCGCAATGAAGAGTGTGACTGGAACTTTCATCAAAGCGATATTCATCATCCGCCGTAATCAAAATTGTCAGAATCGGATCTTGAAAACTACTCTTGGCAGGATTCAACTTCCATAAGCCATTCCAGTCTGGCGAGGGTGTCTGGCAGCCCAATGCGACGGCAAATACAAAGAAAAAGACCCAACAAAAACTTACGTTCCGCATCGATCTCTAATTTCCCCTCTTCATCGCCCACAAAATCCCACCCTCAATCACCCCGTAAAGCATAGGCTTCGCATAATCCTCTTTGTTATGCCCCAGCGCGATATAAAACTCCCGCCCTCCATCAAACTCATGCCACCACGCCAGAGGCAGCGGATTCGGAAACCCGCCCGGATCAATCTTCATCTTGTCCAGCGCACTCAGCTTCGTCCGATCCGTCACCAGCACAGGATGAATATCAGGATTCAGATGGTCGATGAAATAACACTCATCCGTCCATGAGAACTTCTGCGGCAGCCCCCGAACCGCAGCAAACCTGGGATCGGCGACTTCGACCGTAAACGTCTGCATCACCGGATGCACCGCAAACTTGCCACCCAGCACAGACTGAAAGTAAGGCCAGTCGCGCTCCGACCCTGAAGCGGAGTGAATCCCCACAAGCCCTCCACCCGCCTCAATGAAATGCTTGAACGCATCCCGCTGCGCATCCGTCGTAAAAGCCTCATTATTGCTGTTCGAAAATACCAGCGCAGCATACTGCTTGAGATTCGCATCCGTGAAGACGGCCGGATCATCCGAAGCATCGACGGCAAAGCCCTTCTCAGCGCCCATCTTCTTGATGGCCTCAACGCTGGAAGCAATGTTGTCGTGAACGTAGCCCTTGCCATCGGGCGTATAGTTCCGCGTGTAAACCAGAACGCGCAACGGCTTCTGCGCCGCAACCGGCAGCAGACCGAAGCATGCCGTCAGAACAAAGACAGCCTTCAAAACGCAATCTAGAAATTTCATAGGCAAGCGCATTTTCATCGAACGCGACTATAGATCGCTACCGAAAAGTAGCGATCCGACCTGGGCTGCGCTACCGGAAGCGCAAAGCCCTCATTTCGCGGAGCAGGTCTTCGTACCGGTATCGGCAACGCTCGCGATCATCCATTTTCCGTCCACACGAACCATATTGAATAGATCCGTTCCGCAGTGATCCACCTTCCCATCGACCAGAAAGTCGAATGGCGCCCACACCACGGCGAGATCGCTATCGATGCGGATCAGTGGATCGTGGATGCGTTCCTCGATCTGCGTCTTGCCGGGTTTACCAACGCGCTCCGCAAAGGCTTCAAAGGTCATCTGCGCCGGTTTGCCGTCGCGCATCAGCACCATTGTGCCGCCAGGCAGAGTGGGAGCCTTAATCGCCGCGGCATCGCGTTTTGACATGCCGTCAAACATCGCATGAATCGGCGTCAGCACAGCCTGCTCCTCCGCCGATTGCGCAAAGGCGCGGGTTGTAAAGCTCGTTGCCAGAATGATGCCGAAAAAGAAAGCGAACTGCTTTGCGTGCTTGTTCATGGCCGCAATTTTACCTTGAGATGAGTCCCAACAACACCCATCGCTCGATATGAAATCTGTAATTCCGCAAGCCCCACGAGCGTTTTCACTGCCATTTCATCCTCAACCTATCGCAAACCTTACAATGAAGAGTCGCGTTCTTACGAACGAAGCCCTTAAAAGTTTGAGGTTTTGCTGTGTCGAATATCCTTGAAAATCTCCCTGTCGGTGAAAAAGTCGGCATCGCCTTCTCCGGCGGCCTTGATACCTCCGCCGCGCTGCACTGGATGAAGCAGAAGGGCGCAGTTCCCTACGCCTACACGGCCAATCTCGGCCAGCCCGACGAGACCGATTACGACGCCATTCCGCGCAAGGCACTCGAATACGGCGCGGAAAAAGCCCGCCTCATCGATTGCCGCCTGCAGCTCGTGCAGGAAGGCATCGCTGCCCTGCAATCCGGCGCGTTCCATATTTCGACCGCCGGCGTGACGTACTTCAACACCACGCCTATTGGCCGCGCCGTCACCGGCACCATGCTCGTCACGGCGATGAAGGAAGATGCTGTCGATATCTGGGGTGACGGGTCTACCTTCAAGGGCAATGACATCGAGCGCTTCTATCGCTACGGCCTGCTGGTCAATCCGAACCTCCGCGTGTACAAGCCCTGGCTCGATGCGGCCTTCATCGATGAGCTCGGCGGCCGCGCCGAAATGTCCGCTTTCATGCAGAAGTCGGGCTTCGAGTACAAGATGTCCTCCGAGAAGGCCTATTCCACCGACTCGAACATTCTCGGCGCGACGCATGAAGCCAAAGACCTCGAACATCTTTCGAGCAGCATCCGCATCGTGCAGCCGATCATGGGCGTTGCAAGCTGGCGCGGCGATGTGGACGTGAAGCCCGAAGAAGTCTCCATCCGCTTCATCGAAGGCCAGCCGGTCGCGCTTAACGGCAAGGAGATCGCCGATCCCGTCGAGCTGTTGCTGATTGCGAACAACATTGGCGGACGCCACGGCCTCGGTATGAGCGACCAGATCGAGAACCGCATCATTGAAGCGAAATCGCGCGGCATCTACGAGGCACCCGGCCTTGCACTGCTCTACATCGCTTACGAGCGCCTCATCACCGGCATCCACAACGAAGACACCATTGAGCAGTACCGTGAAAATGGCCGCAAGCTGGGTAGGCTGCTTTATCAGGGCCGCTGGTTCGATCCCCAGGCCATCATGCTCCGCGAGAGCGCGCAGCGCTGGGTGGCGCGGCCCATTACAGGCGAAGTGACCGTGGAGCTGCGGCGCGGCAACGACTACTCTATCCTCAACACCGATTCGCCAAATCTGACCTTCAAGCCGGAGAGGCTTTCGATGGAAAAAACGAATTCGGTCTTCTCACCACGCGACCGCATCGGCCAGCTCACCATGCGCAACCTTGACATCGTGGACACGCGTGCAAAGCTGCTCACCTACGCAGAGGCCGGCCTGCTTACGCTCTCAACAAGCGCGAACATGCCGCAGCTCGGCGGCGACAAGAAGAAGTAACTCGACACCAAAAATCAAACGGCGCGAGCATCGCAAGATGCCCGCGCCGTTGCTGCTTGTTCGTCTCTCGTCCTTCGTAATTCGTCCCTAAACAACAGCGTTCTTCGCGATCACCGTCTTGTACCACTCGGCGCTCAGCTTCGGGTACCGCTTCAGCGTTGTGTAGTCCACGTAGTGAATGCCGAAGCGCTTCGAGTATCCATCCGCCCACTCAAAGTTATCGAGCAAACTCCACAGGAAGTAGCCCTTGATGGGATAGCCTTCGGCAGCGGCGCGGTGAAGCTGCGTCACGTAGTTGCGCAGATACATCACGCGGTCAACATCTCCCACATGGCCATCGGGCGTCAGCACATCATCGCTTGAGCAGCCGTTCTCCGTGATGTACATCGCCGGCGGATGCCACAATTCGCATACATTCCGTACCGCCCAGTAAATGCTCTCCGGTCCAATGTTCAGCCACGGAGAAGCCATGTGCGGATACGATTTCGGATTCGGTTCAACAGCAAAGCCCAGCGGCCCGCCGGCTGCGCGCACATACGTCGGCGTGTACACGTTGTGGCCCACAAAGTCGAGCTTCGATCCAATCGCCTTGAAGTCATCCGGCTCCCACTTCGGAGCGTCGGCGCCTTCGTGCTTCAGATACTCCTCAATGTACTTGCCTTCCATGATGGCAGTGAGGAACGGCGCATTCAGGATGCGGGTCGCCTTCTTGGCGGCCTCGATGTGCTCCTCAGTCTCGATCACCGGCACAAACACGTTGGCGTTTTCCGCAAGACCTACCTGCGTCCCGGTCGGTGCATTTGCGCGTATGGCCTGCACGCCGTAGCCATGCGCCAGAATGCCGTGGTGCCGCACCTGGTTCGCCTCGCCATTGGGCAGCTTCAGCCCCGGCGCAAACTGCCCATTGCGATAGCCAAGGTCCGTAAAACACGTCAGCTCATTCGTCGTCATCCAGTGCTTCACCTTGTCGCCAAGGTGCTTCGCCATATAGCCCGCATAGTCTCCATACGCCTTTGACGTGTCGCGGTTCTGCCATCCACCCGGCAGCGCAGCGGGCAGGTCCCAATGGAAGAGCGTCACATAGGGCGTAATTCCCTTGGCCAGCAGATCGTCCACCACGCGGTGGTAGTAGTCCACACCCTTGGGGTTCGGCGTGCCCTTGCCTTCAGGGAAGATGCGCGACCAGGCAATCGACATGCGGTAGGTCTGCACGCCGAGGTCCTTGAGCAACTGTGCGTCTTCTTTGTAGCGGTGGTAGGAGTCATCCGCTACATCGCCCGTTTCGCCGTTATGCGTCTTGCCCGGCGTGTGCGCAAAGATGTCCCAGTTCGTCTCTCCGCGGCCGTCTTCCTTCACCGCGCCTTCAATCTGATAGCTGGCCGTGGAGCAGCCCCATTTGAAGCCCTCCGGAAATTTGAGGCTGATGGGCTTGCGCTCAAACGACTGGCCAAAAGCAAGTCCAGATGTAGCGAGACCAGGCAGGGTGACGCCGCTTGCGGCGGCTGCCGCTGTGGCGGCTGCGGTTTTGCCGAACAGGCGGCGCGAGATGGCTTTCATTCGGAGGGCTCCTCAAAATTGCACAGATAGGCTGCGGAAACGTTTTAGCAGAGCTGATGTGCCGCAGCCAAGGGGGAATTCTAGCAGGACGATGGAAGGATTGGATTGTTAAGAATTCTTGCTTTGGAAACACTTCAAAGCCGCACGTAACTTAATGAATTTGACAGCATTTTGCAAGCTGTGTGAGAGTTGGTCCGTCTTCGGGCTCCCGCATTTGGAAATACACTGTCGCCGCTTTCTTCGATTGAGTCACTCGAAATTGACTCAATGCAACGAAGAAACAGGTTTCGGCCATGCGTAGAAAGGGAGAAATCAATGACTAAGACTTTGAAATCATGGCTTTGTTTGGCTTTTGCCGGAATTCTTATCAGCAGTTCTCAAATGGTCTGCGGACAGGCCTCGTCCTCTCCATTGCCAGACATCACCTTCTCCACGCACATTCCAGGAAGACAGCCTCCGTTCAAGATAGTCCAGGTCTTGATCGACAATAAGCCCATCCCGCTGGACGTCCCGGTAAGTGTGTCTCCTGGGTGGGTCAACCGCCTGGCTATTGTGATACAAAATGCCAGCAAAAAAGAGATGATATACGGCGAAATTATCGTTGAATTTCCTGAGACAGGCACAGGCGAGAGCAACAAGCCGATACTCACCACGGTTAATTTCCTGGGGCGGCAACCTTCCCATGCGTTTCTACGCAGGGATGGCACTTCTCGCCCGGTTTCAGACGTAATGCTTCATCATCCGGAGATACATATTCCGCCCGGTGGAACCATGCGATTCACCTTCGATGCGAATCCAAATAACACCTTGGAAGCCGATGTGTATCGTTTAGCCGGCACGGTACACAAGGTTACAGTTTTGCCGAGGACTTTCTTTTTTGCCGATGAAAGCACATGGCAGGGCGGATGGTTCGCCATTCCTGAGCCTCCTCCGGTTGTTTGGAGAGAGGTTTCTCCAGATGGCTTTTAATACTGTCGTACAGTTGGGCGTTTCGCAGCCTAGGAGGGCGATCATGGCATCCTCACCCTCATGCAGTTGCGCTTCGCTTCGCTTGCAGTGACTTGCTTGCGGCAGGACTTACACCCGCAAGAATGTGACCATGCTGGGCGTACCAAATAAAAAGCCGCGGCATTTAGCCGCGGCCCAATGAACTGCACCAATACTTCGGTTGGTACGGTGCTCGTTCGAATTTCTTAAAGCTCCTTCACGCCTTCCACAAATGCCTTCAGCTTGCGGCTGCGGCTTGGGTGGCGCAGCTTGCGGAGTGCCTTGGCTTCAATCTGCCGGATGCGCTCGCGCGTTACCTGGAAGCTCTGGCCCACTTCTTCCAGCGTATGCTCGGAGCCGTCCTCCAGACCGAAGCGCATCTTGATCACGCGCTCTTCGCGCGGTGTCAGAGTGCGCAGAACCTGAGACGTATACTCCTTCAGGTTCACGCTGATCACGGCTTCGGAAGGCGATACAGCCTGGCGGTCTTCAATGAAGTCGCCAAGATGCGAATCCTCTTCTTCGCCGATCGGAGTTTCCAGTGATATCGGCTCCTGCGCAATCTTCAGCACCTTGCGAACCTTTGCCACTGGAATATCCATGCGGCGCGCAATCTCTTCTGAAGAAGGCTCGCGGCCCAGCTCCTGCACAAGCTGACGGCTGGTGCGGATGAGCTTGTTGATCGTTTCGATCATGTGCACCGGGATACGAATCGTCCTGGCCTGGTCCGCAATCGCGCGCGTAATCGCCTGGCGAATCCACCAGGTCGCATACGTCGAGAACTTGTATCCACGGCGGTACTCGAACTTGTCCACGGCCTTCATCAGGCCGATGTTGCCTTCCTGAATCAGGTCGAGGAACTGCAATCCGCGGTTGGTGTACTTCTTTGCAATTGAAACCACCAGTCGCAGGTTGGCCTCAATCAGCTCACGCTTGGCCTGCTCGGCGTCCATGTCGCCCTGGATCATCTCGCGCTGCGTGCGCTTCAGCTCGGTAATCAAGATGCCGGAATCCGCTTCAAGCTTTTCGAGGTCCACCTTGCAGTTCTTCTGCTGGCGGCGATACTCCTTCTTGAGCTCTTCGCTGCGGCTGGCTTCATACTTCTGATCCAGCGAGCGAATCTGCCGCTCCAGCGTCCGCATGGTATCCACGGTCTTGTTCACGCGGTCGAGCAAACGCTTGCGCTCCATGGGCGTGTACTTCAGCTCGCGGACAATGCGCGAAATCAAGACCTTCTCCCGCGCTATGAGCCAGCGGGTGTGGCGCAGCTCCTTCGCCTTGGTCTTGACGTTGGCAAGCGCCTCGGCCTTTTCCTCGAACGCGGCAATCTTCTTCTGGTGCCTTACGATCGCATCGATCCGCGACACCGTCGACTTCACACGCGACTGCACCACGTCTTCGGTCAGCTCTTCCTCGTCGAAGATGACCACTTCTTTCACGTTGCGCACGCCGCGCTTCAGGTCTTCGCCCAGCGCCACAATCTCGCGAATCACAATCGGCGAGCGAGAAATCGCCTTCAGCACGCGGTTCTGCCCGCGCTCAATGCGCTTGGCAATCTCCACTTCGCCTTCACGCGTGAGCAGCGGAACCGTACCCATCTCGCGCAGGTACATGCGCACGGGGTCGTTCGTCTTTTCGAGTGTGCCGGGTGTCAGGTCAAGCTCAACGTCCTCACCCTCTTCAAGGTCAAAGTCCTTGTCCGTGCCGAACTTCGGCCCGTCAAGCAGATCAATCCCCTGCGTCCCGATCGTTGTGATCAGGTCGTCGATGTCCTCCGGGGAGGTTGCCATCTCATCCGGCATCATCTCGTTCACGTCGCCGTAGGTCAGATAGCCTTTTTCCTTGCCTGCATCAATCAGGCTGTGAATCTCTTCATCGTATTTATCGTCAATAGCCAAAACTTCCCTGCTCTCTCAGGTCTCTTCGTTCATCGAGTGCGCGCAGAACCTGGATCCTTTGTGGATACGGCACTTACCCAAACCTGGAATTAACCCTAGGTTCGCTGTTCATCGTTCGATGCTGATCTTGCGTCATACGCAGCCCGATACTTGCGCACGCCTACGCCCCAGGCATTTACCCCCTTGTGACCGATACACGGCACACAAAGGCGAGCCTGCGGCTGCCCGCAAAAACAGCGGCAAAAAATATTTGCTCGGAACAGGATGACTGCGCTTCAGGTTTCGCCTGGATAGCCCGCGAGCCGCAGCTCATGTGTGGGGCAAAAGGGCGCGCATCCTTACAGAGATCAACAGACTACCATAATCCGGCCCCGCATTTCCAGCGCAAATCCCATATTCCACAGGACTTCCACAAGATTTACTCAATTGACCGGATGGACAGCTTCACTGTGGGCGCCAGATTCCCGCTTCCGGCCGCCCCGCTCCTTTAATTTAGACGCATTCAAGGGCGCTTTAGGCGCAGGAATATGAAGCTATTTGCCAGTCCGCGCCCGCAGAATCCGCTCCAGATTGCGTCGCCCGTGCAAAATGGCTACGACCTGTATGGGCTTTGTGTCCGGGTAGTAAATAACTATGTAGTTCGGAAATCTGGGAATCGTCCAGCAGCGGACTTCTTTGCCCGTTCGGCGCTTTTTGATCTTCCCAAGATAAGGACTGCGGGATAACTTCACGCAGGCATCATAAATCTCTGCTTCTACGCGATCAGCCGCATCCAGACTGTCCTTCGATATGTAGAGCCAAATCTCGAATATGTCTTGGAAGGCAAATGGAGTTAGTCGGTAGCCAGGGCTCATCCGTCAGGCAACCTGCCGTCGGGTTTTTCGCTCCGCCATCATTCGCTTCACTTCCTCCGGCGTATACAATTCACCTCGATCAGCCTGCGCGCACCCTTCCTCGATGTGTGCTTCGATTGCCTCAAGCTCTTCTGGCGATAAGTCCGAGGACCAATCCCCCTCAAGCTGCGCTTCAATCATCGCAAACGCCCGATCCAGCACCTCGCTCACAGTGGACCCATCCTGCATGGCGCGCTCCAGAATCCGCTGCTGCTCCGCATTGAGTTCGATTTGCATAACTCTCCCCCAGCCGTCCGCGTCAATGATCGCATTATATTCAGCCGTCACTCTTCCGGCGGTTTCTGTTGATGCAGCTTCCGCAGCGCCTGGTCCAGCTCCATCTTTTCCTGCATCAGCACCGCTGTTTCGGCATGATCCTCGCGCCGCTCCGCTTCCGCAATCTGCGCGCGAATCGCTCGCAACTGCGCCCCAATCGCCCGCTCCTGAATCTCCTGCAGCGCGCTGAAAACCTCGTCCACACCCGGCGGCTTCGTCTCACCCAGCAGCGCCTCGGCCAGCCGCGCCCGCTGGCCATCATCCTGCACGGCTTCCATCGGATCGACGGCTTGCCTCTGGGCAAGTTCACCCAGGGCAGTGCAGCAGGGAAGCGTTTCAAACAAAGCCGGTTGCTCCGTCAGTGCCTGCATTGCCATCCGCCGCACGTGCTCGTGTTCCGGATCCACCACGGCCAGCGCCCGCAGCAGTACGCGTTCTACCTCGGTCAGCGCGCTCGCCTTCACTTCAATGCGATCCTGCCGCTTGAGAGCCGCTTGCCGCAGTTCCTCCCGCAGCACCGCCGAATCAATCCCCAGCTTCTGCGCCGCATCCGCCGCAAACTGATCTCGCACCAGCTTCTGCGGAATACGCCGTATGTGCGGCAGCAGAAAATTCATCGCCTTCACCTTCTGCTCCGCATTCTGCCCTGGGAACTGCTGCCGCGCCCGCTCAATGAGGTAATCCGCCTGCCGCCGCGCCCCGCGAATCGCCTTCACATAGGCTTCCAGTCCCCGCTCGCGGATGTATCGATCCGGGTCCAGCCCATCCTCCAGCGTCACAATCTTCAGGTCAAAGCCCTCTTCGGTCAGCAGCGCAATCGATTTCTCCGCCGCATTTGCGCCCGCCGCATCCGGGTCGAAGTTTACCGCCAGTTGCGTGGTGTGCCGCTTGAGGGTATTTACCTGCATCTCCGTGAAAGCCGTCCCGCTCGTGGCAATCACGTTCTGAATCCCGCGCAGATACACGCTGATGCAATCCATCTGGCCTTCCACCAGCAGCGCAAACCCCGCCGTCCGGATCGCGGATTTCGCTTTGTCCAGGTTGAAGAGCACCTGGCCCTTTGTATAAAGCGGCGTCTCCGGTGAATTGACGTACTTCGGCCCTGCTTTTTCGCCCGTTTCCAGCGTTCGCGCCGTAAACGCAATCACCCGCCCGCCCTCATTCGCAATGGGAAACGTAACGCGCTTGCGGAAACGGTCGTACAGCGGCCCCATCGTGCCGTCTTCATGCTCCTTCTGGCTGAAGAGGCCGCTGGCTCGCAGCGTCTCGGCATCGGCCTGTTTGCCCAGGTAATCCCGCAGCGCGTTAAAGCTGTCCGGCGCGTAGCCAATACGGAATTCCTTGATTCCCTTAGCGTCCAGTCCACGGCCTGCGAGATACTCCCGCGCCACTGCGCCCTCCGGCCCGGCCAGTTGCTGCTCAAACCACGTTGCCGCAGCCTCGTGCAGGTCCAGCAGCTTGCCGCGCATCCGCGCCTCTGCAGCCTCCTCGGGCGAGGAATACTCCTTCTTCGGCAGCGGAATGCCGCATTTCTGCGCCACAATGCGCACCGCTTCGGGAAAGCTCACGTTCTCCATCTTGCTGACGAACGTGAACACGTCCCCGGAAACCCCGCACCCAAAGCAATGAAAAAACTGCCGCACCGCATGCACGCTGAAGGACGGCGATTTCTCCTTATGAAAAGGGCAGAGGCCCGAGTAGTTCGTCGCACCAGCCTTCCGCAGGCGCACATACCCCTCAATCACCTTCACAATATCGGCCTGCTGCTTCACGGATTGGGCAAAGTCGCTCACGTGGGTCTGATTTTGAGCATACGGCACTGCTCGCATTCCGCGAACTACTCCTCGGCCTGTGAAATTAGGGCCTGTGAAATTCGTGGAAATATTCACAGAATCGCAAAATAGTTGTTGCAACGACTATCGTCTCTCATGCATCCTATCTTCCGTAGCGCAAAGGAGCGCAAATCAAATGCCTGAAACCACAACCACCTGGAACCTCGATCCCGCCCACTCCACAGCCGAGTTCAAAGTCCGCCACATGATGATCTCCTGGGTCAAGGGCAAGTTCACCGGCCTCACCGGCACACTCGCCCTTCATGATTCAGACGGTTCGCAGCATGCCATTGAGGCCTCCATCGACGTCGCCAGCGTTTCCACCGGTGCAGCCGACCGCGACGGCCACCTCAAGAGCGGCGACTTCTTCAATGCCGAGCAGTTCCCCACCATCACCTTCAAGTCGACCGACGTTAAGCCCTCCGGCAAAGGCGAATTCTCCGTCACCGGCGACTTCACCCTGCACGGCGTCACCAAGCCCGTTACGTTCGCCGTTGAAGAGTTCTCCGATCCTGCCAAGGACCCGTGGGGCAACCAGCGCATCGGCCTCATCGCCACCACCAAGATCAACCGCAAGGACTTCGACCTCGGCTGGAACGCAGCGCTCGAAACCGGCGGCGTGCTCGTCGGCGAAGACGTCACCATCACGCTGGACGTGCAATTCATCAAAGCAGCCTAAGCGCGATACACGTTCTTTCAGGCGCCCCACCCTCGCGAAGTATTTGTTTTTGTCGCCAGGGTGGGATCGCGTTTATCCCCTGTACAAATAGGGTCCACAAACAAGCGTCGCTGCCCCCGCTTCCCTCGCGCTGTCCACACCAAAGATGCGGTAGCTCGTCCCATCCGAGGCCACGCGCCGATCAGCCGCTCCAACTGCGCCTGCGCCGGATGCGTCACGTGCCACGACGGAATCACATACGCCTGCGCGTCGAGCGACTTGGTGAACTGCGGCCCGCAGGCGTCAAAGTACGCATGATGGTCAGCCGCTGCTACCTCGACGCGCCCGCACGCTTCCACAACCGCGGACTCCACATCGATCCAGACGTCCGGACGAAGCGATTGAGGGTCTTGGTTGCCGTCATGCCAGCAGCAGAATTTTGCCGATGCCGCCCTTTTCCCCTTCCGCGTGTGCTTTGGCTGCGTCGGCGAGTGGAATTTTGCGATCGACGCGAATTTTGAACTTTCCGTTTACGAGGTCTTCTGCGAGTACACGCATGCCTGCTGCGTCAGGATGGGAGCCGAACGCTTCTACTTTTACTGCGGGGTAACGGTCGGCGTTTGAGGGAGGTCCTAAGACCGAGGCGAAAGTTCCACCGGCCTTGACTTTGGCTATGAGTGCGTCGCCGATGCTGCCGCCGATCGTATCCGCTACGACTTCGACGGGGCCTAGCGAGTCTATTTCCTGGGGATTGTCGATGGCGAGAAGGGCATCGGCTCCCAGCTCCTCTGCCGCCTTCTTCTGCGAGCTGCGGACGCCGGCGATGACGCGCGCGCCGAGTTTCTTTGCTACCCAGACGGCGGTGCGGCCTACGCTGCCCAATGCGCCGATGATGACGACGGTCTGGCCGGGCTGAACTTTGCCGGCTTCGACGATGAGTTGTTGGCCGGTGTTGAGTATGACCGGTAGTGCGGCGGCTTCGACGTGATCGAGACCTTCGGGGAGCTTCGACAGGCCTGCCAGATCCGCCAGAAGAAACTGGGCGTAGGTTTTGGCGGCGCGACCGAAGACCTTGTCGCCTTCCGCGTAACCCTCGACGCCCTTGCCGACGGAGTGAACGATGCCGGAGAAGTCGTAACCGAGGATGGTAGGCAGTTCCAGCGGCATGAAGGCCTTCATGGCTCCGCTGCGAAGCTTCCAATCGATGGGATTGACACCGGCTGCGACGACGCGAATGAGGATCTGGCCGTCGCCCGCCTGGGGATCATCCCAGTCCTCATACTTCAGCTTGTCGGGACCGCCGTACTCATGTAACACAACTGCTTTCATAACCACCTCGCGAACTCTGGGAGTTAGATGCGTTGGATGGCGGCGTAGCGCTAAGTTATAGAGAAATTCATGGTTTCTTTCTATGCAATAACGCGGTAGGTCAGGACCTGATTCCGGAAGCAAAACTTCTCGTCGCGCGGGTGCGGACGGCGATGCGTGTCAACGATGCGCGTCCGGGAGCATCTCGATTTTGTAATTCGAGTGGAGAAGGGAGATGGGCAGGGCTACCCGCACACAAGCGAGTATTTTTACGCAAACTATCTGGAGAGAATTTTGGGTACGAAAAGACAATGGACGAAAGTAATGTGTCTGGCCGCTAGAGCTGTGGTACATTTTGTAGGTCCGATTTCCCAAATGGAAAATTGATTGGTAACGGCTTGCGGAGGAGCTGCGAATGTACTACAAGCACTATTTTCAATGTGGTCAATGCAAGGGACATGTCGTCGAATTGACGGATTCTGAGATGCCGGTGCCGCCTGCGCGCACCCATTCGGCCGCCCTGGAAAACGGCGGCGAGCTCATAACCAGACATTCAGTCGCCCCTCCCTTTTGCCTCGGTGTGATCACCTACTGCGCAGGTTTCACCAAACTTGGCCAGCCATGCGGTGGGAATCACCACAAAGGCACGGAGATATTCTCAGACCCGCCAGCGCCGACGCCCAATCCGGATTGGACGGAATTCGCCGACCGCGTACACGCCGCCTGGCAAACGTACGTTGACAGCGGATACAGTATCTTGCATCGCGGCCCTAATCACGATCGCGCGCACAGAACGGCACCGGGCGTATCGCGGGTATTGCAGGGATCAGGGGGCATGGTCAGCATTCATGGGGGACTGTACAGAACCGCGATCAGTCTCACCACGGACGCCTCACTGAAACGCAACGCCGGCAGCCACGCGGTGTTTATCTATCATTTGTAGCTGCGATGCCCTTTGTTCAAGTCTGGGAAGAACATCTTTGATCGCTAGGGTTTCTGGTCCGTCGTTTCCGTTTGAGGCTGTCTGGGGCCGAAGAGAAACTGGATGCCGGCGTAGGCGACCCAGTTGGGCTGACCATTTGTGGAGGTGACGGTCTGGATGGAGCGGCCGCCCATGAAGAGCAGCCGGAAGTGATCGTCTTTGTCGAGAGACTGGCGGCCACCGATATCGGCGACTAACTGCCGCTGTTTGGGAGCGCCGCCGATGCGGTTGGCGTCCTGCTGGTCGTTGATCTCGGCGTATAGCTCGAGGTGGCTGTTGAACTCGTGGCCGAGGATCAAGCCGCGGCCCCAATGGTCCGGTACGGCGTGGTTTCCGACCCAGTAGCCTACTTCGCCGTTGTAATTGAGCCAGCCGAACTTGCCTGCGATTTCGAGGGGTAGCCAGTAGCCAGGGCCGCGGGGAACGATGCCGCGCTGCGAGGCGCTACGCGAGTTATTGAACGAGACCATGGGATAAACGCTCGCGGCAAAGGTGAGGTTTTCATCGGATGGCGGCTCGCCCGGTGTGTGGTGCTCGAAAAAGCGCCACTTGATGCCGGGCAGTGACTGACCTACGCCAGCGACTGTGGTGTTGTTTCCGTCTGTGGTGGCGGCGAGTGGGATCTCGTACTTGAGTTGGATGCGGTCGCCCAAGCCGTAGTTGATGTCGAGATCGGGAAGCTGGTAGGCAGAGGTGCCGGGCTGAAAGGCTGACGCGCCGGACTGCGCGGCGGAGGCGAGCGGAACGTGCGTTCCGAGCCAGCCCACGTTGATCTCCCACTGCCTGTTGCCGGGCGTGCCGGGGTCGTCCGTGATGAACGGAGGGCCACCCTGGGCGCGGGCAAAGGCTGCGGTGAAGAGCATTGCTAAGGCTAAAAGATGAAGATAAGTGCGCATGATAAATGGGTGGTTCCCGTAGAAACCGCAGTTTCAGGTAATGGCTCAGTTTGAAAAATCCCGCAGGGGCTGAAGCCCAAGACTTTATCAGCCGGATTTTCGGCACGACTCAAGTCGTGCCCTGTTACAAAACAATTCAAACTGAGCCAGTACCCAGTTTTATGAATTAGACGGTAACATCCTTAGCATAAGGGAATTTTAAGGTGGCCGGGTAGTGGGTCAGTTTGAATCTCGGGATTGGGAAACGGACCTCTGGTTAATGCGCACACCGGCAATGCGGCGCGGAGATAGTGTTCCACCTCGCCTTCGCGCGACGTCGGCTCAGGCTGTTGTGAAGAACGTGGAAGGGAGATTTGCAGCATGGCAAAACTTGTCTACGGATTGAGCCAGTCCCTCGACGGCTACGTCGACCACATGAAGCTTGGGCCGCCTGCACCCGCGGCCTTTCGTCACTTCATCGAACTGGTGCGTGGCCTGACGGGCTCGATATACGGTCGCCGCACGTACGAGATCATGCGTTATTGGGAAGAAGATCTCCCTGATTGGGACGCGGAGGATCGCGAGTTCGCGGTGGCGTGGCGGAGCCAGCCGAAGTGGGTCGTGTCGCGTTCGCTCAAGTCAGTTGGCCCCAACGCCACGCTTGTCGCGGATGATTTCGAGAAGGCGATACGCAGGCTGAAGGCCGAGTTGGCTGGGGAGATTCAAGTTGCCGGACCAGTCCTGGCGCAAAGCCTTACCGAGGCCGGTCTTATCGATGAGTATCGGCTCTACCTCCGCCCCGTCGTGCTTGGTGGTGGCACGCCATTCTTCGCCGGCCCCCGGCCGCCGCTTCACCTGGTGGCCAGCGATTTAATCGCCGATGACTTGATTCGGTTGACGTACGTTCCTGCTTAATCGCGCGACGCGCCCACCGGACTGCGCCCGGAATTTCAAACTGACCGACTAGATAGTGTCTCAGTTTGAAAAAATCCCGCAGGGGCTAAAGCCCAATTTCATTTTTATGGCCGTTTCGGCACGACTAAAGTCGTGCCCTGTTACAAAGCAATTCAAATTGAGACACTGCCACCCACTTCGGCTAATCGCGGTTCCCGGCTCGGTCTGCGATACTGATTTGTTATGCCGATTGATGATCTGCCGCAGGCTGCCCAAAAAATTGCCGGATTGCTCGCCAACGTGAACAAGCTGGGAGGATTCCGGCTGAAGTACCGTATCTCCGCGGGCGACCCGCAAGAGGACGATGCGGCCGCGCTCAGCGTGGAACTGGCCGGACCGGATACGCCGCTGCTGACGCAGCACAACGGTGAGTTGCTGAGAGCGTTTGAGACGATTGCGGCGCAGGTGCTGCGGCTGGATCAGCGCGAGCAGACCCTGGTCAGCTTTGACGCCGGCAACTTCAAGGCGCTGCGCGAGGCGGAGCTTAAGATGGCCGCGGAGACGGCGGCGGCGAAGGTGATTGAGTCGGGTGTGCCGTTTGCTTTTCCGCCGATGAACAGCCGCGAGCGGCGTGTGCTGCATATTGTGCTGCGCGAGATTGAGGGCGTGGAGACTGCAAGCAACGGCGAAGGTCGCGACCGCTTTCTGGCGGTGTATCCGGCGGGCAAGACGCATCTGCCGGTGGCGTCGCAGGCGAAGCCGCGGTTTGGGCGGCGATAAATTTTCCGGCGGCTAGAGTTGTTGCCTGGGGCCCCGGCGCTACACCGGCGCGCGACGCACTAGCGATCTATGAAGACAAAGATTTTACTCTGCTGTTTTTGGCGCGATTGCGGCCATGTCGGTATGCAAAGCCAGCGGATTTGTGTTTCTGCGCATCTAATTAACCTTACGGCTTTTTCGTTCTTCTTTCTTTAAAGATCGAGCAGGAGAATAGATTATGTTTGCTTTGCGCAGATTTGCGTTTGCAGCCGGCGTTGTGGCTTTTGGCGTTTTGGCGGGATGCTCTTCCAAGGAACAGAAGGCGCTTGATCAGGCCAAGCAGCAGGCCGCCTCCTCGGGTCAGCCTCAGCAGGTGGTTTCCGTGGACAACAACGGAACTACGACGACGACCGTGGTGCAGCCGCCTGCGAATGGACAGAAGCAGCAGGCGATTACAACGACGACTGCGCCTGCGACTGCGGGTCAGCCGAAGCCCGCGGTCTCCGATCCGAAGGTGTCGGCTGTGCCGCAGCCTCCGCCAGCTCCGGTGCCGGTGAATGTAACGATTCCTGCCGGAACGCAGTTGGCTATACGGATCGATCGGCGCATCAGCGTAAAGACATCGCATGCGGGCGAGGGTTTTATCGGGGAGATTGTGCAGCCAGTGATGGCGAGCGATGGAAGCGCGCTGATTCCCAAGGGCGCGCGGGTGAAGGGCGTGGTGGATGCGGCGCACCGGAGGGGACATTTCAAGGGCCGCTCCATTCTTGAGCTGCGGTTGACGGCGCTTGAGGTGAATGGGCAGGAGTATCCGCTGAAGACGGCGGACCTGCAGCGCACGAAGAAGGGCAAGGGCAAGCGGACGGCTGCATTTATCGGCGGCGGCTCCGGGCTGGGAATGCTTGTGGGCGGCGTGGCCACCGGCGGAGTAGGCCTGCTGGTCGGCGGCCTGGTGGGTGGCGGCGCGGGCACGGCTGCGGCGGGGCTCACGGGCAATCGCGATATTGATATTCCGGCAGAGGCCGTGGTGCAGTTCCGGCTGGCTGAGGATCTGGTGATACAGGGGCAGTAATCGTGGCGGGGGCGCTCGCTGCTTTTGAATTTACATGTGGGTGCGAGCCAATTTTCACTTGCCAAGTGTATGGGTTGTCTGGAAAGTTGCTTTGGAGCGAACGATGACGAATGAAAGTATTCTCGGCAAAAGCAAGCTGGTGGCATTTGCCGCCACCTCGGACTTTGCAAGGGCGCGCGCATTTTATGAAGGCGTGCTGGGATTGAGTATGGCTGAAGACGAATCTCCTTTTGCCCTTGTCTTTGACGCCAACGGCACGATGCTGCGCGTGACCCATGTTGGCAAGCACACTCCTGTTCCCTTTACTGTGCTGGGCTGGGATGTGGAGAGCATCGATGCTATCGCTCAAAAGCTTGCGGATGCAGGTGTTCCACTGTTGCGTTTTCCTGGAGTCAACGATGTGACCCCGAGTGCGATCTGGGATGCGCCGAGCGGTGCGCGCATTGCGTGGTTCCATGATCCGGATTGCAATGTGCTTAGCGTTACGGAGTTTGCACAATCGGCAGAGTAGAGAACTTTGGTGCAAACATAAAGGGCCGCGCTTTGCGCGGCCCTTTTGCTATGGTGTCTGTTGCGAGTTACCCGTTCAGCTGTTCCTGGAGCTTGTTGAGGGTGCGGGTCAGGTCCTTGTCGTTGCGGTTCTGCTCGTCGATCTTGGCGATGGAGTGCATGACCGTGGTGTGGTGCTTGTTGCCGAACTGGCGGCCGATCTCGGGCAGGCTGGCTTCAGTCATCTGCTTGGCCAGGAACATGGCGATCTGGCGGGGCACGACGACGTTGCGCGAGTTGTTCTTCTGCTTGAGGTCGGCGACGCGCATGCCGAAGTGCTCGGCGACGGCGCGCTGAATGGCTTCAAGCGTGACCTTGCGCACCTGCATGTCAATGAACTGTTTGAGGCACTGCTGCGCGGCGGCCAGCGTGATCTCAATGTGATTGACCTGGCACCATGCTCCGAGACGAACCAGCGCGCCTTCGAGCTCGCGCACGTTGGTGCGGACGTTTGAGGCGATGAAGAGCGCAACATCGGTGGGCAGCGTGACCTGCTCTGACTCGGCCTTCTTCTGCAGGATGGCGACCTTGGTTTCGAGATCGGGCGGCTGAATGTCGGCGATGAGGCCCCACTCGAAGCGCGAGCGCAGGCGCTCTTCGATCTCGGCGAGCTCCTTGGGCGGGCGGTCCGAGGTGATCACGACCTGCTTGTTGCTCTCATGCAGGGCGTTGAAGGTGTGGAAGAACTCCTCCTGCACGCGCTCCTTTTGCGCGATGAACTGGATGTCGTCGATGAGCAGCACGTCCACGCTACGGAAGCGGTCACGGAAGCCGATCATGCGGTCATTGCGGATGGAGTTGATCATCTCATTGAGGAACTTTTCCGCAGTGACGTAGCAGAGATTGGCAGCAGCCTGGCGTTTTTTGACCTCATGGCCGATGGCCTGCATGAGATGCGTTTTACCCATGCCGGAGCCGCCGTAGAGAAAGAGCGGATTGTAAGCCTTGCCGGGGCGTTCCGCAGCAGCCAGCGAGGCCGCACGGGCAAACTGGTTGCCGCTGCCGGTGACGAAGTTATCAAAGGTATAGCGCTGGTTGAGCTGAGCGGCTGTCGAGAAATCGAAGCGCTGCTGCTCGGGCGAGCGATGGTCCAGGCCCCGATGATCCAGGCTCCGATGATCCAGGGCGCGAGAATCCTGGGCGCGATGATCCGCTCCACGCAGCGCATTGTTGGGCGCGGGCGGCGCGGTGGGAGCATGCGCGGGCAGGGGGCCAAAGCCACCGTCCTTGCGCTGCGGCGGAATGGAGGGATCGTCTTCGACGGTGACGAAACAGACGTTGTCAAACTCAAGCGCGTTGACGTCAATAGCTTCCTGGATCACATCGCCATACTTGTCGCCGATGTGCTGAAACTCCGGCGAGGGAACGCGCACGTACAGCGTGCGGCCCGCAGCGTGGCTGTAACGGGTGGGCTTGAGCCAGGTCTCGAAAGAGTTGCGAGCCAGCTTCTTTTCGAGCGCCCCGAGAATCTGGAGCCAGGGATTGGGCGGTGCTGCCGGAGACATTGCAAATGCCATCTAAAAATCCTTGCCGGCGTCCGCGCAAAACGATTGCTTCAACTGATTTTTGGCAATAAAACTATTTCGCCGGGGAGCACGAGGCTTCCCACCGTGTTTCTGCCAAAGCTGCCGATCAGTGTTGATATGCCCGGTAAATATACTGCCAAGGGCATGAAGTTTATCGTTCGGGGGACGCGATTAACTTTTCCTGAACGGGTCCGATAGTAGCACATTTAGACATGGTTGCAATGCCTCATTTACATAACTTTCGTGCTCTGGCCGCTTGTTGCACTGTTGATGGTGAAAGAGAGATTTTTGTTTATAAAATTGCAATCATATCGGTGAATTTTATTTGCAATTGCGTGTGAAGTATTGAGGCAGATTGTGGACTGGTTCGCCTGATTCGCTTAGAGACATGGAGGGTGGTTGGGGTTGCCTCCTCTGCGAAGGCTAAAGCCGTGGGAAATGGAGCTTGAGGCTAAAGAAGATTCGGGCTGGATTTCGAACCCAACTTTCGATATACTCAATACTTGCCGTCACGGCCAAGATTTCAGCAAGGAAACAGGAGCGCATTTCGATGCCCAAGCGCACATTTCAACCGAACCGTCATCGCCGAGTAAAAACGCACGGCTTCCGCGCGCGCATGAAGACCAAGAGCGGCGCCGCCGTTCTGAGCCGCCGCCGTGCCGCCGGCCGCAAGCGCGTCGCCGTAAGCGCCGGCTTCCGCGACTAATTTTCACATGGGGCCGGAACACCCCTTCGTACCGGCCCGCAAAACCCCTCCGGCAGTGCTGATCCAGATGACAACTCAGCCGCAGACCGTGCCGAATCCGGCGCAGCCGAAACGCTCTCTCCAGGGCGCGCGCCTGCGCAAGCACGCCGATTATCAGAAGGCTTATGCGGCGGCGAGCCGCAAGCGGCAGTCGGCTTCAATGAGCTGGTTTCTGGCTCCGCGTACATCTGAAAACGGCGAGCAAACAGGCGCGCGGGTTGGCCTGACCGCAGGCAAAGTGCTGGGCAAGGCGCATGAGCGTAACCGCATCAAGCGGCGGATGCGCGAGGCGCTGCGGCGGCACGTGGAACTGCTCCCTGCGAGCGCCGACCTGATCCTTCATCCGCGCCGCACGGTGCTGACGATCGATTTTGCGAAACTTGAGGCGGAGATTGTGCGTATTCTGCTGCAGGCTCAAGAAGAGCTGACCCGCAAGGGGACGAGCACGCAAACGGATTTGAAGCCAGGTCTGAAGCAACCATGACGCGCATACTGCTTGCAGCAATCGGTTTTTACAAGCGCTGGCTTTCGCCCGCGCTGCATTCGCTGGGCATCGGGGGGTGCAAGTTTCGGCCCACCTGCTCGGAGTATGCGGCAGAGGCGATTACGCTGCATGGCGCGGCGCGCGGTACGGCAATGGCTGCGAGCCGGCTTTTGCGCTGCCATCCCTTTAGCCCAGGCGGCTTTGACCCAGTTCCGCTGCCTCACTCTCATCCACATCTCCACGAACCTTTACCATAAGAAGAAGCGGTGCGAGTCTGGAGACCATGACGCCGCGCTTTGAAACTACAGGACGTATCCTTTGCCCGAATTTCAGAATCCTAATCTTCAATCGCAGGGCGGCCCCGGCGGCAGTGGTGGCGGCGGCGGCGATCTGCGTTCCATGCTTGCCGTGGGCAGTCTTTTTGTTGCCATCTTCCTTGGCTACCAGGTCTTCTTCAAGCCCAAGCAGCAGCCTCCGCAGCAGCCCGCGCAGACCCAGCAGCAGCCTCAGCAGAGTGCAAACGGCATGCAGGCACAAAGCGCTGCCTCGAACGCGAGTCCGGCAGCCAATTCCGGACAGCCTGCGGGAACCGCGCCCGGCATTACCGCCGCAGCCGAGAGCGAGACGACGGTTCAGAATGCGAATTACAAGATCGTATTCACCAATCGCGGCGCGCAGGTGAAGCACTGGTATCTGCTGGACAAGCATTACCAGGACAGCGAAGGACACCCGCTTGATCTGGTGCAGAAGGAAGCCTCGGATAAATTCGGGAAGCCGCTCTCGCTGTATACCTACGATTCGTCGCTGACGAGCCAGCTGAATTCGGCGTTGTATCAGGCTTCGAGTACGGGCGTTCTGACCGCGCCGGGAGCGCTGGGCTTTCATTACGAGCAGAACGGCCTCGATGTCATCAAGACCTTCAACTTTGATTCGAGCTATGTGATCCATGCGGAGTTTCAGGTGAAGCGCAACGGGCAGCCGGTGCTGGCGCTTCTCACATGGCCCGCGGGTCTGGGCGACATGGAGGAGTTCGGGCCAAAGCCGCCGGATCGCGGCGGAGTGCCGATCTCGGCCGCTTCGCAGATTACCTACTCGGTGGATGGCAAGACGGATTCGATGGGCGCTGTCGGCGGCGGATTTCTCTTCTGGTCGAAGCCGGAGGTGAGCGGCGGCGCGACGCTGACGCAGCCCTTTGAGTTTGCGGCGCTGAGCGATCTCTATTTTGCGGCGGCGTTTCTGCCGGATGCGCCTGCGCGGACGACGATGGTGACGCTGCACAATACGCTCGATGTACTTTCCGATCCATCGAACCCGAACAGCGGGAAGAAGCCGGCTCACGTAGTCGGCCTGGCGGTGGGCGACACAAGCGGCTACACTTCGCTGCGGCTCTATGCGGGGCCGAAGCAGACGGATCTGGTCTCCGGCGTCCGCGCGATCGGCGCGGATGGCAAGCCGACCGGCCCGACGCTGCACTCGCTGATTCAGTACGGGTGGCTGACGATTATCGCGACGCCGCTCTTCTGGGCGCTCCGGTTCCTGAACGAGCACGGCATTCCCAACTGGGGATGGGACATTGTGCTGCTAACGGCGATCTTTAACCTCATTATGCTGCCGACACGCATCAGCATGATGAAGTCTTCGCTGAAGATGCAGCGGATTCAACCGCGCGTGGACGCCATCAAGCGCAAATACGCGAACCTCAAAGCGACGGACCCGAAGCGCGCCGAGATGAACCAGGAGATGATGGCGCTTTACAAGACAGAGAACATCAACATGTACGGCAGTTGCCTGCCGCTGCTGATCCAGATGCCGCTGTTCTTTGCTTACTTCCGTGTGCTGCAGAATGCGGTGGAGCTGCGCCAGGCGCACTGGGGCTGGCTGACGGACCTGTCCGCACCGGACCCGCTGCACATTCTGCCGATCTTTATTATCGCGAGCATGCTGGTGACGCAGCTCATCTCACCGGCGCCGGGCATGGACCCATCGCAGCGGCGGATGATGGCAATCATGATGCCGTTGATCTTCGGATTCACGCTTTGGCATTATCCTTCGGGCTTGGCGCTCTACTGGGGCACGGGCCAGATCATCAACTTCATCATCCAGATGTCGATCAACAATTCGTCGATAGGCAAAGAGCTGCAGGCCATTGCAGCAAAGCGCGCTGCGAAGCGGAATGCCGGCGGTGGAAACGCGAAGATGATCCAGGGCAAGCGATAGATCCATTCGCCTGCTGCGAATACGAGGGACACGGTTCAGCCGTGTCCCTTTTTGTTTAGAGCATTTCTCCTCTTGCTGTAGAGCGACCTCTGGCCGCAAAAACAAATACGCGGCGAGGGTGGGGCGCACGAACTTTATATCTTGGGGAGAGATGCTCTGATGTTGCGGCCTGGGACGGCAGCGTCTGAGGATTTTTCCGGAACAACTTTCGCTTTTTGTTTCCCCGGCCAGGCTGTTTTTCGAGAAGTGAATAATTATGCCGCTATGTGGTTGTTTTTGTGTAATTTACCGTTGATTTACGGTGTTTACTAATTGATTATCATGAGTGGTTACTTTTGAGGGGACACCCTCGAAAAAAAAATTTCGCAGCTGCCTTGAAAAAGCTACGGCCCGAATCCTTTTTGGGATTCGGGCCGTGGCTCTTTCTTCTGCTAATTCTGAGTAAAACATAAATGGGGTTAATTGCATGCAAAGTTT
>Ga0208193_1000254_pt1 | contig 33659 bp, 31 predicted proteins | sample June2015DPH_17_2_FD_184716 | JGI IMG/M metagenome (GOLD analysis project Ga0208193, IMG submission 184716) | Peatland microbial communities from SPRUCE experiment site at the Marcell Experimental Forest, Minnesota, USA - June2015DPH_17_10... | ecosystem: Environmental > Terrestrial > Soil >... | reverse complement strand
CCCCAGGCCCTCAGCGTGATGGTCCATTGAAGTCAAGGTTCTTCCTCCTTGTAGGACTGACCGGACCAGACTGCAACGCAACAGCGTTTCGCAGTCCAAGACGCGATATGTGTGGCAAATCTTGAATCGGCGTTCAATCGGCGCTTCCCCTCGGTTTCCTGCATAATTTTGGCAATTTCCCGCCCAGCGCAAAGCACTGTTCGCGCAGCTAACGGGACACTAGCGACTGCATCGGCCGCAGTGGATTCATGGATGACTCCGGAGTCAATTCGGAGAATAGGAATCCCCGGTCTCGACGCAGAACAGGAATACATTGAAACTCTTTTCAGAACTACCCCTCTCGCAGGCAATACAGAATCAGCTTGTCCGCTCCAACTTTACCCAGCTCACCCCGGTCCAGGCCGCCGCTCTTCCTCCAGCTTTGGAAGGACGCGACGTTCTCGCGACTGCGCAGACCGGCACAGGCAAGACGCTCAGCTTTCTGATCCCCCTCGCCGAGCGCATGGCCGTCAGCCCCAAGGAAACCAAGGCTCTCATCATGCTGCCCACGCGCGAGCTGGCCATGCAGGTGCTCGAAGCCTGGCGCAGCCTCACGAATAACCAGGGCAGAGTTGCCCTCGTCTGCGGCGGACTCGCGGAAGCGCCCCAGTTGAAGGCCATTCGCATGGGCGCGCGTTTGATCGTCGCCACACCAGGCCGCCTCGAAGACTATCTCTCGCGCCGCCTCGTCAATCTCGGCGACGTGAAGATGCTTGTGCTCGACGAAGTGGATCGCATGTTGGACATGGGCTTCAAACCCGCCATCAAGCGGATCGCCGGCGTATTGTCGTCGGATCGGCAGACCCTCTGCTACTCCGCCACCTTGAGCCCAGCCATCCGCGAAGTAGCCGCCCTGTACCTCAAAAATCCAGTGCGCATCGAAATCTCCACGGAGCTGAAGCCCTCGCCGAACGTTGAGCTGCAGACATTTGAAGTTCCCACGGACAAAAAGCAGGAGCTGCTCGAGCATCTTCTCGAAACCAGCAACGGCAGCTTCATGGTCTTCGTTCGCACCAAGCACGGAGCGGATAAAGTCGCCCGGCGGCTCGCCAAGGCCGGCTTCGCAGCAGCTCCCATCCACGGCGACCGCTCGCAGTCACAGCGCAGCGCAGCCCTGCGTGGCTTTGCGGAAGGCCGTCATCGCGTGCTCGTTGCGACGGACGTCGTAGCGCGCGGTATTGACGTTGCCGACGTCGCACACGTCGTCAACTTCGACATGCCCCGCGAAGCCGAAGACTTTGTCCACCGCGTAGGTCGCACCGGCCGCGCCTCCAGCCGCGGAATCGCCTCCACCTTCGCCGCTCCCGACGAGTCCAAGGCACTCCGCAAAATGGAGCGCACGCTCACCATTGCCCCCACAAAATTTCGTGTGAGCGCCATGATGATGGGCACTGGAGAGCGCGTGGAAATGGCAGCCGAACCCGCCGTTGCCACCAAGCCCGCACGTCCGTCCCAGCCAAATCGTCCCTCGCGGCCTTTCCGTCCCTTCGGACAGAACAGAAACTCACGCGGCGGAAGACCTGCTGCCCGCCGCCACAACGGATAGCCCACCGCCAGAAATCGCGGCACGAAACTTCGGCCAGGATGACGACTTTACAGTCCTCACCCTGGCCGCCGTCTCCCTCTGAATTAGCTTTTCGCTGGCTCGCTGCTTTCGGCCCTGCTCCCTGATCCCTGCTCCCTGATCCCTGCCCAAAGAAATCGGCGGCACGAGGATCGCTCCTCCGCGCCGCCAGCGGTTCTTGTTTCAAACCGTAAGATTGCTCTCTGCTATACGGTCTGACGAATTCGTTTTTTACACGGTTACATTCATAGCAATAAAAAACTTAGAAGAATTTACTCCTGTGGAGGCGTAGGCGGCGCACCCTGGGGTCCGCCCTGCGGAGCCCCGTCATGATGCCGCGACATTCCCTGCGCCCCCCCCTGCTGGTGGAACTGCGCCATCCGCTCCGCCCGCAGCTCCTGCAGATTCTTCCACTGCTCCGGCGTCAGCTTCGCGCGAATCGCCAGAAGAAAACGCGCATTCGCCTTCTCCAGCTCCGCCCTCGCCTGCGCCACCCGGTCAATCTGCTCCAGAATCTGCGATTCGTTTGGCTGGTCTTCTTTCATCATCGGTTCCAGCGCCAGCTCGGCCTTCTCCAGATTCGCGTGCAGATCCACCAGCGTCGTCCTGTGCTGCTGCAGTACCTGGTCCATGCCCTTACGCTGGTCATCCGTCAGCTTCAGCTTCGTCATAAGCGCCGGATTGTTCCAGAACCGCCCCTGCGGTTCACCCATCGGTCCCAGCGCCCGCTCCATCGGAGGCCTATGCCCCCTGAAACCAAGCCCACCAAAGCCCTGGCCGTCCGGACTACCCGGCGCCTGCGCCCCTGCCGCCACCCCAGCCAGCGTCAGCGCTGCAACTGCCATCGTCCGTACCAACCTTGCCTTTATCATTACCAATCTCCCTGACTCCAGAATCGGGTTCAAAACCGTTTATCTTTCCCAAAAGACCTTAGCCAATATGGATTCCGGCCCATGCCGCGCCTTGTGCGCGACACACACATATCTATGCATATCAATACGATGCAGAGAAAAACCGAAGGAAGCACATTAACTCTTACTGCTGTTTAGCATCTTCTGTATCCACCAGCCCGGTCAGTGGATCCATCGCGGCCGGAACCTGTCGCGCCACGTCGGAATCCACATGCAGCAGCAGTGCATCTTCATCCAGAGCCGCATTCTGAGCCGCCAGCTTCCGCTGCGCCTCCTGCTCTGCAGCCACCTTCGCCTGTTCGCGAGCCGCTTCCACCCGGAGCCCATGCTCGTACACTCCGGCAGAACCCACGCCCAGCACCAGCACGCAGCCCATTGCCCAGCCTGCAGCCATGCGCCACACTGCCGTCCGCATCGGCGCCTTCACCATCCGTGGCCTGCTCAGTTCCGCCTCGCTCCACGCATGCACGCTTCGCCGAAAGTCTTTCAGAGCCGAATCCAGCTCCGCATCCAGCATCCCGTCCCGCATTCCATCTCTCTCGTCCGCCATCATCGTCTCTCTCCCAGCTCGGCCCGCACCCGGCTCACAGCCCTTGAAAGATGCGCCTTCACCGTACCGTCACTCAGCCCCGTTGAGGCCGCAATATCCGCAATATCCATCTCTTCTACATACCGCAGCATAAATACCGTTCGCTGCCTGCCACTCAGCCGTTCCACCGCGCGCCAGACGTGCTTCACGCGCTCCCGAGCCAGCAACTGCTGCTCCGGCGAACTCTCCCCGCTCGGCAACCAGTCGCTCGCCTCGTCCGCATCCACCGCGTTCACCCGCGTCTGCCGCCAGAACTGCATCCGCCGGTTCCGCCAGTGGTCCTTCAGAACGTTAATGGCGATTCGCATCAGCCACGTCAGCGCCGTCGATTCCCCGCGAAAGCCCGCCCAGTTCCGGTGCGCCTTCAGGAAGCACTCCTGCGTCAGCGTCTCGGACAGGTCCACATCCCGCGTGCTTGACAGCAGGAACCGGTAAATCTGAACGCGGTAATTCGTCGCCACAAGAGAAAAATCCTGTGTGGCAATCGTCTCTGCCGCAGCCGGCGCAATCGGTTCCAATAGAGTTCCAGCAGCCATTACTTTGTCAGACGGGTTCACTCCCTGCAAGTTTACAGCCACTTTAGTATCTCGATGCAGTCCCACAGTCCCCAGGTCCCTTAGTCCTTGCCTTTACACTTACCCCATGCTCCTCTCATCCCTCCGCGACGAAGTTCTCCACGCTAACCAGGAAATCTCCCGCCGCGGCCTCGCCCCGCACACTTGGGGCAACGCCAGCGGCATTGACCGCTCCGGCTCCGATCCTCTAGTGGTCATCAAGCCCAGCGGCGTCAATTACGCCACCCTCCGCCTGGAAGACCTCGTCATCACAGATCTGCACGGCACCGTCGTTGAAGGCACCCTCCGCCCCTCCAGCGACCTCGCCACCCATCTTCTTCTGTATCGAGAATTCCCCACCATAGGCGGCATCATCCACACCCACTCCGAGTTCGCCACCGCATGGGCGCAGGCCTGCCGCCCCATCCCCTGCCTCGGCACCACCCACGCCGACTATTTCCACGGCCCCATCCCCTGCACCGAAGAGCTCACACCAGAGGAAGTCGCCTCCGGCTACGAGCTCAACACTGGCGCCGTCATCGTGCGCTACTTCCGCCGGCACAATCTCAATCCGCTCGAAATTCCCGGCGTCCTCTGCGCCGGCCACGCGCCTTTCGCCTGGGGAAAATCCGCCGCCGCCGCCCTTGAAAACGCTGATGTGATGGAATACATAGCGCGCCTCGCCTTCCGCAGCACGCTTCTCGGCGCACCGGAATCCGGCCTGGCCACGCACGTCCACGAACTCCACTTCAACCGCAAGCACGGCCCCAAAGCCACCTACGGCCAGCGCTAAATTCCGCGTCAGAGCTTCTCGTTTACTCAGCAATCATGATTGGCGTCTGTAGAAGATCACCGGTGCCCCATCCATGCGCGGCTTTATCGCGCATGGGTGGGATAGCACAAAAGCCAGCCCTCCCGTCTTTCGGACGCCATTCAGTCACCCCCGCACTGCAGGCTTAGCCGCCAGAATCCCCGCAAAGCTCTCGCGGTACTGCAAAAACACCAGCACCCAAAGCGCACACGCCACCAGCCCGGGAGCGATGCCCGGCAAAAGCGTCAGGTGGAAAGCAAGAATGTTGTACAGCTCCGCCGCAAGCAGAGTCAGAGCCAGCGGCACAAAGAAGCCCGAAATCAGCAGCAGCCCGCCAACCAATTGCACCGCAAAGAAGAACGCCGCAAAATGCGATACGCTGATCGCCGTAAAAAACTGTACCGCCAGCGGATTCGCCGGCGGCGGTCCCTGGGGAATGAAATGGAGAAATCCATTCAGGCCAAAGACCGTGAACATCAGTCCCAGCAGATAACGCGCAATTACAGAAACAATCTTCATGCCGTGTCTCCTTCGTATCGCTTAAATCGCCTATGATACCCTCACGCAGAACAAAGCGCGAACCCCCGTTTTTCTTGTCAAGAGGAAAAACGAAATTTATCCGGAAGGATGTACTTTACACAAAGCCGATAAATCGAAGTTTTCCTGATCTGATATAGCTCTCTTCTTATTTCGGCCATCCTTCTGCGGTTTCTTCTTTTTGAGGGGCTATTTCCCTCATATCGGCGCCTCATCATCCCAAGAGGGCGCTCGTCATATAAAGGACTCTAATCATGAGACTCTGCGCTAGATCATTGGCAATCTGACTGCAAATTCGGTCAGATATGGATTAGTACCCTGACACGCGCTCTTGATGAGAAAGAGCGCGTGTCAGGAAAAGCGATCCGTGGAAACAGCTTTGTCCCCTCATACTTCAGGCCGGTTTGAAATATCCCGTATATGGCGTGGAGCAGCTTCCTCGCAACAGCAATAAGCGCCTGCAGACGGGCTTTGTTTCGACCCGGAGGCCTCCGATTCTCCGCTGCGTATAAAAGAGGGACGGCGGCCGTTGTCAGCGACAGGCTCAGGATCGCTCCCGGCCTCAGGTGGGTACTTGCTTTCCGGGGTGGGGTAGGGCAAGCGGGCACGTTCGTAGCGCTGCCTTTTCATGAAGACATTGTCCAAAGTTGGGCTATGATGTATTGAAGGCATTGACATGGCTACTACCGCCTACAAAAACGTGCTGCAGATGGCTGCTTCGCTAAGCCACGAGGAACAGCTGCACCTGATTCAGGAGTTATCAATTCGAGTGGCTCCGGATTCGCAGTCAGAGCCTCGACACAGCATTCTTGAGCTGCGCGGCCTCGGGAAAGAAATCTGGGAAGGAATTGACGCCCAGGAGTACATCCACAGCGAACGTTATTCATGGAATGGATAAAGAAGCTGCATGGCAAGGTCGTTGGGCTAGACTCCGCGCCCCTTATTTATTTTGTCGAAGAGCATCCGACGTATCTTCCGCTGCTTGATCCATTCTTTGCCTCTGTAGATAAGGGCGAAATCGAAGTTGTAACTTCAGCGCTCACCTTGACTGAGGTTCTTGTCCATCCAATTCGCCGCGCCAACTTATTTTTGGCTCAGCAATACTCGAACATTCTGCTGAAATCTGCTCATGTGAAAACGATAGCTGTTTCGCATGAAATCGCTGTTGAGGCTGCGGAACTTCGAGCTGCCGAAAGACTGAGAACACCAGATGCGATTCAAATTGCGACTGCTCGGAATGCAAAAGCAAGAGCATTTCTCGCCAATGATCGTGGCCTGACTGCGCCGTTTGGTATGCAACTGATCCTGCTGGATGATTTGCTTGCCAGCTATCATCCCTGAAAGGCGAAGCGTGGCTGAATCTCCGACGACTGCGCGAATTGTTCTGACCACGGTGGCAAGTGCCGGTGAGGCCAGCCGCATTGGACGCGTGCTGGTGAGTGAGCGATTGGTGGCGTGCGCGACGATCCTTCCTTCCGTGGAGTCGATCTACGAGTGGCAGGGCAAGACGGAGCTGACTACGGAGACGCTGATGCTGCTGAAAACGGATGCGGCGCGGATCTCCGCTCTCGAAGCGCGGCTGCATGCGCTGCATAGTTATGAGACGCCGGAGTTTCTTATATTGGCGGTGGAGGCTGGAAGCGCGGGGTATCTCAACTGGATGCAGAGTGTGCTGGGCGAGCGTGTGGCGGAGTAGTTGTGGCCTGTGGCGACCCGGATTTTGACGGCTTGGTCTGGTATTCTTGGCTTCAGCGGATTTGTTGTCGAGCCTGATTTGTTTTTGCGATCGCGCATGCTTTTGAAGCCGCGCCGCAGGACGGCAAACAGAAAGAAAGACCGCGTACTACCTCATGCGATGGCTCATGATTGCACTCTTCGCGTCTGTAGCGGCGCTGTTAATTGCGTCTGCAGGCGTGGCGCGCCATATATGGCGCAGACATAAGCAGGCGGAGCAGACGCAGGAGCCGCATTCAGCGGAAGAAGAAATTCATACGGAGGAAGGCAAATGAACAAACCCGCATCGATGCAGTGGGCTTGGAATGCGCAGGAAACGCGCGGGACCGCGGCACTTCGCGCAGGCGGAATTGTGCTGGTAGGGACGCTGTTTGTGGCGGCATGCGCGCATGTTTCGATTCCGTTGTACTTTACGCCGGTGCCACTGACGCTGCAGCCCTTTGCGGTGCTGGTGCTGGGTCTGTTGCTTGGGCCGCGGATGGCTTTTGCTACGCTGTTGACCTATCTGGCTGAAGGCGCTGTGGGATTGCCTGTGTTTGCGCCGGGCGCTGCGGGGCTTTCCGGCATGGCTCACTTGCTTGGGCCGACGGGCGGATACCTGATGGCGTATCCGGTGGCTGCTGCGCTGATTGCTGTTTTGTGGCGGCGGAGCAATCGCAAGTTTGGATGGGGATTGATTGCCGCTGCTGCTGGCGATGCACTGATTCTTACAACGGGGGCTGTTTGGCTGGCGCTGTGGACGCATGGGGCGACACATGCAACAGCAGCTACGGTCTTTACGCAGGCGGTGCTGCCGTTTCTGCCGGGCGAGGCGCTGAAGATTGCTGCTGCCGCTGGTGTTGGAGCGGGTGCATCGCGGATTCGCCGCGCTAACTAAGCGCACCACTAAATTTAAGGATTTGCCTGACCAGTTTCTGTTGAAAGGATGTACTGTTTCGTGAGTTCTTCGCAGTCCGATTCCGTCGCTTCTTCCTCTGAGATTCGCACTATCTCGATTGCCCACAGCCCTGACTCCGATGATGCGTTCATGTTTTACGGTCTGGCCACGAACAAGATTCGTGTGCCGGGCTACCGCTTTTCGCATACGCTGACGGACATTGAGGCGCTGAACAGGCGCGCACAGAGTGAGGCGTTCTACGACATCTCCGCGATCAGCTTTCATGCGTATCCCTACGTGCAGGAAAACTACACGCTGATGGGCTGCGGCGGCAGTGTGGGCGAGGGTTACGGGCCGATGATTGTGGCGAGCCGCCAACTTACGACGGAGGATCTGCGCAAGATCAAGATTGCTGTGCCGGGGACGTTGACGACGGCATTTCTGGCGCTGAAGGTTTTCAATCCTGAGCTTGAGACCGAGGTTGTGCCGTTTGATCAGATTATTCCTGCGATTCAGGCGGGTAAGTACGATGCGGGGCTGATCATTCATGAAGGGCAGCTTACTTATGCGACGAGCGGGCTGTACAAGGTGCTTGATCTGGGCGTGTGGTGGCGTGAGACGACCGGGCTGGTGCTGCCGCTTGGCGGCAATGCGATTCGGCGGTCGCTGGGCGCGGATGTACACAAGATTTGCTCACAGGCGCTGCGCGACAGTATTCAGCATGGGCTGGACCATCGCGAGCAGGCGCTGGAGTATGCGATGCAGTTTGCGCGCGACCTGGATACGACGCTGGCAAGCCGCTTTGTGAGCATGTATGTGAATGAGCGCACGCTGGATTACGGCGCTGACGGACGCGAGGCGATTCGCAAGCTGCTGGAGCTGGGATACGAGCGTGGCGTGATCACGGTGAAACCGCAAGTGGATTTTGTGGATTAAGAGGCTGGCATGGTTTCGATCGAGATGAAGTACGAGGGCGACTTGCATTGCAGTGCGGTGCATGGGCCCTCGGGAACGGTATTGAGCACGGACGCTCCGAAGGATAACCAGGGGCGCGGTGAAAGCTTTTCTCCTACGGACCTGGTAGGGACTGCGCTGGGAACCTGCATCCTGACAACCATGGGGCTTCTGGCGCGGACGCTTGGCATTGATATGTCCGGAGCTACAGCGACAGTAGACAAGGAAATGACCAGCGCTCCGCCCCGCAGGATTGAACGGCTGACGGTGAAGATTCAGATGCCGGCTGGAATCAGCGAAGAGAACCGCGTGAAGCTGGAGCGCGCGGCGCATGCCTGCCCGGTGCATAAGAGTTTGCATCCGGATGTAGAGTTGCCGATCTCATTTACGTGGGGATGATGCACATCCGCAAGTAAGACAGCTTGTGTGCTACATCAAAGCCCAGGGGCTAAAGCCCCGATTCCTCCTCTGGCTTGTCTTCAGGAGCCTCAAGGCCCCTGCTCCCTCCAAAAATTAAAGGTGACTAATGTGGGAGAATCGTCCCCTGTTCGTTACCGTTGCTGACCCTTATTTCCTGCCTCAAATTCTCAACCATTTCCAATCTCAGCCGATGCAGCCATTGTTGAGGATGAGCACGATGGCTGAAGAACACCAACCTGTCTTTCTTCTTGCTTCGCAAGAGCCGGATCTGCTGAAAACAGCGGAGGCGGCGCTGCGCGTGAATGGCGTGCGAGTGGAAATTGCGTTAAGCAGTGACGATGTTCTGGCTCGCGTGGCTGCTCCGGCTCCTCTCTGCCCTGTTCTGGATCTGCTGCTGCTGGACCCTCGGCTGCCTGGCGCGCCTACGGATCAATTGCTGGCTGCGGCGCAGGCGGGGACGATGGGGATGCCGTTTCCGATTGTGCTGTATACGGACAGCGTTACGCCCATCTGGACTGAGCGGCTTGCCGATGGCGTGATTGACGATGTGATTCCCTTTGGCTGCGGACCGGATTTTCTGCGCCTGCGCGTGGAGCGGGCGCTGCGGTGGTTCCAGCAGAAGCGGGAGCTGGAGCAGTTGCGCGAGACGGTGGCGCTTTCCGCAGAGACAGACCCGCTGACAGGCGCGCAGAACCGGGCGGCGGTGCTGGCTGGGCTGTTTCGCGAGACGGATCGCGCGCAGCGTATGAATACGCCGCTGAGCCTGATTCTGCTGGATGTGGATGATTTTGGGCACTGGAATTTGCGGCTGGGCACAGAGGCGTGCGACCGGCTGCTGGTGGAAGTGGCGCAACGCACAACGCGGCTGCTGCGTACGTACGATCTGTTTGGGAGAACGGGAAAGGATGAGTTTCTGGCCGGGCTTCCTGGGTGCAGTACGGTGAATGCAGTGCTGCTGGCGGAGAGGATTCGCGCGGAGGTTTTCTCTGCGCCGTTTCATGCGGCTGGGCATGTGGTGCGGCTCTCGGCTTGCTTTGGCGTGGCGGCAAGCGCGGGGCGTTCGCCCGTGATTGTGCTGCGTGAGGCGGAAGAGGCTTTGCGGTTGGCGAAAGAAGAGGGTCCGGAGAATATTCGCTGCGCGGGGAATGATATGGAGGCGCTGGCCAGGCCGGTGACGTTTCTTTCGCCTACATCGGGTGAGGATTTGCTGGCCTGGTAGGCGAAACTCTCAGTTGCGTGATTCGAGAGCCGATTCGAAAACGGGGGGCTGTGCTTCGCTTTCGTCCGCATCAAGCGAGAGAAATTCCTGAAAGACATCGTTGGAGAGTAGTCGTCCGCGTGGAGTGAGGCGGATGTGGTCGCCGTCTGTGGTGAGTAAGCCATCTTGCGCAAGACGATTTGCGGCTTCGAGTGCTGGGGCTACGCGGCTGTGGCCGAATTCGGTTGCTAATGCCGATGCGTTGACGCCGGAGTTCATGCGCAGGCCGAGGAACCAGGCTTCCTCATGGCGGCGGTCGGGCGAGAGCCATGCGGTTTCGGGGGATTCGGTGTCTTCGAGATACGATTTGAGATCGTCTGCGGTTTTGGAGCGCAATGCATAAGCGGCTTCGGAATCGAGGAGCATGGAAGAGGCGTCGAGGCCGAGGCCGAGGTACGGGCGGCGCTGCCAGTAGCGGAGATTGTGAAGCGAAGCAAGGCCGGGGCGGCTGAAGTTGGAGATTTCATACTGCGCGAGACCGGATGCCGCCAAACGCTCGACGGCGGTTTCATACATGCCGGCGATGGCATCGTCGGATGGAACGAGTTCAGCGTGATAACGCGCGCCGCCGGAGAGCATCTCGCGGCCCAGGCGCGAATCTTCATCAACTTCAAGCATGTAGATGCTGGCGTGCGGGATGCCGGTGTCGAGGAGGACGGCGAGTGACTCGTCCCATGAGGCGAAGGTCTGACCGGCGAGGCCTGCGATGAGGTCGATGTTGAGGTTGGTGATGCCGGCGGAGCGAAGGCGCTGGAGATCGCTGAGGACGGCGGCGCGGTTATGAAGACGACCGCTGGAATGGGCTTCGCGATCAATAAATGACTGCACGCCGAGGCTGACACGATTGACGCCGGCTTGAGCTAATGCGGCTAGCGTGGCGTCGGCAATTTGTGCCGGGGCGCACTCGACGGTGATTTCGGCGTCGGGCGTGAGATGGAATTCAACGCGGAGAGCGGCGAAGAGACGTTCGATGAGATGCGGCTCAAGCAAAGAAGGCGTGCCGCCGCCCAGGTAGACGGTATCGACGGTGCGCGGGAGATCGCCGCCCATCTGCGCGGCCCAGGCGTGCGACCGGCGCATGTCCTCGATGAGGCGATGGATGTAGCGCGTGTGCTCGCTGGCAGGATAGACACCTGAGGCGAAGTTGCAGTAGGTGCACTTGGAGCGGCAGAACGGGATCGAGATGTAGACGCCGAGCGCGTTGGGCGGCGGTTGAGGCATACGTTGTTATTGTTTCATGTGAGATGAGCTGCGGCGTGGAATCCGTGAAGTCAACAGAAGGCGAGAATTCATGGCTTCCCTATTTTCTTTCCGGCATTATGGAGAGAGGGCCTTTTGACGTCGCCAGCCCCTTTGGGAGATCGGATTGAAGGTTTGGCCGGCACTCGGCATTGTTCTTATTCAGGCTTTGCTTTGCCTCGGTCACTGGTTCCTTTATGTGACGGCTGTGAGCTTCTGGCCGCTTGGAATTGAAACGCGGCATGTGCTTGCCATTGCGCTGGCGGTGCTTTCTTTCAGCTTTGTAGCGGCTACGCTGCCGAGCTTTCGCTGGACGAATGCGGTGGTCAGGGTCTGCTACACGATGGCATGCTGCTGGATGGGCGTGCTGAATTTTCTGGTGTGGGGAGCGTGCCTGTGCTGGCTGATGGCGCTGCCCATTCACTGGGTGGATGCGGCTCATGAGGCACAGCCGCGTGTGTGGATTGCGGATACGCTTTTGGCGCTGGCGCTGATGGTGAGCCTGTACGGCTTTGTGAATGCGCGACGGATTCGCGAGCGGAAGCTGACCATTGAACTGCCGAACCTGCCGGATGCATGGCGCGGGCGGAAGGCACTGATGCTGAGCGATCTGCACCTGGGGCATGTGAATGGCGCGGGCTTTGCGCGGCGCATTGCAGGGATTGCGCGGAGGCTGGATCCTGATGTGATTTTTATTGCGGGCGATCTTTACGATGGCTCGAAGGTGAATCCCGCAAAGCTGGCTGCGCCGCTCTTTGAGGTAAACCCTCCCCTGGGGGTTTATTTTTGTGGCGGAAATCACGAGGAGTTTGGCGATGAGGCAGCTTATGAGGCGGCGCTGCGCGGAGGCGGCTTTCGTGTGCTGCGGAATGAGCTGGCCGATGTGGACGGCGTGCAGGTGGCTGGTGTGCGCTATGCGGATACGACATTTCCGCTGCGGCTACGTGGGATTCTGGAGAAGATGCAGGTGGATCGTGGGCGCGCGGCAATTCTGTTGAACCATGTGCCGAACCGGCTGCCGATGGTGGAGCAGGCGGGATTTGGTCTGCAACTCTCCGGGCATACGCATGGGGGGCAGTTTCTGCCTTATACGTGGATCACGCAGCGGATTTTTGGCAGGTTTACGCGCGGGCTGCATGCGTTTGGAGACCTGCAGGTGTTAACTTCAGTCGGCGTGGGGACGTGGGGCCCTCCGATGCGGATTGGGACCGCGCCGGAGGTGATTTTGATTACGTTCGAGCTACATTTTGAACATTGAAGGCGATTCACGCAAAGCGCTGCCGTCCAAATCAGCCTTCGGGAATGCAACAGACGGCATTTGCCGGGAGGTGGCCTGTTCACTCTCATTCAAAGACTCGCGCATCAGGATCGCCAGCCCGTGCATGCCATCCATCCGGCTTTCAACGAGCAGGGCGTGGATGCGGTCAAGAAACTCGGGGTGATGTTCAAAATGCTTGCTGGCAGCCTGCACTGTGTGCACCACATGTTCGCCGGAAAAGTCCTGGCGATGAGCGCCGGCCACGCCGATCAACAAGCCCTTCATCAGCGTGAACTGAGCCACAAGCTGTATAAGCTCGCGGCTCATGGAAAGCTCGTGGAGATGCATCCCGGAATCCAGGGGTGCATTTTGCGCATCTTTCCGCATCCAATCGCGCCCAAATGGAAATTGGCGCCGGATGACGATATTGATCAGATAATTCTCCAGGATGTGCGGATTGGCCTGAAAGAACGGGGCATAATAACGCTTCTGCGCCTCCGCGTATCGAGCGGCCGCACCTGCCAGCGTAGCGTTCCGATCGTTACCGATACCTGCCGCAAATGACTGAACACACGCAGCGAACCGAGGCGTAACGTTCGAGCGGTGCAACATGACACCCGCCAGACGCAAGACCACATCCAACTGCGCTTCAACGTCAACAGGCAAGGCTGCCATAGTCGGGCGCAGAGATCCGGCAGCTACGGTTGCATCGAAATCCGCAAGCAATGCCATGACGCTTTGTTGCAGCTTGCCCTTTGCGAGCTCGTCGAGACGCCAGCAAAGCACGGCAAGCAAAAAGAGCCGCTGCCACAGCGGGTAGGCCCGATTCCGAATCAGCGCAAGCACCGTTTTCCGGATCGGCCAGAAGTGCAACCGCACATCGCGCGCGCCGTCTCCGGATTCCAACTCGGAGTCCGGCACGACTGGTCCCGCAACCGGCTGATTGCGGGAGCAGTCTGTCGCGGTCTCCCACCCCTCGGACGAAGGCCTGTCCGTGGGAGCTTCGGTTTCGAGCAGCGCGGGGTTCAGGAGAACCAGCCTCACGGCCTCAGGACACGAGAGCGCCAGGGCTGTTTCCTGTATCTCGCCGATGGAATGGACGATGCGCGGATAGGTTGCGCAGGTGTAGGAAAGTAAGTCCGTTCCCAACTCCTGCTGAATGCGGCAAAGCCGGACCTCCGTGAGCAGCGGGCACTGGTTGCTGGAGGTCATCCGTATCCTTGCGAACTCAGCATGGCTGGAACCTTCCTCACCGCGGAGCAGGCTTTCATCGATCAGGGTACGCAGCGGACCAGCCGGAAGTTGGGCGTAATTCTCATAGGTTCCGCGGTCGATGGGCACATTCCAGCCCTGGCAGCAGGTGTCTTCGCAGGCGGAGCCGATGCACTGAAATTTTTCAGCGTAGTTCGGGCTGATGGATGATTCGGGCTGCAACGGGCCTGCCGCAGCACAGGGTGGCTTGGAATCCTTCACATCCTGGGTCCAGGCACACGGAAGGCCTTCCGTATCGATTCACTATTAGAAGGTATTCAGAAATGGGGAATCGGACGGGAGGCACTGCGGTCCTGTCACGACTGAGGTCAACGGGCCTGTCGATCGGTAACGAACTGCAGGCCGCTTATGCGCGGCCTGCGAACTCGCGTGTTTCGGTGTTGACCTTGATGGATTCGCCTTCCTTGACGAAGAACGGCACCTGGATTTCGATTCCGGTTTCGAGCTTTGCGGATTTGGTGACGGCGCCGCTGGCGGTGTTGCCGCGCGCTCCGGGCTCGGTGTATTGCACCTTGAGCTCGACCTGCTGGGGCAGCTGGATGCCGATGGGATTGCCGTTGAACTTGTCGAGCTGCACGATGGCCCCTTCAAGGAGGAAATCGAGCGCGTCGCCTAGCTTGTCCGCGGAGAGGGTGATGGTCTCAAAGGTGGCCTGATCGAGGAAATAGGAGCCGTCGGTGTCGCTATAGAGATAGGATGCCTCGTCGGTTTCGAGATCCGGCACCTTGAACTTCTCGCCGGCCTTGAAGGTCTTGTCGAAGACGGCGCGGGTGAGCAGGTTGCGCATTTTGAGGCGCACGAGCGTCTGGCCGCCGCGGGCTGTGGGCGTGGAGATTTCGAAATCGAGGCACAGGTAGGGTGTGTTCTCAAGCTCGAAATACATTTTGCGCTTAACGTCGATTGCGTCAATCAGTGCGGCCATTGGTTCGGTTGTCCTTCTATGGATGGTTCTTCTTCTCTATCGTAAATGGCGAATCTGCCTTAAGTTTTGTAAACGAATCAGATGGTTCTTGCCGGGTAAGCGGCGGGCATTGGTAGTATTGGAGCGTTCAAAACAAACGTTTGAGTAAGGGGATCTTATGAAACCGTCTCGCTTCCCTGCCCGGCTGGCTGTAGTTGCCGTGGCTCTTGCCTCCGCAGGCTCGATCCTGCTGTACGCGCAGCGTCCGCAGCGCCCGCCGGCTCCGCCGAAGGGTCCGTGGATGAATACCAGCCTTTCTCCGGATGAGCGCGCCGACCTGGTGCTGAAAGAGATGACGCTGGATGAGAAGATTGCGCTGCTGCATGGCGTCGGCATGCCGACGGACGATCCGGTGACGCCGGAGAATGCGGCTTCGAACCGTGGCGTGGGCTATGCGGTAGGCGTGCCGAGGCTGGGGATTCCGGGCATCGATATGAGCGACGCGGCGTATGGCGTGCGGTCAAGCCAGGCGAATGGACGGTATGCGACGGCACTGCCGGCGAACGTGGCGGCCGCGGCAGGCTGGGACCCGGATGCGGCTTACGAGTATGGGGCGCTGATTGGGCGCGAGCTGCGGGCGCAGGGATACAACATGACGCTTGGCGGCGGAACGAACCTTACGCGCGAGCCGCGCAATGGGCGCACGTTTGAGTACCTGGGCGAGGACCCGATTCTGGCAGGCACGCTGGTGGCGAAGCTGATTGAGGGTACGCAGTCGGCGCATGTGATTGGGGACATTAAGCACTATGCCTTCAATGACCAGGAGAATGGGCGCAATTCCGGAAATGTGTCGATCGACAAGCGCGCGGGACACGAGTCGGACCTGCTGGCGTTTGAGATCGGCGTGACCAAGGGCCATCCGGCGGCGGTGATGTGCAGCTACAACCGTGTGAATGGCGACTTTGCGTGCGAGAACGAGTGGCTTTTGAAGGACGTGCTGAAGAAGGACTGGCAGTTTCCGGGCTTTGTGGTGTCGGACTGGGGCGGGACGCATTCGACGGAGAAGGCTTCCGCGGCTGGGCTGGATGAAGAGCAGCCGGGCAAGTTCTTTTACAGCGACAAGTTCAAGGCGGCTGTAGAAGCGGGCCGGATTTCGCAGGCGGAGCTGGACGAGCATATTCACCGGATTCTGCGGTCGATGTTCGCGGTAGGAGTGGTTGATTATCCGCGGCAGCGCGCGGTGGTGGACCCGTTTGCGGGATTTGAGACTTCGCGAAAGATTGAAGAGAGCGGCATTGTGCTGCTGAAGAACAACAAGGACATATTGCCGATTGAAAGCGGCAAGGTGAAGTCGATTGCTGTGATCGGCGCGCACTCCGATGTGGGCATGATCTCCGGCGGCGGCTCCGCGCAGGTGGACCCGATTGGCGGCAGCGCGATTCTGCCTCCGGGACAGGGCGCGACGCACTGGCAGCAGCAGATATGGTTTCCGAGCTCGCCGCTGAAGGCGATTCAGCAACGTGCGCCGGGCGCGAAGGTGAGCTTCGATCCGGGTGTGGATCCGGTCGCTGCCGCGGCGGCTGCGAAGGGCGCGGATGTGGTGGTGATGTTTGCTTACCAGTGGGAGAGCGAAGGGATGGATCTGCCTTCGCTGGCGTTGCCCAACTACAAGAACGGCGATAAGGATGTGGACCAGAACGCGATTATTGAAGCGGTGACCAAGGCGAATCCGCATACGGTGGTGGTGCTGGAGACAGGCAGCCCGGTGACGATGCCGTGGGTGGATGCGCCGCAAGCGATTGTGGAGGCGTGGTACAGCGGCAGCGACGGCGCGAACGCGCTGGGCAATGTGTTGTTCGGCTCAGTGAACCCGAGCGGCAAGCTGCCGAACACCTTCCCGAAGAGCGATGCGGATCTGCCGCATCCGACAATCTCAAAGCCTCAAGCGGTACACTTCGACGGGCCGGTTTCGCCGGAGACGTGGGCCAAGGGTTTGCCGCCATTCCCGATCAACTACGACGAAGGGCTGAAGGTGGGCTACAAGTGGTATGACGCAGAGAAGAAGCCAGTGCTGTTTCCGTTTGGCTATGGGCTCTCGTATACGACTTATGGCTACTCCGATCTGGATGTGAAGACGGGCGATACGGTGACGGTGACCTTCAAGCTGGCGAATACGGGCAAGCGCGAGGGCGCGGAGATTGCGGAGATTTATGCCGAGCTTCCGGCCAGCGCGCAGGAGCCTCCGAAGCGGCTGGTGGGCTTTACGAAGGTAAAGCTGGGGCCGAAGGAGAAGAAGACTGTCACGGTGGAGATTGACCGCAAGTATCTTTCCATCTGGGATGAGGCGAAGAATGCGTGGTCGCTGGTTCCGGGCGAGTATACCTTTCTGGTGGGCGGATCGAGCGACAAGCTGCCGGAGAAGAAGACGGTTAGCTTGCAGTAGATTGCTGAACGAAAAGAACCCGTATCCGCGGAGCGATGTTGGCTTGGCAGGTACGGGTTTTTTTCTTTGCTTTGGACGAGATCCTTTCAAGATCGAAGATGCGCTAGGCTGAATTTGATTCAACCTATCCAAGGCGCACTCCTTTGAACAACTCAGCTTCCTCCTACGTGCCGGGTGTACGCCTTTCCGAGCCTCGCTTGATCGGTCCACGCTTTCATGGTCTCGATACTCTCCGCAGTCTTGCGATTCTTGCTGTTCTGGTCTTTCATCTCCTGGATTTTGGCGGCGAAAATACCTTGCCTGCATGGCTCGAACCCATTGCTGAATACGGATGGATGGGAGTGGATCTCTTTTTTGTCCTCAGCGGGTATCTGATTGGATCGCAGTTGCTGAAACCGTATGCGACGGGCCAGCGGCCAGGGTTGTGGGGGTTCTATCGCAACCGGCTTTACCGGATTTTGCCGGCGTATCTGGTGGTGCTTGGCGCTTACTATTGGATTCCGAAGTGGCCTGAGTTCGATGGCATGGCTCCGGTGTGGAAGTACCTCACTTTTACCTACAATTTCTTTCTGCCTGCCGGGCCGCGCACCTTCTCGCATGTCTGGAGCCTCTGCGTGGAGGAGCATTTCTATCTGCTGCTGCCGCTCATCGTTCTGGTGCTGATGAGAAAGCCTTCTGCTTATAAAGCTGCTGCGGTTATTGCCGGTATCGTTCTCTTCGGCATTGCGATTCGCGGCTACTTTGTTTTTCATACGCTGCAGCCGCTGGAGCGCGCGGGCGACTCGTGGAGCAATCTTTATATGACGCGCATCTACTACCCGACTTATAGCCGTCTGGATGGTCTGGTGGCGGGAGTGGCGCTGGCGGCGGTTCGCGTCTTTCGGCCCGTGTGGTGGCAGAGGATTGCGCGGCGTGGCCATGCGCTGACATTGGCGGCTGTGGGGCTTGTGGCTTTGGCAGTCTGGCTGACGCGTGACCGCTATGCTTCCGCGACTGGAGTGGCAGCGGTGGGAGATATTCTGGGATTTCCCATTCTTGCGCTTGGGCTGGCGTGTCTTGTTGCTTCGTCCATCAGCAATAACGGCTTATTGAGCCGGTGGAAGATTCCTGGCGCGCGGTTGATTGCGACGCTGGCGTACTCGCTTTATCTGACGAGCAAGGCGCTGATTCATGTTGTGGATTTGTGTTTTCCGCACCTGCACGGAGCAAGCATGGGTGGACGGCTGGCGGTGTATGCGGCTTTCTGCCTGATTACGGCGGGGGCGCTGCACCTGTGCGTGGAGCGGCCGTTTCTATGGCTGCGGAATCGAAGCGCCACTACGAAGGTTTGTTTGCCGGTTGAGGTTCAATAATATGGTAAGTTGTTGATTGTATTTAAGTTATTGTAATTTGCAGTGTTTACCATTTAAATAACCGAACCAGGTTACCAAATAAATAAAAAAATCCGCACATCGACCATCTAAGGCGTTTATTTATATTGTTTTACGAGCAATTTTCAGTGTGTCGAGTTTTGTTCGCCTTTTCTGCGCTTTTCATTCTTGAAGTTGAAAGAAAATGACCCGGTTCCTTGATTGGAATCGGGCCGTTTTTCTGTTCTGATTATGAGTAAAGCATAAATGGGGTTAATTCTATGCAAACTTTCTGAAAGAAATTTTGCGTTAGCGATTCGGGAAGGAACACTGGGCTGAAGCCCAACGACTTTATCAGCCGGATTTTCGGCACGACTCAAGTCGTGCCCTGTTACAAAACAATTCAAACTGAGCCAGTACCCTTATTCGTGAGCTGTAGCTTTACGCTCCCTCCGGAAAAGCAAGGATGCTGATCCCGTTCATTCAAGCCACTCATTCCGTGACTCATCAGGCCGTTCATTCCGCGATTCAACAGGCCGGTATTTACCCGGGAGACGGCAAGCCTAAAGTGTAGAACAAATCAACCATACTTGTGCTACATTGATACGGAGGTTCCAGCATGGCCCAGGCAGTTCCAATTCGGAGTTCTCGAAATCCAAAGCGGCTTAAACCTGCCGCGAGCAGCCGTAGGCTCAGCGACGCTCTGTCCATCGCGGAGCAACAGGGATTACTGAGCGGCGGCAAGACACTTACTCTCCGCGGCCGCATGCCTTCGCTGCTTGTGGAACAAGCAAAGAGAAAAACAGGCATCCAATCAGACTCCAAGCTGATCGAAGCCGCTTTGGCAAACATCGTGGTCGAGGACGAGTACGCCAACTGGCTTCTTGCCCAGAGGGGTACGGTGAGCAAGGATCTCGACCTTGAGTTCTAGCTCCGTATTTCAACAATCGCTGCGCCGGCTGAAGCCGGAGAAACGTCACAAACAACTCGACTACCGCGACCGCACTCAGCTAAGGTTTCTTCCGAACCTTAAACCGCCGTTTCCTAAACTGCTTCTCGATACGACGGTTTACATTGATGCTCTGCAAGGAAACCTGCCGGATTATGTCGAGATTGCTCTTCGGGCCGGAAGCCTCTGGCACTCGACCGTTACGGAGGCGGAATTGGCAGCTCTTACAGGTCTGCTGGACCCGAAGCATCCGAACACTGCGAGCGCGATTCACCAGATTGCAGCATCCATCGAGTTAAGGCCAGAACATCGCATACTCGCGCCGGACAGGGAAATATGGCGGGAAGCCGGCATCCTCGCAGGACTTCTGGCACGGCTGCAACAATTTGGCAGGAACGAGCAACGCAAAGCGCTCAATGATGCGCTGATTTATCTCACCGCGTCTAAGAATGGCTGCGTGGTGCTCACTCGTAACGTCTCAGATTTCGATTTACTGATGCAGCTTGATGCCAGGGGGCAAGCCGTCTTCTATGACTCGCTGTAGGACTCGCTCCAAGACTCGCTCCAGGACTCGCTCCAGGAGCCTTGGCTGTGATTGCCACGATGAAGGTAGCTTTTTAAGCCCGTAAACAATGGCATCCTTTGGCTGGAATCCGCACAAAGATGTTTTTTCATTCGTCAGCAGGGCGAAAGCCCTTCAAAACCAAGCCCGCAATTCTGATGCCTGCTCCCTCCATTTTCGTCATACCAAAACGAGCCCATATTTCGGAGATTTATCCACACGCCGAAACCAAGGAGGCGCTCATCCAAGGGGCGGTCAGAGATTGGAGCCCGGCGACTTTTCGGATGCTGGCATTTCCCGGCTTCAAGTATGATCTGACTCGGGAAAGAAACGTGATCCTCCGACATCTCGAATTCTTAGTAGCTCTGGCGCAGGAAAAGCACTTTGCAAGGGCTGCTGTCGTATGTGGCGTAACGCAGTCCACGCTCTCCGCGGGAATCAAGCAGATGGAAGAGAGCCTTGGCGTTCTGCTGGTTGAGCGCGGACAGCGTTTTATGGGGCTCACCCTGGAAGGCGAAAAGGTTCTGGAGTGGGCCAAGCACGTCATCGCCGACTACGAAGGCTTGCAACAAAGCCTCTCCGAGATGAGAGCAGGCCTGACTGGTTGTCTCAAGGTTGGCGCGATACCCGTAACGCTTCCTGTGATCTCGCTTTTGACAACACCATTTGCAAAGCTGCATCCTCATACGCACACCGTCATTCGCAGCCTTACATCGATGGAGATTCAACGTGGAATCGATGAGCTTTCTCTCGATGTAGGGATGACCTACCTCGATAATGAACCGCTTGCCAGGGTGCGCAGGCTTCAACTGTATATGGAGCACTACGTGTTCCTTACTCGCGAAAGCCAAGCCACACAGAATCGGCGAACAATTCCCTGGGCAGAAGCAGCGAACTATCCCCTGTGCCTGCTGACAACGGACATGCAGAACCGCCGGATTATCGACACGCACTTTCATGAAGCAGGAGCAGAGGTGAACGCAGCTATCGAAACCAATTCGCTGATCACCCTCTGGTCCCATCTGAAATTCGGCCAGTGGTCGACGGTTGTTCCAAATTCATTTCTTTCGTTAATCGGCAAAGTGGAAGGGCTGGTCGCGCTGCCTCTTGTCGAACCCGATGCCTCGCATGCTGTCGGCCTCGTGGCTTCCGATCGTAACCCTCTTGCTCCCATGACAAGAGCCTTGTTCGACCTGGCAAAACAGGCCGACATTCGCCAGGAGATGCTGCGGCGCATCGCCGATCCGCCGGCTGATTCATAGCGGCTTCATCATAATCGATATTCTCGATGGACCCATTGAAGTTCTTTGTTTGACTGTAATTCTTGCCGTTTGAGAATGTTGCTTCCACAGGTTTGGAGGAAACAATGGCAAAGATACTTTGTGTGCTGTATGACGATCCCGTTACCGGTTACCCCAAGAGCTACGCTCGCAACGATGTTCCCAAGATCGACCACTATCCTGGCGGCCAGACCGCTCCGACGCCCCAGTCCATCGACTTTATTCCCGGCGAGCTTCTGGGGAGTGTGTCCGGCGAGCTGGGCTTGAGAAAATATCTTGAAGGCCTCGGGCATACTTTCGTTGTCACATCCGACAAGGAAGGCCTGGACTCGGTCTTCGAGCGCGAACTTCCCGATGCTGACGTTGTCATCTCCCAGCCGTTCTGGCCCGCCTACCTCACGCCAGAACGGATCGAAAAAGCGAAGAAGCTGAAGTTGGCGATCACGGCGGGGATCGGATCCGACCACGTCAATCTGGAAGCTGCGATCAAGCATGGCATCACCGTCGCCGAGGTGACGTACTCTAACAGCATCAGCGTCTCCGAGCACGTCATGATGACGATCCTTTCGCTCGTGCGGAACTACCTGCCTTCGTATCAATGGGTGCTCAAAGGCGGCTGGAACATCGCGGACTGCGTTGAGCGCTCCTACGATCTTGAAGGCATGCACGTCGGATCTGTGGCGGCCGGGCGTATCGGATTGGCGGTGCTGAAGCGTCTGAAGCCCTTCGATGTGAAGCTGCATTACTTCGACCAGCATCGGCTTCCCGAGAGCGTCGAGAAGGAGGTCGGGCTCACCTATCACAGCAGTGTAGAAGACATGGTCAAGGTATGCGATGTTGTGACGATCAACGCTCCTCTCCACCCCGGCACACTCGATCTGTTCAATGACGAACTGATCGGCAAGATGAAGCGCGGCGCTTATCTGGTGAACACAGCCAGGGGCCTCATCTGCAACCGCGACGCCATCGTTCGCGCTCTTGAGAGCGGTCAGCTTGCAGGATACGCCGGGGACGTCTGGTATCCGCAGCCTGCTCCCGCGGACCACCCGTGGCGGACGATGCCTCACCACGGCATGACACCGCACATCTCCGGCACCTCACTTTCCGCCCAGGCACGCTACGCGGCAGGAACGCGCGAAATTCTGGAAAATTTCTTCGAGAACAAGCCCATTCGCGATGAGTATCTGATCGTCGATAGAGGCAAGCTCGCTGGTACCGGAGCACACTCATACACGGTGAAAAAGTAAAGCAATCCCAAGACAACCAGGGGCGGGCGAATTCCCCTTCGCCCGTCTCTTCTTTGGAGAACACGATGACACGCGCGGAAATCACAGAAAAAATTCTCGCTATCAAGCGGAAGAAAAAACTCACATGGCAGCGGATAGCGGCGCAAATTGGAACGGGATCGCCCATTCTCTACACAGCCGCCCTTCTCGGGCAGATGTCTCTCACGAAAGAAGAAGCGGAGAATGCCGCAAAACTGTTCGAGTTGGATGAGGAAACAACGGTTCAGCTCACGGAACCTCCGTACCGTGGCTCCTTGTCCAACGTTCCTCCTACGGACCCATTGATCTACCGCTTCCATGAGCTCGTGCAAACCTACGGCACAACGTGGAAGGCACTCATCGAGGAGGAATTCGGTGACGGCATCATGAGCGCTATCGACTTCGATATGCAGATCGGCCGCAAGGAAGACCCTAAAGGCGACCGTGTCAGCATCACGATGTCCGGCAAGTTTCTGCCATACAAACGCTACTGAGGCATGCCCCGGTATAGTGGTGAAGCGGCGACGTAATCGGAATCTTCGATTGGCCCATTGAAATCCTTTGTTTGACGATCGTTTCGGCATCTTGAGAATGTTGTTGTCGCTCGTCGAAGTGCCGCCGCCGCATCCCCCACAAGCCACGGAACGATACAACGCGAAGTACTTTCCCAGGTCGGAATTCTTATGCAAATTGGGTTTCTTGATCGCGAACATTCGGTTGCAAAAGCCGGGTACAGTCGATGGCTGGTTCCTCCCGCGGCACTTGCCGTTCACCTCTGCATCGGGCAGGTCTATTCCTTCTCGATTTTCAAGAATCCGCTCCTTGCCCTGCATGGCCCGGACGGCTCCATGTGGTCACTCAAGGAAGTTGGTTACATTTTTTCCCTGGCCATTGCTGTTCTTGGAGTCTCCGCCGCGCTATTTGGCGCGTGGCTCGAAAGAGTAGGGCCTCGCCGGGCCATGATGTATGCGGCCCTTTGTTTTGGGCTCGGTTTCGAGATCGCCTCCGCCGGCGCAGCAATGCACAGCTTGTTGTTGATCTATCTCGGCTATGGCGTCGTAGGCGGTATTGGTCTGGGACTGGGCTACATTTCCCCGGTCTCGACCTTGATCAAATGGTTTCCTGACCGCCCCGGTCTTTCCACCGGCCTCGCCATTATGGGGTTCGGCGGCGGCGCGCTCATCGGCGCCCCGCTCGGCAATCAACTCATGGCGTTCTATAAGGCGCATGGACACGCAAACCCCATTCCCATTACCTGGATCACGATGGGTTTAATTTACTTCGTCTTCATGCTCTTCGGTGTGCTCACGATCCGCGTGCCCGCTCCGGGATGGAAGCCTGACGGCTATCTTCCCAGGCAAAGCTCGAATCGGTTGATCAGCTCTCACGATGTGGCGGTACAGCAGGCATGGCGCACGCCTCAATTCGCGCTGCTTTGGATTATGTTGTGCGCGAACGTCACGGCGGGCATCGGCATCCTGGAACAAGCCGCGCCGATGATCCAGGATTTCTTTCATGGAAGAATCTCTCCGGACGCGGCTGTCGGTTTCGTCGGTTTGCTTAGCCTCTTCAATATGGGCGGGCGGTTCTTCTGGGCCACAGTGTCGGACCGGATCGGACGCCGGACGACTTATTTCTGCTTCTTTACTCTGGGCCCCATACTATATTTCCTGATGCCGAAGACCAGTTCTGCCGGACTGAACTCCGTTCCTGCCTTTGTCTTGTTCGCCTGCCTGGCGCTGAGTTTTTACGGTGGCGGATTCGCAACGATTCCAGCCTATCTGAAGGACCTCTTTGGCGGCTACAACGTGTCGGCTATCCATGGTCGATTGCTGACGGCCTGGTCAACCGCAGGCATTATCGGGCCGCTCATCGTCAACGGCATTCTGGATCACGATCGCGCTGCCGGTGTGGACAGATTGGTTGCCTATCGCACCGTTCTGCACATCATGGCCGGAGTGCTTCTCATCGGTTTCATTGCCAATCTGCTGGTGCGCCCTGTAGCCCAAAGATATTGGTTGAACAAATTGCCGGCGGACGCGACTGACCGACCGGCGCACTGATACAAGAGGAGCGAAGCTCATGAATGAGTCAAGGAAATCGAACTCGTTGGAAATTACTGCCGCGTGGCTTGTCGTGCTGATTCCATTATCGTGGGGTGTATATATGTCCAGCAGGAACGCTATGAAATTGTTCGCCGCGCCGGTGCATGCGGTCTCAACGGCGCGTGCATTCCCAGGTCCGGCAGCGCTTAAATAGTGGATCGTTGTCCAGCTCTGCTACGCTTCGAGCGGTGGTTCACCAGGCAGTAGACTCGTTCCCAACCTCCGGTGGCACGAGAACGAAGCAAGGTAGCGCCCGCGGCTAGAGCATCTCTCCCGCAGGTATAAAGTTCGGGCGCCCCACCCTCGTCGCGTATTTGTTTTTGCGGCCAGGCTGGGGTCGCTCTACAGCAAGAGGAGAAATGCCATCGCTCAATCTGGTTGAGCGATGGCTTGCCGCACTCACCGGCATGAGGTTGCGGCGTGGTGTCCAGAGTAATGCGCTATAACCGCGCGCCCTCAAAAGCAACAAACGATTGGACTATACCGACGTCATCAGCAATGACAAAGTGTTGACAAGCGATGACAAAGCACTGACAAACATTCGGCGCGCGACGTAAATACTATAGGTGGGAGTCGATATGCAAAGACCAGGAGAAGAGGTGTCCATACCCATCTGGAGTAGCGATGAGTTCGATTCTCCGGTGTCTCCGCACATCGAGCCGGCTTATTTCGATAAGGACCTCGACGCCTGGGTTCTGAGCCGTTACGAGGATGTACTCGCGGCGTTTCGCTCGTCGGCTCTTAACATCGAGAGCAAGCGGCCCAGGACGGCTGAAGAAGATGAGGGGATGAATAGAATGCGCGCAGAGGCAAGGGAAGCGCTTTCTCCAGCCCAACTTCGTGAATGGTCGGAGGTGATCGTTCCTCTTATCGAGGCACGCCTCCAAGCGCTTCCTCAAGGACGTGCCGTAGACCTGCTGGATTCCTACCTTCGACCGAACTGTCTTGACCTTGCAGCCTTGGTGACGGAGATCGACCCACAGGACGCGATGAGACTCCAGGCGCTTGCTCGGCCTGTCTCGGCGGCGACCGCGGAACCATACGATCCTGTGCTCCGCGCGGAGTCAAAATCTGTTATGCCGCAGCTTGAGGTTTGCTTCCACGGGAAGGCTGAGAGCCTGCGCGAGTCCGGGTTTGTCGCACTTTCGCATACGCTGCCTTGCATGCTGGCGAATGCGTGCCATGCCTTGTTGCAGAGTCCGCGGCAGTGGATGTTGCTGCACCGGGAGCCTGGCCTGGCGGAGCAAGCGGTCGAAGAGTTGATGAGGTATGCGGGCTTGAGTCGTTTCCTGGGCCGTCAGGCGGTGGACGATTTGATCCTTGGGGGAGCTTCCATTCGCAAAGGCGATCGATTGATCTTGCGCATCATCGCGGCCAATCACGATCCTGCACGCTTCACCGATCCAAATGAGCTGGATATACACCGCCGTGGGGCGGGTCACCTGACCTTTGGGGCCGGGCTTCATGCGTGTGTTGGAGCAAATCTCTTGCGAATGGCTTCGGTTGCGATGATTCGTCCGCTTGTTGCTACCTTCTCTTCCGCGGTCCTGGCTGAGCCGATCACATGGCAGGGGGGATCACGTTTCCAATTTCCAGTACACCTGCCGGTTATGCTTCGCAAGGACGTCGTTTCTTCGACGTGACACAGAGCGAACCTGCAAGACCTCAAGCTATAGGACATAGCTCTATTTGTACTTGAGGGAGTAACTTACAACTCGGTCTAACGACGGCGGTTGTCTCTTTGTGCCGCACAATAAACTCACAACCAGGCCGGCGCTGGAAAACACGCCAGGATGGTTCCATCCCAAGCGCCGGGGCGGGACCATAGTGGCCCGCTTTTTCCGGCGCGAGAACAACAAATAGAATTGGTGCGGGCGGAGGGAATTGAACCCTCACGGCCTTGCGGCCTGCGGATTTTCATACCACTTCGGCTTTCGCCGCCCCGCAAGTACGGGTTCGTGGTCTGGACTATACCTTCACCATTCCCCATACAAGGTTTAGGTGCTGCCCGTCTAGTCTCTACACCTTCCCGGAAGTTCTTCCGGGCTTGGCTCGGGATTGCCATTTCAGGTTTCCCCGACTTTGAGCAGTTCTACGCTGTCGGTTTCCCGATGGGCACTCAAGCTTGCTTAAGTCCGCTGCGTCTGCCATTTCGCCACGCCCGCGTGGCCACCTTCAGTATAAGGCTCAGGTACCGGCGCGAACTTCCTTCGCTCCTTCCCCGACCTCCTTCTTCTTGCGCGCGACGTTGATAGTCGCCGTGTCGAGACGGGTCTCCTCCACATAATTTCCCATAAAAACATCATCGCGCTGGGCAGGCACGAGGACGCTGAGGCAGTGCAGAGTTCCGCGTGCAGACTATTGCGGACTTCGATAGCAGATATTCTCGCCCTCAAGCTGATACTCGGCGGAACAAAAATCTCCGCCGCAGATCATCGGCTCAAATCCGCAAAGCTGGCGGCGCGTAATCAGTCCCATGGTTCCGCAGCGGGGACATGACATGACCGCTACATAAGGATTCTGCGCATTGCCCAACTTGGTCTGGTTCTCCAGCACAAAAACCGTGCCGGGGTCCATTCGCTCAGGGATCCACTCCTGCAGAAACTGCAAATCGGCTGACATCCTGGCCTCCCATATTGCCGTTTGGCGTTGAGATGCATCTGAGCCCGAGCAAATCACGCGCATGGCTCTGTTGTCTTGCAGAAGCAGTTACGAAGGCTACGGCTCAAAGTAGTTGGACGCTCTGAGTCGAAAACAGTTTTGCTGTTGGACGCATTATGAGTCAACTTGAATCGCGCATATTCGTTGGCTAGCAGGGTACCGGAGTGCCAATGTGGTAATAACACTTTAGTGGTTATTGTGCTTAATGGTTATTGTGCTGCGGGCTCGCCCCGCGCACCGGCTGTGGCAGCAGTGTCAATGGAGCGATACATTTCCTTGTTGCGTTCTATAGCCTGCACGTACTCACGAGTCTGCGTAAACGGGATAGATTCCACGAATTCATCCATGCCGTGATAAGGACCTGCGGCCTGCCAGTCCACCACGCGCGACTCGCCCGCATTGTAGGCTGCCAGCGCATATTCCTCCACACCGCCAAAGCGGTCAAGAAGCTGCTTAAGATAGCGACAGCCAAGGCGGATATTCATCTCTGGGTTGAGAAGCTGGAAGGACTGAAAGCCGGAGACTCCTTCCTGACGGGCGAGGCTTTTGCCTTCGGATGGCTCGACCTGCATGAGTCCGTAAGCATTCATATAAGAGACAACGGAAGGATTAAACTCCGACTCCTGGCGTATGAGCGAAGCGACAAGATACGGATCGAGACTGTTCTTGGCGGACTCGGTCTTGATCGTCTCCCACCACGCTTCCGGAAAGAGAATCCTCCAGTAAGCCAGCGGAATCGATTTGATGGGCGCTGAAGCCGCATAGGGAATTGCACGCTTCAACGCACGCATGGCGCGGAACGTCTCACCGAAGGAAGCATATATCTGCGCTTCGGCCAGCGCGCTCCAGCCGGAGGAGTCGGGATCGGCAGCAATCTCCTGCGACACATATTCGTTCAGGCCGGCATTTGCCACCAGGCGCGCCTTGGCAATATGCGGACTGTCTGGCGGAGCGGCCTCATCAAGGTGGGGAATCACAGGCGCCTGGAAGGCATCGAGTTGCGGAAGCGAAACGGCCTGCACCTGGCCGAGCACGACCAGGCGCTGGCGGGCCATCTGCGCGTAAAAAAAGTGCTGATATGTGCGCACCACAGCCTTGTAATTGGCGACGGCAAGAGCCGGTTTACGATCCTCCATCTCATACAGGCGTCCACGCCAGTAGAGCGCTGCGGAGGTATCGGGCGAGTTGGGGAAGAGTCGAATCTGATCGTCGAAGATCTTTGCTGCGTCCGCATAAAGGCCCTGACGATAGTTGAGCCATCCAGCGCGCCAGTGGGCAGCAGAGGCGTTTTTGCCGGCCGGAAAGTGCGCGGCAAGGTAACCATAGTAGCTCGCGGCGCTCGCATAATCCTTTTTGAGCAGGTACATGTTGCCGCTCGAAAAGAGAGCTTCCGCCAGCCATTGGCTCTGCGGAAAGCGCTGCTTTAGTTCCTCCACCAGTTGCTGCTGGCCGGTTTCATTCTGATGGTCGCGGGCAAGCTCCATGAGAAGGTAGAGCCTGCGCGCGCCGCTATCGTCATTGGTGTCGGGCAGTGCGCGGGCCTGAGCGTCTGTGAGCCGTTTGAGCTTCCAATCGCAGGCCGCGGCCGCCACGGAGAAACCGTTGCGAGTGTTGGCATCGAGTGTGGCGTTGCGAGCCAGTGCGCGGTACTGATCGCCTGCCAATGCATACTTGCCTGCGTTGTAATATGCGTCGCCCAGACTGCGAAGTTCAGCGCTGGTAAGGCTGGTTTCCGCGCCGGCGGCGGTAAGTTTGGCGCGTGCCTGCTCGGCCTCCTGGCTCAGCGGATGATGCAGCAGAAGGTGCTTGTAAACGGCAATGGCATCAGCTTCCCTGCCCTGCGCTGAGTCGATCTTTGCCTGCGTCAGCTCGAAAGATGGTCTTTCATGGGCGGCGTCTCCCGCGTTCTGCAGTGCGCGCTCTGCGCCAGCACTGTCACCCAGGTTGAGAAGGATATTGGCTTCGAGATCAGCCGATGCAGCGACGAAGATTGAATCCGGATAGCGGCCGGCAAAGCCCTTGATGAGCGTTTCAGCGCCGGAGTCGTTGCCGGAGACGTGTTCGTTCATGGCGCCCAGGTAGTCGGAGTAGTCGGCCAGCACGTCGCTGGACTGTTTTGCCTGGCGCAGCGCGGAGGCCGCATCCGAATAGCGTCTGTCCTGCTGGTACGCAAAGCCTAGCGCAAGATACGCGGCTCCGGCGGCGTCGCCGGTGTGGCTGTGGGCGTAATTTGCCACGCCGGCGTAGGCAGAAGGAGTACGCAGCGTGATGAGCTGCTGCGCCATGGGCCGCAGTTCACTTGAAGCGACAAAGGCCTGGTGGATGCGGGCTGTCTGGGCGGTGGAGCGGGCGGTTCTGGTGGTTTTACGCCCGGATTTGCGAACTGTGCTGGGCCGCGCTGTAGTGCTTCCGGATTTGTGTGCTGCGGTGGCCGGTGTCTTCTTCTTCTTTTTGGCGGCTGTTGAATTCTTGCTTGAGCTGCTGCTTTTGGTGTCAGTGGTGCTCTGGCTGGATGCCGCGTACAACGCGGGTGACACGGATGCGACCAGAGCCGCGGCCAGAATCAGCGGGCCAGCGAAACGGCTCAGAATCAAGAGAGAGGTTGGGGAGTTCTGCACTCTCATATATCCACTCTAAGCGGACGGGAAGCGGAGATTACGGATTTGAGGCTGCGAAGTGGTAGAAAGTGTGGATTTGGAACCAATGTTTCAAACTGGAGCGCTGATTTGATGCGGTTGAATTTTGGTTTCAGAGTGGAATTGCGCGAGTTATCCTGTGCAGACCTCTTTCCGAAGTGATGTTTTTTGTTGGGGTTGTGGAAGGTTCCACACTCCTGAGAGAAATCTTTATGCGATCTTCATTGCAGAACTGTGCAGCTACGCTACCCAGTTCTGAGGGACAAGGGAACAGGGACAAGGGACATAGGGTTATAGGTATAAAAGCTAAAAACCATAGATACCCTCGACGGCAGGGTTCACTGGCACAGTGAAAAGGGGTGGGGGAGGGATCCCCTCCCCCACCCATAACGACGACGGCCCGAATCCAGGTGGATTCGGGCCGTCCCATTTCTCTGCTGATTATGAGTAAAGCACAAATGGGGTTAATTGCGTGCAAACTTTCTGAAGAGGCTAGACGGTACGAAAGGGCAATGGACCAAAGTAATGGGGCAGGTAACGGATGACAGTAGACTGAAAAGCCATCCCCGCCACGGTATCCCTATGTAGCATACTGCTTGACGGGAATATATATAGAATGCTACATAGGATGGAGGAATCGGAATCTTCAAGGTGAATCATCATGCTGGAACTGCGTCATGTTTCAAAACACTATTCCGGCATCCCGGCCGTGGACGATGTCTCGTTCGCGGCGCTGGCCGGGGAGGTGACCGGCTACCTGGGGCCGAACGGCTCGGGCAAATCGACCACCATGAAGATGATCACCGGCCTGCTCGAACCCACCTTCGGCGAGATTTTTTTCGACGGCATTCCGATCCTCGCCGATCTGATTGCTTTTAAGCGGCGCATGGGCTATGTACCGGAGGAGCCATACCTCTACCACCATCTGTCAGAGGCCGAGTATCTGACCATGGTCTCTGAGCTGCGCGATCTTCCGCGAAACCAGGGCCAGGAGCGCATTGAAGGGCTCCTTCACCTCTTCTCACTCCACGGCGACCGGCACGCTTCAATCCAGGGTTATTCGAAGGGCATGCGGCAAAAAATACTCCTGATTGCCGCGCTGCTGCACAATCCCGATCTGTTGTTGCTCGATGAGCCATTTAGCGGCCTTGACGTGGCTTCAGCACTGGTGCTGCGGGAGCTTATCCAGGAACTCGCGGCGCGCGGCAAGGTCGTGCTGTTCAGCTCACATGAGCTCGACACAGTCGAGCGCATCAGCGCGCGTGTAGTGATTGTGCACAAAGGCCGCCTAGTGGCCAATGACGAGATAGCGCGCCTTCGCGGGCTCATGGAGCTGCCCACACTTGAAGAGATTTTCTCTGAGCTTGCTGTCGAGCAGGATTCGCGCTCCGTGGCGCTGCAGATGATGGGATTGATCGATGGATGACCGGATCGGAAATGCGCTTGCGGATGGGATGAGCTGGACCTCGCGGCAACTGCGCGCGGCGCCGAGACGGATCTTTGGACGATGGGCACAGCGGCTGCCCATGGATTTTCGCATCCTTTACAAACAATTTCTGCTGCGCATTCTCGACATGGAGGCGTTGTCAGTCGAAGCCGATATGGTCGAATACCTGGCGCAGTTTGCCGGGATTCTGATCTTCATCAGTGGGATTCAGAGTCTGGGCGTACTTTTCGTCGTGCTGTTGCATTCCGGGCCTTTCACCCCGGCCGAGCTCTACACGATGGGCTGGACAGCCGAACACGGCATCGTCGAGAAGATGCTTCTGGCGGCGGGCCTGGTGGTGGTCTTTTTATGGGACGCGCCGTTTCCTGACCGGCGCGACGTGATGGTGCTGGGCCCGCTGCCGGTTCGGCCAGGAACGATTCTGGCCGCAAAGGTTGCCTCATCGGCTGCGGTGCTGGGACTGGCGGTGCTCTGCCTCAACTGGTCGACAAACTTCGTATGGCCGGGTGTACTGGGTGGTCTGCACAGTCCGCGGCTCTGTCTGGCCTGTTGGCTGGCTGTTACATTGGCTGCGGCCTTTCTCTTTTCCACTCTGCTGGCCGTCGAAGGTCTGGGAGCACTTCTTCTGCCGCGGCAGGTCTTTCTGCGCTTGAGCGCTCTGGGGCAACTGGCAGCTTTTGCTTTGTTTCCCATCGGATACTTCCTATTGGGGCAGATCGATTCGCCGACAGCAATGATGGCTGCGGAAAATCGCTGGACGGTGGCTTGCTGGCCGGGTTACTGGTTTCTGGCGCTTCTTAAGCAGGTGGCTGGTGAGTTGCCGCCGGAGATGAGTTGGTTGGCACGGCTGGCATGGGGCGCGCTGGCGCTTTCCATTATTTCGGCGGCTGCGGCGCTTATCGCCTCCTATCACCGCACCTTGCGGCGCATTGCCGAACAGCCGGACCTGGAGCCCTCCAGAAGCGGGCGCACATGGCAGTTTCCACTCGGCAGCAGGCTGGAAACGGTGTTGGTCTATTTCAGCCTGCGCACGCTGGGGCGCAGCCGGCAGCATCGAATTGCGTTGGCTTTTTCCTGGGCGCTGGTGCTGGGGCTGGTACTGGGCATGGCACGCAGTTGGATGGAAGAACGCGGACCACGGCCAGTCGATGAGAGCTTTTTGATTTACACAGTACTTATGATGGCGCTGGCCGTAGGCGGAATGCGCGGTGTGTTCGCGCTGCCTATCGCACATAAGGCCAACTGGATGCTACGCGTGACACAACTGCGGCCCACGGAGCATTACCTTGCTGCAACACGACGTGTATTGCTGCTGTTTGCCGTTTTTCCGGTCTGGCTGGTTGCGATGCTCTTCTCGCTTGGTTACCGGCCCTGGCTTGCAGTTACCGGCCATCTGCTGCTGCTGGCGATCTTCGGTCTACTGGCAATCGAAGTGAGCTTGATTGGTTTTACCAAGATTCCCTTCACCTGTTCATTTTTGCCGGGCAAGACGAATATGCAGTATGTGTTTTGGGGATATGTTCTCGGCGCGACGATGATTGTGGTGTTCGTGACAAGCTGTGAGCAACCGGCACTGATCAGCATTACGCGCTTTGTCGTAATGGCCGCGCTGGCAATTGCCGCGACGATAGCTCTGCGGCTGTGGAACCGTGAGCGGGAGCGCAAAGCCGAACTCTACTTCGAAGAGAAACCGGAACCGCCGCTGATCACTCTTGGACTTATCGTGAACCCGAGGGCACGGATATAGTGCGAAGATTTCTTTTTGTATCCCGGTCCCTAGCGCACTGAAACACTGATGTGATTGAGGCCGGGGTGAAGAGGCTTTTGCTGGCTGCCGAGGACGAAAGTGCCTGTGAGACTGCCGGGAAGAGTAATGGTGGCGTCGAGGGTGTCGCCGTGGCGTTGGTAATCGACGCTGATCTCGCCTTCGGGATGCGGGAAAGTGGCTTTCAGTGTGGGCAGCGTGCCGAGGTGAGGGGCTATGCGGACGGTTTTGAAGCTGGGACTTGATGGCTCAATGCCGGCGACGAGAGTGAGGAGATCG
>Ga0208193_1000252_pt1 | contig 33829 bp, 23 predicted proteins | sample June2015DPH_17_2_FD_184716 | JGI IMG/M metagenome (GOLD analysis project Ga0208193, IMG submission 184716) | Peatland microbial communities from SPRUCE experiment site at the Marcell Experimental Forest, Minnesota, USA - June2015DPH_17_10... | ecosystem: Environmental > Terrestrial > Soil >... | reverse complement strand
GGCATTGGGCCTCCCATATCCAAGCGTATACTATACGCAAGGATTTGGCTCGAAAAAAAGAGCAACTCTCAAATGCTCATTTCTATTGCTCGCACCCCGACTAACAGCTGGATCTCTTAGCCTTAGCCGTTCTCACCGTCGCCAGAACCAGCCTCCATCAGCTGAATCGACTCCCGGAAGAAGAGAGCAGCGCGATCATGAAGAAAACGTCACAGGCTAAGGCGGTGTCGAGTCGCGCGGATGCGCTCCGGCCCGAGTACCATTTCGATTACCGGAAGGCCAAGGTAAATCGATTCGCCGGGAAGACGCCGCCGAGATCTGTTGCGGTCCTCCTGGACCCGGATGTTGCACGGTTCTTGGAGATTGGCGATTCGGTATTGCGCACACTTGTGACGGCATTGCCTGCGCGCCGCGGGCCGGCGGCGCCGTGATCGACGGAGATCGGGCACGCCAACTAACTCCGCATCCGCATCATCAAATACACTCCCGCCAGCGAGAACACCACGTCCGGCGACCAGGCCGCCATGGAGGGCGGCAGCAGACTCACATCGCCGAGCTTTTCGAATAGCGATCCCAGCGCCAGGTACGAAATCGCAATCACAATGCTCACTCCGATGCCCGCCATCGCGCCGCGGTTGCCCACCATGAATCCGAACGGCGCCGCGATCAGCGACATGATCAGCGCGAACGCCGGCATGGAAAACTTGCGGTAGAACTGCACTTGCAGGCTGGTGGTGCCGAAGCCGCTCTGCGTCAGGTCGGCGATGTAGCGGTCGAGCTGCAGGAAATTCATTTCCTTGTCCTGCGTCGCTTCCTTCAGGAAGTAATCCGGCGGCTCGGTGAGCGTATCGAAACTCTTGGGCTGCAGCGGGCCGTGAAAGCCGGTGTAGCTCTTACAATCGGAGCCCTGGAATTGGGCGCTCCAGCCGTCTTCGAACACCCATGTTTTGATCGCCGGGTTCCAGCGCGCGCGCGCCGCCACAATTTCGCGGATCAGGCGGAACGAGGCCGGGTCCAGATCGAAAACGTTGACGTCCTCCATCATCTTCTCGCCGGCGTCGAAATAGCGGTAATAATAAATGCGCGAGCCGTAGCCTTTGATCCATTTGCGGTCGGGACGCAGCCAGCTCGATTTGGGACGGGCCTTGATCTCGTCGCGGAGCGCTTCCTGCCGCCGGTTGGCGGCGGGGACGTAATAATAATCGAAGGCGAAAAGGCCCGAGGCTAAGACCGTGCTGGCCAGAAGCAGGGGCGCGGCCAGCCGGTAGAGGCTTACGCCGCAGGCTTTGAACGCGGTGATTTCGTTCTGCTTACTCATGACGCCCAGCGTGAGCAGAACGCCCACCAGCACGCAGATCGGCGTCATCTGGTAGATCTCGTAGGGCGTCAGGAAGAACAGGTAAGTGAGCATGGTGCGCAGGTTGCTGTTCCGCACCATGTCGCCCATCAGCTCGAAGAAGTTGAAAATCAGAATCAGCGAGACGAAGCTTACCAGCATCACCGCGAAGTAGAAGACGAAGCTCGAAAGAATGTGCGTGTCGATAATCTGCGGCAGCAGCGGCAGCCGCCAGCCGGAACCGGACGCCGGCCGCTTTCCGGTGGCGGGCCTCTTCGATTTCACTGCGCGAAAGGCCCGCACGAAGAGGTCTTTGATGTACGTGGTGAGGTCGCGGTCGCCCGGCATTTCCAGGCGCGAGAGAAAGATCAGCCCCACCAGGCCAATCACTTCGTTGGGCAGCCATAGAGCGATTTGAGCAGGCAGCACGCGCTGGCGCGAAAGGTTGATCAGCGTGAAAAACGACAGCCAGTAGCAGAAGAACGCGAGCAGGATGGCGTTGATATAGGCGGCCGATTTTCCACCCTTGCGCGTGGTGACGCCCAGCGGGATTCCGACCATCGCCAGCACGAAGCAGGCCAGCGGAAGAGCGAAGCGCTTGTGGAGCTCGATCTTGTTTTCCAGCCAATCGGGACCGTGATAGGTTATCAGCTCGCGCGTATTCATGGCCGCGGCATGGAGCCCTTCCTGGTTGGGCGGGCTGGCGTCGAGCGCCTCCAGACTGTGCAGGGAAGAGGAATCGTTGGCCACGCCATCCTTGCTCATCTCATGCGTGGCCGATTCGGCCATGGTGAGCTGGATGCGGTTGCGCTCCGCGTCGGGCGCGGCGATGGCCTCGCGCGCCACCGTCACCATGGGGCCATCGGCCTTTTCCTTGAGCCCCGACTTGCGTTCCGCGGGCGGCGTTACGTCGGCGATGAACACCGGCTTCCACAGCGCCAGCGTGCCCCCGGTCCCCTTCACGTCGCCGATGTACAGAATGTGATTGGGAAAGCTCTCGTCGAAAACGCGCGGCGCGATGTCCGCGGAAAGCTGCGTGGCCGCGATTTCGTCCAGGATGCGAGTGCTTTCGCGCGCGGCCAGCGGCGTCAGGCGGAGCGAGGCATAGCCAGCCAGGCCAACGCCCAGCAGGGCGAAGAACAGCACCGGCGCGATCACCTTGCGGCTGGAGACGCCGGCGGCGCGCATCGCGATAATCTCGCCGTCGCTCGAAAGGCGGCCGAGCCCGATCAGGATGCCCACCAGCACGCCAAAGGGGATGGTGAGCGGCAGCAGTTGAGGGATGGACCAGGCGAAGAGCTCGGCGACCACTTTCGGCTTGGCGTTGGCGCCGACCAGGACCGCGAACAGCTTATCGGCTTTCTGCAGGAACGTGACGAAAGTGGCGAGAAACGTGCCCAACAGGGAACTGGTCAGGATCTCGCGGAAGATGTAGCGGCCAAGGATGCGCACGCTGGAATCCTATTGCTTAACCAGCTCCGATTGCTTAATCAGGTCCGGCGCCGGAACCACCGGCAGCTTCGGCATTTCCTCTTCCACGGCGTGCAGCTCCAGGTCGTCGATGAGCAGCGATGGAGCCACCACGGAGACCTCCGTGGTATAGCCGCCGCTGTTGAGCATCGCGAACGGACCGCCGTTTTCCATATATTCCAAAGTGACGCTGTCGTCGCCCACGGCCATAATGTCTTTGAGCGATTTGCCGTTGAAGCCGCGGAAACGCAAGCCGCGCACCAGCTCTTCGCGGCCGTCCGGGTAAACTTTGTAGGCGAGAATCGGCGGGCTTACCGGGCGCGAAGATCCACCGGAAGCCTGGACGATGCGGATGGCTTCGTCCCTGGCGGCCGACGACGGAAAATCCAGCTTGCGGATCAGGATGCCATAGGGCTTGCTGCGGGTCTGGCATAGCTCGATCAGCTTCTTCTTCAGATCGGCGACGGGCACGGTTTCGGTGGCGCTGACGAACAGGTTGCTGAGGGTGGGCGTGGCCGCGCCAAAGCTGCCAGGCAGGCGCGCGCGGCCGTTGGAGCCGGAATATCCATGCACCGGTTGGCGCGTCAACAGATAGCCCTTGAGCACTCCCTTTTCCACCAGCCGCAGCGGCTGCGCAATGACGCCTTCGCGATCCACTTCATAGCTGCCGAATAAGGGACGCCCGCGCCATTCCTTCTGCGTAGGGTCGTCCACCACATCGATGTAGTCGGGTAGAATGCGCGAGCCCACGCGGCCTTCAAACTCGCCGGGAGCGGCGTTGCCGCCGCGGCCGCCTTCCGAAACGGGGCGCCGCGTCACCGTCAGGTTCCGGCCCAACACTTCGGCGAAAACCTGCGGTCCTGCCTCTCCTTCAAACAGGATGGGGCCGCTGTAATCCTCGCCTTTGGGCGCATTAGCCAGCGCCGTCACGTTTTCGGCCAGCGTGTTCACGGCGCGCGCCATCTCGGCATCCGACGGCATGTGCAACGGGTCGAGCGCGTGGAACGCGATGGCGTCGCGGACGTTCATCCCATCGGTCGCCTGCGCCGACGCGGCCACGCGGAGGACGGTAACCGTCTCGGGAGCGCTAACCTCGGTCCCTTCGGAATTCGCGACATAGGTTCCGCCGGCGCTCGATTCCAGGTTGACGCCCGAGGTTTTTACGCCGGGATAATTGCTGAAGATCGCGGAAAGGGCGCGCACGCGGGTCGCCCAGGCATCTTCGTCGATGGATAGCTTGCCCAATTCATGTATGCTGTGGACCGGCGTGGCCGGGGCAAAGTCGTCGAGCTGGTCGCTTTGGGTCAGGTTGCGGAGGGCCGCGCGCTTGCGCGAGATGGCCTCCACAGCCCCCTTATAAGCGCCATCGGTCTCCAGCCAGAAATAGCGGCGCAGAATCGGATATTCGTTTTCGATGGGAAAACGCTCCAGATCGTAACGCGTGCCGCCGCCGCCGCCGGCGAAGTTGCCGTTATCGAATTTGTAGCTGCCCACCCGAACGCGGACGTCGGGCGAACGGAAACGCTCATGACGGCGCTCCATCAAACCGCCCAGCATGGCGGAGACGTTGAAGCTCTCTTCCTGATCGAGGATGTATTGGATGAAGTATGGCGCTTCGAGGCTGGGAATGGCGAGGCTTTTGGCGCGCGCGATTTCATCGTGCATGGCGCGCAGAACCGGATCGGGGGATGGCGATTGCGCGCTGAGAGCCCACGCAGTGGTTAGAAGGCCGACGACGAGCGTGGCGCACGCACTAATGCGTGCAGCGTTCCCACTCGTGTGAACGCGACCTGTTTCACTGCCCCGCAGACGCCTCATTTGCCCGCTCCCTTTTCGAGCACCGTTGGTTCCGAAAGCAACGGCGGCCGGTCGTTGGATTTCGCCTTCTTTTCGATTTCGATTTCCGAAACCAGAATCGACGGCGACACAGCGGAGACGGGCACGCTGCCCGATTCGGCGCCGCAGTATCCGTTGAATACTTCGGGCTTGTCGCCGGTGGCGATGATCTTCGAGAAGCTGGAGAGCGGCGTGCCCACGATATCGGTGCCGCGCACCAACTGGTCGGGGCGGCCGTCGGGATAGATGCGGTACACAATCACCGGAATCACTTTGAACGCTTGCAGGCCGGCGCGGGCGGTGGTGGTAAAGCCGCCGGTGATGTCGCGGAAGTAGAGGCCGTAAGGCTTGCCTTGCTTCTTCACTTCGTCGATCAGCATCTGGCGCAGCTTCGCATCGGAAACCGCGTTGGTCGATTCCACAATCAGGTTCGACTGGCGCGAAACCGGCTCCAGGCCGGGCTGGCGACGGCCATGGCCGTTGGAATTGGCGAATCCGTTGATGGGCGAGCGCGACATGAGGAACGTCTTCAGCACGCCCTTATCGACGGCCAACACCGGGCGCGCCTTGACGCCTTCGTCGTCGTAATCGTACCAGCCGTTGAGATCGATGCCGCCGACTTTTCTGCGCGTCGGGTCGAAGACAACTGAGAGAAAACTGGGCAGCACGCTTTGGTTGACGCTCTTGGTGAAGGTTTGGCCCTCGGCTTCGTCCTTCTGGCGATGGCCTTCCACGCGGTGGCCGAAAATCTCATGGAAAAAGACGCCGGCGGCGCGTCCGGAAAAGATCGCGGGGCCAACGAAGGGCTCGGCTTCGGGGGCGATCAGCAGATTAGTCACGTCGTTGGCGACGCGGTCCACGGCGGCGTTCAGCGTTTTTTCGTCGGGAAGACCGGAGGCTTCCACGGCCTCGAACGTTTCAAACGAGCTCAGGTCCGTGCCATCGGAGGCCTTGGCGGACGCGGTGATCACCACGCGGGCGAATCCGCGGCCGTGCTCCAGCCGCGAGCCTTCGGTGTTGACGAAGTAACGCGTATCGGTCTGGGCGATCACGGAGACGTGCGAGGTGAGCACCTTCTGATAATTCTGGAAGCGCGCGGAAAGCTTGCGGACGCGCTGGCTCCAATCGGCGGCGTCGAATTCGAGCTTGACCGGCCCCTGCACGGAGACGGCGGGCGGCTCGACGGAGAAATCGTCGGAACTATCTTCCGCGGCCACCTTCACCTGCGTATTGGTGGTGATGCGGATCAGGCGCTGCGCGGCGCTGCGATAGGCGCGGTCGGTTTCCAGCCACAGGCGGCGCTTGATGGAGTTGACGCTGTCCTCATAAGTGACCACCATGCCGGAGGTGACCTGACCGCGGTCGCCGCGCACCACGTGATAGTTATCGAGCTTGGGCGAGCCGACGCGCACCGATACATCGAGAGCGCGCTCTTTGCCGCCGCCCGTGCCATCGATGGTTCCGAGCGTGCCGGAGATGGACTTATACTCCTGCTCGGTAATTTCGTAGCTCAGAAAATAGGGCGGAGGCTCGGCCTTCTGCTTGAGGACGCTGAAGTTGCGGGTAAGCTCCTGGGACATGGCGTCCAGCAGCGTAGATTGGGCGGCGGCGACACACGCCGCGGAGGCGAAGATCGCCAGGCGGAGGGAGACTGCTCGGATCAAGCTATTAGGATAGCATTGGTGCGCCGGCGCCGACGAACGGCCAGCGCCAGCCGCGAACCGGGAGCGCCTGAACGCTGCGCGGACCGCGGATCGATTCGGAACGTCGAAGCCCTCCTTCAGGGCGTTGAATCGGGACGCAGCTTTGCCCCCGGCGGCGCGTGGGACCGGCGAATTTGGCCGCGGCAGCTTCTCGATTACGGGCAAGCCACTCGCCAGTCAGGCATCCTCCAGCCGCTACGCCGTCTCGATCTTTCACCATCGAATGCGGCGGCCCGCGGATTCGCGTAGCGGGGTTTCGCGATCCGCCAATCAACCGTCAGCTATGTACACTGCACTCGATGCGATAGAGGACTGTCTCGACTTCATGCGCTCCTATAGCATCGGCTAGAATAATAACGATATGAGGTTAAGAAAAAGCAACCGGCTCAATCAGGCTGGACATCGCTCCCGCTGAGCCCGTGCCGGCGCCTCAACTGGCGCCGCCATGGCGCAAAGCCGATGGCGAGGTGGTTGTGTATCGCTCTTCCCGAGACTTCAGATCACCTCTAAAAACGGCTACGCCGAAATGAAACTCAACCTCTTAGCGCTCGTTTGTATCGCTGTTTTAGGCATTACCCTGACGTTAGGCCTCTGGCCCTTTCATTCCCCCGCAAACGAGGTGTCATGGCTAGGAACTCATGACGGTCTTCGCTTCGGCAAATACGGCACTGTTATAAGCTCAAGCCTCTTCCAGGTCCCGAGTCCAGGGGATAACTCCGAAATGAGTCTTGAGATCTGGCTACAGCCTAAGAAACCTTGGGATTCCTCCACGTTGCTGGTGTTCTACCAACCGGGGAATTCGTTCCGATTCTCGCTGAGCCAGTCCCTGACTGACCTTATAATACAAACCGGGGTTCAGCATGACCAAAATCATGCCAGAACGGCAAGACTCGACGTCAGTGAGATCTTCCGCGGCAGACAACGTCCGGTCTTTATAACCATCACCTCTGGCACGAAAGGGGCCCGCATCTATATCGATGGTGTTCTAGCCGTCGCGGCGCCCAAATTTCCACTCTCCGCCGCGGACCTGACCGGTCGGCTTATCCTCGGCGATTCACCGCGCCAACCTGATAGCTGGTCCGGCGATTTGCTGGGCTTCGCCATTTACCATCGGCAGCTCACTGCGGCGCAGGTCCTGCATAACCTCGCAACTTGGAAGCAGACTGGCAGGCCCGAAATAGCCGTGGATGAGCGCAATGTTGCGCTATATCTTTTTGACGAACACGCCGGAAATGTCGTCCGGGATAAAGCGCGGTCCGGGGTCGATCTATATATTCCGGAAAGGTATAAGGTCATGGATAAGATCTTTCTAGAGCCGTTCTGGACCGAGTTCAGTACGTCTTCGGGTTATTGGAGAGGGAATCTCAAGAATATTGTTGGGTTCATCCCTTTCGGTTTCTGTTTCTACGCCTACCTGTTAGGCGTGCTTCCCGTCAAGCGCGCAGCGCTCGTTACCATCGCCCTCGGTACTGCGGTCAGCTTGACGATCGAAATCCTGCAGGCCTTTCTTCCCTCGCGGGATTCCGGCACTACCGATCTAATTACGAACACGCTCGGCTCGTGGGTTGGCGTGGCATTATACAATTTATTGACTCCGACCCTCGCTAGATTGTTTCCCGTAAAATTCACACAACAACTACATATCCCGAGCAATGGAAGACGCCTTGGGTAAAGCCTGGATACCTTTTCAAGCGGTCAGAGGCTTGGGGATCGAAGGCGAGCCTGAAAACGGTTCGCTCACACGCACCGCATCTGTCCCACCGCTAACTCTACGCGGTGCGGCCGCCGAGCAACGATACAGCGGTTGGCGCGGCGACGCCGGCTAATCGCGGACTATCGCGCGATTCCGGAGTCAGGTCGCCTTCGCCGGGCGCCAGGAACAGATTGGCGTCGATGCCGTGCTGGCGAGTGTAGAGATCGTAATAGCGGCCGCGCAAATCATAGAGCGATTGGTGCGTTCCGCGCTCCACGATGCGGCCCTCTTCCACGACGAGGATTTCGTCGGCGCGGCGGATGGTGGAGAGGCGATGTGCGATGACGAACGTGGTGCGGCCCTTCATCAAATAGGCAAGGCCTTCCTGGATAGCGGCTTCGGATTCGGAATCGAGGCTGGAGGTGGCTTCGTCCAGAATCAGGATGCGCGGGTCGGCCAGGATAGCGCGGGCGATGGAGACGCGCTGGCGCTGTCCGCCGGAAAGTTTGACCCCGCGCTCGCCGACGATGGTGTCGTAGGTCTTGTCGAACCGCTCGGCGAATTCGTCCACGCGCGCGATGCGGCAGGCTTCGAGAATCTGTTCGGCGGTGGCGGCGGGGCGCGCGAAAGCGACGTTTTCGCGAATGGTTCCATCGAAGAGGAATGTGTCTTGCAGAACGACGCCGAGCTGGGTGCGGTAGGCATCCAGACGAATGGTAGAAAGGTCGATGCCATCCACTTGTATGGCGCCGGCGCCCGGTTCGTGGAAGGCGGCGATGAGACTGATGATGGTGGACTTTCCAGAGCCCGACGGACCGACGAGGGCGGTGACGGTTCCGGGCTGCGATTCGAAGCTGACGTCGTGCAGAACGGGCTTGCCGGGGTCGTAGGCGAAATCGACGTGGTCGAAAGTGACATGGCCCTGAATCGGCCCGATGGTTCGGGTACGGCGATCGTCTTCGTCTTCGGGGCGTTCGCTCAGCACTTCCTGGGTGCGGTCCAGGCCGGCCAAGGCTTCCGTGACCTGGGTGCCGATAGATACCACCTGGAAAATGGGCGCAACCAGGAAAGCCATGTACATAACGAACATGATCAGGTCGCCGGTGGTGAGGTGGCCGGCGAGAATCTGCTTCGCGCCCACGTACCAGACAGTGGCGCCCACTAATCCGGTGAGGACCGTGGCGGAGAGACTCATCAGCGACATGGCGGTGAGGCTGCGCAGAACGTTATCCAGCAGGCGCTGCACGTTCTTAGAGAAGACGCGCGCCTCATCGGCCTCGGCGTGATAGCCCTTGACGACGCGGACGCCGGACAGAGATTCGGTCAAGCGGCCCGCCACGTCGGCGTTGATCTTGCCGCGCTCGCGGAAGATGGGGCGGATTTTCGTGAAGGCCTTTTGCAGCCAGAAAGAGAAGATCGCGATGTATAGCAGCGCGAGGCCGGTGAGCAGCGAACTGATCCAGAACAGAACCGCCATGGAGAAGATGGCTGTGAGGATTCCGCCGGCGAAATCGACCAGCCCGGTGCCGATCAGGTTGCGGATGCCCTCGACGTCGTTCATGATGCGCGATACCAGAACGCCGCTCTTGTTGGCGTCATAGTAGGCGATGGGGAGACGGCCGATGTGTTCCTGCACGCGGCGGCGTAGTTCCGCGATAAGGCGCTGCCCTTCCTTGGAAAGCAGTTGCGTGAGCGTGAAGGAAGTGACGCCCTGAATCATTGTAGCCAGCAGCACGGCGAGAACCAGCGGCTCAAGCAAGCGCGTTTGATGCTTGTTCAGTACGTTGTCGAAGAGAATCTTGCTGGAGGCCGGCAGGACCATGCCGCAGACGCGGTTGATCACCATCAGCAGGAAGCCCAGAGCTAGCAGCTTACGGCGCGGGCGCACCAAGTCCTGCAACAGCGGCCACACGCTACGGAGATGCTCGCTGGGCTTTTTCTTTTTCGGAACGGGAGACACTGCTATCAGCTTAACTGATGCGGGGAGGAGGCGTAGAGTCGCAAAAAGGCGATTTGACGGAGAGACGGTGGTCGTGATGATTTTTCGGAGATTCCCTGTGAGACCCGCGTGAAGTTGACGAGGTCCGACGGGGGCCACTCGCTCACTGGCTTACACCGGATCAACGTCGATCTCCTCCTTATCTTCGCCTTGTTGGGGTAGACACCGCTGCTCAGGCATGCATTGGCGGGACGATTTTTCGGGATATTGAACCCAGTTTGGGGGATCGCCATCCCGCCCCGCGCCGCGGTATCACACCGACGATCGCCATCATGCCGCTGTCCTCGGGTTCCAGGATGTGACAGTAATAGACGAAGCCGCCGATCGGCGGTCCGCAAAAATTCATGCGCACCGTAAGCTCGGATAGGCCCCCCCCCCGGAGTGTGCTCCACGCTCCCAACGGACAGTTCGAGTATGTGGAGCCACACAGCAGGAATGGTCTGATGCATAAGCCCTAAGGGGGACAACCGGAAAGACTCCATCTTATGTCTTCACGGTCGATAAAGTAAGTCGCCTGGCGTGGATCGGTCTCAGTTCCTTATCAGTTCGATGTCCAAATTGATCGTAACCTCATCGCTCACTGCCACGCCCCCCGTTTCCATGATCGGGTTGTACAGTATCCCAAATTCCTTGCGGCTGATTTTGGTTAGCCCACTTACTCCCATCTTCACGCGTCCTTCAGTATCCCGGACCGGCGGCGTAGGCCCATCGACTTCAAGAATCACCTGCCGGGTAATGGCGTTGATAGTGAGATCCCCGGTAACTCTAAGCTTGTCGGGACCCGCGATTGCGACTGTCCTCGACTTGAACTTCATAACCGGGTAGCGCTTCACGTCGAAGAATTCCGCCGTTTTCAAGTCCGCGTCCCGCTTAGCCGTCCCTGTGTTAACCGTGGCGCAGTCGATGGTGGCTTCCACCGATGAAGCTGCGGGATTCTTCGGATCGTAAGTCATCGTACCTTTAACTCCGCCAAACTGTCCGCGCACCGTCGAAATCATCATGTGCCGCACGCTGAACTGAGCGCTGCTGTGCAGCGGGTCGATTCGCCAGCTCCCGGCCTGCGCGCGCAAAGGTGGAGACAAGATCGCCGCCAGTTCGAGTAGGAGAGCGACAATGGTCAGTCGATTACAGTTCATTTCAGATCTCGAATGTTTAGCGGTCGAGAGCGAGTACTCCCCAAGGGCTCCCGCCGGCTTTGATTTTCTTGACGACGGCGTTTGTGGCGACATCCACCACGGAAATATCGTTCGAAGGCCCGTTCGCCGAGTAGAGCGTCTTGCCATCCGGCGAAAGCGCGATGCCCCAGGGTCGCGGCCCCACCTCCACGGATCCAACCACCTTGTTGGTGGCCGTATCGATGGTGAATACCTGATGGCCGCGGCCGGTGCTTACATAGAGCCTGGTAGCGTCCGGTGAAAGCAAAACCGCCATCGGCTTGATCGTGCCCGGCTTACCAAGCGATATCGCCTGAATCATCTTTTGCTTCACTGCGTCCACTAAGACAACAGTTCCGTCGTTCTCGGCATTGATATACGCTCTCGATCCATCGGGCAGGAAAGCGACCGAGCGCGGTCTATGTCCTACTTTAAACGTCTTCAGGATCTTGCCCGCCACCGGATCGAGTACTGAGATCGTGCCTGTTTCCTCCGAGGTGACATAGACAAGCTTGCCATCCGGAGTGACCTTGACGCCTTCGGGCTGCTCACCGACTTTCGCCGACTTGACCACCGTGCCCGACGCGATGTCAACCACGCTCACGGCTGCGTCGTCCTCGTTGGAGATGAACAGCTGGGTCCCATCCTTACTAATGTCGAAGTTCTCCGGATCCGAGCCGCCCTTGATCATTCGAACTAACTTGTTTTGCGCGACGTCGAACACGCCAATTCCATCCGCGCTCTTGTCGGGCGGAGGAAGGGTGCTTTCATCGACGTCCGGACCCGCGATGGGCGAGCCGCTTAGAGCCACGTAGATCGTCTTGCGATCGGGACTCGCATGAATCCCTCGGGGACGCTTGCCCAACGGTACCGTGGCGATCACGTTGTAAGTCGCGGAATCGATCACGGTCATATCTCCCGACACCTCATTGGTGACGTAGATCCGGAATGCCGTCGATTCCACGGGCGCCTTATTCTCCGCTGGCTGTACCGGCGCGGGGCTTGAGCAACCCGTGTAGCATGCTATCGTATATGCCGCAAGAAGCAGATGCTTGAGACTGGTCACGGAACTATTCTCCTTTGAACGTAAAACTGGTCTCGATTTGTCCGGCCGGGCTCACCGTTATCTTCCGCTGCTGGGTCCCGAGTGTTTCTGTCCAGACTTCGATCAGGTAATCGCCTGGGGGCACATTTCGTATCTCGAATGTCCCGTCCGATCCGGTTACCGCGAAGTAAGGATTATCGACCGCGCCGATGAATGCGTGCATCCATCGGTGGATGTTGCATTTGACCCGAATCATCACTTCGGGCTTGAGAAACTTTCGGGCTAGCGGCGCGTCCCCCTGTCCCTGGCTGTGGTTCCATTCGCGATTTATCTGGGCGAGCGGGTGGATATTGTGCGTCACCGGGTCGGAGTTCGTCACCTGCAGCGTTTGGCCGGTCTGGATGCCCAGAACCCTTGGATGAAACCAGCAGCCGCGCTGGTCGATTACCACCGGAGCCGCGGGTACTTCGAACGTCTTTCCCTCAAGCCCGCTCTTGATATAGACGAACGCGTTGGCGAGTGTTCCGTTGGGATTCACCACGACCGATTCGTCGTAGGCGTTCCCATGGTGCGCCTCGACGCAGGCCGGCTCTCCACTCATATCGATCTTGGTGCGAGCAGGCTTCCTTCCCGCGAAACGGACAGTGCCCTTCAGAACCCCAGCCGTACCGGGATCGACCTTGAAATATGAAGGGACGGGCTCCTTCTTCGATTCGGCCGCCGGCTCTTTCGTCCGTGTACCCGAGCAACCGGCAAGAATGAGGATTGCGCAGACCAGCGCTGAGAAACGAATGCCTCCCACTTGTATCTCACGGATGAGTCCCAATCGCATTGGCCTCGGGCCGGCATTCCACCAGGCCGACCCCTTCCCCGGGCCCAGAGCCCGGCGGTTTCGATTGACTAATTCAGACGCTCTCAGTTACCCTCCTTCTTCGGCAACAGGAGCACCTGCCGGGCGCAGCCCTTCTGCTCGATATGAAACCGCTGCGGACCGGCTAACATTTCCATCTCCACTGGGTATCCGCGAGCGAATGCCGACACTTTGTATTCTCCCTCACGAAGACCGTCGAAGACAAACCTTCCATTAACGTCGGATTCCGCATAGCGGACCAGCCGATCGGATTGCAATTCGACGATGACGCCCGCGACCGGCGCCTTGGTCGTCTCGGGATCGTGCATTTGGTCGAAGCCGAGCTGGTAGTACTCATCGGTAGTGGTGAATCCCTCCAGCCTTGCCGATTCCTCCGGCCGACCCTTGTAAACGGAGAGATAAGTCAGATCCTCGCCCGCGTCCGACAACCGGCGGGTCCGCGAGCAGCTACTGGTGGACAAGACATTGGAATCTTCGTCGCTGTCCGCATACACCAGGTATGTTTCTCCCACCTGAAAGTCGTAGCCACATTCGCCGAATGCCGTTTCGACTTCGAAAAAATCCTCTTTGCCCTTTTCGTCCTTGTCCTTGTCGTCGTTCTTGTCTTTGTCCGCGCCGGCCGCTTTGACGGAATCGGTTTTCGCCACTCCCTGCTTCGCGTCGTCGTCGTCTTCGTGTTTGAAGACCGTCTTCACCCGGAACCGGACTCGCATACCGCGCGCCAGCGACGAATAGAATAAAGACGTAACATCGGAGACCGTCTTGGCGGCTTGCACCCGATTCTTTTGATCCGCCGCCAACTCCGGAAAGGTTTTCAGATATGCATCCCTGAGCCTCGCCAGAGCCGCCGCTGAAGGCCGCTCCTGCGCGCCGGTATAGGCATCGTTAAGCGACCGTATGGACGCCGGACTGGTCATATTCCAGCGGTTCAGGAACATCGGTTCAATCAATTCTACCGTTCCGATAAACACCAGATCGCTTGCCCCGACTTCATGGCAGGTGGAAAGCGATACCATGCATTCGCACGCGCGCGCCGGCCGGGGAAGCACAGTCAACGGCAATAAAGACAGGACCGCACACGCGCGCATCATTGGTGTTTCACCACCGGCTGATCCGCGTGAAAATACTTCTTGTACGCGGCAATCCAGTTTCCCGCGATTTCCTGTTGCGCCTCCGCCAAGTCCAGGCTCCCATCGCATACCATATCGCGGAGGCGGTCCTCCAGGTCGTCCTTCACCCGAGCGTTCCACACGGTAGCCGAATAAGAGTGCGGCCAGAGGTTGCGAATATCGTCCGCCCCTCCCAGCGCCGGCGTGACCAGGTAATCCACCTCATAGGCTTGTGGCTCTGCGCCCGCGATCCCGTATTCTTCGAATACTTTCCTTTGAAGAGCCACGGGCACTGCCTTGTTCTTGGTATTCGCCTGCGCACAAACTGCTTGCCGGCTTGCGAGAACGGCCGCGCCGGGGGTGAGTCTGGAATCGGGAATCGAAACAACCAAGGCCTGCGGGCGCGGCCTGCTTTGAAGGCCGGCAACGGAACGCGCCAGAAACACACCTAGCGCCGCGAGCGCCAATGCGGCCGCCACAGCCGCCCAGTCCAACCCGCGAATTGGGACGAACCAACCGGAGCGGGTCTTGGTCGCCGAAAGTTGGGCGAGCTGAGCCTTGAGCAACGCTCGCCGCCCAGCGGCCGGCGGTAATTTCACATCGAATTGCCGCTGATGGATGCGAATAAAATCGGCGATCGCATTCTCGATCTCCTGCCGGCGCGCGCGGCATTTCCAGCATGCGTCCAGATGCGATCGAACCGGTTTCTCGTCGTGCGTCGAGAGCTCTCCCTCAACGTCCAGTAGCAACTGTTGGTCGGAAAGATGGGAATCCTCGTAGCTCATAAGTCTCACCGTTCGGCGGCGCGCGCGATGCGCGCCAGAGATCGGGCCAAAGAAAGGGATACCGCGCCGAGAGACATATCGAGAATCCCGGCGATCTCGCGATAGCGCAAGCCTTCGGCCCGCAGAAAAAGACACCGGCGGCACTGTTCCGGCAAGGCCTCGACGACCGCCAGTAAACGCCGCTGCGTTTGACTGTTTACCACCTGAGCTTCCGGACTCGGGCCCGGATCTATAGCCAAGTCTCCGGCGTCTGCCTCCGCCCGCACCTCGAATTCCCGGCGCGTCCGGTAGCGCCGTTTCAAGGCGAGGTTGTGCGCGACCCGGAACAGCCAGCCGCGAAGATTTTCGCGGGACTTGCCGCGGTGCAGATGCTGAAACAGCGAAAGAAAAACCTCCTGGATAACCTCCTCGCCGTCGACGGGCGCAAGGCCGAAATTCGACAGATAGCGTAGCAAAGGGTCTCTGTACTGGTCGAAGAGAGCGACCACTTCCTCCTCCAGCCGATCCCGGGCGCCAACCGGAGCTATGGCGGATGCGGTGCGCCAAACCGGCAAAATGGCCGGACCTGTTAGACGAAACGACATGGGATATTTTCGATTCTAGCTCCCGAATCCCTCAAAATGCCTTGCAGCCACCCAATGAGGGAACCGATAGAAGCCGCCCATCTTAATATTCCTCGCCTGGTGATTTTGTTCACCCTTTTTTTCGCCGGCACGCTTCTTTTCGCTGACACGCTTCTTTTCGCTGACACGCCTCGATGTTTGGCCGAGGGGGGAAAACAAGTAATTGGAAAAAACCATGAACACGGAGGCCGCTCAAGGAATTTATGGATATGGAGTCATTTGGAAGCCGCTTCAAACGAGGCGTGGTCTTTTCCTCCCTGCTACTCGCCGGAGCCGTGGCTCTGCTTCAGGCCCAGTCGCCAACTGGCGAGATCCGGCTTGAGATCAAGGACCCCTCGGGGGCCGCGGTAGTAGCATCGGGCACGCTGCGGAATCTGGCAGGCGGGGCGGAGCGGACCTTTCAGACGGACTCGCAGGGGACTTATAGGTTCCCGGACTTGCCCTATGGCCGCTACCGGCTGGGGATCTCGAAAACCGGATTCGCCACTTTGGTTTTATCGATCGATGTGCAATCCTCAACTCCCGTTTCGCGGGCCGTCACCATGGCCTTGGCGAGCACGGAAAGCAAAGTCCAGGTGGTCGCCGCTACGCCGCTGGCCGGAACGGATCTCGCAACCGACCAGATTGCGGGCCCCGTCCAGACGGCCACGGCGGCGGACGTCGAGAACAGCGGTGCGCTCGATCTTGCGGATTTTATCAATCGTCGTCTGAACGGAGTGTACCTCAACGAAATGCAGGCGAACCCGTTCCAGCCCGATGTGAATTTTCGCGGCTACACGGCATCTCCACTGCTCGGAACGCCCGAGGGTATCTCGGTCTATGTGGACGGCGTGCGGCAAAATCAGCCGTTTGGCGACGTGGTGAGTTGGGATCTGATTCCCAAAAATGCGATCTCGGAGATCACGCTGGTGCCGGGTTCGGACCCTGTGTTCGGGCTGAATACCCTGGGAGGCGCGCTCTCGGTCCAGACCAAAGATGGCGTCAGCGCTCCGGGCGTCGAGGGAAGTTTTACCTATGGGAGCAGCAATCGAAAACAGGGCCAAGCGAGTTACGGCGGCGGAAAAGCGACGGGATTCAACTGGTTTGCGGCAGGCAACTATTTCCACGAATCCGGATGGCGCTTCGACTCGCCATCGACCGTCCGGCAGGCGTTTGTCCGCCTTGGCTGGCGCGCGGCTAAGAGTGACATCGCACTTACTTACTCATACGCAGACAACACTCTGATCGGGAACGGATTGCAGGATTATCGCTTGCTCGACGCCAACTATTCGAGTGTCTATTCCATTCCGGACAGCACTGTGAACCGCGGCCCGGCTGTCAATCTCATCCTCCGCCACACCTTCAGCAGCGATCTGACATTATCCGGCAATGCCTGGTACCGGCACATCCGCACTAACGGCATCGATGCCAACCTCAATACCGATTCTTTCGATGAGTCGGTGTATCAGCCGAACGCTAAAGAACTGGCGGCTCTTGCTGCCGCGGGCTATACCGGCGTCCCGACCAGCGGCGCCACCGCGGCCAACACGCCGTTTCCGAAATGGCGCTGCATCGCGGAAGCGCTGGTAGACGGCGACGCCGACGACAGATGCAATGGCATCAACATTTACTCGACGGAAATCCAGAGCGATTATGGATTTTCGGGCCAGACGACGTGGAGCAGGTCGACCGGAATCGGACACAATCAGTTCGTCGCCGGGGCGTCCTTAGACCGCGGGAGCGTGGACTATATCCAGAATACCCAATACGGCTATCTCAACTCTAACTACACCATCACCGGCGTCCCGGAATGGCAGGATGGGTCCGCCAGCGACAACCCGGTTGACTCGCGCGTCAACCTTCGCGGCCTTACTCCTAACTGGAGCCTCTACTTCACCGACACTCTGACTCTTGCCAAAACCGTGAACGTGACAGTGTCGGGCCGCTTTAACCGGCTGACAGTCGACGATAGCGACCGGATCAACCCCATTGCCGGGCCCGGCTCGCTCGACGGCGACTATGTGTATCAGCGATTCAACCCCGCCGTCGGGATTACCTGGAGCCCGGTCTCCACAGTAAATGCTTACGCGAGTTACACGCAGAGCAGCCGCGCGCCCACGGCCATTGAACTCGGCTGCGCCGATCCGGCCAACCCTTGCAGCCTGCCTAATGCGCTTTCCAGCGACCCGCCGCTGCAACAGGTGGTTTCGGGAACGTGGGAGGCCGGCCTGCGGGGCAAGCCGGAGGTCCCATTTATACGCAATCTGAGCTGGAATGCCGGCGCCTTCCGGGGAGAAAATCGCAATGACATTCTTTTCGTCTCATCCGTTCAGTTAGGGACCGGTTACTTTCAGAATTTTGCCAAGACACGCCGCGAGGGATTCGATGCCGACCTGGAGGGGCGCATCGGGCGGGTCACCTGGGGTCTTGATTACACGTTCCTGGTAGCCACTTATCAGAGTCCCGCGGTCGTGGACGGCTCGGCGAACAATACCAGCGACAGCGCTTTGTCGGGATATCCGGGATTGGATGGCAACATCTACATTCAGCCCGGCGATCGGATTCCGCTGATTCCAAAGCAGACCGGAAAGGCTTTCGCGAACTATCAGGCAACTTCGAAACTCGCGTTCGATCTGAGTGAGGTGGCCGTGTCGAGCTCTTACGCGCGCGGGAACGAGAACAACGCCTATAAGGCCGATGGCATCTACTATCTGGGGCCAGGAGTCTCACCGGGGTATGCGGTCACCAATTTTCTAGCTCATTACGACCTGACCAAACATTTCCAAGTGGCCTTCCAGGTGGATAATCTGTTCAACCTGCACTATTACACGGCCGCGCAGCTCGCGAATACCGGATTGACCGCTCAGGGTACGTTCCTCGCGCGGCCTTTTCCGGCTTACACCACCGGACCCGATGCTGGAAGTTACCCGCTGCAGAGTGTGACGTTCTTCACTCCTGGCGCTCCGAGGAGGGCATGGGTGGAACTGAGGGTCAGGTTTTGAGAGTTGCAATGTGAGTGAAACGGCACCCGCATGAGGTAGCGCTAGTTCTTACTCTCCGGCGGTTTAGCCGCATCCACTTTGGGTTTGGCCGCCGGCGCTCCGTCCCCGCCGCCGCCAACGGTGGTTTCACGGCCATCCTTGTCCATGCCGGCATAACGGACCTCATCCGGAACAACCCTCTTTTTCGCGCCGAGTTTCAGCAGCAACGCCTCGGTCTGCGCCTCGGTTTTGAAAACGTCCGGGTAGAAGACTCCCTCCGCGATAGTTAGCGGCGTCCATCCGATTTTGTTGACCACGTCAATCTTCGCGCCTTTGTCGAACAGGAACTGCACAATGGAATTGGCCCCTCGCATTGCGGCTCCGTGCATCGCCGTATTGCCGTTGTCATCCACCCAGTTGACGTCTCTGCTGCCAAGTTCGTAAGCCAGTAGCACCGCTTCCATCGCGTCTTCATTCGAGCCGGGGCTCTCCGACACGCGGTACACTCCTACGCCGGAAGCGGCCTCGAGCGGCGTCACCTTTTCCGCCGTCATCAGGGTGGGGTCCGCGCCATTTACTACCAGGCAGCGCATCAACTCGGTATCGGCCGACTTAGCCGCCAGCAGGTAAGGCGTAGCTCCGATTCGCCGCAATTTGCCCAGGTTGCCATCGCGCGGTTCCTTGGTTTCCCTCGCGTTGGGATTCGCCCCATGCGCCACCAGCACTTTGACGAACGTCAGGCTATCCATATTGCCGGAGGGAATCGCCGCCGGGGTCTTGTGAATGTTCGGGCGGCGGGTCCACGCCACCTGATGCAGCGCCGTCCAGCCTTGCTTATCTGCGTTGGCGTTGGCGCCCTTATCCAGTAACATCGCTCCCAGTTCGTAGCGCGCGTTGGTGGTAGCTAACACCAGAGCGCTCGTGCCATCGCCGAGAGTCTCATTGGGGTCCGCGCCCGCGGCCAGCAAGACTTTCACTACGTCGATGTGACCCCCGCGCACGGCGAATAGGAATGGAGTGAAATCGCTGGACGTTGCGCGCCCGGCGCCTCGACCAGCGGCCGGCTTAATCTCAGTCGCGGGCTTGCCGGATTCCGGAGCTTTGCCATCGGTTGCCGGAGTGGCGATGGAAGCGGCAGGACCGATGGAAGCCGCAGGAGCGCTGTCTTCTATAGTCACTACGCCGGTGGCCGGGTTTACCCTCGCCGGCGCGCCTTGTGAGCGCATGTGCATGTCGGCCCCATGATCCAGCAGCACTTTGACCGCTGCCGCGTGACCTTCCGCCGCCGCCCACATCAGCGCCGTTTGCCCACGCCAACCGTCCTTCGCATTAACGTTCGCACCGTGGCGCAGCAGCGCCGCCACTGCATCCGCGTTACCCGTGCGAGCAGCCGTCATCAGCGCTGTTTCGCCGCCCGGCAGCGCGGAATTCGCATCGGCCCCGGCATTCAGCAGCAGTTCGATCATCGCCGAATTGCCGTTGGTGCAGGCGAGTGACAGCGGAGTCATTCCGTAGCGCGTGGCGGCCTTGGCGTTGGCGCCTGCGCGCAGCAGCGCTTCCGCTTGCTTGAAGTCATCCTGATAAACTGCGTTGTGCAGAGGGGTGGAGCCATCCGCCGCGGCGGGTTGCGGGCTAATTTGCCAACCCCAGGCGCAGAATGCTATCGATGCCAGCCATAATCCGGCGGTGAACTTGATTCGCATCGCGTCTCCCTCCTTTGCCCGCTATAGCGCGGAAAGCCCGTCGATTTTCAATGGCCCGGTGCTATCGCCCAACTTATCCAGCTTCACCCCTGCCTTGTCCAACAGGCTGATCAGCAGGTTAGACATCGGCGTCGCCTCGGGATACTCGAGGTAGCGTCCGCCCTTGAGACTGCCCGCTCCGCCGCCTGCCACCAGCAGCGGCAGGTTAGTGTGATCGTGTTTGTTGCCGTCGCTGATGCCGCCGCCATAAAGGAACATCGAATGGTCCAGCAGCGACCCGTCGCCATCCGGCGTGGATTGCATCTTACCCAGAAAATACGCGAACAGCTCCATATGATACTTGTTGATCTTGGCGTATTTCTCCTGCTTGGCAGCCGTATTTTCGTGGTGTGACACGGTGTGGTGGCCATCCGTCACGCCAATGTTCGGGTAGGAACGGTTGCTGAATTCGCGCGCCAGTTGGAACGTGATCACGCGCGTCACATCCGTCCGGTAGGCCAGCCACTGCAGGTCGAACATCAACTTCGCGTGCTCCTCGAACGATTCCGGAATGCCCGCGGGCCGCTCCAAAACTTCCGGCAGCGCGCCGCCATCGCTTCGAGCCGCGGCTTTGCGAATGCGCTGCTCAATCTCGCGGACCGAATCGAGATACTCGCTCACTATGACGCGATCATTGGCCCCCAGCGACTTCTGCAAACCCGCCATCTCTTCCGAGACCGAGTCGAGAATGCTGCGGTTCCGGCGAATCTCCGCCAACCGCTCAGCCGCGGTTCCACCCATGCCGAACAGCCGTTCAAACACCACGCGCGGATTGTTTTCCATGGGCAACGGCATGGTCGCCGTCTTCCATACGAAGGTGTTCATGTAGACGCAGCTGTAGCCGTCGTTGCAATTGCCCACCATATAGTTGGGCTCGAGCGCAAGTTCCAAAGAAGTAAGCGCCGTGTCTTTGCAAATCTGGTCGGCCGCGATCTGGTCGGCGGTCTTGCCCGCGCGCACATCGGCGCCTTCGGTCAATTTGGGATGGACTCCGTTCAGCCACACCGAACCGGCGCGCGTATGTTCGGCATCTCCATCGCCCAGCCCTTCCGCCTGGTGATGCGCGAGGCCGCGAAGCACCGTTACCTGGTCGCGAAATGGAGCCAGCGGGCTGAGGGTGGGAGATAACTCGAGTTTGGAATCGCCGGGCCCGCCGCTCTTGGGCCACCAGGGGCCCTGGCAAACGCCGTTGGGAATGTAGACGAAGCCCAACCGCTTGACCGGATTGGCGGGCGTGGAGGACATAGCTGAAAGCGCCGGAATCATCGATTCGAGCAGCGGCAAACCAATCAACGCGCTGCCGGCGCCGCGCAGGAACGCTCTCCGCGGTAAAGCTTTCTTAGTAACAAAATTCACTCTGGCGATCTCCTCATCTGAAACGGCTGGCTCTCGGCCACATCCATAATCAGCTTCTGAAAGCGGTAGTTGTCGGCCGAGGCGTCGCGCACAATTGCGCGTACCGCCGGCATATCGTAATACTCAAGTCCGCGGCCCAGCGCGTACGTCATCAGCTTGGTGGTCAGGGTAGTAGCGAAGCGCGAGGGGTCGCTGAGCAACGCCCGCCGTAATTCGGCCGGACCGTTGAATTTGGAGCCATCCGGCAATACGCCCGAAGCGTCGATGGCGGCCGTGGCTTCACTGCGAACCCAGGTAACGGCCGGCGTGTTGTCCGCATCCCGCCAGCGCCCCACCGCGTCGAAATTCTCTAGGGCGAAGCCGGCGGGATCGATGATCTTGTGGCAGCCGGCGCACGCAGGGTTTGAGCGATGTTCGGCCATGCGCTCGCGCATGGAAAGCACCTTGCCGCCCACGCGATTGTTTTCGTTCAACGGCGGAATAATCGCGGGCGGCGGCGCGGGCGGCGTGCCCAGAATGTTTTCCAAAATCCATTTGCCGCGTAACACCGGCGAAGTGCGGTCGGCATGCGATGTCACGGTCAAGATGCTGCCTTGCCCCAGCAGGCCGCCCCGCACCGGCGCCAGGTCGCCCAACTCCACGCGGCGGAACCGGCTGCCGTAAATGTTGGGAATGCCGTAATGCCGCGCCAGCCGTTCGTTGAGATAGGTATAGTTGGCGTCGATCAGTTCGAGCGCGCTGCGATTGTCACTCACGATGGCGCCAAAGAACAGTTCCGTCTCGTGACGCAGATCCTGCCGCAGCCCCTCGTCGAAATCCGGGAACATATCGAGGTTGGGAGTCACCGCGGGCACGTTGCGAAGGTACAGCCATTGTCCGGCGAAATTCTCCACCAAAGCCTGCGAACGCGCATCCGCCAACATGCGGCGCGCCTGCTGTTCGAATACCTTGGGGTCTCTCAGTTTACCCTGGTCAGCCAGACCGAGTAGCTCGTCATCGGGAATGCTGCTCCATAGAAAAAACGACAGCCGCGAGGCCAGTTCGAGATCGCTCACCCGGTAATTCGTATTGGGCGCGATTCCGGCCGGATCGCGTTCCACCCGAAACAGGAATTCGGGGCTCACCAGCAGGCGGCGAACGGCCATTTCAATGCCGGAATCGAAATCCCCGCCCTCGCGGCCGGTCTTGTATTCGGCCAGCAACGGAGCCAGATCGCGATCACTCACCGAGCGCCGGTAGCCGCGCCGCGCCAGGTTGGCCAGAATCTCTTTCGCGCAGGGTTCTTCTTCCCCGGCGCTGGCCGGATGGCAAACGAAGATCGACTTGCGGCTCGGGGTTTCCGTACGAGCCATGCCCGGCTTGGGGAAGGGCCCGGTGACGATCAACGCCGCCACATGGGGTTGCGAAAGATTGACGCCGTTGCCTCCGGAATTGTCGGTACGCCGGAACGGCTCGCGCATGGCCGTATCTTCGGCGTGGGTCTTGAGCAGGAACGCGACCCCCACATCGTGCGGCCCTGCCTGGACCGGAATACGGAAGCGCAGATCGGCATCCGCCTCCTTTTTCTGACCCTCGCCTTCGGCTTGCGCGCCGCCGCGTCCGCCCTGCGGCTTGAGCGAAAACAGCTTCACCTGTTGGCCGCCGATACTGACTTCCATGTCGTGGGCCTCGGCGAGGCCGCTAACTCCGCCCGACGTACCCGAACGCTGCAACTCAACGTGAATCTCGTATTCGGCGTCCATCGGGAAGTTGTATTTCACCAGCGCGCCGCCGCGCGTACCGAAAGGCAAACCCTCTATGCGATCGTATTGCGGCAAGGCCGGCGAGACGCGAAAGATGGCGGCTTCCGGAGACTTCACCGGAGCACCCACCGCCAGCCGGCTGATCACGCCGGCGGCGGCGAGATAGCGCTCCATCAGTGTGGGCGACATTTTGAGCACGCCCGCAATGTTGTCGAAACCATAGCTGCCGTCATCCGCGGGAAGCAATTTGCCGGCGTCGATTTCGAGGCCCAACAGGTCGCGAACCGTATTCTGATACTCGGCGCGATTGAGACGATGCAGAGCTTCGGTGCGGCCCGGATTGGGATGCGCAGCCGCAGCCTTGTCCAGTTCGGTTTCCAGCCAGGAGGCAAGTCCGTCGTAATCGGGTTTCGCCGGCCGAGGCATGCCGATGGGCGGCATCACGCCCGCTCTCAGCTTGCGCACTACTTTTTCCCATACCGCGGGGTCTTGCCCTACATGGGTAACATCCAGAGCTTCCAGCGCGAGATTTCCCGAGTGCACTTTCTGGCTATGGCAACCATAGCAATACTGGCGAAGAATGGCTGCGGGCGCCGCGCCATGCAAAGGACTGCAAACCGCGCAGAGGATTGCGAGCCTGGCCAGGCGCGCGACTACCGCGTCTACCTTGGAACAAGGCGTCTTCGGCCGTGCCGGAAGAAGTTCGTGCGTCAAGCGGTGGACACCCCTTTGGAAATGAGTGGTTAGAACGCTACAGAGCACAGACATAGGCGCGGCCGCGGCGCCACAATACAATTGTGTTAATTGTAAATCCCGCTCTCCCCCGCGTCAAGGGGCATGGGGCGTGTAAGGCCGCGTAATAGGCCACTCGGTTTGGATAGCTACTCGGCGACCACTGAGTCTGCCGTTCCAGGCTCCCTGAGCTTGTCGTACATGGTCCGGGCGGCGCGCTGCGAGGCGATCTTCTTGGTCCGGCCGTCGGCCTGTGCGATGGCGTCTTTGCCCACGCGCACTTCAACCGTGAAGGTCTTGGAATGCTCCGGGCCGCGCTCGCGCACGATCAGGTAGCGCGGCGGCGGCAGCTTGAGCGACTGCGCCAGCTCTTGCAGCGCGCTCTTGAAGTTGGTCATGGCGGGCTGGATGTCGGTGTCGGCGTCGGCATCGCCGGCAAACGGCGCATCGAGCACGTGGGCGGTGATGAAAGCGCGCGCGGCTTCCGCTCCGCCGTCCAGATAGATGGCCGCTATCAAGGCTTCGAGCGCATCCACCAGCAGGGTTTTCTTGGCGCGGCCGCCGCTCATCTCCTCGCTGCGTCCCAACTCCAAGTGGGCGCCGATATCGAGGCGGCGCGCCACCCCGTGCAGGTGCGCGGCGCTCACCAGATGCGCCTTGATGCGCGAAAGCTCGCCTTCGCGCGATTCCGCGTAGCGGGAGACGAGCGCCTCGGCCACCAGGAAGCCGAGGATGGAATCGCCCAGAAACTCGAGCTGCTCGTTGTCGTTCAACGGGGAGCCCGGGCCGGCGCAAATCTCGTTGGCCAGGGAGCTGTGGGTGAGCGCGCGGCGCAGCAACTCGGGCTTCGAGAAGCGGTATCCGGCTCTCGCCTCCAACGATGCCAGCTCCGCGCGCATGCCGGGAAACTAGTTTCCTGTACTCCAAGAGCGCGACCAGGGGGTCGCGCGCGGACCAGGGGGTCCGCCCCACTTTGGCCTGACAAAGTACATTAGAGCTTGCCCGCTCCGCCCTTGGCCTTCACGGCATCGGCGCGAACTCCCGTCGCGGCTTGCTTGTATACGGGCGCCAGATTGGGTTGCGCCAGCAGCTTATCGCAGGTGGCGATGGCCTCGTCGGCCTTGCCCACCTGGAGCTGGGAAGAGGCGAGCCACACGAGATATGCCGGCTGCGGATCGACTGCGATGGCGGTCTGCAAGTCGGTGATGGCTACGTCCCACTTCTTGCGCGCCATGTATAACTTGCCGAGGCCGGCCTGGGCTTCCGCAATTTCACCCTTCTTATATTCTTCCCACTGATCGTCGGGAAGCTGCGGATTGGGTTTGACGGCCGCCTTGGTGTTCTCAATCGCCAGGTTGAGATCTTTCTCGGCCTTGGCGAGCTTCTCTTCCTTATCGAGATCGTTCTCACGCGTATGCGTTACCAGGGTCTCGCCGATCAAAAGCGGCGCCTGGTAATCCTTGGGGTCGGCTACCAGGACCTGCTCGGCGTAGACTTGCGCGTGATCGTCGTCGCCCTTCCTGTGGTAGGCGCTCGATTCCATGTTCAGAGCGGTCACCTTGTACGCGGTGTCGGCGAATTTTGTGAGCAGGTCGTCCGCGGCCTTGATGGTGGCGTCGTTGTCGCCGCTCTTGGCGGCGTTAACCAGGGCGTTGATGGCTTCGGCTTCGGCCTTGGACTTGACTTTCACCTGCGCCATGAGGCCCGTGGCGCCGAGGGCGATGGCGAGGCCGGCGAGAATCGTTGGTTTCATTTTTTGATTAACTCCTTGAAAAATTCCGCTATTGTTTCTGAATCTGCGCTAACGTCTTCTGGGCTTCCGCGCGCACCTTGTCCGGCGCGCCTTCCACCTTCAGGGCATCCTGCAGGTACTTGACTGCCTGCTCGGCCTCGCCCGAAGCAGCGGCGAGTTTACCCAGATAGATTAGTGTATACGCCCTGGTCTGCGGCTGCTGAGGGTCAAGCTCGAGCGTCTTGAGGAAAAGGCGCTGCGCGGTCTCGGGATCCTTTTGCAGCGCGGCGATGTGCGCCAAACCGTAATACGCCTGGGCGTGCATGTCCTTGAGGTCGGTGTGCTGGAGCACGTCCAAATACAATTTTTTCGCCGTATCGAGATCGTGCGCATCGTAGGCGTCGTCGGCGTCTTTGAGCGTCTTGGCCGCGCCGGTCAACGGGGGCGGAGGCGGGGGAGCAGCCGAAACGGTGTGCGCCGGGGCGATCTCGGTGTCGAAGACCACCTTGGAAAGCCGGGCTTCCTCGGTCATTATATCGATGTGCTGCACCATGTCCTTGTAATAGGTGCCCATGTCCATTTCCTGCTTCTCATAGAGGGGAAGCTGCTCGGAAAAATAGGGCGTGAGGATATAGCCTTGCAGCAGCGACTTCTGCACCCAGCCGGGATTGTGGTCGAGCCGCGCTTCCACGGCTTTGATGAGCGACTCACTGGCGAGCTGGAGAAAATCCTGCTTCAACGAATCGCTGAGCCGCGAGCGGAAAGCGTGATCGGCGATGCCCTTCTTGCGGTCCAGCACGTCCTGCCAATGCGTCGCCAGCGGATCGAGAAGGTAGTGGAGATAGGCGTGGCGGATATCGAAAATCCTTGGATCGGGCGACGGGGTGACGACCACGGTGTAGAGAAACCCGTAGCTGCGCATCTGCACCTGGTTGGGCGGGGCGAGCAGCTCGAGGAGGATTTGAAAACGGCTGCGCGATAGCCCGGAGGTCTGCTGATGCAGGTAAACGTTGACCTGCATCACCGCGTCCAACACCGGCTGGTGATAGCGCGCGATGTACCGATTGATGGCGGGCTGCGAACGCTGCCAGAGGTCTTCGATGCCGGCCTCCTTATAAAAAGCGGCGAGCAGCGGCGAGAGGCGTTCGAGGGGAACGACGTCCGGCGGAACCTCGATTTCCTTCTTGTTGATGGTGAACTTGGGCGGCCCGTCGCAGCTGATGGCGAAAGAGATGTAGGGCTCAATCTGCGGGTGCTTGGCGAAGAATGCCTTGAGGGGGACGAGCGACGGAATACTCTTTTTGGCGAGCTCATCGCGTACGGCTTTGCGCAGCGGATGATTGTTGGTGGAATCGATCTGGGTATCGTAGCCGGCGGCGTTGACGGCCGCCATGACGGTGAAAAGCGTGGGGCTGGCGTCAAGCTGGCTCAGCTCAGGCCGTTGGGCGAAAGCGGTGGTGAGCGATAGGATGGCTGCGAGGAGAGAAACAACCGCGTTCACACGAGTGTGAACGCTGCACGCAGGAGTGCGTGCGCCACGTTCTAAGCCGGCTGAAAGCCGGCTGCAGCCAGGATTGGCTGCAGCACAAGGCAGCATCGCGGCTCCAAAACAGACATCGCGTCTCGCGGCAGGCGGATTAACAATCCGCCGCAGGTTCACAACCTGCCCCACAAGGCAGGAGGGTTTCGCGGCATAGGTGTTGGGCAGAATGTACATTATTTTAACGCCCGCGCCATAGGAATTCCAAACCGCCGGTGATGCTGCGGCCCGGCATTTGCACGCCCTGAATCTCCTGATAGGAGGTGTTGGTGACGTTGGCGATCTGCACGAACGGGTGTACCTTGCCGCGCGAGCAGGCCGCGTAGACATCCCATAGCGCGTAAGGGCTCTGGGAGACGCGGTTGAGCGCGCCGATGCGTGTGCGCAGCAGGATCTGAGCGGGCAGCGACGCCTGCCATGCCACGACGCCCGAGCTGCTGGGATAGTTGAAGCTGTATTTAGTCTCGATGAGCGGGACGGTGTTCTGCACGCCCAGCAGCCAGGTGTACCGGAGATCGAGCGTCTGCTTGTGCGAGATGGCGAAGCGCAGCGAGCTTTCGACGCCGGTGAAGTTGAGGCTATCGATATTGATGGCTTGCCAGAGGGCGGTGGGCGAGGTGCGGTAGTAGTCGATGCCGTCGCGCTCGCGGCGCTGGAAAACCGCCAGGTCGGCGCTGACGCGTCCGCCGGTGTTCCACGCGATGCCGCTTTCGTAGGTCCAGGCGCGCTCCGGGAGCAGATGCGGGTTGCCCAGGTTATCGGGGTCCGAATAGTAAAGGTCGGTATAGCTGGGGACGCGGAAGGCGCGGCCGGCGGAGGCGCGCAGCTTGAATTTCGGCGACAGCCAATAGCCGCCCGCGAGGGTGGGGCAGAACTCGGCGGAATACTTTCGATAGAACTCTTCGCGCGCCGAGAGCGACAGCGAAAAACGCTTGAGGGCGCGGAAATCGATGGCGGCGTAAACCGCGGCGCGGCTGCGGGAATGGTCGCCCAGATTATTGCTGACGATGGATTCGTGCAGTCCCTCGAAGCCGTAAGAGTACGTGATGTTGGCCGCGAGCTTCTTATGCCGGCGCAAGGCCGCCTGATAACTTTCGTCGGAATGGTGGTTGGTGTAGTAAGACGGATCGTAGCGGTATAGCACGTAGAGGTCGCTGTGGCGGCGATAGGCAAAGCTGGCCTCGGTATCGGGGCCGATATCCTGATTGAAGCCGAGCCACCAGGTTTTGGTATCTTCCCATGAGGGATACGGGCCGTAAAACTGATCGGCGCCGAAGGGGTGGTCCATGTAAGCGAGGGTGAGATTGCTGGCGCCCCAGCTCGACCGGTAAAGAGTGGTGGAGGAGAACTGCAGATTGCGGTAGTCGCGGTCGGGAATGAAGCCGGTGGAAAAGTCGCGCGAAAAACTGAGCTGCTCGGAGAGATCGCCGAAAGTGTCGGCGATGGAAACGCGCTGCTGGTTGGTTCCGAAGCTGCCGACGGCGGTGCGCAGGCGGATTTCGAGGCCGTCGGTGGGCGGCTCGGCGATGACATTGATGACGCCGGCCAGGGCGTCGGAGCCGTACATGGTGGAACCCGAACCTTGCAGCACTTCGACGCGCGCAATGGCATCGAGCGGAACGGGAATATCCATATCGTGATGGCCGGATTGCGCGTCGTCGAGCCGCAGGCCGTTGAGCAGGACCAGGGTCTGCTCGAAGCTGCCGCCGCGGATGGAAAGATCGGTCTGGACGCCGTTAGGGGCGCGCTCTTGCAGGTCGAGCGAGGGATCGAGCCGGAGCAGATCGGCCAGGGTGTCGAGGACGAGTTGGGCGCCGCGGGCGTTGAGCAGGCTGAGGGAGCGGTCGGTTTCGTCCAGCGTCATGGGCTCGTAGGTCCCCGTGACTACTACGGTTTCGGCTGGGGGCGTGGGTTGGGGCGGTGGCTGCTGTTGGGCGCGAATAAACGAAGCCAATGATATGAGGAGGAACGGGATTCTGAGGCGCAAATGCCATTGTAGCTTGCAGATGCGGAAGGCTGTGGGGCGGCCAATCGTGGCTGCAAGCCGGCTTTTCAGCCGGCTTAGACAGGCCGGGAGGCCTGTCCTACGGCTTGCGTTTGTAGATGGAGAGATCATGGATGGATTCGGCTAAGTCGTAGTGCTCGGGCTGGTAGTTTTCCCACCAGTCTAGAATGTCGGTGTTGGAATTGTCGCGCACCAGCCAGGATGTTGAGACGTCGACATCGACGATGTACTCGGGGTGGGTGGTTTCGAGGTCGCGGATTACATCGTTCTGCATCTTGAGGGCGTACGGCTGCGGCTCCATCAGACCGTACATGTAGATGTACGGCGTGGCGGAGTGGCGATGCGCGTAGAAGTAGATTTCGGGCTCAGAGCCGAGGACGGCAATGAGCGCGTTGGGCGAAGTGTGCTGGCGGATATATTCGGCGGCGGAGATGGCTTCGGGGAACGGGTTATCGCCCCAGATCTCGCGCGCGGCCTCGACCGGGGTCATGTGGAAGTACAACTCCCGCTGGGCGAAGAAGGGATAGGCCACGGCGGCGGCGAAGATTGAGTAGGCGAGGAGGTTGCGCGCTAGTTGCGAAGAGCGCCGGCTGAAAGCCGGCGGCAGCCAGAATTGGCTGGAGCACTGAACTGCGACGCCCGCCAGGAGCGCTACGGCTGGGAGCATCGGGATGAAGTAGTGCTCGCGAAATAACAAACCGGGGCAGGCCGTGGCGAAGGAAAATGCCAGGAAAGCTACGGCGAAGGCGGCGCGCGGACGGCTTTCGGGCATCCAAAAAACGCGGAACGAACCCAATCCGGCGATCACCCATAATGCGGGACTGGCGGTCCAAATGTCTTGAATTGTTGAGGTTAGATAGGCGATGCCGGTCGAGAGCGGAATCCTGGCGGCATAAGCGCTGGCGTAGGTGACCGTCCAGAACCAAAAATTGGGGAACACGCCGGCGCGCCACAGGATCAGGCAGGTGAGGGCATAAGGCAGGACGGCGGCGGCGGCGAAGGTGGCGAGAGTGCGCAGGCTGGAGCGATGGCGGACGAGGTACAGCGCCCCGAAAAGCATAAAAAATACGCCGTGCTGCTTCATGAGGAAGGCGAGGCCGTAGAGAATGCCGGGCCAGAAGGCGGCGCCGGTTCGACGGATCAGCAGGACGGTGGCGGCGAGCGCGAACAGGGTGACGAAATGGGTGGCGTGCGAGGCGGCGCCACCTAGGTCGGGGTTGAGGGAAAGCGAGGCGTAGGCGGCGGCCGCGGCGATTCCGGCATTTTCTCCGAACAGGCGCTTGCCGAGGAAATAGACGAGCAGGATGGTGAGGGCGTTGACCAGCAGGAGTCCAAAATGAATGCCGGCGATGGTTTGGCCGAAGATGGCCATGATCACGGCGTGTGCGGCGTAAGTTCCGGGGAGCTTCATATTGGACGCGACGCTGTATGGCGGGATACCTTGCAGGATGAGCTGGCCGGCGTAAGCATACTCGCCTTCGTCGCGCTCAAGGGGGATGGGGAGCAGGTGGATGCGGATGAGAGCTGTGGCGAGGAGGATGAGGGCCAGGACGAATTTGGGGGTAAGGCGACGCACCATCTCTCTAATTCGAGGATAGCAGGCGGTTGCAAGGAAAATCGGGTAAGTGATTGATATGGCGGGGGAAGATGGCTGAACTGGGAAATGGAGGGCGGAAGTTTCCGGCATTTCCGGAGTGGGGAGCGAGTGTTCCATGCGGGCGCCAGGTTGTTGAACAGGCGGTATTCGCCGGCGGCGCGTTGTGCAACACTACTGCCGCCAAGCTGCATAGCTTCCGCGGCCTGAGACGTCATGAAATGCGAATCTGCGTAGTCTCGACTAAGCGAATATACTCTTCAGTCAGCTTACAGTCGTTGAACAACTCAAACTGAGCGGCGCCGATTGAGGCGACAATCTGTTCTACAATAGCCGCAAGCCACAAATAGCGCGCGAGATGCCCGATGGGCTGCGTTCCGAGCGGCATACATGAAAATTTGCGGGAAAAGCTTGACTTTGCGAGCGCCGGGTCCTGTAACGGTCCTATAACCTAAGTAAGCCTTTAATAACCCTTAGGAACCTAAGTAAACATTGTGTCGACGGCGCCATTCACCCAGAATGGGTCCAGGCTGTTCATGACTCTTGCGTCAATGGCTGCCTCCTTCAATGATGAGGGGCCTATGAAGCAGTAGCTCAACAAGGGGTGATTTTATTATGGCGACTTTGAAAGCGTGTGTCAAAATCCGGTCCGCAGATAAACGGATCGGCGCGGGTAGCGAGCGAGGCGGGTCGTTCGTCGAGTTCACCTTAGTGATGCCGGTCCTGCTGCTGGTCATGACGGGCCTGGTATCTTTTGGGTTCGCCCTGCACAACGATCTGGTGCTCACCAATGCGGTGAACACCGGTGCGCAGCTGCTGGCGATCAGCCGCGGGCAGACCACCGACCCTTGCGCCACGGCCTACGGGGCGATCAGCGGCGCGGCCCCCAGTCTCAAGACGGGTCTCTCGCTCTCGTTTTTGATTAACGGGGCCACCTACACAGCTACGAATACTTGCACGGCGGGAGCGGCGAATATGGTGCAGGGCGCATCCGCTCAGGTAACGGCCACTTATCCCTGCACGCTCGCGGTCTTCGGGATGATTTTTCCTACATGCAACCTCTCGGCGCAAATCACGGAGTTTATCCAATGAAACAGGACAACGAAGTTCTCTTACGACGGACGCGCAAAGGCAGCCGCGGGCAGGTCCTCATTTTCTTTACCATGTGGCTGCCCCTGCTGTTCGGAATGTCGGCGCTGGTGATCGATTTCGGCTTCATTTATCTATACAACAATGAGCTCAACGCCTCCACGCAATCGGCGGCGCTAGCCGGAGCGTACGCCATGTCCCAGCCTGGGGCCACGGTACAAAGCACCACCACCGCCATCACGGCGTACACCGGGGGAACTGGCGACACTAACAATGCGAGCAATCTCAAAGGCGCTTCGCTGGCGACCGGTTATCCTTTGTTCAAGTGCCTGAACACTCTGACCAGCGCATTTGGACTCCAGTGTTACGGCCCTTCGAATTCAAACGCCATCGTGGTGACCCAGCAGGTAAAAGTGCCGCTGCTCTTCTTCCGATTGTTCGGCGGCACTTCGGCTACTCTCACGGCCACCGCGACGGCCAGCATGAAGGGCGCAATCGTAGAACCGTGGAACGTAGTGGTCATCGTCGACTCAACGAATTCGATGACTCAACCGGATTCAGACAGCAACTGCAACAACTCAAGAATCTCCTGCGCGTTGGCCGGCGTCCGGGTTCTGCTGGGGGGCATCGCGCCTTGCCCGGCGAGCGAAGCAAGCTGCGGCTCCGCCACGAGCGGCAACGTAGTAAACTCGGTCGATAGAGTCAGCCTGTTCACGTTTCCGCCGGTGACCACGGTTACGGCCCCGAATGACTATAACTGCAGCGGAAACGCTCCAGCCATTGTGCCTTATGTCTATCCCACCCTCCCAGCCGCCGACACTTACCAGATTGTAGGTTTCTCGAGCGATTATCGCACTTCCGCCTCGGCTGCTTCGTTGAATACCGGTTCCAACCTGGTGGCGGCGATCGGGGGAAAATCCGGGTGCAGCGGTCTGCAGGCGATAGGCGGCGATGGAACCTACTATGGCCAGGTGATCAGAACGGCGCAAGCGTCTCTGGTCGCCCAGCAAGCCGCAAATCCGAATTCGCAGAACGTGCTCGTCATCCTCAGCGATGGCAACGCAACTGCTTTGGCAGCAAAGATGACGGGGTCCTCAGCCACTTCGGGGACGTACATGTCCACGATACAGGAGTGCCATCAGGCGGTCACGGAGGCTAAAGCTGCCGCGGCGGCGGGAACCCGGGTATACACGGTTGCCTACGGCGCGGAGGCCTCGGGATGCACGTATGACACCGTTGCCCATGGTGGATTAATAACCCCATGTCAGACGATGCAGCAGATGGCCTCGTCCCCGGCGTACTTCTTCTCGGACTACACTGCGACCGGCGGCGACAGCACCTGCATCTCCGCCTCGCAACCGGTTACCAGCTTGAGCGGGATCTTCCAGGTGATCGTCGGGGATCTCACCGGCGCCAAGTTGGTCCCCAACGGCACAACGTAGTTATCAACGTAGTGGGGTGGCCCCATCGGCTGCCTTCCGCGCTGACCCATGGGCCGCAAGCGGCGTGACGCGGCAGGCCCGGCGAATTGACTTTGTAGCGGTGGCGTCCGGGGGTTCACGGATTCATTACCGCCGGCCGGCAGTATTCGGCCAGCGGCAGAGCGGGCATGGCGGATATCGGCGGCGGCGCATGCGTCCGCCTGAATAGGGACGCGGCCTACGAGCTTTACGGATTAGGCGAGCTCGGCTATTACCGGTTCCTGGCCTCGGG
>Ga0208193_1000251_pt1 | contig 33833 bp, 27 predicted proteins | sample June2015DPH_17_2_FD_184716 | JGI IMG/M metagenome (GOLD analysis project Ga0208193, IMG submission 184716) | Peatland microbial communities from SPRUCE experiment site at the Marcell Experimental Forest, Minnesota, USA - June2015DPH_17_10... | ecosystem: Environmental > Terrestrial > Soil >... | reverse complement strand
CACCAACATGGATTGGGTGGATCGATTTGGCCAGCGCGTGGGCACCTCAGCGGTGATGCTTTCCAGCCACTTCTACGCGATGGGCCCGGCAAAGGACCCCAGCATGGATGCAGCCTTTCTGCTCTCCCACAACAAGAGGCTCGACCAACAGATCCAACAGGCGAAACAGGCCGTTGCCCACTCCGATGGCTTACGCTTCCGGATGACGGAGGGTAACTCCTGCTTTGGAGGAGGAAAACCGGGTGTCAGCGACGCATTTGCATCCGCGTTGTGGGGAGCGGATTACATGCTGACGTGTGCATCGGGCGGGTACTGCGGGGTAAACCTGCACGGCGGCGGTGATGGCCTCTATACGCCAATTGCAATCGGAGAAAACCTTTCGACTGAGCTACGCCCGCTCTACTTCGGCATGCAGTTCGCCGAGCAGTTTGCGGGGTGGGAACTTCAGAGTTGTGCCGTTGAAGGAGAGGCAAGTGAGGGAGAGGCAAACCTCACAGCCTTCCTTGCCCACAAAGGTAAAGAGCGTCAGCTGGCTTTGATCAACAAGGACGGAGCGCCGGTGGAGGTGCAGCTCAAGGGCGCCATCGGCGTCCACCACGCCGGCCACGCCATGCGCCTGAGCGGGCCCGGACTCGATGCGAAGGATGGAGTTACGCTGGCCGAGGTGAAAGCGCCTTCCGGAAGTACTTTTTCTGTTAATGGCTACACGGCGTTGCTGCTTCGTTGGCGATGAATGGATGCCGTGATCGAGACGCGATGAAACGAGATGACGTTGAAAGAGCTTCGCCGGGCGCGGGCCATGACGCAGGTGCGATTGGCAAAGAATCTCGGCGTGGCGCAGAAGCAGATTTCGGAGATTGAGAAGCGGACTGATATGCACATTTTCGACGCTGCGGCGGTCGATTGAGGCGATGGGTGGAAAGCTGTCGCTGATTACCGAGTTTCCGGATCGGGAGCCGGTTGTGCTGGCGGGGATTGCTTCGCTGGATGCTTGATGGGTCAGAGGTAAATGCGGATTCTGTACACGGCTGACGGGGGGCGTGGGATGTTGGCGGGAGTGCTATCCCAGGTCCTCAACAGCAAGGACCTGGGGCACCCGAGTTCTGTGATGGAATGAACAAGGTAAGACCTGGGCCACTGGCCCACATATCAATATTCCTTGCGCGCAGTCTTAGGTAAGACTAGAATTTCTATATTAATAGTTGAATGCAGTTCTGCTGGAAGGCAGATATTCAGCTAAAGTGGATCCCGCTTGACGGCGGCACCCAATGTTTTAATCACCACCTGTCGGGTGGACAACTTTGATCTGTCGGATCACGAGGTAAGTTATGCCTAACGAACAAGCCCCGCTACCTGAGCGGGTAGCAAGTCATTTTTCCCTCCTTCGCAAAGCAGCACAAGATCTCAATTCAATCTCTGATGAACTTTCAAAGTGCATTTCTGAAGTGGATATTGCACTTAAAAAGTTAAATTTGGGCATCACTGTCTGGGTTCCGGTTAGCAAGAATGGCGGAGGCGAATCCGACAGCTGGTATGTGAACCAAGATATTGGCTACGCTAAGATTGGTTCTACTTGGGGTGTCAGTCTCCGGACGATTGATGGTGACTATGCTTTACCGGAAAGTGAAGATATAGATAGTTGGTTATTCAATGATGCTCCGCGCACATTAAGAATTGCAGCAATTGAGAAAATTCCGGAGCTTCTTGAAAAATTAAGTAATGAGGCAATTGAAACTACGAAGAAACTTCGTGGCAAGCTGGCTGACGCGCAGGCGGTAGCGCAAGCAATTAAAGATGCGACTTTAGACACTCAACGCGTCTTGCTCGGGCCTCGCCGTACAAATTCCCAAAGATTAAAAGACGACGAAGTTCGCACCGCAATCTGTTCCACACTGCACAGTGCGGGTCACGCTTCTGCCGCCACTCTCTTATCCACCGCCACGTGGACCTTCGACGATTCTGGTTTACGTATCGAAGTAGCAAGCTTGGGAAAGAAAATGCTTGCTCTTACGGTAAATGCTTCCGCAGAGAAAATTATTCGTAACGAACTTAACCGGTTAGGCTACCCGGGGCTCATCTCGATATTTTCCACTACCGGAGTGCCAACCAATAAGGAGGGCCAATAATGGCCTCCTTAATACCCGGCATTTTCATTGCAACACTAGCCACACTGGTGATCGTCACTTTTGGAGTTCTGGTTTACTATGCTCTCCGAACAAAAGGTGACGTAATTGCTGAACTATCACATGGCAAGACAAGTCTGAGAATTGCGGCAAAAGACAAACGTCGCAATGACAAACAATTACATGAATAGAAACCAATGATTAAATCGCATCCTACACCACGACGGCCACCCCGAAGGGTGGCCGATGGTGTTTGCGCGTAGGCGCGGGTGTCTGGACGACTAGTCCTTACTCGGACTTCTTCCAGTTGATCAGGTCGCCGAGGGTGGTGGTGGAGCTGGAGACTGGGGCCTTGTGGGCGCTCTCCTTGTAACTCTCTACGGCCTGGCGGCTGGCTTCGTGGCCGATGGAACGCAGGCTCAGGCCCACCTTCTTTTCTTCCACGTTGATCTTGATGATCTTGAACTCGTGCTCGTCGCCCTGATCCATCTTGGCTGGTGTACCGTCATCGCTGACGCCTTCCGAGACGTGGCAGAGGCCTTCGACTCCGTCCGCGATTTCAACGAATGCGCCGAACTGCGCGGTGCGGAGCACCTTGCCGTGGACGACATCGCCGACGCGGTGGGTGGCGAAGAAGCTCTCCCAGACATCGGGCTGGAGCTGCTTGATGCCGAGGGAGAGGCGGCGGTTCTGCGGCTCAACGCCGAGAACAACTGCCTTTACCTTTTCACCCTTTTTGACGACTTCAGACGGGTGCTTGACGCGCTTGGTCCAGCTCAGGTTTGAAACGTGAACCAGTCCGTCAATGCCGTCTTCAATCTCAATGAATGCGCCGAAGTCGGTGAGGTTGCGAACGCGGCCTTCCACAATGGTGCCTGCCGGATAGCGCTCAGTGAGGTGCTCCCAGGGGTTTTCGAGGAGCTGCTTCATGCCGAGTGAGATGCGGCGGTCAGCCGGGTTGACGGCCAGGACCACGGTTTCGACCTCGTCGCCGGCCTTGACCAGCTTGGAGGGGTGCTTGAGGCGCTTGGACCAGGTCATCTCAGAGAGGTGAACGAGGCCTTCAATGCCCTGCTCTAACTCGACGAACGCGCCGTAGTCGGTGACCGAGAGAACGCGGCCGCGGACGTGTGCGCCGACGGGGTAGCGCTCGGTGGCATCGAGCCACGGATCAGGCGTGAGCTGCTTGAAGCCGAGCGAGACGCGCTGCTTGTCCTTGTCGAACTTGAGGACCTTGACCTGGATCTCGTCGCCGACGTTGACCAGATCGCGGGGGTGCGTGAGGCGGCCCCAGCTCATGTCCGTGATGTGCAGCAGGCCGTCAATGCCGCCGAGATCGACGAACGCGCCGTAGTCGGTGAGGTTCTTGACGGTGCCGGTGAGGACTGCGCCCTCGTCGAGGTTCTCAAGGGTGAGGCCGCGCTTGGCTGCGACTTCTTCCTCAAGAATCTCCTTGCGGGAGACGACGACGTTGCCGCGCTTCTTGTTGAGCTTGATGACGCGGACTTCGATCTGCTGGCCGAGATAGCCGTCGAGATTGCGGACGGGACGAATCTCAAGCTGCGAACCGGGAAGGAATGCCTTGATGCCGATATCGACGGTGAGGCCACCCTTGACGCGGCTGACGACTGTGCCGATGACCGGCGTCTTGTCGTTGGCTGCCTTCTCAATGGTGTCCCACACGCGGAGGCGCTGAGCCTTGTCATAGCTGACGAGATAGCCGCCCTCCGGCTCCTCGCGCTCGATGACGACTTCAATGACATTGCCAGCTACGAACTTGACTGCGCCGGTATGATCTGTGACCTGCTCGATCGGCACGAGGCCTTCGGACTTGAGGCCCACGTCGACCACGAGATGCTTTTCCGTCTGCTTGAGGACTGTGCCGGATACGACTTTGTCGCCGTAGGCTTCAACCGCAGCGGCTTCAGCAGCCTGCTCACGCTCAAATGCCGCAAGAGCCGCGGAGAAGTCATCCATCGACTCACCGTGCTCATGGAACTCAGCGTGCTCCGCTTCCCACTCCTGCGACGAAGACCTGTCGCCGGGGACCCCGGTTTCGGCTTCCGCAACAGATGCTTCTTCGGCGGACGCTTCCGCGACATAATCTTCTGCGATATGCGCTTCTGCAATGGGCGTTTCCGCCACATGTGCGGGGGCCGGGGACGAGATGGCTACCTGGGCTTCCACTTCCGGGGCCTCAACTGCAGAGGCTTCGAGTTCGGGAGTGTCGGCTAAGGGTTGTGGTGCGGCATCGGCGTCCAGCGCAGGGGCTGTGATTTCTTCGGGCTCGGGTGTGGACGTGGATTCGTGGGACGGCTGCTCCAGCTCCGTCTCAGGTTCAAGGACAGGGGTTTCAAGTTCGGTGTTCAGGGTTATGCTCTCGGTTTCGGGATTGAGGACGTTTGCCATCACTGCCAGCTCCAGGAATTACGCGCCGGCGCAAGCCGGCCTTCGCTTCCTGCTATCGCGCGGCCACATCCACCGGAAGTCCGCATGGCATAGTCCTTGTCATGGGCGGGTGATCCGGGGGTACCGTTTGACGAGCCCCGCTGGGGACTGCGAACGGCTCGTCTCCGTGAGGGTTTCCGACGTGTGATTATGCGCCCTTTTCGGAGCGCTCCCCAAGTCAGTTTCCGCGCAGGAAGCTACATAGATAAGTGTAGCTTTATGGGAAGCCTGAGTCAATTCGGGACGATTCCAGATGGTGGAGCGGGTGAGGGACCGCAAATACCGGGAGAATTCCCGCGAAATGCTGGGGACCAAAGCGCGCGCGGCGGGGCGGCGGCGATGGTGCGGAGAAAAAAATCCTGTAAATGTTGACGGCGAGTTTGGCGCGGGGGTTGTGATCCGCTTGAACGCGGGGGTTAAAGCCCGGAGATATTTTGCGCTTGTTTTTGGCACGACTTAAAGTTGTGCCCCGATACAGACTTTGACTCGAACTCGCCCACCAAGCGGCGCATCGCTTGCCTATACTAGGCAAGCGATGGACATTCTGTGGACTCCCTGGCGGTATAGCTACATTACGGGCGCGGACAGAGCAATGAAGCCGGGCGTGCCGGCGAAGCTGGCTGCGTGGCCGGACGATAAGGGCTGCGTCTTCTGCAACCTGCTGGCATCGGTAGATTATGCGATTGCGCAGGGGATGGATCGGGATGAGGCTGAGGCTGCCGCTGGGCTGGTGTTTCGCGGCGAGCGGTGCTTTGTGTGCCTGAATGCGTTTCCGTATACCAGCGGGCATGTGATGGTGATGCCGTATGCGCACCTCAACCGGCTTGCCGCAATGCCGGTGGAGACGGCGCATGAGCTGGTGGAGCTGGCGCAGCGCACGGAGCGGGTTCTGGAGGCGCTGTACAGGCCGCATGGGCTGAATTTTGGACTGAACCTGGGCGAGGCTGCGGGTGCTGGAGTGGCGGGACATCTGCATCTGCACGCGCTACCGCGTTGGGTGGGCGATACGAATTTCATGACCGTGATTGGCGAGACGCGCGTGGTTCCGGAGTCGTTGGAGATTACGTGGAAGCGGATGCGCGAGGGGTTTTCGGTTGTTTGAGCTGCGACGGATCGCCGGCAGGAAGCATTGTGTGCGGGATTGAGTGGCGAATATCTTACGCGACTTTTGAGAAGTGAGAAGAGAGATGATTGAGGCAAGTATAAGATCAGAAAAATTGGGTGGGACGTTTACGTTTCCGGGCACGGAGTTGAACGTGAATCGCCTGGGTTATGGCGCGATGCAACTTGCGGGACGGGATGGCAGCAAGGTTGTGTGGGGCGAGCCGAAGGATGTGCCGGGCGCGCTGGCAGTGCTGCGCGAGGCGGTTGAAGCCGGCGTGGATCATATCGACACGAGCGATTTCTATGGGCCGCATGTGACAAACCAGATCATCAAGCAGGCGCTGCATCCGTATCCCGAGAACCTGGTGATTGTGACCAAGGTGGGCGCGAAGCGTGGGCCGAATGCTGAGTGGCCTCATGCGCGGACGGCACAGGATGTGACGGATGCGGTGCATGATAATCTGCGCAACCTGGGTATGGATGTGATCGACGTGGTGAATCTGCGGCTGGGCGGATTCTCAGGGCCGGAAGATGAGCCGTTTGAAGAGCCGCTGACGGCGCTTGTCGAGCTGAGGCAGCAGGGCAAGATCAAGCACATTGGCATGAGCACGGTGAGCGCGGAGCAGGTGGCTGAGGCGCAGAAGATCACGCCGATTGTGTGCGTGCAGAATTTCTACAACGTGGCGCAGCGCGGGGATGATGCATTTGTCGATGCGCTGGCGGCGCAGGGGATTGCGTATGTGCCGTACTTTCCGCTGGGCGGATTTTCGCCGCTGCAATCGGGCAAGCTGGATGAGATTGCGGCTGGGCTTGGCGCAACGCCGATACAGGTGGCGCTGGCGTGGCTGCTGCATCGCTCGCCGAATATGCTGCTGATTCCGGGGACATCCTCTGTGGGGCATCTACGCGAAAATCTGAAGGCCGCGGAGCTGAAGCTTTCGGCGGAGACGCTGGCGGAGCTGGATTCAATCATCTGACTCGATGCGCCAGAAACACGCGAGGCATGGCGTTGTGTATCATTCCTCCACTGGTTTTGCTCTGGAGGTTGGGAACACAATGAAACGCATTCTTCTTCTCTTCTCAGTGTGCGCGGTTCTGTTTACGACAGTAGCCGCGCGCGCCACCTTTGCCGCGACCGATATTAGCGGCACCTGGACCGGCGACATCGCGACTCCGGACGGCAGTAGCATTACGCTCACCTACACATTCAAGGTGGATGGCGCAAAGCTGACAGGAACGGTGCAGGGACCGCAGGGCGATCCGATAATCCTGGATAACGGCAAGGTGGATGGCGACAAGCTCAGCTTCGATGTGAGCTTCAATGCCATGACGATCAACAACGAAGGCACTATGAATGCGGACGACACGATCAAGCTGAGCACGAAGGCCAGCGATGGGAGTTTTCCGCCGGGCGAGTTGACGCTGAAGCGGGTGAAGGCAGCGGATGCGCCGAAGCCGGCGATGTAGTTAATCCTGAACTGTAGACTCGTCTGCGCTGGCGGCGAGGGTTAGCGTAGGCTCGTCTGCTTCCGCTGTATCCAACAGATTTTTCGGCAGCGATTTGGTGCTGCGGATGCCGAGTTTCTTGAGCATCTCTACCTGGCGGACGAGATTGCCGGGGCCTTCGGAGAGTTTCTTGATCGCGTTCGCATAGCTTTGATCGGCTGAGCGGATGCCTTTGCCGATGGATTCCATGTCCGTAACGAAGCCGACGAATTTTTCGTAGAGCGCTGTGCCGCGTTCCATGACGTCCTGAACGCTACGCGCCTGCAGTTCCTGCTGCCAGAGCACGTGGACGATGCGAATGACGTAGAGCAGTGTGGTGGGGCCGACGAGGAGAATTCCCTGCCGGTATGCGTCTGACCAAAGGCTTTCATCGTTCTGGAGCGCGAGCAGGAAGGCCGGCTCGATGGGAATGAACATGACGACGAAATCGGGCGACTCGATGCCGGAGAGGCGATGATAGCCCGCTTTGCCGAGACTTGCGATGTGGCCGCGAACGCTAGCGAGATGCAGCTTGAGCGCTGCGGTGCGGGCAAGGTCATCTGTGGCGCTAACGCAGTCAGTGTATGCGGTGAGCGAGACTTTGGAGTCGATGACGAGATGACGGCTGCCGGGCAGGTAGACGATGACGTCGGTGCGCACGGTGCGCGCGCGGTCGCCGTTCTCAGTGTCAGCGGTTGAAAAGGACTGCTGGAAGCTGTACTGTTCGCCTTCGCGCAGGCCGGCCTTGTCGAGCAGGTCGCGCAGGATGAATTCGCCCCAATCGCCTTGAGTCTTGGCGGAGCCGCGGAGCGCGGTGGTGAGGTTTTTGGCTTCTTCCGCGAGCTGTACATTGAGCATGCTAAGCGAGCCGATAAGGGTTTCGAGCCTGGTAACGCCGGTGTTGGAATCCTTCTGCGCCGCTTCAACTTTTTCGCGGAACTCTTTGATTTGAATTTTGAGCGGATCGAGCAGGCTGCCGAGATCTTTTTGACTGGCATCGGCGAAGGTCTTTGATTTTTCGTCGAGAATCTTTCCGGCGAGGGCCTCGAACTGATTGGCGAGCGCGGTTTTGGCGGTTTCGAGCAGCGCGACTTTTTCCGCCATGTTTTTTTGTTCGTTTTCAATTCCCTTTTCAAGCTCTCCGATACGCCCGGCCTGAGTTTCAGCAGTCTTGCCTGCGGATCTCACTTCTTGCAGAGCAGTATCGCGCTCTTCCGTAATTCGCTCAACGGCTTTTTGTCGCTCGGTTGCGAGAGATTCAAAGCCTGCTCGAGAGTCAGCCAACGATTGTGCTTGATTGAGTTGTGTGCGTAGTGATGTGGCATCCTGCTCAGCGCGGATTTTTTGTTCTTCGAGAAAAGATTTTTCAGTTTTGGCGGAGAGGGTCCGAAAAAAAATACCAATTACGAGTCCTACAAGCGCCGCAACAACCGCTATGACTGCAACCCAAGCCTGCATGATTTCCTCTTCGCTTAATTTACGCCTGTTGGCTGTGCATTTCGTGTCTGGCTTTTGCTTTTCTCTGTTCCCTGATCGCTATTCCCTTTTCCCTGCTCTTGCCGCCTTTACACACTGTGAATCAGCCCGTTAGACTTGGAGTTTCGGGACCGCGGGTATTTTTTTATCAGCCCCGGTTGTATTCCCCGCCGCAGACCGGGTATTGTAGGCAGGCGGAGAATGGATTTTTTATCCCCGGGCGATTCCCCGGATTTCCAACAGATTCAACGAGGAGAAGCACGCATGGCCGTCGAAGAGAAAGTAAAACAGATCATTGTTGAGCAACTGCAGGTGGATGAGGCGGAGGTGACGCCCGGCGCCAGCTTTCAGGAAGACCTGGGCGCGGATTCGCTTGACGTGGTTGAACTTGTGATGCAGTTCGAAGAGGCCTTCGATCTGGAGATTCCTGACGAAGACGCCGAAAAGATCAAGACGGTCAAGGATGCGATCGACTACATTGAGAAGCACGAAAAGACAGCGAAAGGCAAGTAATCGGTGACCCGAAGAGTCGTCATAACCGGCCTTGGGCTGGTTTGCGGTGTGGGCAACACCGCGCCCGAAGTGTGGCAGGGGTTGATTGCGGGAAAGAGCGGTGTCGGCCCGATCCAGGGCTTTGACACGACCGGCTTCCCTGTCACCTTTGCCGCCGAGGTTCGGAATTTTGACCCGCTTAATTTTGTGGATAAGAAGGAATCGCGCAAGATGGGGCGATTCTCGCACCTTGCCTTTGCCGCGACGGCTGAGGCGATGGCGCAGTCTGGTCTGCAGATCACGCCTGAGACCGCGGAGCGCGTGGGCGTGTTTATCGGGTCGGGCATTGGCGGCTTTGAGGTGATTGAGCGCGAGCACTCAAGCATGCTCAATGGCGGCCCGCGCAAGCTGTCTCCCTTCTTTATTCCCGCGGCCATTGTCAATATGGCGGCGGGGTTCATTTCCATTCGCTATGGTGCGCAGGGACCGATTTCAGCCACGGCCACGGCCTGCGCCACAAGCGCCAACTCCATTGGCGACTCAGTGCGGATGATTCTGCATGGCGATGCCGATGCGATGATTGCAGGTGGGTCGGAGGCCGCTGTCACACCCCTGTCCGTGGGCGGATTTGCGGCGATGCGGGCGCTTTCAACGCGCAACGATGAGCCGACAAAGGCCAGCCGGCCGTTCGACAAGGACCGCGACGGATTTGTGATTGGCGAAGGCGCGGGCATTGTGATTCTGGAAGAGCTGGAGTTTGCCAAAAAGCGCGGCGCGAAGATTCTGGCCGAGGTGATTGGCTATGGCATGAGCGCCGATGCGTATCACATGACGGGGATTGCACCGGAAGGCGCGGGCGCACAGCGCAGCATGCGGGCAGCGCTGAAGGATGCGGGCATTGCGCCGGACGCGGTGGGCTATGTGAATGCGCATGCCACTTCAACGCCTGCGGGCGACGGCAATGAATCGAAGGCGATTGAGCTGGTCTTTGGCGAGAACGCGCTGTCAAAGAAGCTGAAGGTGAGCGGAACGAAGTCCATGACGGGCCATCTGCTGGGCGGCGCGGGTGGACTGGAGGTCGGCATTACAGTGCTGGCGCTGCAGAACCAGATGCTCCCGCCGACGATCAACCTGGACAACGTAGATCCGGAGTGCGTGCTGGATTATGTGCCGAATGTGGCCATTCCGCACAGCTTTGATGTGGCGCTGTCGAATTCATTCGGGTTTGGCGGGATCAACGCTACGCTGATTATGCGGCGGTGGACTGAGTAAGCAAGGGATCAGGTTTCAGGGGTCAGGGGTCAGCACAACGGCGCGCATCCAGGATGCGCGCCGTTGTTGTTTAGGGATGAGACTTAGAACATCGCAGAGAAGCCAACGCCAGCAATTACGATCAATGCCCACCAGCCAAAAACCACGGTATAGCCCGAACTGCGCTTAACGCCAGCTACGGCAGCTATGCCGATTGATGTGAGAACAAGACACCAGATCGTGAGCACATCCAAGCTCATCGCCAAGGAATAAAGAGCATGGGGTGTTTCCGATTGATCGAGAAACGCAGCGATATTGGTTGGCACCGGATTACCAATGTTAAAGCCCTCTGGCGCTGACTCAACGAAACAAATGATGGAGCCCAGCACGAACCGAATCGGCCATAGTACCAATCCGGAGAATATCTCTACTGCAAGAATGGAGCCGTATGTTGCCTTGCCTCCGAAGCCGAAGTTGATGGTTGGCCATAAAAACAACGCTGCTACCAAGTCGATGATCAATAGTCCAATCGGAGATAGGGCCCAAGTAATAGCCTGGTTTTTCGGCCCTGCCGCATCGGCCTTGGCACGTTGCTCCGGCGGCATCTGATCCATCATGTTCTTGGCAAATTGGGGAGCAAGACGCTGCTGATTTTCATATACGACTTTCCACGTCACTTTTTCTGTGATGGCTCCGTAAAAAAGCCCTCCGAACAGAATGATGATCAGAAACGGCATCCACCAGCTACGATGTCCCGCCTTGATGTCGTTGAATGTTTTGGACGGCGCTGTGAAGGTGTAGATCACGCGCTGGATCTGCGAAAGACCTGGGACAGGCTGGGGAATTGGTTCGGAGACAGGGTACACAATCGGATCGCTCATGGTATGCCTCACAAAAGAATGCAATAGCTACTTGAGCGCGATTGTATCGCGAAAAGATGAGGGCTGCGAAAACTTGGTAGCGGCTCAGTTTGAAAACATCCCGCAGGGCTAAAGCCCAACGACTTTGTCAGCCGGATTTTCGGCACGACTCAAGTCGCGCCCTGTTACAAAACAAATGCAAACTGAGCCCGTACCGAAAACTTCGCGCTGCTTGAGGAGGCTGTACGGATGGGATTATCGCGGACCGTCTGTGGAGGCTGCCTGTTCGCTGGCTTTGCTGTGGGCTTTACGGGTAGACGCGAGAGACGCGGCTGGCGCCGGCGGAGGCACGTAGGATTTGTAAACGGTGATGTGAAAACAGGCCTGGCGAAACTCCTCCTCCACGTCGATCTTGCCGTCGAGCTGCAGCGGCAGCAGGAAATTCCGCATCCAGGCAAGCTCGGCGCGGCTCATGGTGTTCTTGCCGATGTCGATGGTGGCGCCGGTGAGATGCGGGCTGACAATGTCGCCCTCGGCCTCGGTCGCGTTGCCATTCACGAGCCGGAGCTGTTTCTGGTATTCCACGGTGCGCACGGCGGAGGTGACCTGAATGGGCCCGTCAAAGCGCTGCGCATGGGCTTTGGATATATCTTCGAGAAAGATCGCGGTCCAGGGCCGCACGTAGCGATGCGTCTCGGCAAGGTTGTTGTTGACGCTGAGTGAGACGGAGACCGGAACGGGCACCAGCAGCTTTTGGTCGATGCGGTCTTGCAGGTCTTGTTCGTCGAGGATGCGTTCGAGACCATCTCCTTCGGTTCTTTCATTCTGACGCTCGAGCGATTCAAGGGATCCCTTGAGCGGCGCGGGCATGGAAACGACGCGGGAGGAAGCATGGCGCGTGGAAGGCAGCGTCATGCTTTCCGTATTGAGCGAAGCAATCTCCACGCGCGGATCGGGAGCGGATTCGGTTTCGGGCTGCGGCACGGGTTCGCGGCGAAAGCGCCTGCGCACGGCAGGCGCATAGCGGACTTGTGGCGCAGTACGTGTCTCGCGCTGCGGACGCGCACTTGCAGACTGAACCGATGTGCGACCTATAGAGCGCGGCAGGTTACGATTCTGAGCGCGATTTTGAAGGCCGTTCGCTGCCTGGGTACGTGGAGCCGCGCTTCGTGTGGTGGCGCGACGGCCCGCGGCTGAAGTTGCCGAGGCGCTGCCTGCATTACGCGACTTTGCCGAAGCGGACCTGGCGCTGGATTTTGTGTAAGCCGTATGGGACTGCTTGCGAACGGGTGTAAGCGCAGGTGCGCGCTTGTGCGCTCGCGTGACCGGAGTGGCGAGGGCGGAGGCTGTGGCAAAGATTGCCAGCGTAAAGATGAGGCACGCATTCCGAAACTTCATGGAAGTGTGCGGAGAGTCCCAGAGCTTTTTCAGTTTATGCCACACAGAGGCCTTTTGGAGAGTATCTATGCGGATGCGGCTATGTCCGATAAGATTTGCCGATAGCATGGCGCTGCATTTCTTAATGTTGAGCCTATCGGCATTGACGCGCAGAAGGTGCCTGGCAGCGCACGCTTAGAAAGATGGAGTTCGCGCGGCGTGGACTATGGATTTGAATGAAGCGAAAACCGGGCCTGGAGGCAAGGCTGAAGAGGCTGTAGATGTTCGCTCTGCTACTTTGCGGGCGCTGCGTAGAGCGTGGCATTTCCACCGATAGTGGAGTCAGATAATGGCTGCTTGAGTAGCGTGCTCCAGGTTTCGGAGGTGCTTCGGAGCTCGCCGGGGTGACGCGCAGCCCAGAACTCGACCCACGCAGGCGGCTTTTTGCCGTTGAAGAGCGAGAAGGTTTGCGGCTCCGATGCGTACTGCTTCATCAGGTCAAGATTGGCAGAGGCGCGCACGAGAAAATCGACGGCATCCGCGATGGTGTGGCCGTTGGAGCGAGCGCTGTAGAGGTCTGTGCCCTGGTGCGCGGCAAGTTCGGCGATCATGACCAGTGGCTCAAGCGCAAAGCTCTGGTAATGAAGCGCATTTTCGTGACGCGCCATTTCGAGCGGCAATGAGCCGTCGGGATTCATCTGGCCGATGGCGCGCGCATACTGCTCAAGACCGCGACGATAGAGATTGTTATCCGCAGTAAGCACGCCGACCGATGTGGCGCAGAGAGCGCGCCAGTAGGAGTGATTGTTTTCATGCGCATGGTCGTCGGGATGCGGATCCTGATCGAACATGTAGATGGTGACATCGTGCATCCACCCGCTAATCTGCTTGCGCTGATCGGCTGTGATGGCGGGGTCCGATTGCACGACGGAATATGCGAGCGAGATGGAGCTGAGCGTCCACTCCACCTGATACCAGGCCTGGCTGCTCTCCTTATAGCTGTAATCGAGCAGTGTTTTAGCCGCGGCCCAACGGGCGAGCAGATTGGCGACGCAAGTGGCTTCGGCGCGATCGCCCGTGGCTACATAGCGGCCTGCTCCATCCGTCGCCGCATTTTGAAGCTGCTGATAAACGACGGTGGCCGTTGCTTCTTCCGGGTTGACGGGGCCGTTGCTGCCGCTGAGGTAGTGATGCGGAACGATCATGCGACCGGTTGGCGGGGCCGGCTGTTCGGAGTGCGTGCAGTCCCACTTGTCCTTGAGAGCCGCAACTACGCGCGGATTGGTGGCTGTGGCAAGCGCAGAACGGCGCGCGGCGACGTCGAGAAAGGATGCCGAGGGGTTTGTGACGCTGGCTTTATCGAGAAGATCTTTTTGCGCGTCGGAGGGCAACACTGATGCGAAAAGGGACAACGCAAGAAGGGTTTTGCGGAACTGCATGCGCATCAAAATAAGGCCTCACTCTATGCATGACAATGGTACAGGGTCTAGTAGAAAAATGAAGCGCAATTGTCTTCTCCATGAAACATAACTGCATTTATAATAAGAGGATAAAGACGAGTTGCTATGGATAAGACCTTGCGGCGAGTGACCAACCTGGAAGAACAGCAGGCCGAAACATACCGCTATTGGCAAAGCCGGCCATTAGGTGAGCGTTTAGCGGCAGTGTGGGAAGTTACGGCCGCAGCTTATGCATTCAAGGGGATCCAATATGACCCTACCAGAAGATCTGAAGCAACTCTTACTCGCGTTCAACGCAAACGGAGTTAAGTACCTAGTCGTTGGCGGGTATGCGGTTGGCGTCCACTCAGAGCCCCGCGCAACAAAAGACCTCGATCTATTCATCCGCTCAGAAACAGAGAACAGTGAAGCCGTGTATCGCGCATTAGCAGAGTTTGGAGCACCGCTGGCAAGTGTTACTACAGCGGATTTCCGTGACGATCCAAATTCAGTCTTCCAGATTGGCCAGCCACCGGCACGAATCGATATTCTCCAGAAAATTGACGGCGTTGATTTTGACGAAGCATGGCAGGACCGTACGGAAACACACGTAGATGGCATCTTTGCTCCTGTAATTTCACCGAAGCACTTGATCCAGAATAAGCTTGCGTCTGGCCGGCTCCGTGACCTGGCAGATGTAGAAGCAATCCGTGAAGCGCATAAACATCGGAAAGAAGAAGACAATCCATAGGTCTTCTCCCTTTGCTGTTTCACTTTTTTACGCTTGAAAAATAATTTTCCGCCATCCCCAATAAGTCCGAATCCGTCATGACACCTTGCAATATTTGCGGCTTTTTACCGGGCGCGATCCGATAATATCCGACGCCATACCGGCGCACATCAAACGTAGTCACTGAATTCGCAATTTTAAGTTTGAAGGAACCCGCATGGATTTTTTCGAGATCAATGCCTCGCTCCGCGAGCGGCTTCCCTGCCTGTTCCGCATATAACTGAAAATCAGAGAACGCTTCGCCGCTGTCTGCTTCGCTACGCGCAGATGTTGAATGGTCCGGCGCAAAGAATGCAACTACCGTAGGACCATTTATTGCAATAATCTGCGGATGATGTGGATTAGTTTGACCACTGGAAACGACGCTGCATGGGATTACAGAACATACAAGCGTAAGCAGACGAAAATTCATGCATCAAAGATACGACATCGGCCGGCAAAGATATTGCCGGCCGATGTCAATTACTGCAGTAGCGTGGGCTGCTCGTCGTCCTTGCCGTTTACTTCTTCCGGAGGGATGATTACGGCGGCGGCTACCTTGTCTTCGGCATCCAGGTTGAGCAGGCGCACACCTTGCGTGGCGCGGCCCGCAGCGCGGACTGTTTTGGTATCGAGGCGGATGATCTTGCCCCACTGGCTGATGACCATCAGCTCGCTGGTTTCATTTACCAAGAGAATAGACGAGGTTTTGCCCACCTTTGGCGTGGCTTTCAGGTTGTTCACACCCTGCGCGCCGCGTGCGGTGAGGCGATACTCATCCACATCTGTGCGTTTGCCGAAGCCATTCTCCGTGACGGAAAGAATGAGCGACCGCGTGACACATAGCTTGGTGTCGAGTTCCTTGAGCGCGGACCATGCGTCTTCGACTGCCTTCTCGGCATTCTTTTCGCCGGTCTTGAGCTTCTCGTCTTCAGAGTCGCCGCCGCGCCGGTCTTCGCGAGCCTTGTGCAGCGCATCCTTTGCGTCGCTGTAGGCCTTGCGTAACGCAGCAAGCTTGTCCGTCAGGTTGTGTGTCCTGGCGCACTCATCGCGTTCCTTGTCGCGGGTCTCGTCGGAGTCCGTGATGGCCGCGCCGATAACATAGTCGCCCTTCTTGAGCGTGATGCCCTTGTTGCCCGCGGCATTCCGGCCCATGGGGCGCAGACCGATGCCGCTGCGCTCTGCGTCATACTCTTCCTGGAAACGGATCGCCATGCCCTCGCGCGTGGCGAGGAAGATGTTCTGCTTGCCGTTGGTGATCTCAGCGGTGACGAGATCGTCGTTCTTGTCGATGGCGATGGCGATGATGCCGCGCGCCATGACATTGGAGAAGTCCTTGAGCGGCGTTTTCTTGACTGTGCCCTGCTGCGTGGCGAAGAAGATGTACTTGCCTTCTTCTTCAAGATCGCGCACGGGAAGAATGGCGCGGACGGTTTCGCCCGGCTGCAGGTTCAGCAGGCTGGCCATGCTCTTGCCCTTGCCTGCTGCGCCCACATCCGGAACTTCGTAGACCTTGAGCCAGTAGACGCGGCCTGTGTTGGTGAAGCACAGCAGGTAGGCGTGCGTGGAGTCCACGATGAGCTTCGCGACGAAGTCCTCTTCGCGCGTCTTCATGCCCATGCGGCCGGTGCCTCCGCGCCGCTGCTGGCGATAGGTGCTGATGGGCGTGCGCTTCAGGTAGCTCTGATGACTGACCGTTACGGCCACCTGCTCATCTGCAATCAGGTCCTCAAGCTGCAGCTCGGCGGACTCATCGATAATCTGCGTGCGGCGCTTGTCGCCGTACTTGTCGCGGACCTCTTCAAGCTCCTTGATGATGACCGAGCGCAGCTTCGTGTCGCTGGCGAGAATGGATTCGTACTCCGCGATCTTTTTGCGGATCTCGGCAAGCTCATTCAGGATTTCATCGACAGAGAGCTGCGTGAGGCGATAGAGCTGCAGTTCGAGAATCGCGTCAACCTGGCGAAGCGTGAGGCCCTTCTCTTCATGCGAAAGAAGCTCACGATTGAGATTGATGACGATCTCGCTGCCCTTGCCCCAGGCGTAGAGGTTCTCGCGGGCTTGAGCGCGTGAGCCTGATCCGCGGATGATCTTGATGACCGTGTCGAGATTATCGAGCGCGATCTTGTAGCCTTCCAGGATGTGCTCGCGCTCGCGTGCCTTGCGGAGCAGGTACACGGTGCGGCGCTGTACTACTTCCACGCGATGATCGATGAAGGCGCGAATCGCCTGATCCAACCCGAGCTCACGCGGCCGGCCATGCAGCACGGCCAGGAAGATCATGGAGAAGCTCTCCTGCATCTGCGTGTGCTTGTAGAGCTGGTTCAGCACGATCTCCGGCTGCGAGCCGCGCTTGAGCTCGATGACGATGCGCATGCCGTCGCGATCGCTCTCGTCGCGCACATCGCTGATCTCGTCGATGATCTTTTCATTCGCCAGCTCGGCGATGCGTTCGATGAGCTTGGATTTGTTGACCTGGTAGGGAATCTCGGTGACGATGACAGCTTGCTTTTCCTTGGTCAGGAATTCCGTGGCTACGCGGGCACGCATCATGAAGCGGCCGCGGCCTGTGCGATAGGCCTGCTCGATGCCGCCGCGACCGTAGACGAATCCGCCTGTCGGGAAGTCCGGTCCCTGCACGTGCTTGAGCACTTCAGCCAGGCCCGCCTTGGGATCCTTCACAAGGTCAATCGTTGCATTGACGACCTCGGTGAGATTATGCGGTGGAATGTTCGTGGCCATGCCGACCGCGATGCCGCTGGAGCCATTGACAATCAGATTCGGAATGCGCGTGGGCAGCACCGTAGGCTCAACCGTGGACTCGTCATAGTTCGGCACCATGTCCACGGTATCCATGTCGATGTCTGCCAGCAGCTCGCCTGCGATGCGGTCCATGCGGCACTCGGTGTAACGCATGGCTGCCGGCGGATCGCCGTCCACGGAGCCGAAGTTTCCCTGACCATCGATGAGCGGATAGCGCAGTGAAAAGGGCTGCGCCATGCGAACCAGAGTGTCGTAAATGGCGGAGTCGCCGTGCGGGTGATACACACCCATAGCCTGACCCACAACCTTGGCGCACTTGGTGTACTTCTTGTTGTGCTCCAGGCCCATCTCACTCATGGCGTAGAGGACACGGCGATGCACGGGCTTCAGCCCGTCGCGAGCATCGGGAAGCGCACGGCCAATGATTACTGACATCGAGTAATCGAGGTAGGAGCGGCGCATCTCCTCTTCGATATTGATGGGAATGAGACTGGGGTTGGAGCCGCCGGGGGGAGTGCCGCCGTCAAGGGGAAGCTGCGGGTTCTGATCGTCTGCCATAGATTGTCTTTACGCACGTTGCGCGTGTGCGGCAAAAACGGAGCCGAAATGCGGCAAGTGCTGTATCTATTTTACGCGTTCAAAGCAGGTTTCGGCAAGGCAAACGAATGCTAATAAGCCTTTATTTATCTTTATTTTGTAGACATGGAACACTGCTTGCTACGGCCTATCGGCGCAGAGTCGTCCGATAGAATCTTCCCGTGCCTATCGCAACCGGAAATTCACCCGAAAAGCGCATCAATACTCCAGCCCAGGTTCTGTTTGCCAGCATGGTTGGAACGGCGGTCGAGTTCTTCGACTTTTACATCTATGCGACGGCGGCCGTACTGGTCTTTCCGCATTTATTCTTTCCAAAATCGGACCCCACGACGGCGACGCTCGCTTCACTGGCGACATTCGCGGTGGCATTCTTTGCGCGGCCCATCGGCTCAGCGCTCTTTGGGCATTTTGGCGATCGCATTGGCCGCAAGCGTACGCTGGTGCTGGCGCTTTCCACCATGGGCCTGTCGACATTTCTGGTGGGCGTGTTGCCGGGCTACTCCGCGATTGGGATAGCTGCGCCGCTGCTGCTGGCGCTGTGCCGCTTTGGTCAGGGCATTGGCCTGGGCGGCGAGTGGGGCGGAGCGGTGCTGCTGGCCGTAGAAAATGCGCCACCTTCAAGGCGCGCGATTTACGGGATGTTTCCGCAGCTCGGCGCGCCTATTGGCTTCGCGCTCTCCGGTGGAATTTTCCTTCTGCTTTCGCAATGGTTGAGCAACGAACAATTTCTAAGTTGGGGCTGGAGGCTGCCGTTTCTGGCCTCTGCCGCGCTGGTGCTGCTGGGCCTGTATGTGCGGCTCACGATTACCGAAACGCCGGTCTTTGAAGAGGCTCGCAAGCGCCTGCATCCGGTAAGCGTGCCGCTCTTCTCGGTCTTTCGTCATCATGCGCTGCAGATTTTTGCGGGCATACTTGTCTGCCTGTCCACGTTCGTTCTGTTTTATCTGATGATCGTCTTTACGCTGGACTGGGGCACCACGGCGCTGCACTATAACCGCAACACGTTCCTCATCTACCAGCTCATTGGCACGGCTGCCTTTCTGCTGACGATTCCGATTGCCGCATGGATTGCGGAACGTGGCCGCCGCCGCACAATGATTGTCATCACGATACTGATTGCGGCTTTTGGCTTTGCGCTGGCACCGCTGTTCGCGTCAAACGCGCTGGTCATGCTGCTCGTGGGCCTTTCACTGATGGGCCTTACGTATGGGCCGCTCGGCACGGTGGTTTCGGAACTCTTTCCTACGCCGGTGCGCTACACGGGCAGCTCCATTGCATTTTCAACTGCGGGAATCCTTGGCGCATCGCTTGCGCCTTATATTGCGCGTTGGCTGGCTACAAATTACGGACTGCCATCTGTGGGCTATTACCTGACGGGGTCCGCGATTCTTACGCTGATTGGACTGTTCATGATCCGCGAGACCAAAGATGCGGTGCTGTAGTGCTTCAGAGCAATCCGGGAAGACTCAGCAGGCAGAAGACAGCCTGCAGCAGAACCACTGCGCCGCCCGCGGCCAACGCAAGCTTGCGCCGCGGCCCTTCATACGCATCCGCAAAGACGCCGCCGATGAAGGTGAGTAGAAACGGCACTCCCCACAGCCACGGCGTGGCGTGAACGCCTGTTGTCACCAGAAGGAAACAAACCAAAACACAAAACAGCGGAGCTGTGTTGCCGAAGTAGCGCGAGCGCCGCAACACAAGATACAAAATTGCCGACGCAGCCGCGGCGATGGTGATGCCTGCATTGCTGAATGTGGTGAAAAAGCGCTGGATGGGATCAAGCGAGAACCACAGGAAGCCCGATGCCGAGCGGAAGAGATAACTGAAGGCGTCCGGCGAAAAACCATAGCATGCAAAGACCAGCAGCAACGCGCCTACCGCGGCCATCATCACGATGGGCAGCGCCTGGCTTCTGCGGCCTTCAACAACCCACAGCATGAGCAGCAGGCCCAGCAGCGCCACCACCGGCAGCGCTGCAATATGCGCGGCTGCGGCCACGCCAAAGATGCATGTAAGCAGCACAATGCGCGGGCGCCATTTTTTGCGCGGCCCCTGCATGGCATGCGCCACGCCGATACAGGTGTATATGCCGCCGTAAACGCCCAGCGTGGCCAATATCTCAGGCCCCGGTGTAATGCTGGCTTTGATGATCGAAGGAGAAAAACAATAGAGCGCCAGGGCTGTGTAGCCGCCCCAGTTGCCGTAGAGTCGCCGCGTAACCCACCACACACCCCCGCCCAGCACTACGCCGACAAAGAGAAACGGCAACCGCAACAGCATAAGCACATACGGCATCTGATGCCGCAATTCCCAGGTGCTGAGTTGCGTGTTGTCGGTTGGCGCTGTCTGGATTACGCGGTCTTCCGGCTTGCGGAAGTGATCGAGGCCGCGCTCCGCGAGCAGATTGAGCGTAAGCGGCAGGCCCGCCATGCGATAGGCCAGAACACCGTCATGGATGTTGCCGCAGCTTGTGAAATATCCCGCAAGCGGAGAAGGCTTCTCCCACATTTCGCGCCCGCAGCGCGCGTACTGGTAATCGCGATCCGTTAGCGTTTGCCGGCTCATGAGCCAGAAGCCCTGTGCCAGAAAGAGCGCAAGCATCACGGCGGCGACGCGCTGCGGGAGATTGAAGCGGAAACGGCGAAGGCGGGCGAAGGGGCGAGTCATTAGAAGATTCGAGCTATGGGTTTAGTTTAAATGGGAGGATCCGCATAGAGGTCAAAGTGTTCTATTTATGCCATTTTTCCGCTTTATATCGATGCTATCCTTGTTTAAGATCTGGCCATGAGCACTGTTTACACCGTCGGGCACTCGGCGCACTCATACGAGGAGTTTGCGGCGTTACTCGCCTCACAGGGTATCGAGGTGGTGGTAGATACACGCTCCGCGCCGTACTCCCGCTTTGCTCCGCAATTCGATCGTGAAATTCTCCAGCGCTCACTTGTGCAATCCGGCGTGAAGTATCTCTTCCTCGGCGGCGAACTTGGCGGGCGTCCAGCCAACTCCAGCTACTATGATGCGGACGGGCGTGTGGTTTACAGCCGAATGACAAAGGACGCTGCATTTCTCTCCGGCATCGAGCGGCTGGAACGCGGAATCGCCGAGTATCGCGTGGCGTTGATGTGCGGGGAGGAAAACCCGGCCCACTGCCACCGCCGCCTGCTTGTTGGCCGCGTGCTGGCAGAACACGGTCATCAACTGCTGCACATTCGCGGCGATGCTTCGCTGCAAACCGATACTGAAATTGCCATCGCTTCCGGCAAATCGCTCGTGAACGCGCAGCCCGCACTCTTTGCCGAACTGGACGAGGACCAATGGAGATCTACAGCATCGGTTTCACCCAAAAGAGCGCCGGCGAATTCTTCGGCATTTTAAAGCTGCATGGCATTGAGCGCCTGCTCGACGTGCGGCTGAACAACACTTCGCAACTTGCAGGCTTTGCCAAGCAGGCCGACCTTGCCTATTTTCTCCGCGAGATCTGCGGCGCTGAGTACGAGCATGAGCCACTGCTTGCTCCTACAGCAGACATTCTGGACGCCTACAAAAAGCATAAGGGCGACTGGGGTGTGTATACCGAGGCCTATCTGAGTCTCATCCGCGCGCGCAAGGTGGAAACCGCTATCGATCGCGAGAGTTTTCGCAAAAAGACCGTGTTGCTATGCAGCGAGGCTACTGCGGAACATTGCCACCGGCGGCTGGCGCTGGAATATCTGCAGACGCACTGGGATGATATAGTCATCCATCATCTCTGAAAATTGCACGTACAGGCGGACCAGCTTCATGAAGCTCGACCGTATTGTTTGCCTTGCTAATTCATACAAACACGATCATCGCTGCGTTGCGGGCATCAGCCTGAACTCGAAGAAGTGGGTGCGACTGGTCAGCGCGGAGATTCCCGGCTGCATCTCTCGCGAGCGGACATGTTACTCGGATGGCAAAGAAGCAAAGGCGCTCGATGTTTTTGAGGCTGAACTGAAAAGTCCGTGCGGTACTCATGTGCATCCGGAGGATGTATTCGTATCGAGCAAGCAATGGCGAAGATTGCAGCGCCTCGAACGCCTCGCAGATACAGAGTTTCTTGCAGAATTTCTCAATCCAGAGCCTGTCGTTCTTGAGGGGTACTCCGACAGAATTTCCGTGCATAAATTTCAGGAACGGCCGGCACGCATGTCCCTGGGATTGATTCATCCTGAAGATTTGTGGTGGTGGATTCGCGAAGAAAAGGGAAAGCGCAGATACCGGGCAAACTTCCGCCTTGGCCAAGTTGCCCGCATCCGGTACGACCTTTCCGTCACGGACCCTGATTGGAAAAACCAACTCAACCTCTTGCCCGCTGGAATCTATCCGAACTCGATGTTTTGCGGCGGCCGAGTATCAAAAACTTTTCTCACTGTCAGCCTGAGTGAAGCGTTTGAGGGATTTCATTACAAGCTGGTCGCCGGAGTCATTAACCTGCACGCTTGAATCCGCGCATATATTTCAGAGCCGCTTTGCCCACTACGACCTTACCCGTTAGACTGACCCTCAGCATGGCCATTGCCCACGACAACTCCCCTGAACGGCTCGTCAGCGCCTCGCGCGCTGAGGAGGAGCAGAATTTTGAGCTGAAGCTGCGTCCGCACAGGCTGGGTGAGTTTATCGGGCAGGCGAAGGCCAAGGAGCAGCTTGCCATTGCGCTGGAGGCTGCGAAGTCGCGCGGTGAGGCGTTGGATCATGTGCTGCTCTTTGGGCCGCCGGGGCTGGGCAAGACGACACTGGCGACGATTATTGCCAATGAGCTTGAGGTGGGCTATCAGCAGACATCGGGCCCGGCGCTGCAGATTCAGGGTGATCTAACGGCGATCCTGACTAACCTGCGTGAGAGGCAGGTGCTGTTTCTCGACGAGATTCATCGCTTGCAGCCGGTGCTGGAAGAAAAGCTCTACACCGCGCTTGAGGATTACAAGCTGGACATCATCATTGGCCAGGGGCCTGCGGCGCGCACGCATGTGATGGAGATTCGGCCTTTCACTTTTGTTGGCGCAACCACGCGGCCGGGTCTGCTTTCATCGCCGCTGCGTTCGCGCTTTGGCATTCTGCTGCGGCTTGAGTTCTACACGGAAGACGATCTGCGCTTCATTGTCGAGCGCTCCGCAGAGGTGCTTGGCGTGCCCATTGACACTGACGGCGCCGCAGAGATTGCTCTGCGCTCGCGTGGCACGCCGCGTATTGCGAATCGCCTTTTGCGCCGCGTGCGCGATTACGCGCAGGTGCGCGGCACGGGCGTGATTGACCGGCCCACGGCACATGCCGCGCTCACGATGCTCGAAGTAGATGCGCATGGCTTTGACGAGATTGACCGCAGGCTGCTGCTGACGATTATTCAGAAGTATGATGGCGGCCCGGTGGGCCTGAGCACGCTGGCTGCTACGCTGGCCGAAGAAGAGGACGCGCTTGAGGAAGTCTATGAGCCGTTCCTGATCCAGATTGGCTTTCTGGACCGCACGCCGCGCGGCCGCGTGGCTACTCGGCTGGCTTATGAGCACTTTGGGCTTGCCGTGCCGGGCAAGCAGCCGGGACTTTTCTAACCTCATCCAATTTTGAGAACAAAGGAGAATCCGCATGGCTCGCACTGAATCGACCATGCTCACGCTGGGCACCGTAGCGCCGGACTTTGCGCTTACCGATGTTGTCACGGATAAGACCGTGCAGCGCGATGACTTCAAGGGCAGCCACGCGCTGCTTGTGCTCTTCATTTGCACGCACTGCCCGTATGTGAAGCATATTGAGAAAGAACTTGCGCAGTTTGGCAAAGATCATGCCGGCAAGCCGCTCGCAATCGTGGCTATCAGCAGTAATGATGCTGTGGCCTATCCTGCTGACAATCCCGAAGGCCTAAAGCAGCAGGCGGAGACCTTTGGCTTCAACTTCCCGTATCTCTTCGACGAGACGCAGGCTGTGGCAAAGGCGTATGACGCGGTTTGCACGCCGGATATTTTCCTCTTCGATAAGGAGTGGAAGCTCGCTTATCGCGGGCAGTTTGATGCAAGCCGTCCGGGCAACGGCGTTCCTGTTACTGGGGCCGATCTGCGTGCCGCTGTGGATGCTGTGCTTGCCGGTAAGTCCGCGCCGGAAGATCAGAGGCCGTCCATTGGCTGCAACATCAAGTGGAAAGCGTAAAAGCAGCGAAGCCGGCACAATGCGTGCCGGCTTCATTGCGTGGCCCAGACGCGATTGACTACAGCGGAAGCTTTTTGAGATAGGCGCGGAATTTTTCGCCGAACTCCGGCCGCTTGAGCGCGAACTCCACCGTTGCCTGCAGCATTCCGAACTTGTCGCCCACGTCGAAGCGCATGCCCTCGAAGGTGAATCCGAAGACCTTCTCGTGCTGGAGCAGCGCCAGGATGCCGTCCGTCAACTGAATCTCACCGCCAGCGCCGGGCTTTGTCTTCTCGAGCAGCTCAAAGACCCTCGGCGTGAGAATATAGCGGCCGATGATCGCCTGCTTTGACGGCGCATCTTCAAACTTCGGCTTCTCCACCATGCCGGTGCAGTTGTAAATCCGGGGATCGACGCTGTCCTGCGCGCCGGCCAGAACGCCATAGGCGCTGATGCCGGAGCCATCAATCGTCGTCGTTGCGAGCACGGACCCGCCGCGCTCCTCATACACGCCAATCATCTGCTGGATGCAGGGAGGCTCTGCGTCAATTACGTCATCCGGCAGCAGAACCGCGAATGGCTCATCGCCCACAAGCTGCTTGGCGCACAGCACGGCGTGGCCGAGGCCGAGCGGCTCCTTCTGGCGCACATAACTGATGCGCGCCATGGAAGAAATCTTGCGCGAGAGTTCGAGCAGTTCCTTCTTGCCCTTTTTCTCCAGCGTGGCATCGAGCTCATAGCTGATGTCGAAGTGATCTTCCATAGCACCCTTGCCGCGCCCGGTGATGAAGATGATGTGCTCAATGCCTGAAGCAAGCGCTTCTTCCACGCCGTATTGAATGATTGGTTTGTCGACCAGTGCCAGCATCTCCTTGGGAATCACTTTTGTCGCGGGCAAAAAACGTGTGCCCAAGCCACCAGCAGGAAAAACAGCTGTCCGAACTTGCTTGCTCATGCTTGAAGTCCTCGCTTTTCTCATCGTTGAGATTTCTATGATTTGAGATGCAAAATTCGATTGTGTCGCCGCCTGTACCTCACAGCACTGGTGATTCATCGCCCAGCATTGCTTCACGCACAATCTTGATTGGCGGAAATCCCTGGCGAAGGAAATTGTTGTGAAATTCTTCCAGCGAAAATGCCGCGCCCTGCTTCTTCTTCATATCTTCGCGCAGCTTCAAAATCTCCAGCTTGCCGAGCGTGTAGTAGAGATAGGTTGGATCGCTGGTGCCGCGCTTGGTTTCAACCAGCGCTGACTCCTTGGATTGGTAACCTTCCTTCTGGAAGAATTCGACAGCTTCGTCGAAGCTCATCTTACCGGTGTGCATCTGAATGCCAACGATGAAGCGCGCATTCCTGAGCAGCGCATCCTGCAACTGGCCCAGGCGCAGGAACTTTGCTTCACGCTCATCCTTAGCACCCGCGCCGGGCTGACCGTAGCCCTGGTCGAGCATCATCTGCTCGCAGTAGTGAGCCCATCCTTCTGCGTTGGAGGTTGCGCCAAGCAGCTTGCGCACGCGGCTTGGGGCCTGTGGCACCCAGAGGAACTGAATGTAGTGACCGGGATATGCCTCATGCACCGCTGTCGAGATCACTGTGCCTATGTTGAATGCGTGCATGAAGCTTTCCACCTGCGGCGGGGTCATGTCTTTATCGGGCAGTGTCACGTTGAAGTACGCTTCCGTTGCATGCATCTCGAACGGCCCCGGAGTATCCATGCTGGCAAAGGTGGTGGCGCGCATGAAGGGCGGCGTCTCTTCCACGATTGGGCGAATGTCGGATGGAATGGTGACGATGTGATTTGTGCGGATGAAGCCGATCAGGCTATCAAACGTCGCACGGAAGGCATCGAGCAGTTTGCCGGGCGCGGGATGATTGGAGCCAAGCTCCTCCAACACCTCACGCGGGTCCTTGTTCGGTTCCAGCTCTTTTGCAAGTGCGTTGAAATGCTGCTGATTTTTGCGGAGATCGGCCCAGCCAATCTCAAGCAACTTATCGAGCGGAATATCCACCATCTCGTCGTAGGCTAGTTTCTTTTGGAACGTATCTGCGCCGATGCGAAAGTCTCCCTGCGAATGCGGCAGAACATCTGTCTTGAGCCAACTTTGATAGCTGTTGAGCGCGGCGGTCACTGCACTGTTCGACTTTGCGAACTCCGCCTTCAGCTCCGCGTCCTTCACGTCTGCAAAGGCCTGCGGAACGTCGCTTTGAAAGAAGCTCACAATTCCGGGAAGCTGCTCGATTGCAATCTCCGTGTAAATCTTTGGCGGATTCTTGAGATTTGCGCGCGCCTCGTCGAGCCTGCTGAGTGCGAGCTTTTCGCGTGCGATGACCGAACGCAGACGCTCATCTGGCGAAGCGAATTTGCGCTCCATCAGCGAGAAGATAGAGCCGGAGATTGAGCTGGAGTATGTATCGGGATTCTTTTCCCACGGACGAATGGTTTCGAGCGTCAACAGTTCCGAACGGATTGTGCCCAGTACCAGCTCGCGGTCGCCACGCGCAACCTGATCCAGACCGGCTGCGGGGATTGCGGCAATGCGTGTTTCGAAGCTCTTAAGCGCAACTGCCTCGGCCGCAATACCCTTTGGAGAAAAGTCCTCGAGCTGCGTGTCGTACTGGTGATAACCGGCCAGCGTTCCGGCCGTGGGCTGATAGGGGAAGTAGACCTTGTCCAGATACTCGTCCGACACGCGCCGAAACTGCTGCTGCGAGGTCTCAGCAGCCGAGGCTGCAATCGCGGAAGCCATACATGCTCCTATTGCAAACTTCTTGATCGTTGATTTCATATCTTCCTCAATCTTCCTATCATGCGCGAACCGGTTCGCGCTCCAACTGGCTCAGCAAATCTCGAATCTCCAACAGAATCTCATCCGGACGCGTGGCCTTGAGCGGAAACTTTAACATACCCTGTGGAGTGAACTGCGCGCCGCGCTTGGCGTTCCGCGCCACCAGGCGCATTAGCCGCTGCGGATCAATCGCGGCGTTATCAGTAGCCGCCTCCTGCGTGAAGCGCATCTGCAACTCAGCGCGTTTGCGGTCAATCTGCGCAACACCGATGCGTTCACATTCGAGGCGCAGTGATGCAGCTTCAAGCAAGTACACCGCGGGATCGGGCAACGGCCCGTAGCGATCTTCCATCTCAGCGCGCAGCTCCGCAATGGCAGCTTCACTCTCGGCTCCGGCGATTTTCTTGTAGAGCCGCAGCCGCTGATTTTCTTCTTCCACGTAGCTCTCGTCAATACGGAGTGCGATGCCAAGGTTAAGCTGCGTTGTGGGTTTCTCTTCAACGCCTTCGCCCTTCATCTCCTTCACGGCCTGTTCCAGCATCGACGTGTACAGCTCAAACCCCACGGCTTCAATGTGGCCGCTCTGCTCGCCGCCCAGCATGTTGCCCGCGCCGCGCAGTTCCAGATCGAGCGCAGCAATTTTGAATCCCGCGCCGAGGTCGCTGAACTCCTTGAGAGCAGCCAGCCTGCGGCGTGCAATTTCCGTCAATTCCTTCTCATTCGGGATGAGCAGATACGCATACGCGCGCCGGTTAGAGCGTCCGACGCGTCCGCGCAACTGATAGAGCTCGCTCAACCCGTGACGGTCGGCACGGTTGATGAGAATCGTGTTTGCCAATGGAATGTCGAGGCCATTTTCAATGATCGTCGTCGCCACCAGCACATCGTACTCGTGATGCATGAAGGCCAGCATCACCCTTTCGAGCTCGGTTTCGCCCATCTGTCCGTGCCCAACGGTTACACGCGCTGCTGGAACGAGCTCTTGTATCCGCGCTGCAATCTCGTAGATGGTCTCCACACGATTGTGCACAAAGTAGATCTGTCCACCGCGCTCCAGTTCCAGCTCAACTGCCGAGCGCACGAGCTTCTCATCGAACTTGGCGACAATGGTTTGAATCGCCATGCGATCTTTTGGCGGCGTCTCAATCACAGACATATCGCGCAGGCCCACCAGCGACATGTGCAGCGTGCGCGGGATGGGTGTGGCACTCATGGCCAGCACATCAATCTCTTTCTTGAGCTGCTTGAGCCGTTCCTTGTGGCGCACGCCAAAGCGCTGCTCTTCATCCACAATGAGTAGGCCGAGATCCTGAAACTTGATGTCCTTTGAGAGCAGACGGTGTGTGCCGATGAGAATATCGACCTTGCCCGTCTCCACTTGTTCCACAATCAGCTTCTGCTCCTTTGCTGTGCGGAAGCGCGAGATCATTTCGACCTTGATGGGGAACATCGAGAAGCGCTTCTTGAATGTTTCAAAGTGCTGAAAGCTGAGCACCGTTGTCGGCGTCAGAATCGCTACCTGCTTGCCGTCCTGCACGGCCTTGAAGGCGGCGCGCATTGCTACTTCTGTCTTGCCATAGCCCACGTCGCCGCAGAGCAGGCGATCCATCGGCGTGGTGGATTCCATGTCCTGCTTGATGGCCTGGACGGCCGTAAGCTGATCGTCGGTTTCGGTGTAATCGAATGCGTCTTCAAATTCGCGCTGGAACTCATTGTCCGGCGAGAATGCTGTGCCCTTGGCGTCGTGCCGCTCGGCGTAGAGCTTGAGGAGTTCGTCGGCCATGTCCTGCATGGCCTTGCGCACGCGCGCCTTGGTCTTGGCCCACTGCTGCGAGCCGAGCTTGTTGAGCACCGGCGCGGGGCCTGCGTCTGTCGAGCGGTATTTCTGGATGAGATCGAGACGCGTGAGAGGCACATACAGCTTTGCGCCTTCAGCGAATTCCAGAATCATGAACTCGATTGACAGACCATCCTGCACAATCTCTCTGAGACCCTGGTACTGCGCAATGCCATGCTCCACATGGACGACGTAATCGCCCATTGCAAGATCTCGGAAGTCCGAAACAAAGGCCGCAGTCTTTGATTTCTTCGGCTCAAGCCGCGCTGTTACATCGGCGTCGTCGTTCAGATCGTTCGCACCAAAGAGAACCAGGTTCGCATCGGAAAAACTTACGCCGGCGGCAATGGGCGAGCGCACAATGACCGGCACGCGCAGATCGTCAGCCAGGTAGCTAGCTTCTTCCAGCACAGTCTCACCGCCCGCATGCACCATGCGGCTGCCCAGACGATATGGAACCTGGTACTCGCGCAGCACCGTGGCCATGCGCTCCACATCGCCCTGATGCGCTGTGGCGATGACAACGCGAGTTGGCACTTCCATCAGTTTGCGAAGCTGCTCCACAAGTGCGGGAATGGAGCCGTGAAAGCGCAGCGTGGGCCGCGTGTTCAGCTCAATCTCGCCGAGCGTGGTGTCTTCATCGAGCACATCTACTGCGCCAAGTTGATCCAGGTCGAGGCCGAAGTGTGCCTCCAGCAATCCCTGCAAAATTTCCGGGCGCACGTAAATGTCTTCCGGCCGGATGAGATTGCCGATGCCGCTGCGCTCATGACGCTGTTCAACTTTCTCCCACCAGCGGTCAATCTGGTTGCGCACCATGCCGGGCTCATCGACAAAGAGCGTGCATTTGGGCGCGAGCTTCAGCAGATGGTTTTCCGCGCCGGCCACGGGCGCAAAGAACTCCCATCCCGGAAAGATGCTTACGCCACCCGCCGCGGCGGCCTCAATCGCGAATTCTTCAGTCGTTTCGTCTTCACCATCCACGGCCACGCGCTGTTTGCTCAGCCGAGCGTGTACACCGGCCAGCAGCCGCTCCGTTAAAGGCGTTTCGGTGAGCGGCAGCAGCAGCGCCTCATCCATGCCGGATTGCGAGCGCTGTGTTTCGGGGTCGAATTTGCGAATCGTCTCAATCTCATCGCCAAAGAACTCGATGCGAATCGGCCTGTCCGCTTCCGGTGAGTACACATCGAGGATGCCGCCGCGCCGCGTGAACTGGCCTGGCATCTCTACGAGATCCATTTGCGTATAACCCACGCTGGCCAGGTGCGCGGTGAGCACCTCAATGTCAATCTCTTCGCCTCGGTGCAGCGTGACTGCGAGGCTTGCATAGTAGTCGCGACCAAAGAGGCGGAGCGCAGCAGCTTCTACCGGCACAATCAGAATGGAAACAGAGCCGGTTGCCAGCTTCCATAGCGCGGACGCGCGCTGCTCCTGCACATCAGGATGCGGCGAGAGATTTTCAAACGGCAGAACATCATGCGCCGGCAGCCGCACCACGCGCCTGGGATCAACGGCTCCGGTCAACTCGCAGCCGGCCTTCAGCAACGGTTCCAGCGCTTCGGCGGCTTTATTGTCCGGCACTATCACGATCACTGGCTGCCGAGCGGCTTTTGCCATGAGCGGGATGTAGAGCGCACGGGCCGTTCCGGTGAGCCCGGAGACACGACGACGCCCCGCGCTGAGGTTTAAATGCCTCTGCACGCGCTCAAATGCGGAAGAATGCTCCAAATCCGCGAAGATTTCGCGGACGAATGGGAGAATCATGCAATCTCATTTTATCAGCGGAGTCTTGGCGCTAATGTGGCCTGCCGGGCAATACGAAATGCTCTTCGCAGCGCGGCTCGTAGCCGTCCCCGGCCAGGATCACGGGGCTGTCATATGGCGCGGGCTTGCCGTCAATCAGACGCTGTGGGTACAGCGCCCGCGCGCCGCAGTGGCAGTACGCAACCATCTCCGTGATATTGCCTGCGGAATTCCGCACGAGCCAGGAGAGCGACAGCATTTCGCCGAAGGGCAGGCCACGGAAGTCGAGTTCGAGGCCGGAGACCATGACGTCGTAGCCCTGCTCCAACAGCCGCTTGGTGAAAAGAAACAATTCCTGCACAAACTGGCCTTCGTCTATGGCAATGCAATCGACCTTCTGGCCGATTTTGCTTTCCGTCTCCGCAATCGTCTCCAGCAGGCACCACGGATTGGACGCGGGAAACTCCGCTGCTTCCATGCGCGAGCAGCCATTTGTGTTGCGGCTTTCGACAATGCCCACCGCAGCCTTGGTGTCAGAGCTGGGCTTGAGCACCATCACGTGCTGCTTGGCATATTGCCGCCGAATCTCTACGCGGCGCAGCAACTCCGCCGTCTTGTTGCTGCGCATGGTGCCTACGATCAGTTCCAGCTTGCCCGTCATTTTGTTCTAAGTTCCTGTTTTAGAGACAACACTCTACTGCTCGCCCACTTCTTTTGAAAACTCATAAAAGAAGTCCAGCGACTTCCAGTATGAATCCATTGGCAGGCGCTCGTCTTGTCCGTGCGCGCGCTCGTCGCCGCGCTCCAGCGCCACCGCAGAGTAGCCATAGCAGGGAATGCCCGCCCAGGCAAAGTAAATCGAGTCACTCGCGCCGTTTTCCATAATCGGCGTGATCGGCACGCCCGGCCAGATAGCCTGCGTGATCCGCGTCAACGGCTCAAAGACCTCCGCAATCGGCTTCGGTGGGTCCATTGCCTTGCGGTCAGACGCCTTCTCCAGCACGCTGCCGGAATCCGTCACGTACTTCACCGTCAGCTTCTCATCGCCAAAGAGCGTAATGAGCTGCTGGCGAATCTCCTCCGGCGAGTGACCTGGAAAGATGCGGCAGTTTACGTTGGCCTGCGCTGTCTGCGGCAGCGCGTTGTTGGCATGTCCGGCTGAGAGGCGCGTGGCAACGCAGGTAGTACGGAAGTTCGAATTCATGCTCGGGTCCGCGCTCAGCCGCGCCGCCGCGGACAGGTCAGGCGGCGTGGCCAGAATGCCGCGAATATCCGCCGCGGTCTGCTCCGGCTCCTGCTTTTCGAGATTCGCGAAATACGTTCGCGTCACCTCATTCAGCTCAAATGGAAAGCTGAAGCTGGAGAGCTTGTTCAGCGCCGTCGTCAGATCGTAGATTGCGTTGTCAGGCCGCGGCAGGCTGCTGTGGCCGCCACGATTGGTGGCCGTGATCTGGTAGTCGGCATAGACTTTTTCGGTTGCCTCCACGGCCGCAACCACCGCCTTGCCGTGCTCCAGTTCCACGCCGCCCGAATCCGGATTGATGACGTAGGCCGCATCCACCAGTTCGCGGTGCTGCTGCACCAGCCACTGCGCGCCGTTGTACTCGCCACCTTCCTCGTCCGCCGTCAGCGCCAGAATCAGGTCGCGCTTGGGCTTGTAACCCTCGCGATGCAGCCGCAAAAACGTGGCCACCAGCGCGGCGTCGCTGTCCTTCATATCCTGCGTGCCGCGGCCGTACACGTAACCGTCTTTCTCCACAAACTCGAAGGGATTTGTGTGCCAGTCGGAAGGCAGCGCCTCCACCACATCCATGTGGCAGAGAAAAAGCACCGGCTTTCTATCCGGCGCGCCCGCAGCCCGGTATCGAACCACCAGATTCATTTTGTTTGGCGCTGGCCCCAGCAGCTTTACGTCTTCACGCGCAAAACCAGCGTCCAGAAAGCGCTTCTCCATCGCCGTGGTCCCAGCGGTCACATTTCCTTTGGGCGTATCTGTGGTGTTGATCTCGATCAGCTGCTTGAAGATTTCGTGCGCCTCGGCACGGTCAGCAGCAGAGGTTGTGGGAATTGCGCTCTGAGCCTGCGCGGGCAGGGTAGCTAACAATGCGATGGCAGCAAAGGAGGCAAAGGCTTTCAAGGGCATGAGCGCATTGTAAGGCTTCGACGCGGCCATTCTGCGTAGATTCGAGTTGGCTCCACGTTGCGCGGCTGCGGAAATCGATTTATCGTGGTGCGGTCCCGAAAAATCGAGGTTCCCATGCGCTCCAGAGTCTTCGCCACCGTTTTGCTGTCCATTTCCGCCGCGGCAATTGCCGCCCAACCTGCACGTCCTAAAATTACCGGCATCTCGCATCTGGCCGTCTACACCTCCAACCCCGCCGCTACGGAGCGCTATTACACCTTCAACATTGGCGCGGTGAAAATGCCTGATCCGGAAAATCCGCAGGGCGTGAAGTATGCGCTCTCCGCCACGCAGTACATTGAGGTGCTGCCGCTGCCTGCCGATGCCGGTGTAAATCGCCTGGACCACACCGCCTACAACACCGAATCCGCCGAAGGCATGCGGAAGTATCTTGCCGCCAAAGGCTGGAAGGTTCCCGCAGCCGTGAGCAAAGGAGCGGACGGCAGCCGCTGGTTCGCCGTGCTCGACCCCGAAAACAACAAGGTCGAGTTCGTGCAGCCGAATCCGAAGACCAAGGTGGACGCTCCGAATGCCATTGGCCACCACATCATCCACCTCGGGTTTATGGTGCATGATCGCGCCAAGGAAGACACCTTTTATCGCGCGATTCTCGACTTCCGCCCCTACTGGTACGGCGGCATGAATCCGGAAAAGATCGACTGGGTCAGCCAGCAGGTGCCGGATGCGCATGACTGGCTGGAATATATGTTGACCAGCGGACCTTCGGGATCGGGCATTCCGGCCAGCATCTCGCAGCGTTCGCTCGGCGTGTTGGACCACCTCTCCATCGGGCAGGATTCCGTCGATACCGGCTACGCTACGCTCAAGAACGGTGGCCGGCTCGTCGATGTCCGCACAGATGCACATACGCAGATTGGCAAAGACGGCAAAGGCCAGTTCAATCTTTACGATCCAGACGGCATTCGCCTGGAGTTGATGGACTGGCATGCGACTCAGAAGCCT
>Ga0208193_1000248_pt1 | contig 34102 bp, 42 predicted proteins | sample June2015DPH_17_2_FD_184716 | JGI IMG/M metagenome (GOLD analysis project Ga0208193, IMG submission 184716) | Peatland microbial communities from SPRUCE experiment site at the Marcell Experimental Forest, Minnesota, USA - June2015DPH_17_10... | ecosystem: Environmental > Terrestrial > Soil >... | reverse complement strand
CCATGGTCGCGCAGATTCAGCCGCAGAACATCGAATCCACGCGCGAGCAGCTCGGCACCGAGAGAGACGACGTAACAGGAGTCAACGCTGCCTTCCCAACCATGCAGCACGACCGCGATACGCTGCCGGACCGGGTCATCCAACCTCGCGGGCGCCCGTGCCGGTGTCCCATGTCCCTGCGACAGACTCAGAAATCCCTGCAGCCGAATGCCGTCGCCGCAGTCGAGCAACCATTGCCGCGCGCTCCCGAGCAGCGCCGCCCCACGCCGGCGCGTGAGCCACTGCATTGGCGGTAGGTTGCCGATTATCGTCTGCACTTGACCAAAGCGCAGCGCGCCCGCCGGCGATAGTGTCGGGAACTCGGTCAGCACGCGGCGAACCCGCCGCAATCACACCGCAAAAGCATAATCCCCGCTCACCTCGATCCTCCCCTCGAGCCGCGTGAACTCCACCGGCCCCGGCTCCCCCCTCGAGAGGCCGAAAAACACATCCCCGGGCTCGGCATGCAGCAGATAATCCTCCTGAGCCGCCCCGCAATGCGGACAATGATTGGTAAAGCAGTCTTCCCCCGCACTGCTTCCGAACCCTCTCCCATAGAACCGCCAACGGGCGATTTGTGCGGCGAGCGCACCGTCCATGGCCCAGACATTCGACACCGTGAACTGCCGCAGCGGCTCACCCAACTCGCAATCAGTACCGCTTTCGCAGTAAATGCAGATGACCTCGATGCTCTCCCGGCATCGCACGCATGAGGCCTGCGCGGAGGCGACGAAGGCCTCCTCGGAGGCAATACCGAATCCCGGCTCCTCTTCGTCCCCCAGCCAGCGTGAATAGACCGCCGACGCCCCATCTCCATCGATATACCAGCGCTTCGAAGCGTCGTCCCAGCACGCACCCAACGTTTCGACTTGAGCGTATTCCTCGGGCGGGACAAACAGATAAATTCTTTCCATAAGGACTGCCGGCACTATTGCCCCCCGCTTTTTTGCGTTCGCGTTCGATTTCGGGTCTCCGTCGGCGATTCTACCGGCTTCGACGGATCCGCCGGGGGCGGCTTCGCCTCCGCCGCGGCAGCGGCAGCGGCAGCGGCCAACGTGACGATAGCAGACGGCCCGGCCCGCGCATCCGCCTGTCGAACGAGCCGGGTTGAAACTGCCGACCACATGTCGCGGCAGGGCGACGTCGTGGGGCGGAGACAATGATTATCGCTGCGCTGCGTCGATACAATTTTTCGCATGACACACTTCAATAGAATCCCCGTGACCGTGCGCTGGCTGCACGCGCTCGGAATCGCCTTTCTACTGAGCGCCTGCGGGGGTTCGGATGGCAGCGGAACATCATCCGCACCGTCCCCCGCCTCGAATTCGAGCACGCCGCCGCCGGCGAGCGCTCCGAGCACCACTCCTCCCGTGGCGACCCCTACGCCTCCCGCGGCGACCCCCGCAGTTGCCAAGAGCGCCAAGCGCGGTATCGCCTATGACATGGCGGATCCGCTCGATTTCGCGGCGCTCTCGGCTGGTGTGAGCTGGTGGTACAACTGGAGTCCGCAACCGAACTCGATGGTGCCGATGAATTATGTTGCGCAGTATGGGATGGATTTCTATCCCATGCTCTGGAACGGCAACTACGATGCACAGGCAGTAGAGACCTACCTCGCCTCAAACCCAGGAATCAAGTATCTCCTCGTTCTGAACGAGCCCAACATCGTCAGCCAAGCAAACCTGACACCCCAGCAGGCGGCAGCCCTGTGGCCCGGGTTCGAGGCGATTGCCGCGCATACCGGCGTGAAAATCGTCGGACCGGCGATGACCTGGGGCACCATGCCCGGATACACGGATCCGGTCGTCTGGCTCGATGCCTTCATCGCCGCCTACCAGGCCGCCAATGACAACCGCGAGCCGCAGATCGACTACCTCGCATTCCACTGGTACGACTACGGCCTGGCGTCGCAGCTCGACCGGCTGACGAAGTACGGCAAGCAGATCTGGGTTACGGAGGTCGCGAATTGGCATTCCCAGGACGACGGCTCCCAGATCGATACCCTGGCCAAGCAGGAGGCGCAGATGACGGACATGGTGGCAACCTGCGAATCGCGTTCCGACGTCTTCCGATATGCGTGGTTCACCGGACGCATCAGCCCCGACCCCCACTTCACCAGTCTGCTCGGCAATCCCGGTGAGCTCACGGGGCTCGGACAGCTCTACCTCACTCTCCCCTACACGAGCCCCTGAGCACGGCGGGTTGCTATTGCGCGCATACTTGGGCTCCCTCCCCAACCGATCCGAGCCATCGAGATCGTTAGGTTCACGGAAAACTGGAGATCCCAAATGAATGAAGATACCTTCAACCTCAGCATGCGTAAGTTCTTAAAAATGGTTGGCGTGAATTCCCAGCGCGAGATCGAGCATGCCGTGACCAAGTCCATTGCTGGCGGCGCCATCGCAGGCACTGAATCTTTTCCCGCAAAGGTCACGTTGGAAGTTCCGGAACTCAAACTGAAAGTCGAATTCGAGGACACGATCAAGCTCGAATAACGAGTGGCCAGGGAGGGAATTGGCTGCTTTGGCGGCGAGGGTCACTCGTACCGCAATGCGTCGACGGGTTTGGCGCGCGCGACGAGAAGCGCATGTCCAGAAACCGTAGCGAGCGAAATGACAAGCGCAAGTACGCTGGCCGCCACGAATACCAGTGGGTTCGTGTCAACGTGATGAGCAAACCCCTCGAGCCAGCGCCGCATCATCAAGTACGCGCACGGCCAGGCGATCACGTTGGCCCACAGGACCGGCTGGCTGAAGTCGCCTAGCATCAAGCGCACTATGTCGGTCGAGCTGGCACCCATGACCTTCCTGATGCCGACCTCTTTGGTGCGCTGTTCGGCCGAATGAGCCGACAGCCCGAATAATCCCAACGCAGCAATCGCACCGGCGAGACCGGCACCGAGACTTATCGCCGTCCCTTGCACCGAAATACTTGCGTGCCGCCGTCCGGGTAAGGACAACGCTGTCGGGCGTGGCCAGCGCCGTTTGAAGATCGCCGGCCAATGATTTCAGCGGCATGATCCGAGCAGCGGTTGCTATCTGCGGAAACTGCACGCTCAGCTTTGCCGCGAGGTCGGGGAAGGAACAATCCCACCGCTCGTTGATCAAATGATGATCAGTGAAGTCCCTGATTTCGGTCAGCAGATAGACGTCACGATAACCTGGGAAGAACCGATCATAGGTGTATTCGTCGCGGACGAAGAGGGCGATCAGCAGGGCAGCAGCGAAACCCAGTGCGAGTCCAAAAAGATTGATCGCCGCGTGGGTCCGATTGCGTATCAAGTTTCGAAGTGCCGCGGCGAGGTAATTCTCAAACATGGTGGACCTACCCCTCAGTGCTGTCCACGAAACGGCCGTCGAGCATGTTCACCACCCGATGGGCGCGCTTTGCATGTTCTTCGGAGTGGGTCACCATGACGACGGTGGTGCCGCCGTTCACGATACGCGTGAGCATTTCCATCACCGCCTCACCATTGGCGGTATCAAGATTGCCGGTCGGCTCGTCGGCAAGGATCAGCTTTGGATTTGCGACAAGGGCGCGTGCCACGGCCACTCGCTGCTGCTGGCCACCAGAGAGCTGCTTCGGCATATGGCGGGATCGATGCGCTAGATCAACGCGCTCGAGCGCTTCGGCAACTCGCTGGCGGCGTTCTGCGCTCGGCACCCCCACATAGAGAAGCGCGACTTCGACGTTCTCGGCGACGTTGAGATCATTGATCAGATTGAAGTTCTGAAAGACGAAACCCACTCCCGCACGGCGACGTAAGGTGAGTTGCTCTTCTGAACATCGAGCAACATCTTCGCCACGGAACCAGTAGGAGCCTGAGGTCGGGCTGTCGATCAATCCCAGGACATTGAGCAGCGTTGACTTACCGCAACCCGAAGGACCCATGACTGCAAGAAACTCACCCGCTTTGACCTCGAGTGACAAATCATCGAGCGCAGCGGTTTCTACTTCGGTGGCGCGATAGATCTTGCAAATGTGTTCGAGCTTCAGCATTTCACTCTCTAGTGTGTAAGGACGATGCGGTCGACCCGGTCAAAGCCGGTATAGTCAGATGTGATTACTCGTTCGCCCGTGGCGAGACCGCTGAGAACTTCGAGCTGTTCGCTCGTGCGTCGGCCCGCCTTGATTCGTCTACGTTCAGCCGACCGACCATCTGAGGCAACGACGAAGACCCAATCGGCTCCGGTGCGCTCGAGGAAGGGTCCCACTGGAAGAACCATAGCCGGCGTATCCCCGCCCAGGTTCAAACGCCCTTGAGCAGCCGACCCCTCGACCAGAGCCGTAGGACTTGCTCCATCGAAGTCCAGATCAATCCTGAATTGACCGTTTTGGACTTGAGGGGACACTCGCCGCACAGTCAGGTTTATCGATGTCCCGTCCAAGATGACGGTTGCCGTTTGCCCGGCCCGCACCCGCGCCAAATAGAACTCATCGACATCCGCGATCAGCTTCATGCCCCTGTCCGGAGTCACCTCCGCCAAGCGTTGACCCGGGGCGCGGTTCTCACCCACCTTGAGGTCAATCGCTGTCACTTTTCCGGTCACCGGGGCACGGATGACCAGGCTGTCGAGCTTGTCGTGGACCACCGCGAGGTTGCCTCTCAGGATCTTGAGTTGGCGGTGAATATCGGGCAGCAGTCGCTCTCTGAGTTCGGACTGACGTTGCCCGCTCTCGGCCTGTATGGGCCTGAGCCGCTTATAGTGCGCAAGCTCGTCGGTGACGATATCGCGCTGTTCGACAGGGACTGCGCCTTTCGCGGCCAACTCCTCGCGACGTTCAGCCGAACGGCCCACGCGAACCAAGTTGTAGTCGATGTCCGCAAGCGCGCGATCGTTCGAGAGCTGGTTCTGCTCCAGTGCGATCTCGTTCTGCTGAAGTTGAGAGATGGCCTGATTGATCTGTGCTTCCTCCTGAATGACCTGAAGTGCCAAATTGGTGTTACTGAGCTCGATCAGCGGCTGACCCTCTTGAACCATGTCGCCAGCCTCGACGAGCACCCGATCGACCCTTCCCCCATCGATGGCGTCAACGTAGACGGTCTCGCGGGGTACCGCGTTGGCACGCAGTGGGATCAGATCATGAAAGACACCCCGCTCTACCGTAGCAATGGTGACCTGCTCAAACGGGACGCGGAGTGTTCGAACACCTACCCCCGCAATAAGCTTCACTGCCAGTAAGACCACGACCACAATCAGTATGGCTGCAGCGCCGACCTTGGCCCCGATCGGCCAACGCCTCGGAGACCATGGGTTCCGACGGATCTGCCGATCCATCCCCACTACCGGGTTCGCCGCGAGCTTGAGTTCGGGAGCAGCCATCTGGGGCATTCCCTCGGGCTTACCGTGGTTTTCGCTTGAGTTTGCCGGCGAGCAGCGCAAGCTGGCCCGGCTCGACGAATCCCGCGTCAACAAGACCGAGCAGCACGCGCTCGAGCGATCCGCCACAGAACCGCTCGACAATACCCTGCACAGCGCTTGCTGCTGTGGTCTCAGCCGACTCCTTGGCGCGATAAATGAACGTGCCGCTCACCACCGAGTGAGTCACGTAGCCCTTCTCTTCCAGACGCCGCAGCACGGTGCGGATGGTTGGATCTTTCAGTTTGCGGGCGACATGCTTCCGCACCGCCAAAGCGGTCATTTCGCCTTGTGCCCAAAGGATTGTGAGAAGTTCGTGCTCAAGATCGCCAAGTGGGGGTAGCGAGCGCTTCATACTGTGACCCATGGTAACATGTTACGCCTTGTAACACGATTGACGACAAGAATTCAACCAGGATCAACGCCGGTCATGGGACACCGTGGGCGTACCGCCCGCAGGACTTGGGGCTTTGCCGGGCGTATACTGCCGATCACGAGAGTCAGGAAGCAATCTAATGAAAGCATCTCAGTTGCTCGCTATCGGCGCGGTGACGTTCTCGGTTTACTTCGTTGCCACCAGCACCACCGCTCCTTCCCCCGCTTTGGCGCTCAAGAAGATACAGTCTTCGGATGAAGAGCGGGCTCCATTCCTTTGCTTGATCGGCACACAGAAATGCTCCGCCAAGAATGATCCGCCGAAAATATGCCAGCTTGATGCAAAGAGCAACGAGAGTTGCCCTACTGATGGATTCAAAGTCATCGAGGCAGATTCGCGCTGACGTGCGAGAAAACCAACGTGATATCGGATTAGTCCGCGCAGTAGGGCCTTACGGGCACTCGTCACTGTCTTCTTTACGGGCTCCAGGATATTCTTTGTCTACCATGCAGCAACCAATTGGTTTTCTGGCTCTAGCCGCGTGTTTCATTCTCGCTGGCGCTCTGCTTGACCGCGGCTACCAGCGGTCGACTCCCGATTCCCTGCAGGCACAAGGAACAATCGTTGACTTCGAGCGCGGGCACTCCAGGCAAGTCTATCCGGTATTCGAGTTCAAGGACGCCGACGGTATGCCGCATCGGGTGGTGAACTCGACGCAGCAGGCCATTGCACGGTTTTCGAGGGGCGACTCCGTTGCGATCGCCTATTCGCGTATCGATCCGGAGCGGGCGCGTATCGATACGCTGTGGTTCAGGCACCGCTGGGTAATTGGCGGAATAATCGTCGGAGTCGCGATTGTCATTCGCGGTCTGGCCGGGGCCAACCTGAAGAAAAGTTAGATAAGGCCGGCCGCACGCGACCCCGTTTCTGACACTCGCGAACGGCAGCTATTGAACAGATCGCACGATTCATCTTGCGCGCTCAAACGCCTTGGGAACAGCCTTTGATTTTATCGAGTGACCCTTGGGTCACTCGGTACGGATTGGGCGTAGGCGAAATGTCAACCAAAGAGACCATCACACCCAATTCGCGATTGTCGCCGCTTCCACCTTGTCGAAATGGGGTAAATAACTTTTCAACCTCGAGTTCGATCTGAACCGTAGGCGGCGCAAAATCTCTTGGAACGACGATTGGGTTGTCGCGCCAACGGTCAAGACCGACATTCGCCGCGATCTGCCCCCACGGCGTTCGAATTTTGACCTCCGGCACGGGACCCAATCTGGCATTGGATCGCGCGAGGCGCACGTTCACTCGACCCTTCTTCGGCGTCACACTGATACTGGCTCGTCTGCCAGTCCAACTGAACGGACCGTACCGCCGGCTGTTTTCGGCGCCCCACAGGCCCGCCTCGGCGAACGGATCGGACGAGTAGTCGTCCTGATAAGCCAGCCACGGTTTAATGGCCTCGAATCCAGGTGTACCGGGCGCCCGGCATAGCGATCTGCCCTCCAAAGGTGAGGCGGTCAGCATGAACTTGAATTCATCCGTGCCGATTGCCTCGCGCAAGCGCAGCGCCTCCTCGATACACGCGTCGGAATCGTTCCAGTTGAAGAGTAGATATCGCCAATGCACGATCGGCTTGGTCCGGCCGACTCGTCGCTTTTCTTCCACCAACCGCCGCAACCCAAGCATCGCTTTTTCAAACGAACCCGCCTTGTGATAACGCGAATAGGTTTCCTGGCTGACGCCGCCGATCGTAAAGCAGATCCAATCGACCAATTCCTCAGAAATCATTCGCTCGGCCTTTCCCTCGCGAGCAAGAAGAATCCCGTTCGTGCTGGTTAACACCTGAATCTTCGGATTTACCTTCTTCGCGTAGGCGAGCATGTCCAGTGCCCTGGGATGCAAAAAGGGCTCGCCGTAGTTGTAGAAGTACAATTTCTCGAGATGCGGGCCTGCTTCGTCGATGACCTTACAAAACAGCGCCCATGGCATGAAGTTTTCTCGACGCAATTCGATCGTCGCATCATTCGCGATATTGCACGTTTCGTTTCGGCAGCGAATATTGCACTTGATGGAAGGTTCCAATACCAGCATCTTCGGGTATGGATGACTGGGCGTCAGCGTGGCAGAATCCTTGCCGTCCGCCGTTGCATACATTGAACACGCGTCACAGCGAATCCCGGATTGCAACGCGCGCCGGCGTGAAGCAATCGCGGCGGCGGCAAGGATGTCGCGCAAAGCAGCGGAATTCAAGTTCCCGTAGTTACGTACCTTGAAAGGGTCATCCAGCCCGCAGGTAACGGTGCCGTCGCATAACACTGTCACGGAGTGCCAAAGCCAGTGACAGTATAGCGGTGTGATCGGCTTATTCCTCGCGATCGTCAGCATCTGTCGCTCCCCTCGCTTTATACCTCTCCCTCAGCGATGCCGTATCCGCTTTCCTTATTGTCGGGCTATGTTCCTCTACGCGCTTCTCCTTGGCAACCATCGGGCAGTTTCGCGTTAGTATATGGCCGCGCGACGGCGCCCAGGGTCTCGAAGCGAAAACCATTACAAGTCGAGGGCGAATCCATGAACCATACAATGAGCCGGCGGGGTTTCATCGCAGCAGCTGCAGCGGCGTCGGTAGCAATGGAATCTGCGCGCACTCGGGCGGCCGCATCGCCGGACCAGGGACCAGCATCGGAAAAACCTGGACGGCAACCGGATGGACTCAATCCCCCCGGGATTCGCACGGCGGGGATTCAAATGGTTCCTGTTGTGGACGGCAAATACAAAGTATGGACCAAGCGGATCGGCTCCGGTCCGATCAAGGTCTTGCTGCTCCACGGCGGTCCGGGCTTCAGCCACGATTATTTGGAAGCAATGGAGTCGTTCCTGCCGCAAGCCGGTATCGAGATGTACTACTACGACCAACTGGGTTGCGGCAACTCCGATCACCCGGACGATGCCTCGCTGTGGACATTGGGTCGGTACACTCAGGAGGTCGAAGAGGTTCGACGATTCCTCGGACTGGAGAATTTCGTATTGTTCGGACATTCCTGGGGCGGCATTCTCGCGCTGGAATACGCCCTCAACCATCAAGAGTTTCTGCGTGGCCTAGTCATCTCCGACATGACCGCCGGTACCCAGTCCTACCTGAAGCGCACGGCCGCGCTCAAGCTGCAACTCCCACCCGCCACCTTGACTCGATTAAAGGCGCTGGAAGCCAGGCAGGACTATGACTCTCCCGAGTACCAAAAGATCATGATGGATGATCTTTACCCCAAGGTGATCTGTCGGATCCAGCCATGGCCGGAACCGGTCACGCGCGCTTTTCGTCTGTCCAACCAGAAGATCTACAACCAGATGCAGGGAAAGAGCGAATTCCTGGTTACCGGCAACTTGAAGGACTGGGAGCGCTGGGATCGGTTACACGAGATTAAAGTGAAGTCGCTCACCATCGGAGCACGCTACGACGAGATGGATCCAGAGGATATGAAGAGAATGGCCGCACTGATGCCCCATGGCACGAACGCCTTCTGCCCGAACGGCAGTCATTTGTGTATGTGGGATGACCAGGAAATCTACTTCCACCATCTGCTCGAGTTCCTGAAATCCGTGTAGGGCGTTTGCTGCAGTGGGCCGGCACTGCTGTCAGCGCCTAGGGCGGCGGTAGATCGGTATTGAACATGTCGAACAATACCTTCCACGAACCGTCGGTCTGTTTCTTCCAGACGGTCAAATATTTTCCATTGTCGGTCGCGGGTTTGCCCGATGGGTCCTTGAAAGTGAATTTGTAGGTTCCGCTCGTGTAGCCAAGGTCGCCCGACTTGGAGACGCCGGCCTTGTCGATATGCCAGGAAAGGTCGCCGTAGGCAAAATCACTCGCAACCAATTTCGAAATGGCCGCCTTGCCGGTCGCGATGGGATCATTTGGCGACATCAGGGAGCCTTGTTCATCGAAGAACGCGACTGATTTGGTGAGGTCTTTCGCCGAATAGACCTTGAGCCATGCCGCGTCGGCAGCGCGTACGCTATTCGCGTCGGCATCGTCGGTTTGCGCGAGTGCAGCCGTGCTCACGCCAAGGGCCATCAGTCCCACCATCATCCAGCTCGGTAACTTCACGGTTAGCTCTCCGTTGACGTCCACAGATTTCTTTGCCGGTGCGTAGCTTAGCTCCGCCACCCCTCGCATTGCGAGCGCAGATCGGGCCGGAGGCTCGCTGGATTTCCTCTTGGCCGGGATGACCAGACACGGCTGATGTCTCTGGCATTCACTTCCGGCCGCGGCTTGCGACGCACTTAACACTTGAGGCACATACCGCCCCGCGAGGCGTGCCAAACTGGGTACACTCCGTTCATAATCCCAATGGATCTGGCCGAACATGGACGATGAGACCAGCACAACCCTGGAACTCGCACCGCTGGCAGGCGTGTGGCGAAGATTGTTCGCCTTTTGTCTCGACGGACTGCTACTCGGTGCCCTCGGTTCGGGCGTCGGTCTGGTGGCCTTCGACGCCTTAGTGACTCTCGGGGACTGGGGCCGAGCGGTGGGGTTCGCCGTCGCGCTGCTCTATTTTGGTGCAATGGACAGCGTTCTCTTTGCCGGTCGAAGTGTGGGCAAGCGACTGCTCGCCATCAAGGTCGTCACTGCCTCGGGCCAACCCCTGGGAGTCGGCCCATCCACACTCCGGGCCGCTATCTTTTGTGTACCGTACTTCCTCAATGGCGCGCCCATCAACACAAATGCCAACGGCATGTGGCTCGCATACCTGGTCAGTTTCATTGTATTCGGAGTGGGCATTTCGATTGTCTACCTGCTGTTGTTCAACAAGCATACCCGGCAGTCGCTGCACGATCTGGCTGTCGGCGCCTACGTCGTGTCCAGCGCCGTCGATGCTCCGAGGGTTCCGTGTAAACCCCTATGGCGCGTGCATCTCGGTGTGGTGAGCGTGATCCTTACGGCGGCCGTTGCGGCGCCCGTGTTGCTTGAACGAGTGGCTGAGTCGCAGCCATTTATCGGCCTGCTCTCGGTTCAACGAGGGCTGCTGCAAGTACCGGACGTGCGGCAGGCGTCTGTCAATATGGGCGTCGATAAATTCTCCAGCAGTCAACGCGGCACGACGACGACCCACGTGCTCTCCTCCCGCATTCTGCTGTCGCGACGCGTCGCCGATCTTGACGCACTCGCTAACAGGTGTGCTCAAATCACGCTAGATCGGGACCCGGCGGCCGACAAGCAAGACCTCATCACCGTCTCGATCGGCTATGGCTACGACATAGGAATTGCATCGGCGTGGTCGAATCACAACTATCCGTATTCTCCAGCGCAATGGCGGCGGCGCTTGGCGCCGTCAACCTGAGTGCCCATCGCCGACCAGGTCTAGATTCCGCGTCGCAATTTACGCGCTTAATCGCGTCCTGATGTCACGTGCATACGATCTTGCAGTCGCTTGCGAAAACGTCGGCTCAACCGCAATCGAACCTTGGATTTCAAGATGACCTCGTACTCACCATCGTTCTGTACTTCCAGCCCACGAATCCGATCGAGGTTCACGATGACTGAGCGGTGAATGCGAACAAACTTTGCGTCACCCAATTCCCGCTCAAGCTCCAACAGCGTCCGACGCATGATGTGCGTGTCATTACCCACGTGCAAGCAGGCGTAATAGTCCGCGGCCTCGATCCAGTCGATGTCCACGACATTCACGAACACCACGTGGCCCAGACTCTTGACGACCAGTCGCTTCACCGGCTGCGGTCGCAGCGGCGTGTAGTGCGCGAGCTTATCCTTCGCACGATTTAAAGCACGCACCAAGCGTGCGTCGTCGAACGGCTTCAACAAGTAATCGAGCGCCCCCGCGTCAAAGGCGCGCAGCGCATACTCGTCGTAGGCCGTCACGAAGATGATGGTGGCCGGCAAGTCGCTCCCCAACAGCTCGAGCACGTCGAAGCCATCGCATTCCGGCATTTGCACGTCGAGAAATACCAGGTCGGGCGTCGATTTACGAATCTCCTCTATGGCGTCCAACCCGGACCCGCATTCGGCGATGGCGCCAATGTCCGGATCACGGCGCAGCAGCACGGTCAGGTTGCGGCGCGCCAATGGTTCGTCGTCAACCACCAGGACCGTTATTGTCGCCGGTTGCTTGTCTAGGGACACGATTCATGCCTTCCTGAGGGGCAGAGTCACCAATACTTCCACGCCCCCGGTATCGGCGTCCCGCAACTGCAGCTCGAATTCGCTCCCGTGCAGGATTTTCAGGCGGGTACGCAGATTACCGATGCCGATGCCAGTATGTGTCGCCTGCCAATCTGCAGGCAGGCTCGGGCCATCGTTATAAACACTCAGACAAAGATTGCCATTGCGGCAGGCGCCGGAAACGCGGATCGCGCCGCCGGCGACGCGCTTGGCGATGCCGTGCTTGACCGCATTTTCCACCAGAGGCTGCAGCAGCAGGTTGGGAACCTGCGCTTCCAGCAGTTCTGCCGGAATGTCGACGCTTACGTGAAGACGCTCTGCAAAGCGAACCTTTTGGATATCAAGATAGCGTTGTAGATAATCAACTTCCTCCGCCAACGTCACCTGCGATCGGTGGGAATCCTCCGAGGCGCGACGCAGAAACTCGCTGAGCCCTACGATCATGCCCACAGCCGCATCGTTTTTCTGATCGCGCACCAGCCCAGCGATGGAATTGAGCGTATTGAACATGAAGTGCGGCTCCACTTGCCGACGCAGCGCTGCGAGCTGCGCTCTGGAGAGTTCTTGATTGAGTCGCGCCGTCTCCGTTCGCTGGTGGGCCGCGCTTTCCCGCGAGTCCACCACATAGGTGATGGCCAATATCAGTACGTACACGAAGAGGTATGTCAGGACTTGGTAGAGGAGTGACGCGCGCCACGCGTCCATGAATGGACCCGGTGGCGGTGCATGGCCCCACGGGTTAATAAGCATTACCAGCATGGCGGACCAGGCGGCAGCGAACAGGCTAATGACGGCGAAAGCCGCGAGGTGTAGGGCGGCCATCGGCAGCGTAAAGCGGATCACGGGGTGTCGCCGTGCTAAGCGAATGACTAGCGGAGTCGCCAGCCCCCACGGCAGCCAGGATGCCAGCTCTGTCCCGAACAAGGGCAGCCACGCGTGATGCATGCCTTCCGAACGCATGACGAGCACGGTTTGACTCGCATCAAATAGCCCGCCCGCGCACCAGATCGCGGCAATCCACAGCCAACGCGTGGAGTGTACAAGTCGAATGACGCAGCTCCAGTAACACCGTACCCGAAGCTTACGTAGATCTCAACGTACCAGCCGGTTGATAAACGCAGCGATTTTGCGCCAGGTTTCGCCGGCTACAATGAACTCACAGTCCTCGACCTCGTTCCCCTTGAAATCCAGAGTTACCGCAGTCTCATTGACGATTATCGTAAGTCTGGCAATGCCGGGTGGAGTATGGATGCCCCCGGAACTAAATCGGATTGATTGGGCTGCAACACCAGCGCGGTCCAGTTCCTCCCGAACGTGGGCAATGATCTTAAGCTTGCCTAACTCGAATGAAGTGAGCGCCATTCGAATTGCTCCACGTGCTTGGATGGACCGCACTCGCGCAACCCACCATGCGCCCTCGAGAACCGCCGTTGGTCGAGTGCCAATGACGGGCTTGCCTTCATGGATCTTAGGACTCATTCCGAACTAAATAAAGTGAGGCTGCCCGAAAGAGGCCGGTCACCTGGCCAATGTCCTCATTACAGCGGCAGGATTCAGGCTAGGCCCAATGCGGCTCCGTCTGATAGAGTAGTTGTGACAGGCGGGGATCAATTTTTACAATGATCATCCCACCCGATCGGCAGGTGACGAGCACAACGGAGGTGTTACATGGACTCACGTCACGACATTGATTTGCCGATGCAAATCGCACTCGGTTGGACGCTATATGTCGTCACCATGGTCTTCGGCTTTTCCGCTCATATTCTGTTTAGCATATTCGAGAGAAACAATTTCGCCGGTCTGTTCGATGACCCTGGTCCGCGAGCCGCCGGCCGATTTCTTTATATATTCTGGTTCCTCTCGTTGATGCCGATTTATACGTGTTTGATTGCGAGGACGAGAGCTCGGGGTTTGCGGTGGTGCATCGTGGCGATTGCGGCACTCCTGCTGCTATTGACCGTCGCCCACGAATGGGGTCATTGGCGGGCCGGCGAGCGTCCCGATTTCAGTTCGCATGTGATCGACCTTATGCATGCCACCACTCTGTTATGGGTTTTGGTCAACGCCTGCCGTTGGAGCCTCGCGCGTACCGAGCAATGACCTACAGCAATTGCTCATGGACAAGCGTAAGTGACTAAGGGAAGAGATAGCGGCATGCCGGCGGTCGAGCAGTGGGAATCCTACTTCGATGTTGTTGGGATTCTAGAGTCTTTGGGCTGTCGCGACTTAGTTGGCGATGCCATCGAGTTCGGCTGCGGCTACGGCACCTTCACCGTCCCGCTCGCGCGAATGATTCTGGGCACCGTCATCGCGCTCGACATTGACCCGCTCATGGTCGCTGCAACGGCAGCGCGCACCGCACAGGTTGGATTGAAAAACATCATCATTGGGCAACGGGACTTCGTCGCTCAAGGCTGCGGGCGAGAATCTGGATCTGCAGTTCTAGTCCTGCTATTCAATATTTTGCATATTGAGGACCCTGTAAGTCTTTTGAAGGAGGCTCACCGAGTCCTTCATCCCGGAGGAAGTGTTGGTGTCATTCACTGGAACTACGATGCGCGCACACCGCGAGGTCCGCCGCTCGATATCCGGCCGAAGCCAGAGCAATGTCGAGCCTGGGGCGAGCAAGCTGGATTGCGATGGGTTCGGAATCAGTCCCTGCCTGGATCACCGTGGCATTGGGGTATGGCACTGGCCAAACGCTGACGGATAGTGCGGCAGCGCCGTCCGCTGCAACCGGTTGTTAGGCGTCATTGTGCCCTTGGCGCCGGAGTACAACATGGGTGGCTTTCTCCGACGCAACGAACTGAACGCATTCGTATCCCAGAGCGCGCACGTCAATCCCCTCGAACAGTCGCTCTCCCCGGCCCAGCAGGACCGGCGAGATGGCGACGTGCAGCTCATCGATGAGGCCCGTACGAAGATATTGCTGGATAGTGTTGGGTCCGCCGCCAATGCGCACATCCATTCCGTTGGCTGCGTCGCGCGCCCGGTCAAGCGCCTCGTGAATACCACCCGTGACGAAGTAGAATGTCGTTCCGCCTTCCATCTGGATGGGCGGGCGCGCGTGATGAGTCAGGATAAAAGTTGGAACGTGATAGGGGGGACTGTCCCCCCACCAGCCTTTCCAGTTCATGTCGGGCCAGGAACCGCGAATCGGTCCGAACATGTTTCTTCCGAGAATCCAGGCACCAACATTCTTGAAGCCCCGCGCAGCGAAGTCGTCATCGATCCCCGTTGTGCCAGCGTCGGCGCCAAATAGGCTCCGTTGGAACGTGCGTGTCGGGACTAACCACTGGTGCAAATCTGTCCCGCCCACGCCGAGCGGATTCCTGATCTCCTGATTCGGACCAGCTCCGTATCCGTCAAGCGAGATGCTAAAGCCCTCAACTCGGACGCGTGTCATTTTCATGCCTTCCTTTCGATTGACGCCCAATTAGAGGCAGACCGCCGAATTGCGGCGATACAAAACCGCAGTTCCGCGGGGGAAGTAAATTGGGCTGGTGTAACCACTTGATCTGACTACAGCACCGTTGCATTACGCCGTCAATATCGACGATGAATTGGGCCGCGAAATCGCACGCCCGGCAGCTAACACCATTCAATGATCTTCCGCATGCCATTTGCTCCTAGGGGTTGGCACCGAGCTTCTGTCTCAGAAGTTGAGCTGCTGCCGTCAGTAAAATCACGCAGGTAACGGAAAAGAATAGAACCGGCGGTATATAGAAGAAGCAATAGGAGAGATAAGCGCCGACCAAGCAGCCCGCGGAAATGATTCCGGTAATGACGCCTAGGCGTCGTGGGGCAAGACGAGCAAGATCCGACAAATGCCAGAGAATGATTGCCAATGTGAGCAGGAGAACACCGATTAAGAGGCCCCATCCGAAATAAAGATTCCAATAAGCTGAGCGCTCTCCCATGAATTCAAGTTCGACGGACTTCATCGAATCAACGAGCTGTGTTTCTTGGGGGCTGTGGTTAGAGGCCCAGGGGTAGGCCGACACGTGTCCGATCATCAACAAAAAAAACAGGATGGAGCTGATGCGAATCAATACGACTGGTGAGACAAGAAGGCCAAGCGGCCGTTTATTTTTTGCTTTGTTTTCGGACATCAAAAGTTCCTCCAATTGTTTTGCGCCCCGATCGTGGCAAGCTTCATGGGTAACCTCGGAGAATCGGGAGCGGCTCAGCGTGAGGCTGCTCGGGCTACTTCGTAGGTGACCAACAGCAACCCTTCACCGATGGTCTGGCTTCGGACGAGGCGCAATGGCGTCTTGTCCGTGGTCTCGCCGAAGAGTCTCTCGCCGGCTCCAAGGACGACCGGGAAGACGGTCAGTCGGAATTCGTCGACGAGGCGATGCTCCATGAGTGTTCGCACGAGCTGGTAGCTCCCGTAGACGAGGATTTCTCCGCCCACCTCCTGCTTCAGCTTGGAGACCTCCTTGACGCCATCCTTGAGTACGGTCGAGTTGGTCCACTTGGGCTTCTTCAATGTGGAAGACACGACGTATTTGGGCAGGTCGTTCATCCGGGCTAGCCATGGTTCGGTCCGACCCTGCGACCGCGTCGCAAGCCACTCCTCGCTCTTGCGACCCAGCAACATGGCCTCGGCGTGCAATACTTCGTCGGTCTCGTTGTTGACCCAGCCTTCGAGATCCTTTCCCACACACTGATAGAACCAGCCGCCGTGCTTGAAACCCTCTTTACCGTCCGGGTCCTGAATGACCCCATCCAGTGAGATATTGCTCGAGACGACAATCTTTCCCATCGTAAGCTCTCCTCTTTTCGGTGTTGTGTACTACCGCTGATGGAGACACCGCGATTTCGAGAAATTGGGCGCTCCGCACCGCCGAGTTCAATTACTGCCTGGTTTCGGCAGACCGGGGACCCCTGCTCATCTGGCGCGCGAATCGGATGCGGGCGTCGGTAGCGATAAAGGTAGGCTGAATCTCGGGAGGGCACTTTGCTCGAAGAAGGTGAGAGCGCAGATCCGCTCACCGCTTAGGGAGACGGCGATGACGCCGACCCCTTGGGCGACGCCCGAAGCGGAGTGCACATACGCGCCGAACGCCGGCTGACCGTTGGCTCTCGTCGGCACCAGGCTGAACCTGCGACCCCCGCGGAAGAGCAAGGCGCAGAAGCGGGCCACGGGATCTCGACCCTCGTATTCGAGGGGTATGGGCGGCATCGACATGAAGACGTCGTCAGTAAAAAGGGCCACGAGAGCGTCCAGATCCGCGCTCTCGTACGCTCGAACGAACTTCGCCACGATCGCCTCCTCGGCGGCCGAGCCCATCGCGGGAGGCTGCGGGCGGTCGGCACTGGTCTGCATCCTCTGCCGCAGGTTGGCGCGTGCACGTTTGAGAGCGCTGTTCACCGAATCGACGGTCGAGTCGATCATGCTCGCTACCTCGCTCGCCTCGAAGCCGAGGATGTCGGACAGGATGAGAACGGCGAGCTGGCGTCGAGGGATGACCTGGAGCGCTGCCACGAATGCCAAGGAGATCGATTCGGTCTGTGCGTAGCGGACCTCCGGACCGAGCGGCGCGTCGGTCGCCCCCTCGTCAAGAAGGCCGTCAGGAAACGGATCGAGCCATGGTACCTCGCCGAGCCGGGTCGGCTCGGGCGGCTCCACGCCGGGAACGTCCCACGCTTTGGCAGGGCGCCGGCTCGCCGACCGGCGCGCGTTGAGGCACCGGTTGGTAGCGATCCGATAGAGCCACGTGCGGAGCGAGGCGCGCCCCTCGAAGCCTTTAAAGCCTTGCCACGCGGCCAGCAGCGTCTCTTGGAGGGTGTCCTCCGCATCCTGGAGACATCCCAGCATCCTGTAGCAATGCACGCGAAGCTCACGGCGGTGGGACTCGGTCAGCTTTTGGAATGCATTGGCGTCCCCGGCCCGTGCCCGCGAAATGAGCTCTTCCGTCATGAGCGATTCGGAACCGGTCATCTGTTCAGACATCGTCAACTCCCTCGCCTTACGCTTACCAAGTCGCCGGCCTGCTGTGCCATGACGTCGGGGTACTCCTCATCCGAGAGGATTTCCCTGCTGTAGCATCTTCGTTTCCCTTTCGCGCGTCGATGCAGACACCGCGACGCCGGCAAACTGGGCGCTCACCCCGCCGATTCCCTCCGGCTCGCGATTTCGTTGCGAGCTTGCCACATAGAATTCACAAAAAAGTCACGGTGCTAAATTCATAATGTCGCAGCGCATCATCTAAGTGCCCTAGTTTGTTGACGTGCACCGTCGTCCCGTGGCCGCGCGAATCCGGCGATACACACTAAATGATTAACGCCCGAGGGCATTTTTCTGGATGATCGCCAGCTAATCCTGGGATGGCCGTGGAGGAATGAGAACGTGAATATCAAAAGGCTTGTCATTCTGCCCGTACTCGCGCTGGTAGCCGCACCCATTGCGGCAAATGCCGACACTGTCTCTTACACGTTCACCGGAATAGTGACCACTGGATTCGATAACATCGGGCTTTTCGGGGCGCCTGGATCGGAAACCCTGGTGCGCGCCAACTTCACCGCTATTTTCGATGTGAATCTGGCGACGGAGTCGACCAATGGGAATTTTCTCGAAGTAGAGGGCGGAACCGCCGCGAATGGAAGTCCGCCGTCACCATTTGTCAGCGAATCGCTGACGATAAATGGGCTCACCGCCAACTTCGCAGGGGGCTTTGCCGACGAAGCCGTTCTAATTCCCGGGACTCAGTTTATCGTCCAGTCAACAACAGCCAACAACAGCAGCTTGAGTTTTTCGCTCTTCAACTCGAGCGGTAGTTTGCCCATCAGCTCTCTCTCGGCGCCTCTGTCGTACACAGTGATGGAGTCGGATGGATCTTTCGGGGCGCTTCTTCTTTACGATGGCACTGAGCAGACACCGGAAGTCGAATTGACTCTGCTTCCGACCGAGGTGACGATCGCACCCGTTCCGCTTCCCGCCGCCGCGTGGCTGATGCTCTCGGGATTGGGCGGCCTGGGGGTGATGGCTCGCAAGCGGAAGGCCGCTTAGCGGCGCTCATTGGGGCCTTACCGCCGGCCTCATACCACTCCGACGGGTGACACAGGCAAAACTGTTAGAATTACCGCCCGTCCAGCAGCCATCCCGCGCGATAGGAACGTGTTGCTGGCTACCCTAGCGAGTTCGATCTCATGAAGTTTACCGATCTGTCGGTGCCCCCGGAACTCATAGCTGCGCTCGCGAAGCAACAGATATCCGACCCCAGCCCCATTCAAATCGCCGCAATTCCGCCGCTCGCCGCCGGGAAGGACGCGTATTTGCGAGCGGAGACGGGTACCGGTAAAACACTGGCTTACCTGCTGCCCCTCTTTTCGCGCATTGATCCTGCGCTAGCTGCGACCCAGGTCGTGATCGTGGCGCCCACCCACGAATTGGCCATTCAGATCCATCGTCAATCCTGTGAACTTGCGCTGAACGCAGCGTGCGCCATCCGCTCGGTGTTGCTCATCGGCGGTACGGCGACCGACCGACAGATCGACAAGCTCAAGGCCAAGCCGCACGTCGTGGTGGGCTCGCCCGGACGCATCGTGGAACTAATCGAGCGGGGCAAGCTTAAGACGGCGCACATCCGCGCCGTCGTCATCGATGAGGCGGACCGACTGCTGAACGACGAAAGTCTGAATTGGATTCAGAAAATCGTCAGCGCGGCGGCGCCGGCTCGACAGCTGATTTTCGCATCGGCGACGATCGAGCAGCAGACTCGTCGGGTCTTGGAAACGCTGGCTCCGGATGTCGTGATGCTTCGCGCGGGTGCGGCGGCGGTCAACGAGAACATCGAACATCTGTATCTGGTTTGTGAAAGCCGGGACAAGCCGGATATGTTGCGCAAGCTGCTGCATGCGCTCGATGTGCCGCGCTCGATCGTGTTCGTGCATCGCAACGATGTTGCAGAGGAGGTCGCCTCGAAGTTAACCCATCACAAATTGGCAGTTGCGGACTTGAATTCCGAGCTATCCAAGGTGGACCGGAAGCGGGCGATGGATGGAATTCGCAACGGCGCCATCCGCATCATGATTGCATCCGACCTGGCGGCCCGCGGACTCAACCTACCCGGCGTGACCCACGTCTTCAATCTCGACGTACCGACGATGAGCAAGGCCTATCTGCATAGGGTCGGTCGCACTGCGCGCGCCGGCGCGAAGGGCACGGCAGTGTCACTGGTCACGGAAATCGAGGCCCGCCTCATCCGTCGATACGAGCAGGACTTGGGCATCTCCCTGCAATGCATACAAGTCTTTAACGGCGAAATCACGTCGTCCAGATCCCGTTAATTCGGCTTCTGGGGTTTGGAAAGCAGCGCATGACTTTTCCTGGCGATCCGCCTTAGCCCGGGTACGTCACTTCCGCCGTCCACTTGTCGATTGGCTGAGAATGCAGTTGCCAAAAACGTTCGGCCACAGCTTCGGCCGCCTCGGAATCGGGGACAACGGGTTCCTCGATCGCTATTGTCGGAAATAGTCTGCCGGCCGCACCTAGCGCCAGCTGGTCAGGCGGCTAGCCGGAACGCGGCCGTTGAACCGGGGCTGGCGGCGGCATCGCGGCCGCGGTAGGCTCTCCCATGGTCATCAGCGGAGAGACGCCAATGGCGATCAAACGTCCAACAAAAAGCCGGGGTACGCCATCACACAAGCCGGTCGCGTCAGCGCCGTTGCGCCACGTCGATGTCAGGGCGCCGCAGCAGATGGTGCCGGACGAGGTCTACGTAGGATGGCTGTGTAAGAACCGATCGTGCGGGCGAGTCATCGCGATTTCGTCTACAGCACCGGACGGCAAAGCGTTGACGGATTTCGATGATCAATTGACTGCGATCAAATGCCCTCATTGTGGGGATGAAAACCTGTACCGCTGGAGCGCTCGGAGCGAACAGAAATACACACCGAAAAGTGTGGAATCTTGATCTTCGGACGCGCCACGGGCGGAGCAATATACTTGACCTCCGCATTGCCCGCATATGGCATGACGACCGGCCGCCTTCCTGGTTTTCTTTGGCGTGTTGAACTACGTCGCCTATCGAGACATGTTCGAGCGGCGCGATGGAAATCTTCCTAAGCAGGTCATGGCTCTACAAATCTCGGGGACCGTCGAGCTTGGTCATGCAAAAGCGACTGATTCGGCTGGGCTGCTCTGCACTTGCGTCGATTCGCCCTGGCGAGAAGGAGTCTTGCAGTGACGTCTCGCTTCCATACATCCGCCGCCTTTTTCGGCTTGGCTCTGTTCATCGTTTCATTCTGCGTCGGAGCGAGCGCTGCTGACGGTTCGGCAAAACTGGCACAGCCCGTTAACTGGGGATCGCCCGACCAGCCCTACGGCAAGAGACGACCGGTCACCGCCGCCGATCGCGCCGCCATCCAACGCTACCGCTCGGGAGGGAGACCGCCTATCTTCGCGACGAATTTCAACGACCCTGCCGAGCTACGTGCGGATTGGATCCTGATGTCGGACGACAATGGCATGTGCAGGAGGCCAGCCAACGTGGAGACGTCGAGTGCCGGTTTGAGATTGAAAACGCTGGCTGCTGCCCCTGATTGCCGCGGCAACATCAAATGGTCCACGGGCTCGATTCGCGGCAAGGCGGCGTACCGTTACGGCTTCTTTGAAGCCACCATGAAGATTGCCGACATCAAGGGAATGAACAACGCGTTCTGGATGAACACAGGGAACCAGGCCGCGACCGGGGATTATTTCGAGATCGACGTCTGCGAAGTTCAGTATCCAAGCTATGATCACATCGGTCTGCAGCAATACCCTGCCAAAGAAAACAACGTTGCTCTTACCCAACGTGAAGCATACGGGCATGGGGTGGGGAGCGAAGTTCGTTGACGATCTCTCATCTGCATTCCACGACTATGGCGTGCTTTGGACTCCCACTGAGATGATTTTCGAGATCGACGGAACACCCGTGGCAGCCGTCATCACCAACAATTCCGTCAACGCCGCTGCCGGCATCATGTTTTCCAGCGCGCTGATTTACGCGGGGATTCCGGAACAACCGGAGGGACATGACATGACCGTGAAATCGTTGCGTGTCTATGCTCTCCAATAGAGACTCTGTCGGCCCACCATGTCGATCGAGGCGCCAATGCGTTTACGATAGTTAACCATGCCGCCGGCATGGCGGCGCGCGAACTGGCAAGATTTCCAATGCAATTTTGGACATATGCAGTCGCCATCCGATGCCACGCGCCGACTGGAATGCAATAGGCGCAAATGACCACGAACCGACCGATGGACCGTTACCGTCGCGTTTCATACAGCACCCCCTGGCTCGACCCATTCACGATGAATGACCTTGAACCATCCTCGTGCGATTTTCGATTCGTGGCAACGTCGCCGCCGCCAAATCACGCTGCCTGTCGCAGGTTAAAAAACGTTATGTCATCAGTACCCGCGGCGCAATCAACGAAACGTCTTGACAGGACGCGGCCGCTCATAGCAATGTGCAGACTGGTTTGTGATGCAAACCATACCTCACCGGAGCTGTGACATGCCTGATGCAATATTTGAAGCCCGCATGCGGGCGCAGCGCTATTGGTACCTTGATGGCCTGTCAGAAATTCCTCTCGGCGTTTTGCAATTGCTGTTGAGCGGCTCAAACCTGATCGAGGCTCTGGGCAACAGGACATCATCTTGGTATGTGCCCGTCATCCTGATCTACACAGTGTCGTTTTTCGGGCTCGCAGTGTTTGCGTCACGCATCATGGCTGCGGTTCGTGAGCGCATCACGTACCCGCGCAGTGGCTATGTGCACGAATCCGGGCGGAAACGTAGGAGCGTGGTTGGGATGGTCCTGGCACTCCTTGTTGCCGTCACCTGCGTGCTGGCCCTGCGTTATGCAGGCCGCGCAGGCTTGGATCCGGCTCGTTTGGTTCAGTGGACGCCGGCTGTGCTCGGCCTGATGACCGCCGCGGGAGGGGTGTACGTGACTGTGCGCTACGGTTTGCCACGGTTTCTCGTGGTGGGCGTACTCGCCATCATCCTAGGAGTTGTGGTGTCTATCGAGTATCCCTATAGGTTGGCAATGGCAATCTGGCTCGCTGTCGTCGGCTGCGCGTGGCTGTGTTCCGGAGGAGTTACACTCTGGAACTACCTGCGCACCGTGCCGCCCTCTGCGGACGAGCCATGAATAGCCGCCTCCGTCAAATTGCTGACCTTGACCGTCTGATTCACGAGCCAGCGCGGCTAATGATTGCGGCGACGCTGTACCTGGTGAAGGAGGCCGACTTTCTGTACCTACAGGGTCAAACGGACCTAACGAAGGGAAATCTCTCCAGCCATCTGGCGAAGCTTGAAGAGGCGGGATACGTCGAGATTGAGAAAACCTATCGCGGCAAGATTCCGATGACAGTCTGCCGCCTCACCAAGAAGGGTCGGGCATCGTTCAAGGCCTACGAGGCTGCACTGCGAGGGGCATTGTTTGAGCCCGCGAACGGCGCCTTTGGAGCAAGCAGATAAGCCATCGCAAGGTCCGGTTGTGGCCGTTCCAAGGTTAACGGACCTTGCCATCACCGCGCCACCGACATTCTCTGAGGGTATGGAAGATAATCACTCCAATTCCGATGCTCACTCCCAGATCCAGGGCTAACTCGAGGGGTGCGGAAATCAGCACACCCCACCCAAAGACATCTTCGGAGACTAGGTATCTCTCGTATCGGATATTTTCCCAGGCGGATGCCAACGCGAGAATGATTGCCGGAATGGATACGAACACGAGTGCTGCCGCAGCAACCGCAGTTGCGGCCGCAACAATAGTTGTCCTCGTTTGATATTGCCGCCCGCTCACAGTGACCTGCCTCTATGGCGTTAATGTCGGCTGCTTGCATATGCTCTGGTGAACTAGATCACTTGCCGGTCAGCTCGTCAATCACAATGCGAACGACGGCTAGCCGGAGGGTACTTCGACGGGTCGAATGACCGCACCTGGGCCGGGTAGAGCCGCTGGCGGACGCTACCGTCGTCCACTGGCTCATCTCGACCACTGCGGTCCTTGACGACCGGCGGCTTTGCGGCATCAGACCCGCGATCGCCCCACAGCGGAAGCCACTATTGCACCCGCTCTACAGGTTCGCCGAGAGCGCGGCTTGCCGCTTCTGGAAATGACGCGGCACCCCATTCATTCGATTCTTCACACGCAATCGTAATCAACTCCGCTTGATCGATCGTAATGTCGGTGACAGTGAAGCATATTGCGATATTTCCGTCGCTGATGACAAAGCGCGCCGTTTGAGTCTCGTCGTCGTAGGCCCGGGTATTCAGCAGCTCTTTCTTGGCGAGAAGTCCGGCAAGTTCTCCGTTGTTTGGGATAGGCGCCAGAAAGGACGCCATCGCACTGAGATCATCAATGCGCGCCTCGGCTACGGCAATTTTGATCCCGCCCCTCATGACCATACAGCTTGCGCTGTGTCGCGCCTCAGCATGTTCACGCAAACCAGTGACATGGCGGAGGCACCGGCAATGTAGAGCGAGATCGCAATATTGCTGTGATACTTGGCATACAAGCCAGTTGCGATAATGGGCGCCATGGCGCCGCCGACAAGAGCCGAAATCTGATAGGCGAGCGAGACAGCGCAGTAGCGAACACGGGTGCTAAACAGTTCCGCGAACAGCGCAGCCAGCGGACCGTAGCTTAAGGACACAAAACCTAAACCGACAGAAATCCCCAGGGTTATCCAGAACAACGAGCGAGTCTCCATCATCGGAAAGAGAATAAACGCCCAGACGCCGACGAGAACGACGCCAGCCATGACAACTCGGCGCCGTCCGAAGCGGTCGGACAGCATGCCAGAAAAAATTATGGAAGGCAGGAACGCGACTTGGGCAATCAGTAGGGCGGCCAGCATGGTACTTCGTGGCAGCTGCAGACCCACTGAACTCGTACCGTATGCGACGACGTAGGAAATCAGGATATAAAACGCCAACATGGCTCCAATATTTGCTCCGGCCGCCAGAAGAATTATTCTGGGATAAAGACGAAATGCCTGAAATAGCGGCGATGCGTTGCCACGGATCGGCCTGGTTGCGCGCGCCTGCCCATTGGAGGTTGAACTCTTGTCTACTGCATCAAGGGGCGAGGATTTAGCTTGCTGCAGTTTGCGGAAGGCCAACGTGTCCTCAACACGAAAGTGGATAAACATGCCGAGCCCAACAAGCGCTATGCTGAACAGGAATGGAATGCGCCAGCCGTAGGCAAGGAACGCGGCGGGCGATGTCGCGTTGTTTGCAATGAGCAAGGCCAGGTTAGCCAGCACAAGACCTACCGGCAGGCCTGCCTGGGCGATGCTGCCGTACAGACCCCGCCTCGACTTCGGTGCACTTTCTGTTGCGAGTAAAATTGCGCCGCCCCACTGACCGCCGACCGCGAGACCCTGCATGAGTCGCAGCAGCGTCAGGGCGAGAGGCGATAGGATGCCCGCCGCGCGGTAGGACGGCAGAAATCCGATGAGCGTTGTCGCGGTTCCCATCAAGATCAGAGCCACGGCGAACGCCGCTTTGCGCCCCACCCTGTCCCCCACAAGTCCGAACAAAACACCTCCGATCGGCCGCGCCACGAAACCAACGGCGAAAGTGCTGAATGATGCGATCTGAGCAACGAACGGCGACATCGTCGCGGGGAAAAACACAGTTGGAAACACCAGAGCCGCCGCCGTGGCGTAGAGAAGGAAGTCGTACCATTCGATACTGGCGCCAGCCAAACCTGTCAGTGCGTGCGTCAAGCCTGCACTGTCCTGTGCGCGGGTCTTATCGCGCTGGCCCGTATCGGCGAATGCAGCTCCGTCATTGCTCATCGTGGGTCATCCCCAGATTCGGTGGCCAGAGTACAGCGCCTCGGGCTCAATTGCGAGCGGCAGCTTTCGTCAAGCCTCGGCCTCGGCTATTGGGCTGCAAAGGTGTCCGCTAGACGTTGTGCTTCTCGAATGATGGCCGGGTGGAGTGTGAAAGAGATCGTGGATTCGCAGCGCGCAGCGGCGTAGAAGTGCTGCAGGAACAAAGCTTTGGTTGTCAGGGAAGAGCCGATGACGACCGATATGCTTCGAAATCCACTGTTGCATGCCGCTGGGATCGTCGCGATAGCGCTTGACTGCGGTCGCATCCAATGAACATTGATAGGAGCGATTGAATGAATTTTTGGGCTCACACGGGGTCCGTCTTGGGATATTTCCCATTCATCGTCGCGCTCCCCGCCGGGGTCGCAGTCATTTGCCATTACATCGACACGGCCAAGCGACACCCGAAGATTGTGTACACATTGTGCGGCCTCCTGGCGCTGTGCGTCGCTTTCCTCTTGTCGAGACTACCGGGCAGCATCTTCAGGGGAGTCGACCTTGGTGCCGCCGCTGTGCTCGCGGCATCGTGCTTTGTTTTGGCGTATCTGCGAGTGACTGATGTCGTGACCAAGACAGCTGCCGCGCTTCTTTGGCGCGAGCTATTTCTTGTGGGGTTCGCCGGACTGAACTCCTACCTAGCCTGGGGCGATTGGAAGGACTGGGGTTATAGCGTGATGGCAGTCCTATGCGCGGTGTCTGCAGTGCTACTGTGGCGTTCATCGCCTCTGGCAAGGTATCCGCTCTACGCGGTAACACTGTTGCTGGCGGGTAGCGCACTTATGGGCGGAATATACAATTATCTGCACGAGCCGGCACTGCGGCAAAGTCCGATCAAGTTCCAAATCATCAGTTGGTTGATACCGGGCATACCATCGTTGCTACTTATTAACTGTTGCCTCTACGCTCGGAAGTTATCTCGATTTGCACCCTGGAATTCTTGCCATCACACGTGATGTGGCGGAATCGGCGCCGTCCTTGGCAGACTGCAGGTCGAGATCTGACACTGCCCGCAGCGCTCGTCGCCGCCGGTTCAGTTCTGAACATTGTTCTCGAAAATGGTCGCTGAAGGAATCGCCCAAGTTACCCACGAGGCCGTCCATATCCGTGCGGTTAGAGTGCTTCAGCTCCGACAGAAACAAGCTCGGATCGATGGGTATCAGTTGTCCTAGGTAGGTTTCCAGATCCTCGGCGAACGCGCCGTCGGCAATGTTCATCAGCTTGAATGCAAGGCGCACGGACTCCTGATCCCTAATTCGAATCCTCGCTTTCAATACTGTCATTACTCGCTCAGAGTAAATAATGTCATTTGCCCGGGTCTCCTCGGGTGAATTTGTGAAGGCGACTGGTTGTCCCGGGATGATATCGATTGCAACTTGCGCAGTCTCGTTGGACGGACTCTTCGCGTAAGCGTCAATAGCATCTGAAATTCGCTTCCATTGACCATCTGCGGGCGGCACAGAATCGACCGCTTGGGCAAACGCCGGCAACGTCAGGATTATCACTGTGAGAACGCAGAAGGAGCGCATACTGGCCACTGGTTACCCTCGATCGACTTTTACGCCTCTTCTTCTTCGTTATCGAGTGTCCGCAATCGAGCACATCAATCTCATCCGACGGACTCATGTTTCGAATCGTCTATGATCTGCGAGTAAGTGAAGAGCGCCTTCAGTTCCAGGCCACAGCCTTCGAGCGCCTCCTGTCCTCCCGTCTCCCGATCAATGACACAAAGAGCGCTAACTGGCCAGAGCCCATCTGCCTTGAGCATGGAAAGCGTGTCGATGAGCGCGCCGCCGCTGGAGACCACATCCTCGACAAGCACGAATGAGCGGTCGTGTAATGACGCCCCTTCGGCAAACTGGCAGGTGCCATAAGATTTCCGCTTCTTTCTAATAAACGCCGCAGGAAGGCCCGTTACTTGGCTCAACATTGTAACGATCGGGATTCCGCCCATCTCTAAACCGGCGAGCGCATCGCTACCGCTGGGAATTAGCGGCGCCATCGCATTGGCAATGGCAAGCAAAAGTACCGGGTCTGCCTCGAAGCGATATTTGTCGAAGTATGTGTCGCTGACTCTGCCAGAACGGAGTGTGAAATTCCCCGAGAGCACAGATGCCATTCTTATGCGGCGGGCGAGATCTTGCATTCAGTGTGTCCTGTCCTTGACCAGCTTTGGGCTTCGAATCGATACGTCATTTCTGATCGAATCCATAAAATCGCGTGTGTGTGCCGATTTCCGGATGAACCCGAACGGTCACCCTGCGGCCTAGGCAAAACTTCCGGGCAAAACGTTCCGCGTCTCGACGCGCAAGAAATGATATTTCCTCTTCATTCACCCAAGACTCCTGTTCAGTATCCAACTGATAGCGGATTTTTGCCGAGGAACAGCCGAAATCAGGATCTAATACAGAGCTTTCAACTATTGATGCTGTCGCTCTTTTCCATCGAGGGCTTTCTATGTATTCGAACAGACGGGCAAGGCTTTTGTATAGATATGCGACAACGATATCGAGTACTAGTCCGCCCAAGTTCTTCTTCCTTGGCAATCTTTTATATCCATGGCGGCCATATAGCAGGTGGTCCAGTCGGAGCGTGGGAGGTTAAATGTCAACTTCCAGCCCCAGGGTAGCCAAGGCGCTTAATTAGTTCATGGACCTTTTCATAGATCGCCTGGCGCGCAGCGCGGTACTCGGGGTGCCCTTGCATCGCGTGCATCGGCCCGTCAAGCAAGTCCTTTTCCATCGATGCGCGAGAATGTTCCGCTTCAGCTATTGCAATCGTCAAGTCCCTATACCCGGGGGTATCGTCGAGCGCGCTACGTTCGTCGATAGCGCACCAATCCTTATCTAGCCTGTCGCAAATTCTCGTGAGTGAATTCCATACACCGCTTTCAATCTCTCCCCGTGGCAATAAGTGTTCAAAACGAAGTTCCTGTCAGCGGATGTATTCGCCCACCATGGCTTACTCGTCCCACGCCAGTAGCATTTGGACTCACGCGATACCAGTATACTGCAGTCACGCGCGTCTTCTTTCGCAAATGGCCGCTCAATTAAGCAGGAACGTAGGTTAGCCTCATCACATCCCCGGCAATTCGATCGCTGGTCACAAGGCGCAGCGGCGGCCGAGGGCCGGCGAAGAATGGCTTGCCGTTACCGAGCACGACGGGGTGTAGGTAGAGTCGATACTCATCGATCAGACCGAGATCGGTGAGGCTCTGCGCCAGCTCTGGTCCGCCGACGTCAATCTCCCCGGCAAACTGAGCCTTCAACCCACCTATCGCCGCCTCGAGGTCATCCCCGACGAGCGTGGCGTTGGGGCCGACCGACTTCAACGAGCGCGATACGACCCACTTCGGTTGCCTCCGCCACACCGCCGCGAAATCGCGTTCCTCGGCAACCCAATCAGATTGATCTTCATCCCAATAGCGCATGACCTCGTACAAGCCGCGACCATACACGAGGCCTTCCAAGCCGCGCACGTGATCAATGAAGTGACGGAAGAGCGCGAGACTCGGCGAAAATTTCGTATGTTCGACGTAGCCGTCCAAGGACTGGTTCATTCCAAACACGATCTTGGCCATGTTCTCTTCCTCCCCTCATCGGGAAGCGTTCTTGAAACCACGATTGCCACATCGGTGTCTCACGGGCGGCGGTCTCGGCCGCCTGATCGCCGTGATAGTAGAAGTTTAGCGCAACCATGCTCTGGCCGCCAAGATTGAAGGCGCCAACGGCGGCAACGCATCTGGCGCGGAACGTGGGAACTTTGGCAAACCCGCCCCCTTTGGGCGGAGTCAAATGCCATTCATCGAAAGCTTCTGGCTTTCCTCACTCACGAGAGGTCAATCTCATGGAACAATTCTCCGTATATACAATTGAGTCCGCTCCTGACGCCTCCAAGTCCGCGCTGCGCGACGTGCAGGCGAGGTTCGGCGCGATTCCAAACCTCGCGGGCGCCATGGCGCTGTCACCCGTGCTGATCAAGGCCTTCGTGCCAATCTTCGACCAAGTTCACGGCGGCAGCTTCACCGAGCAGCAGATTCAGACCATGCTGCTCACCGACGCGGTGACCAATGGAAGTACCTGGGCGGTCGCACTCCATACGGCACTTGGCCTCAAGGCGGGCCTGAGTGCGCCGGATGTTCAGGCAATCCGGGGCGGCCGCTCGCCGGCGGACAAGAAACTCAGTGCGCTTTCGACGCTGGCGCGGACGATGATTGAAAAGCGAGGCCGGCTCGATGATCAAGACATCGGGCATTTTCTCGACGCTGGCTTCAGCAAGGAACTCTTGCTCGAGGTCATCACGATCGTTGCGGCCTCCACCATCACGAACTATACGGGCAGCGTCACGAAACCGCCGTTGGAGGACTGGCTCCAGGTCCATGCCTGGAAGGGCTGATCGTTACGTGCGGCGCTCGCAAAACCACGGCGCGCAGCGTTCAATTCCCGGCGCTGCGAAATGCCGTGGTCGAATTACGATCGGAATCGGGCCCTATAGTCTTGTGGTGTGGCGCTCAATAAGCGAAGGAAGCTGCGACGCATCGTCTCTTCCGAGCCAAAACCGCAGCGCTGAGAAATGCGCTTGACCGGCAAACGAGTATCCAAGAGCAAACGTCGAGCACCTTCCACCCTGAGCCGCTCGACAGCGCGTGCCGGCGTCAATCCGGCCGACTCGGCATAGTGCCGGCTGAAGCTGCGCTCGCTCATGCCGGCCTGGCTCGCAAGAACCGGGAGCGAGAGGTCTTCTGCGAGATGTTTGCCGATCCAGTCATGCAGCGCCCCGAACTTGTCTTCGGCCGCCTGGAGGGACAAGGTCTCGCTGAATTGTGACTGGCCTCCGGGTCTCTTGAGAAAGACCACGAGATATCGAGCGACGGCCAGCGCTATTGTGCGTCCAAGATCCTCCTCCACCAGCGCCAAGGCGAGATCGATGCCGGCGGTGACTCCAGCCGACGTCCAAACCGAATTATCGTGCACGAAAATGGGATCGGACTCGACGTTTATGGCGGGATAACGGCGGGCGAGCTCCGCGCAGTGTGCCCAGTGAGTCACCGCGCGCCGCCCGTCGAGGACACCGCAGGCGCCGAGCAGAAAAGCCCCCGTGCAGATCGAGGCCGTGCGACGAGCCCGCCTCGTGCGTTCGCGCACCCAATCCACCAACGCGGCGTCCACCGACGCGGTATCGACGCCCTCCCCGCCGGCAACGATCAGCGTGTCTACGGACGATTCAACCGGTGGAAGAGGAGCCGCGACGAGCGCAACGCCGGCCGACGCGTAAACGCTCTGACCGTTTGGCGCTACGAGCCGGATCGTGTAAGGCCGCGCTTCGCCCGTCTTGGCCATGAAGTCATTGGCGGATGCGAACACCTGAAGCGGCCCCGTGACATCAAGCAGTTGCACGGCCGGATAGGCCAGGACTTCGACTACGCGGGTGACACTTGGCGAAGAACGGGTGGGTTTTGGCGGCATCGCCGGAGCATGCCGGGGTACCCTGCCGTCTGGCAACCCTCGATCGGACATGATCAATCAGAGCGACACCACACGATCCGACATGGATCGTGCGGTGACCACTCCCGAGGTATCCGTCAGCCGTTGGATCGTGGCGACAGTAGATCTACCAGTCCGATGTTGCGATACATCTCTCTGCGCATCCGGTCCGCCACCGCATTGACCACTTCGGCACCGTCCTGTGACGGATCAACATGAACTCTGAACGGTCGTTTGCCGAAAGGCATGTCGACCACCCGCACGATCTCCCTCGCCACCGCGCTCGGGTCGGCGTCCGCCGGCTCAAGGCTGGCAAGACCCTTGAGCGCTTGCTCGGCGATACCGGCATAAGGGCCAGTCTCATATTCTGCCGCGCGCTTCTCGTCCGATGGTTTGCCGGCGTGGGCGAAGTGGTTCGTACCTTTGGTAAATGCGCCTGGGACCATAATGGTCGTCTCGATGCCCCAGCGGGCGAGTTCAGTCGAGTAAGAAACGGCTAAAGCGTCCATCGCGGCCTTCGCCGCGAAATAAGGCGCCAGGAAAGGCGGTGTTCCACCGCGCGTCGATGACGAGCCGACCCAAAGTAGCAGTCCCCTGCCTTGCCGGCGCAGGTACGGTAGCGCGGCGCGGTTTACGCGCTGGGCGCCGAGTACGTTGACATCGTACTGCTGGATGAATTGATCCGGCGTGAATGCCTCGGCAGGACCGAAGACCATATGGCCGGCATTGTGGACGATGACGTCGAGGCGGCCGGCGTCACTGAGGATGTGAGAGATCCCTGAGGCAACCGAGCTGTCGGCCTGGACATCTAGTTCTACGCTGCGCAGGTCGAGCCCTTCGGCCTTCGACCAGTCGGCGAGTGCCGCGACCTGCGGTGCGTTGCGTGTCGCAGTGTCGCGCATCGACGCGTAGACGGTGTGGCCGGCCTGGGCGAGTGCCTTGGCGGTCTGCAGGCCGAAGCCTGATGAGGCCCCGGTAACGAGGATAGTTTGCTTGGACATGACGTGATCCTTTTGATGAATTTGTTGACGCTTAGATGATTCCGCCATTGGCACGCAGGACTTGCCCGTTGATCCACCCACCCTCGGGGCCGACCAGGAACGAGATGACGTTGGCAATGTCCTCCGGCTGGCCGAGGCGCTCGAGCGGCGCGAGCTTCGCGTAGCCTGCGATGGCTTCCTTGGACTTGCCGTCCAGAAACAGCGCGGTCGCAACGGGGCCTGGCGCGACTGCGTTGACGGTGATGTTTCGGCCACGCAATTCCTTGGCCAGGATATGGGTCATGGCTTCCACGCCCGCCTTGGTAGCGGCATACACGGCGTAGCTGGGCTGATAGATGCCGATCACGCTCGATGAGAAGTTAACGATGCGGCCGCCGTCGCGCATCCGCTTGGCCGCTTCGCGCAGAGCATTGAATGTGCCCTTCAGATTGACTGCGATGTGACGGTCAAACAGCGCATCGTCGCTGTCGGCGATGGGCTTGGGGGTCATGATGCCCGCATTGTTGATGAGCACATCGACACCCCCAAAGGCGGTCTCGGTCGAGTCGAACATGCGGCGCACGGCCTCGGGGTTGGCGACATCAGCCTGGGCAGTGATGGCCTGACCTCCCGCTGCCTTGATTTTGGTCACGAGGGCTTCCGCCGCGACGGTGTTGCCGGCGTAATTCACCACTACCGTGTAGCCGTCTTTAGCGAGTCGCTCGGCAACCGTGGCGCCTATGCCGGTGGAGGCACCCGTTACGATCGCGATCTTTCTGGTCTGAGTAGTCATGGTCTGTTCTCCGTAGTTAGCCGCTTGCGGCCGATGGATGAACTCTACTTGTTTGTTTTTTGAAGATAATCGTCCATAATTCGGCATCAGTATTCGACAGGTCGAATAATGGATCGATTTGATGCAATGCGTGTCTTTACGCGAATCGTCGAGCGACGCAGCTTTTCTCGAGCCGCCGACGATTTGGGCTTGCCCCGATCTTCAGTGACCGATGCGCTGAAAGGCTTGGAGGCTCGCTTGGGCGTGCGCTTGTTGCAGAGAACGACCCGCCAAGTCAGCCCAACGCTGGACGGGGAGGCTTACTATCAGCGTTGCATCGGCCTGATTGCCGATCTTGAGGATGCGGAAGGCGCCTTCATCGGTGCGAAGCCTTCAGGACTCATCCGAGTCGATGTACATGGCACCCAGGCACGGTATTTTTTATTGCCCGGCTTGTCGCGCTTTCGCGCACTATATCCAGGCATTCGCCTGCACTTCAGTGAGACACATGAAGCCATGGATCTTGTGCGCGAAGGATTCGACTGCATCCTGAGGGCAGGCGAACTGACGGATAGCTTACTCGTGAGCCGGCGATTGGCGACGCTGGAGCGTGGCACCTTCGCAAGCCCGGACTATCTCAGTCGGTTGGGCACCCCGCAATCACCTGACGACCTGGTGGGACATGAGATGATCGGACTGCTGGCGCCGGACACCGCCGAAATCATTCCCCTGGCGTTTCATGTCGGGGCAACGATTCGTCGGCTGACATTGCCAACGATGATCACGGTGACCGGTCCGGAGACCAATGTCGCTGCCGCGTGTAGTGGTCTTGGGCTGATTCAGGTTCCGCGCTATCGCGTCTCATCGGAATTGCAGAGCGGCGCGCTCGTCGAGGTTCTGTCTGCTTTTCCGCCCACCCCGATACCTGTCCACGTCCTCTATTCTCACCGGCGCCAATTGCCTCCACGGCTGCGAGTATTTATTGATTGGGTGGCCGAACAGTTCCGAGAGCGAGCAACATGAATGCCCCAACAGCAGCGCCAGACCCACGCCGCGAGCTGCA
>Ga0208193_1000243_pt1 | contig 34394 bp, 35 predicted proteins | sample June2015DPH_17_2_FD_184716 | JGI IMG/M metagenome (GOLD analysis project Ga0208193, IMG submission 184716) | Peatland microbial communities from SPRUCE experiment site at the Marcell Experimental Forest, Minnesota, USA - June2015DPH_17_10... | ecosystem: Environmental > Terrestrial > Soil >... | reverse complement strand
CGGGAAAACCGACGCGCGGGTGCGACAGAATTTGGCCTTGGTGATTGGCCTGCAAGGCCGCTTTGCGGAGGCAGAGCAGATCGTCCGCGCCGATCTTCCCGCTGACGAGGCGGCAGCCAACGTCGCCTATCTCAAACAGATGCTGAGCCGGAAAGACGATCCCCGCGTCGGCAGTGCAGGCAAAACGCCCGTGGCTTCGCTCAGCCGTCCGGAGTGACATTTGCAGTCATTCCGGGACGGTCCCAACGGACCGCGCGCCCGATGACAGGCTCCGGATCAGACCCGGAAACCCGAGATTCCGGGCTCGAGCTTCGCTCGCCCCGGAATGACAGCCGAACAACGGATTGATCCCAACAGAATCGCCGAGAAGCGTGCCGCTCCCCGAACGCTCTATTGCATGGCGGCGACCTTGATGCCGGTCGGCCCGAGGATCACCACAAACAGCACCGGCAGGAAGAACAGGATCATCGGCACCGTCAGTTTCGGCGGCAGCGCGGCGGCCTTCTTCTCGGCCTCGTTCATGCGCATGTCGCGATTTTCCTGCGCCATGACGCGCAGGCTCTGGCCCAACGGCGTTCCGTAGCGTTCCGACTGTTGCAGCGCAAGGCAGACCGACTTGACGCCGTCAACGCCGGTTCGCTTGGCGAGGTTTTCATAGGCGACCTTGCGGTCCTGCAAATAAGAGAGCTCGGCGGTAGTCAGCGTAAACTCCTCCGATAGCGCGACCGATTGGGTCACGATCTCGACACTGACTTTCCGGAACGCGGCTTCGATCGACATGCCGGACTCGATGCAGATCAAAAGCAGATCGAGCGAGTCCGGGAAGGCGCGCCGGATCGACAATTGGCGCTTCGAAATCGCATTCTTCAGGAACAGCATCGGAGCCTGCAGACCGAGATAAGCGGCTGCGACGCACATGCCGATCTTGACCGGAACCGATTTCTCCATATGCGAGATCACGAAAACATAGAGCACCGCCGCGATGAAGAGCACGATCGGCGTCACTAGGCGGAAGAACAGGAACGTGATGTAGGGCGCCTGACCGCGATAACCCGCCATGGTGAGTTTGTCGCGCGCAGCCTCCTGCGCCAGGTATTTTGTGAGGTTGAAGTCTTCCACCACTTTGGAGACGAGCTGTTTCGGCGTTTGGCGCAGAGACACCTTTTCGCTCTTGTTAAGACGGTCGCGTTCGCGCGCCCGGATACGCTCGCGTTCGCTGGCGACCGCCTTCATGCGTTTGGCCAGCCCCTCGCCGGCGAACAGCGGCATGATCAACGTATAGGCTGTCGCGCTGACCGCGATGGCGGCCAGCAGCATCGTCATGAAATGTGGGTCGTGGAGCTTGTCGACGAGAAAGCTAATCATGCGGCACCATTAGAAGTCGAAGTTGATCATTTTTTTCATGACGAGGATGCCCATCGACATCCAGACCACGCAGCCGACCAGCATCAGCTGGCCTGTCGGATGCGTCCACAACAGCGAGATGTAGTCGGGCGTCGTCAGGTAGACGAGCAGCATGACGATTGGCGGCAACGCGCCGATGATGCCTGCCGAAGCCTTGGCTTCCATCGACATCGCCTGAATCTTCTCGGCCATCTTCTTGCGGTCGCGCAGCACCTTGGAGAGGTTGCCAAGCGCCTCGGAGAGGTTGCCGCCCGACTTCTGCTGGATTGCGATGACGATGCCGAAGAAGTTTGCCTCCGGCACCGGCATCCGTTCGAACAGGCGGCCGCAGGCTTCGCCGAGCGGCATGCCGATGGCCTGGGTTTCGATAATGGCGGAGAATTCGGATCGCAGCGGCTCCGGCGAATCGGCCGCGACCACCTTGAGCGATTCAAACAGCGGCAGACCTGCCTTGATGCCGCGGACGATGACGTCGACGGCATCGGGCAGCGCGCGCAAAAAGGCCTTCTCCCGCCGCTTCTTCAAAAAGCTCAACATCCAGCGGGGCAGGCCGAAGCCGGCGGCGAAAGCCATGCCGATGGCGCCCAGCGGGCCGCCGCCTGCGAACATCGCGGCCGCGAAGGCGGCAACCGCGAGAATGCCGGAAACAATCATGAACTTGCGCGGTTCCCAATCGAGCCCTGCCTGGGTCAGACGGGTGTTCAGCGTCACCTTGGCGTCTTTCGCGCGCCGCGATTCGACTTCTTTGAGCGTTCCTTCGACCTGTTCGCGGCGGGAACGCTGCTCCTTTTGCGTCTGGCGCGCCGCTACCGGCTCCGCCTTGGCGACGGAAGCACGCCGGCTTTGGACTTTCCTCTCTCCGGAAAGCAGCGGGTAGATGAAAACCCAGGCCAGACCGCCGATCGCGGCGGTGGCGAGAAAGGCCAAAGCGAGTACTTGCATTTTCATGGCGCTCTCCTCACTCAGCCCGCCGGGGCGACTTCGGCGGCGTCGATGGCGGCCGCGAGCCGCTTCTCTTCGCCATAATAACGTGCCCGTTCCCAGAAGCGCGGCCGGCCGATGCCGGTCGAGCGATGCCGGCCGATGATCTTGCCGTTGGCGTCCTCGCCGATCATTTCGTACAGGAATAGATCCTGGGTGATGATGGTGTCGCCTTCCATGCCCATCACCTCGGTGATGTGCGTGATGCGCCGCGAACCGTCGCGCAAACGGGCGGCCTGGATAATCACGTCGATCGAGGCGCAGATCATCTCGCGGATGGTTCGCGAGGGCAGCGAAAAGCCGCCCATGGTGATCATGGATTCGCAGCGCGACAGCCCTTCGCGGGGATTGTTGGCGTGCAGCGTTCCCATCGATCCGTCGTGACCGGTGTTCATGGCTTGCAGGAGGTCGAACGCCTCCGGTCCGCGGACCTCGCCGACGATGATGCGTTCAGGCCGCATACGCAGGCAGTTGCGGACCAGTTCACGCATGGTGATCTGGCCTTCGCCCTCGATATTCGGCGGCCGGGTTTCCAGGCGCACCACATGCGGCTGCTGCAATTGAAGTTCGGCGGCGTCTTCGCAGGTGATGATGCGCTCTTCGTCGTCGATATAGTTGGTCAGGCAGTTGAGAAGCGTTGTCTTGCCCGAACCTGTGCCGCCGGAAATCAGGACGTTACAGCGGACCCGGCCGATGATCTGGAGGATTTCAGCGCCTTCCGGCGAAATCGCACCGAACTTGACCAGTTGATCGAGCGTCAGCTTGTCCTTTTTGAATTTGCGGATCGTCAGTGCAGGGCCGTCGAGGGCCAGCGGGGGGACGATGGCGTTGACGCGCGAGCCGTCGGCAAGGCGCGCGTCGCAGATCGGCGAGGATTCGTCCACGCGCCGGCCGACCTGGCTGACGATGCGCTGGCAGATGTTGAGCAGTTGCTGGTTGTCGCGAAAGCGAATACCGGTGCGTTGAATCTTGCCGGCGACTTCGATGTAGACCGTGCCGGCACCATTGACCATGATGTCGGCGATATCGTCGCGGGCCAGCAGCGGCTCAAGCGGGCCATAGCCGAGAACATCGTTGCAGATGTCGTCGAGCAGCTCTTCCTGCTCGGCGATCGACATCACGATGTTCTTGATCGCGATGATCTCGTTGACGATATCGCGGATTTCCTCGCGGGCCGATTCGCCGTCAAGCTTGGCAAGCTGTGCGAGGTCGATCGCCTCGATCAGCGCGCCGAAGATCGTCGCCTTGACCTGGTAATAGCTGTCAGAACGCCGTGCTTCGACAGGCGGTGGCGGCGCCGACTTGGCGGGAGACAAAGACGGCGAAGAGACAGTCGGCGGCGACGGCGCACGCGGGGCTGCCGCTGCACTGGCCGAGGGCTCCGGTGCAGGAGCTGCGGGCCTCGGGCTCCGCGCATCACCATCTCCGCTACGCTTACCAAACACGACGGCACTCCAGACGGGTCAGATTACTTTGACCGTAGTTTATCGATCAGAGGTGACAGGAACGAACCCCGCGGCTTTTTGGTCTCGCCGCGGCCGGTGAGGCGCTGCGCGATTTGCCGGAACATTTCGGTGCTGCGATGATTTTCCGCGATCTCCGCGATCATCTGACCGTTATTGGCAGCGGCGCCGAACATCTGGGGATCGAACGGGATCGACACGATCGGCTCGCTTTCGATTGCCTTGGCGAATTCGCTCGCGTTGATTTCCGGCCGTTTGGGAACACCGACCTGGTTGAGGCAATAGAGCGGCGCCCGATCGTTGGGCCGCGAGGCCTTCAGGAGATCGAAAATGTTCTTGGTGTTGCGCAGATTGGCAAGGTCGGGTGCCGCAACGATCAGGATATCGTCGGCAGCCACCAGCGCGCGTTTGGTCCAGCCCGACCATTGATGCGGGACGTCGAGCACGATGCACGGCATTGTGGTGCGAAGCGTGTCGAAAATCGCATCGAAGGCTTCAACGCCGAAATCGTAGACGCGGTCGAGCGTTGCCGGCGCCGCCAGCAGGCTGAGGTGATCGGTGCATTTCGACAGCAGGCGGTCGAGAAAGGCGGTGTCGACCCGGTCCGGCGAGAAGACTGCGTCCGCGATACCCTGCGGCGGATCCTGATTGTAGTCGAGGCCGGCGGTGCCGAAGGCGAGGTCGAGATCGGCCACTACCGAATCCAGCGTCAGGTCGCGCGCGATAGCCCAGGCGACGTTGTGGGCGACCGTCGAGGAGCCGACGCCGCCCTTGGCGCCAACGATGGCGATGATGCGGCCCACCGCTTTTGCTTCCGGAGAGGTGAACAGCCCGCAGATCGAGCGCACCACGTCTAGCGTATTGATCGGCACGATCACATAGTCGCTGACCCCCCGGCGAACCAGCTCGCGGTACAGCGTGACGTCGTTGATGCGGCCGATCACGATCACCCGCGTGCCGGCGTCGCAAACGGTGGCGAGCTGGTCGAGGCCGGTCAGGATGTCGTGGCGGCCCTCGGTCTCCAGAATGATGACGTTCGGCGTCGGCGCGGTACGATAGGCTTCGATCGCGGCCGCCATGCCGCCCATCTGGATCTTCAGATGCGCCTTGGCAAGCCGGCGATCCTCGCCCGCCGACTGCACCGCCGCGGCCGTTTCGACCGTTTCGCAGAAGGCCTGCACCGACACCCGTGGCGCGGGCGCGATGTGGTCTTCCGCCGGCGGCGGAGCGCCCTCAGGCTGTGCTTCTGGATTCTGACGCGCGTAACTGATCATTTGCCTGTATCGCTGAGTTTGGCTTTTTCGCCTTCGGGGTAGCTGGTCGCGGTGGTCGTGCCCTTGCGATATTTCTCGAAGCCTTCGGAGCGCCGCACTGTATAGGGCGGGGTCTCAGGACGCGGCTGCACGAGGTCCGCAGGATTGTCGATCATCGCGGCCATGTTGCGCTGATAGGCGCAGCCGAAATTGTAGTAGGGCTTGTTCTCCAGATAGCCCTTGTCCTTGATCGAAGGGCCGAGGTCCTCGGGCCACAGCCCGCATGGGCCGGCCACCGCCGTGATTTTCGGATAGCTCAGGCGCAACGTCGCCAACTGGCGCGGATCATCGGGATGGTAGTGGCGCATGGTGACGCCGCGCGACGGCACGCCGGCCGCCGTCAGCAGGGACTGAGCTTCGCGGAATGCGTCGGCGGCAGCCCGCGCGTTGGGCGTGCCAACCGGAACGTCGGCGACGATCGCACCGGTGCCCTCCTGCAGCCAGATCTGGGCCAGTCCCATCACGTCGGCGCGCTGTTCTGCCGACAGGCCGCCGCGAGCCTGGCCCACAAAGATCACGACAGAGCGATTGGATTCCTGAATCGTAATCGGGTGCCTGAGACGATAGTCGTCGGGAATGCTCGCCGTCGTCGCGACCTCATCGGTATGCGTGCAGGCGCCGAGTGCGGTTGCGAGACCGACAAGGGCCCCCGCGATGCGGAGGACGCGCCGATATTCGACGGGTATCCTGGATGTCATGGTCTTCGCCCTTGTCCCGTCTTAGTCCGTGATAAAACCGTAGGTGCCGCGATAGTTCTGGGCCGGCTCGTTGCGGCCGGGAACGCCGTAGATGCGGTTGATGCTGCCAAGCAGATCGGATTGCGGATCCGACGCCGAGGCGAAGCCGTCGTCCGGACGCGACAAGTCCTTTTGCGCGACCGCGCGAACGACGTAAGGCGTCACGATCACCATCAGCTCGGTCTTGTTGTCCTGGAAATCGCGGCTGCGAAACAGCGTGCCCAGCACCGGCAATTGCGAAAGTCCGGGCAGGCCGTTGATCGCCGCTTTGGTCTGGTCCTGGATCAGGCCAGCCATCGCCATCGAGCCTCCGGACGGAATTTCGAGGGTCGTTTCCGCGCGGCGGGTCTTGACCGAGGGAACGGTGATACCTGTCACGGTGATGGAGTTGTCGTTGGAGACTTCCGACACTTCCGTCATGACCCGAAGGCTGATGCGGCCTTCGGTCAGCACCACCGGCGTGAAGTTGAGCGAAATACCGAATTTCTTGTAGGCGATCGACGGCGCGCACTGTCCGACGGCGCCGGCAGCCGTCGTCTGACAGGTCACGCCGGTTGGAATCGGGAATTCGCCGCCGGCGATGAAGGTCGCGGATTCGCCGGAAATGGCCGTCAGGTTCGGCTCAGCCAGCGTTCGCGTCACGCCGGCGCTTTCCATTGCGCGCAGGGTGGCCGTGACCGACGGGGTGCCGCCGAAAGAAGTGGTGATGGCGTTGTTGGCGACCAGCGGCTGGCCCGTTACCGTGAACGGATTTGAGTTGTTGAAGTTCACGACCGCGGTGCCGTAGTTGAACTGGCCTGAAAGATCGATGCCCAATTGCTTGATGACCGAGCGCGCGACTTCGGCGACTGTTACTTTCAACATCACCTGATCGCGGCCCCGGACCGCGATAGAATTGACGACCTTGTCGGCGCCGCCCGCCAGCCGCGCGGCGAGATCGCCCGCCTGCTGCGCCTCGATCGGGTTTGCCGCCGTGCCGGTGAGGATCACGCCGTCGCCGAGGCCGTCGATCTGAATGTCGGAATTCGGCAGTATTTGCTTGAGCGCGGCGCGCGCGCCGTTGAGGTCGCGCTTGACGGCGATGTCATAGGCCGCGATCTGCTGGCCTGCCGAATCGAAAAAGACAATGTTGGTCTGGCCGACTGCCGCACCGATGATGTAAGCGCGCTGCGCCGAACGCACGACCGCATTGGCGATTTTCGGGTCGGCGACCAGCACATCCTTGATGTCGCGCGGCAGGTCGATCACGATCGACTTGCCGACGCCGAGAGACAGGAACCGTGCGTTCATCTGCCCGTCGGCGGTGACTTGCGGAATCGGGTGGTAGTCGGTAGCCACCGCGGGAACCAGGGCTGGATTGAGCACCATTGCCGCCGCGGCCGAAAACGACAGGGCGCGAACCCGGAGAGTCCGCATCGGAAGCTGATTTTCCCTGCACTTCATATCGTCGGGTCCTTTGATCACTTTTGAATCGCCGCGGGGTTGTTCACTCCGTAGCGAACCACATTGATGTGGCCGACCTGGCGGGTTCGGTCGTCGACGACGACTTCCACCTGGTTGGCGTCGGCGATGCTGCGCAACGACAGCGACAGCGTGCCGGCCTGGCGCGCGGCGGCCAGAACCGGAACCTGTTCAGGTTTCAGCTCGAGCGTGACGGTTTTGCCGATGACGGAATTCTGGCCGTCCTTTTCCTTTGGGGCCTGATCAATCGCGAGAACGCGAATGTTCGAAAGTTTGACTTCGGAAATCACGATATCCCCGGTAGCTTTCGGGTCCGGATTCTTTTCCCGCCTGGTCAGCACGACATCCACGCGGTCGTTGGGCAGGATAAAGCCGCCGGCGCCGGTCTCCGGCGAAATTTCGGTCGATATCGCGCGCATTCCCTGCGGCAGGATCGCCGCCATGAAGCCGGATCCGTTACCCTTGATCAATTTCGGCTCGCGGATCGGCTCGCCCGCGACGAAGGGCGAGCGCACGATCGAGCCGGTAATCTCGTTGGTGGCTTCGGGGCGTTCGCTGCGGCGGATGAAGGAGTTGCTCGCGATCGCTGTCGGCCAGGCCTGCCACACCAAGTCGTTAGGCGTGATCGTCTGGCCGAGGCCAATATCGGATTTGGCCACGAGAACATCGACGGTCTGCACCTGCGCGACCGGCGCGGTCGGAGGCGGGGGCGCGCTATCCGGCCCACTCGCGAGATAGGCAGCGACACCGCCAGCGCCAAGAGCGATTGTCAGGACGACAATGCGTGCCCTATTCATACGCTTCACTTTCCACATTACGCCGCGACGCTTCCGCCGCCGTGATGGGAGTTGACCAGCTATTCGTCAAAGCATGGTTAATGAGGCGTATCTAAATCGCGTTAATGAGAGTTTACCTCTGTGGCGCTTATGGCGATCAACCGATCATGAGGTGCGTTAGATCGACCGCTTTGATCCACTCCGTTTCCGGATAGATCACGAGTGCACCGACGGCGAGTGCGATGCCGTAGGGAATTCCACTCTCTTTGGCGTGCAGTTTGAGCAGCCAGGGTTGACCTGCCAACGCGTAGGGCAGCGGCCATTGCCGGAACTGAAGCAGTACCAGCGTCAGGACTCCGCCGAACAGCGAGGCGTAAACCAGATAGTTCAGCAGATGAGCAAAGCCGAACCAGAGCGCGGCTCCGGCCGCTACCTTGGCATCGCCGCCGCCGATCCATCCAAACGCAAAACAGCAAAAGGCCGCCACCAGCACGACCGCGCCGGCGCCCAGATGCATCAGAATGTCCGTCGGCGACATGCCGCTGGCCAATGCCAGCAAGAGAAAGCCTACCGCGATCGCCAGCGATACCCGGTTTGAGATTGTCATCGTGAAGAGGTCGCTCGCGGCTGCGAACGCCATCAGGGCCGGGAACAACATCAGGCGAGCGACGTCGAGGATCATGAAAGGGGGTGGTCCGCGCGTATTTCAGGAATCGGACAGCTGCCGTCGACGCTATCGCCGATAAATGAATAATCGGGAAACGGCGATGAGCTGAGAGCACCGGCAATCTTGAAGAGGAGAAGGGCAAGCGCGAGCATCAGCGCGGCACAGACGATTGCCGTTGGTGAACTGGCCGCCGGCATCGATATCGGTCTTGCCGGAACCGGCGCGGACGGAGTGATACGCATGACGTTACGCTACAGACCGGGGCAGAAAAAAAGGCCCCGGATCTACCGGGGCCTCGATGTCCAAAGTCAACCGACGCTTATTTCAGCGAGGTGTTGATCGAGCTGAACTTGGTGTTCAAGTTGCTGCCAAGGCCGTTGACGACGGCGATAATGGCAAGCGAAATGCCAGCGGCGATCAGGCCATATTCAATGGCGGTGGCGCCGGACTGGTCCTTCACAAAACGCGCAATCAGATTCTTCATTGCATAACTCCATGTGACACGTGGCTGGTCGAACTAAGTCTGGTCTTGCCGGCGTTCTCAGCACCGTGACCATGGCGCACCCTACCTTCGGACAAATTTCGGCACGGTTAATTCGATCGCGCAAACCGCGCCAAATCGCGTTGTTCCTGCGCACAGTAAATTTGGAATTAATCGGTTTCTTCGGATTCGATCCGATCGGGTTGCACCGCTTCGCTCCATTAAAGAGTGGGATGAACGCACGAGGCGCTCTATTTTACGGCTCTTTAAGCGGCGAGGCGTAGGCCTTGAGCAATCGATGAAACGAGGCCGTCATGTTCAGTTTAATGTTAGTCGTCGAAATGCTTGGTCAGACGATCGCCAAGGTGGTGCCGATCACGATCGTTCTGGCTCTGGTGTTTTCGGTGCTGACGTATTTCTGGGCCTGCAATCCGGGAACGCCCTGGTGGCGCAAGCGGGAACTGATCACGGATGTCTGCTACTGGTTCTTCGTCCCGCTATTTGCCCGGGTGCTGCGGATCGGCCTGCTCGTGCTTGGCGCGGGCGTCGTCTTCAATGTTCATGACGCCGACGACCTGATCGCGTTTTACGACAACGGGCACGGTCCGCTGTCGCAGCTGCCGCTTTGGATTCAGGGGCTGCTGTTTCTGGTGCTCTCTGATTTCATGCTGTACTGGTTGCACCGGCTGTTTCACGGCGGTGCTTTCTGGAAGTATCACGCGATCCACCACTCCTCGGAGGAACTGGACTGGATTTCGGCAGCGCGCTTCCACCCCGTAAACCTGTTTCTGGGAACGATTGCGGTGGACGTTATCCTGCTGATGGCCGGCATCTCGCCGAATGTCATGCTTTGGGTCGGCCCGTTCACGACTTTCCATTCCGCCTTCGTGCACGCCAACCTGAACTGGACGCTCGGGCCGTTCAGATATGTGCTGGCGACGCCGGTGTTTCATCGCTGGCATCACACGCCGCTGGAAGAAGGCGGCGATACCAACTTCGCCGGCACCTTCCCGCTCTGGGACATTCTGTTCGGGACGTTCCGGATGCCGGAAGGCCGGTTGCCGCAGGATTACGGCGTCGACGATCCGCGCATTCCTAATGAAATTGGTGGGCAACTCGCTTACCCTTTTCGCCAGTAGGCATGCTGGGACTCCCAAATCCCGCTTCTATTTGCAGTTCGTTCACCAATTGAGGTCAGATTTACCCTGTCGGGCGCCGGTTCCGCTGCGTATCGCTTAATCCGGCTTGTTCACGCCCCGGAGTGTCGTATGTCGTCTAAGTCCTTGCGTTTTTCCATGCGCCCGCGTCTGGCGTTCTGCTCGCTTGCCGCCGGAATTCTGATGTGGCCGATGACGGCCATCGCAGAACCCTCGGCCAACACCATCGCGGTCAACGTCGATCAAGCGAGGCTTGTGAAGCTGCCAGCCCGCGTTGCCACCATCGTCGTCGGCAATCCGCTGATCGCGGACGTCGCGCTGCAAGCCGGCGGCGTGCTCGTCGTCACCGGAAAAGGTTACGGTGCCACCAACTTCATAGCGATGGACCGCGCCGGCGAGGTGCTGGTCGACCGCCTGATCCAGGTCGAGGGACCGACCGACCAGCTCATCACGGTCTATCGCGGCGTGGACCGCGAATCCTACAGCTGCATGCCGATCTGCCAGCGCCGTATCACGCTTGGCGACGGCGAGGCCTACTTCAAGTCGGCGATGGACCAGGCCGGGAATCTGAGCAGCCAGGCCAGCACCAGCGCCGCGGCCAAACCGTAGAGTGGAACGGCAGTCAAGCTCCGCTTCCGCATCAGATGGGGGGCGTTTTACGGAAAGACTAACGCGCGGTTAACGAAACGAGCGGTCCGGCGTTATTGCGTCAAACACTTCGACAATCACTTTCCGCTATTGTTCGATGACCGGCCAATGGCCAAACGTGCGAGTTTTCACGATGTCGTCGCCCGCTACATCAACAACCTTCGTCAGAGATGTCCTTCGACGATTTGGCCGTAACCGCAAGGGGTCGGCCATCGTCGAATTCGCGCTGGTTGCGCCGGTCTTCATCTCGCTGCTATTTGCGATCCTCGAGACGGCGATCATGTTCTTTGCGAGTCAGATACTCGAGACCGTTACACAGGAATCAGCCCGCCAGATCATGACCGGGCAAGCCCAGGCCGCGGGCTATACTGCCACGACGTTCATGACCAACGTCGTTTGCCCGCAGATTCCCGCGATATTGAGCTGCGCCAACATCGGTGTCGATGTCGAGAGCGATCCGTCCCAATTCGCGAACGTAGGCGTCGCCACTCCGGTCACAAGCGGCGCTTTCGATTCAACCAAGCTCAACTTCAACATGGGCGCGTCCTGTAGCGTCGTCACCGTCACGCTGTATTATCAATGGCAGGTATTTGTCTTGGGGTTCGTTCCCAACATCGCCAGTCTGAACGGCAACAAACGCTTGATTAGTGCAACCGCTGCATTCCGCAACGAACCTTACTCGGGAGCTTGCTCATCGTGAGTCCTGTGACGGAAACGACAAAAGCCCGCGCGCGCGTCCGCGTTGCGATCACCGGATTTTTCAGGGACCGCAGCGGGATCGCGGCGACCGAATTTGCCGTCATCGTCCCCATCATGCTCGTCATGTTTTTTGGCACCGTCGAGTTTTCGTCCGGCCTGGCGGTGGACCGGAACGTCTCGCTGGTGGCGCGTGCGCTTGCGAACCTGACGTCGCAGGGGACGCAGGCCACCGTTCCCGATCTGACGAACTATTTCGGTGCCGGCACCAAGATCATGACGCCGTATACCTCGCTGAATATGAATATGACGATTAGCGAGCTCTACATCGACCCCTCATCGGGAAATGCAAGGGTTCAATGGAGCAATGGAAGTGCGCCGCGTGGCATCAGCTCCGTCGTTGCGATTCCGTCGAGCCTGATTGCCAGAAACCCGACGACGAATGCCATCAATCCCAGCCAGTATGTGATCTTGAGTGAGGTCAACACTGTCTACACGCCGACCATCGGCTATGTGATGGTGAAATCCGGCGTGACGTTGAGCGACGTCGCCTATGCCATACCGCGTCAGTCGACCTGCGTGTTCTACCCTTCGACGCCGGCTATCGTTCCGCCCGCGACCACGGCTCCCTGTCCGACTTTATGAACGACGCGCAAAACAAAAAGGCCGCGCAAAACGCGCGGCCTTTCTGTTTGCAGAGGACCTTATTCACATAAGATCTCGTTTGTATGGGCCGAAACCCGGCGGTCGATATCCTGCCGCCGGGACTTCTGGCGCTGCGCCGAACTCAGCCGGCGGCGCGCAGGTTGTCGGCGGAAGACTTGCCGGAACGGCGATCAGCGACGATTTCGTAGCTGATCTTTTGGCCTTCACGCAGGGTTCCAAGGCCGGCGCGTTCAACAGCGCTGATGTGTACGAACACGTCGTTGCCGCCGTCATCCGGTTGGATAAAGCCGTAGCCCTTGGTAGCGTTAAACCACTTCACGGTTCCCATGCTCACGGGGGTAGTCCCTTCTCAAGAAAGATATAACGAAACCTACTTTCGCAGGCTGGTGAGATCGAATTTTTGGAAGGGTCGTCAGCGTCTAAACCGGCTGTACCGGTGGATAGCTAATGTCGTCCGGCCGAAAATCGATTAGCTCATATTATTCCAAAGTAGCGCTTCAAACAATCCTGAGGTGCGCGATTTTTTGGCCACGGCCGGAAGACGTCGGGTCACGCGCAGTGCACCGACGCGATCCCGTCATGCGGTCAAAATTGCGGCGTCAGCGTTACCTGCGGCGAAACTGGCCGCGCGGGGGCGCGCCGCGCTGAGCGCCAGGTGCGCCACTTCCTCCACCTGGGCGCTCGTCCTTGTGCCGGAAGATCAGTCGGCCTTTTTCCAGATCGTAGGGCGACATTTCGATCGTGACCCGGTCGCCGGCCAGCGTCTTGATCCGGTTTTTCTTCATCTTGCCTGCGGTATAGGCAACGATCTCGTGCCCGGCATCGAGCTGAACTCGATAGCGGGCGTCGGGGAGGATTTCGGTGACCAGTCCTTCGAACTGGATCAGCTCTTCTTTAGCCATGGTTATCTCCAGTTCGATCCGTTAGCGCGGCCGTTGCGTTCGGTTGGGCTTGGTATCGGGGCGTCTCTCGCGATGCAAAAACGCGACCCCCTGCAATCCTTCGGCCCTGCCGCCGCCTTGTGAGGGACGGTTCGGCTCCTGCCGATTGACTTCGTTCCGGTTGGTTTTTGAAGCGCCATTATTAGCACCAGCGCGGTGGTGTCGGCGAGGGCCTTTCGATCCTCCTCCAGCATCATTTGCGCGTGCCGCATGTGCTCGGGGCGCAGCTCGTCCGCCGCGATGCGGGGCCGGCGCCGGAGCGGCGTCGCGGTGACCCGGTGTGCGCCGATCCTCTCGCGGCAGAGCGATGCGGATCAGCTTCTCGATGTCACGCAACCAGGCCAGTTCCTCAGCGCCCGCGACCAGCGAAATTGCGATGCCTTCGGCGCCGGCGCGCGCGGTGCGGCCGATGCGGTGGACATAGGTTTCCGGAACATTGGGCAGGTCGAAATTCACCACATGCGAGATGCCGTCGACATCGATGCCGCGGGCGGCGATGTCGGTGGCGACCAGGGTGCGGATCTCTCCGGTGCGGAAGGCGGCCAGCACCCTCTCGCGGTGATTTTGCGACTTGTTGCCGTGGATGGCGTCGGCGGTGATGCCGGCCCGTGCGAGGCTCTTCACCACCTTGTCGGCGCCGTGTTTGGTGCGGGTAAAGACCAGCGCCCGATCGACCGGTTCCTGCTTTAGAAGTTGTGCCAGAAAGGCGGACTTGGCCGAGTGATCGACCTGGATGATGCGCTGGGTGATGCGCTCGACCGTCGAAGCTACCGGCGTTACCGCAACCCGTGCGGGGTCGCGCAGCATGGCCTCGGCCAACTCGGCGATATCCTTTGGCATGGTCGCCGAGAAGAACAGCGTTTGCCGCCGGACGGGCAATTTGGCGACGATCTTCCGGATGTCGTTGATAAAGCCCATGTCCAACATGCGGTCGGCCTCGTCGAGTACGAGGAACTCGACCTGGCCGAGCTTCAGTCCATTGCTTTGGACGAGATCGAGCAGGCGGCCGGGCGTGGCCACCATGACCTCGACGCCTTGCATTACCGAGCGGACCTGACGTCCCATCGGAACGCCACCGATCGCCAGCGTCGAAGTCAGGCGCATGTGGCGGCCATAGGCATTGAAACTGTCGAGGATCTGGCCTGACAATTCGCGCGTGGGGCTCAGGACCAGCACGCGGCAGCTTTTGGGCTGCGGCTTGATCCGGTTGGCCAGGATGCGATGGAGGATCGGCAGCGCGAAGGCGGCGGTCTTGCCGGTGCCGGTTTGGGCGATGCCGACCACGTCACGGCCGGATATTGCGAGGGGAATGGTTTGAGCCTGGATGGGCGTGGGCGTCAGGTAATTTTCTTCCTTGAGCGCACGTGAGATGGGATCGGCGAGGCCGAAGTCCTGAAAGGAGGTCAAAAGAGTGGGTGCTTTCCAATGTAAAGCGCTAGCTTCCCGGCCCTGTTGGCCGAGAACGCGCGAGGTGCCTGGGACACCCGCGTGTATGGGGCATCGATGTTGTTAGCTGAAGGGGCAAGCCAGAAGCCTGAGCTAAAGATACTGCAAGGCTTAGGAACACGCAGCTCGCGCTGACCCGATGATTCCGGGTTCGTGCCGTTGATATGGAACACGAACACGGCGCTTTCAAGATATATCTTCTGGTCGCTTGGCCTTATGGCGTTGGAAAGACGTGCAAAGGCTTAACGGCTCGATCGTCGACTGCCGAAATTTTGTGCCTCCCCTGTGAGGGGCTACCAAATTTGCTCACAGATTAATCTTTTTGCCGAGATCGCATACATTTTTTTTGCCTAAATATTAGACGGCGCTGCGCTTTTGGTGGCCGCCAAAGTCATATTCCATAGTAAAAACATAACCTTATTACCTTGAGCGACCGTGGCATGGTTCTTGCGATTCCGTTGACGAGGCGGCCGTGCGGCCGTTTCGCAAGCGTCAACGCCTGCGTCAGGGAGAAGACATTTCATGCCTACACAATTTACTCAGAAGAAAGCGACGCTGAGCCGCCGTGGGTGGCTCGCGGCAACCGCGGGGCTCGTTTTGGGCTTGGCCGCGTTCCCAAATGCGAAGGCTGCCGATGACACGATCAAGGTCGGCGTACTTCACTCGCTCTCCGGCACCATGGCCATCAGCGAAACCACGCTGAAGGACACCGTCCTGTTCATGATCGACGAGCAGAACAAGAAGGGCGGCGTGCTCGGCAAGAAGCTCGAGGCCGTCGTCGTCGACCCCGCGTCGAACTGGCCGCTGTTTGCGGAAAAAGCCCGTGAGCTGATTTCCAAGGACAAGGTTTCCGTCGTGTTCGGCTGCTGGACCTCGGTGTCCCGCAAATCCGTGCTGCCGGTGTTCAAGGAACTGAACTCGATCCTGTTCTATCCCGTGCAATACGAGGGTGAAGAGAGCGAGCGCAACGTATTCTATACCGGGGCTGCGCCGAACCAGCAGGCGATTCCCGCCGTCGACTACCTCATGAAGGAAGAAAAGGTGAAGCGTTGGGTGCTGGCCGGCACCGACTACGTTTATCCGCGTACCACCAACAAGATCCTCGAGGCCTATTTGAAGTCGAAGGGTGTTGCGCCGGAAGACATCATGATCAACTACACGCCGTTCGGTCACTCCGACTGGCAGACGATCGTGGCCGACATCAAGAAGTTCGGTTCGGCCGGAAAGAAGACGGCGGTGGTCTCGACGATTAACGGCGACGCCAACGTGCCCTTCTACAAGGAACTCGGCAACCAGGGCATCAAGGCGACCGACATTCCGGTTGTCGCATTCTCGGTAGGCGAAGAAGAACTCGTCGGCCTGGATACCAAGCCGCTGCTTGGTCATCTCGCCGCCTGGAACTACTTCGAATCGATCAAGAAGCCCGAGAACGAGAAGTTCATCAAGGACTGGCAGGCCTTCAGCCTCGCCAAGTTCAACAAGGCGAACCGCACGACCAATGACCCGATGGAAGCCACCTATATCGGCTTCAACATGTGGGTGAAGGCGGTCGAGAAGGCAAAATCATTCGATGCCGACAAGGTAATCGATGCGCTGCCTGGCACCACGACGCCGAACCTTACCGGCGGCGTGGCAGAGATGCTTCCCAACCATCACCTCACCAAGCCGGTGTTCATTGGCGAAATCAAATCCGACGGCCAGTTCGACGTCGTGTGGCAGACACCGGGCCTGGTTGCGGGCGATGCATGGTCAAAGGAGCTTGACGGTTCCAAGGACCTGATCGGTGACTGGGTTGGCAAAAAGTGTGGTAACTACAACACCAAGACCAACAAGTGCCTCGGCTCGGGCTCCTGACCTCCGAGGATTGATCTGACCGAGCAAACGGCTTTGCCAACAGCAGAGCGCAGTTTGCTCGGTGATCACCTTAAAACCTGCCTGCAAGACGGGAAGGCAGCGATGTCGCGGCTTTCCCCTTTTACTTCTGCCGGGGTCGTCCAGTGGTCGCCAATGTTTTTGACCGTCTTCGTTTGTTTGCTACTGCCTTTTTCCTGATCGTCACGCTGGTCCTGCCGGCATTTGCCGGCGCCTTCGAGGACGCGGTCGTCAAATTCGCCAACGACGAATTTTCCAGTACCGAAGAGGCAATCGGCGCGGTTGCGGCTTCCGGCAATCCGCTGGCTTTTCCCATCATCAGCGCGCTCGGGGATGGCCGGCTGTCGGCCGATCCCGACACCAAGAAGGTCTACATCAAGCAAGCAGACGGCAAGATCATCGATGCGGCGACAGGTGCCGCGGTCGATAAACTGCCGAACAAAGCCGCGGTCGTTCGATTGAATAACCGCTTGCGCCGCGGCGTCGAGGCTGCGCTCGGTAGTTTGACGTTGCAGTCGCCGGATCCCGCCAAGCGAATCCAGGCCGCGCAATCGGTCTTCAAGACCCATGACGAGACCATGCTGCCGGCGATCGACAGCGCGCTGCAGAAGGAGACCGACAAGGGAGCCAAACTGGCATTTGCCGAAGCACGCGCGGCGATCCTGCTGTTCAAGGCCGACGCCACCGACGCCGAAAAGCTCGAGGCCATCGCCGCCATCAAGGCGCGGGGCGATCAGGAGGCGCTGGCGCTGCTGACCGGGTTGACCGGGGAGCAGCCGCCTGCGATCGCGAGCGCCGCCGCCAGTGCAAAGTCGGCGATCCAGAGCAACCTCGCGCTCTGGTCCATGGTGCAGAACGCCTGGTACGGGCTTTCGCTCGGCTCCGTGCTGCTGCTCGCCGCAATTGGCCTTGCCATTACCTTCGGGGTGATGGGCGTGATCAACATGGCGCACGGCGAGATGGTCATGATCGGGGCCTATGTCACGTTCGTGGTGCAGCAAACCATCCGCACCTCCTATCCGGGACTGTTCGATTATTCGCTGCTGATAGCCGTTCCGGCAGCGTTCGTCGTCGCCGGTGCCATCGGTATCCTGATTGAGCGCAGCATCATCCGATTTCTTTACGGCCGCCCGCTGGAAACCCTGCTGGCGACCTGGGGCCTGTCGCTGGTCTTGCAGCAGGCGGTACGTACCATGTTCGGTCCCACCAACCAGGAGGTTGGTAATCCCTCCTGGATGAGCGGTGCGTTCGAGATCGGCCATATCACGATCACCTATAACCGGTTGTGGATCCTCTGCTTCACCCTCGCGGTGTTCGCGATCCTGCTGGCGATGTTGCGCTATACCGCGCTCGGGCTTGAGATGCGTGCGGTGACGCAAAATCGCCGCATGGCGGCGTCGATGGGGATCGCGACCTCAAGGGTCGATGCCCTGACCTTTGGCCTCGGCTCAGGGATCGCCGGGATCGCCGGCGTCGCGCTGTCGCAAATCGACAATGTCAGTCCCAATCTCGGCCAGAGCTATATCATCGATTCCTTCATGGTCGTGGTATTCGGCGGCGTCGGTAATTTGTGGGGCACGCTCGTCGGCGCCTTCACACTCGGTATAGCCAACAAATTCCTCGAACCGGTCGCGGGCGCGGTGCTCGGCAAGATTGCTATTCTGGTGCTGATCATCCTGTTCATCCAGAAGCGGCCGCGCGGTCTGTTCGCGCTCAAGGGACGGGCGGTGGAAGCATGATGCCGCACGTTCTCACGCGTTCGCTTGACCGTGGCGCGACGCTGTTCCTGATCGTGGTTGCTGCCTGCGGCGTACTGATCCCGTTGTCGAACCTGTTGTTGCCGTCCGGCTCTTTTTTTCAGGTGCCGACCTATCTGGTGGCGCTGTTCGGCAAATATGCCTGCTACGCGGTGCTTGCACTCTCGATCGATCTGATCTGGGGCTATTGCGGCATTCTTTCGCTCGGCCATGGCGCCTTTTTCGCGCTCGGCGGCTACGCCATGGGCATGTATCTGATGCGCCAGATCGGCAGCCGCGGCGTCTACGGCAATCCGATCTTGCCCGACTTCATGGTGTTTCTGAATTATCCGAAGCTGCCGTGGTACTGGTACGGCTTCGATAGTTTCTGGTTCGCGGCGTTGATGGTCTTTCTGGTGCCGGGACTGCTCGCCTTCTGTTTCGGATGGCTGGCGTTCCGCTCGCGCGTGACCGGCGTTTATCTCTCGATCATCACGCAGGCGATGACCTACGCTCTCTTGCTGGCGTTCTTCCGCAACGACTTCGGTTTCGGCGGCAATAACGGCCTGACCGATTTCAAGGATATCCTCGGCTTCAACGTGCAGGCGGACGGTACCCGCGCCGCCCTGCTCGCATTGAGCTGCCTTGCGGTTGCGATCGCGTTCCTGATTTGCCGGGCGGTTGTGACGTCCAAGCTCGGCAAGGTACTGATCGCGGTACGCGATGCCGAATCCCGCACCCGCTTTCTCGGCTACCGTGTCGAATCCTACAAGCTGTTCGTGTTCACGTTGTCGGCCTGTATGGCCGGCGTCGCCGGCGCGCTCTACGTGCCGCAGGTTGGCATCATTAATCCATCCGAATTCGCGCCAGGCAACTCCATCGAGGCCGTGATCTGGGTCGCCGTCGGCGGCCGTGGCACGCTGATTGGTGCTGCGCTCGGCGCCGTCGTCGTCAATTACGCCAAGACCTACTTCACGTCGGGGCCGCTTGCGCCCTATTGGCTCTTTATGCTCGGCGCCATGTTCATTCTGGTGACGCTGCTCCTGCCAAAGGGCATCGTCGGCGCCTTCAACGCATGGTGGGGGCCGTGGAAGGAGAAGCGTTCGGCGGTGAACGCTGAGAGTGCGGCGCGCGAAGACGGCGTCAGCGAACCCCATATGGCGGAGTGAGGGCGATGAACGTCAGAGATGTCAGAGCCACTTCCGCGCTGCTTTACCTCGACGGCGTGCACGTCTCGTTCGACGGCTTTCACGCCATCAACAACCTGTCGCTGGCGCTTGAGCCCGGCGAAATGCGCGCGATCATCGGCCCCAATGGCGCGGGCAAGACGACCATGATGGATATTATCACCGGCAAGACCAAGCCGGATGAAGGCGTCGTTTTGTTCGACGGCGTCACCGACCTCACCAGATTGGATGAGACGCGCATCGCCGAGCTCGGCATCGGCCGCAAATTCCAGAAGCCGACGGTTTTCGAGAGTCAGTCCGTCGAGGATAATTTGCTGCTGGCGCTCAACGTCGATCACAGCGTCAAGGGCACGCTGTTCTGGCGCGGCAGCAAGCCTGAGTCCGAGCGGATCGAGCGGGTGCTTGAAACCATCCGCCTGAAAGACGCGCGTAATCGCCTGGCCGGGAGCTTGTCGCACGGCCAGAAGCAGTGGCTCGAGATCGGAATGCTGCTGGCGCAGGACCCGAAATTGTTGCTGGTGGACGAGCCGGTCGCGGGCATGACCGATGTCGAGACGCATCAGACGGCCGAGCTTCTGAAGGAAATCAACAAGGATAAAACCGTCATGGTCGTCGAGCACGACATGACCTTTGTTCGCGAACTCGGCGTCAAGGTGACCTGTTTGCATGAAGGCACGGTGCTGGCCGAAGGCACGATTGACCAGGTGTCGGCGAACGAGCGGGTGGTCGAAGTGTATCTCGGAAGATAGGCGAGGGTGCGAATAGGGAGTGGCGAATAGCGAGTAGTGTTTGAATCCGGATATTCTATTCGCTACTCGCCATTCGCTATTCGCCGGCAAGGTGTTTACGATGCTGAAGGTCGACAATATCAGCCTCTATTACGGCGCGGCCCAGGCGCTGCGCGGCGTCTCGATCTCGGCCGAGCCCGGCAAGGTGACGTGTGTGCTCGGCCGCAACGGGGTCGGCAAGACCAGTCTGCTGCGCGCGATGGTCGGGCAATATCCGATTTCCGCCGGGTCGATCGTCTTCGACGGCAAGGACATTTCTGGCCTCAGGCCTTATGAGCGGGCGCGCAAGGGCATCGGGTTCGTGCCGCAGGGGCGCGAGATTTTCCCGCTCTTGACGGTAGAAGAAAACCTCAAGACCGGCTTTGGGCCTTTGCCGCGCCAGGATCGCAATATCCCCGACGACGTATTCTCGCTGTTTCCGGTACTGCAATCGATGCTCGGCCGCCGCGGCGGCGATCTTTCCGGCGGACAACAACAGCAGCTCGCGATCGGGCGGGCACTGGTGATGCGGCCGAAATTGCTGCTGCTCGACGAGCCGACCGAAGGCATCCAGCCTTCGATCATCAAGGATATCGGGCGCGCGATCACTTATCTGCGCAGCCTCGGCAACATCGCAATCGTTCTCGTCGAGCAGTATCTCGACTTTGCCTGCGAGCTCGGCGACAATTTCGCGGTCATGGACCGGGGAGCCGTGAAATACGCTTGCGATCGAGCCAATCTCGATCCAAGCGAAATCAGCCGCCAAATGGCCCTGTAACAGGTTTTACAGGCGGCGAGGGTAGTGGCGGATGCAGACCGATAACGCACGTCAGAGTGCGGCTGACTTCGCCGCCAACAGGGCCAGGGGCGCGGTGCGTTTCGATGTCGCCGGCATTGACGGGGTGACACGCCGCCGCGAGCTGCACGAAGCCGGATCGTTGCGGGTGCGTTTCCCGTCGCCGGAAGATGGTGGTCTTTCGGCGGTGCTGGTGAATACCGCGGGTGGCATTGCCGGCGGGGATCGTTTCGATATCGATATTGCCTGCGGAAACGACGCGCGGCTGACCGTCACGACGGCTGCGGCTGAAAAAATCTATCGCGCGGATGGCCCGGCGGCGGAGTTGAACGTCCGGCTTAAGGCCGAGGGCCGCTCTCATTTGTCGTGGTTGCCGCAGGAGACCATCCTGTTTGATCGGGCGCGGATACGCCGCCGCTTCGAGATCGACTTATCCGAAAGCGCCTCGCTGCTGCTCTGTGAGATCGTGGTGTTTGGCCGCATCGCTATGGGCGAGCGAATGCAGGCGGGCGAATTTGTCGACCACTGGCGGCTCTCCCGCGGTGGCAGGCTGGTTTTCGCCGAAAATGTCCGCCTCGATGGCGATGTCGGCGGAAAGCTTGCAAGTCCCGCGATCGCCAAAGGCGGCGTTGCGATCGGCGTGGCGCTGATCGTGCCCGGCGACGAGGCCTTGGTGGAGCGGATCCGCGGGGCATCGGACGCCTTTGGTGGCGAAGTCGGCATCTCCGCGTGGAATGGATTTGCAATGGCCCGCTTCTGTGCCCAAGATGCGGCGCGGCTTCGCGCCGATATGATGGCGGTGCTCGGCCGCGCCAGCGGTTCGGCATTGCCGCGGTTGTGGCTTAACTAATCAACACCAGAGTGCTCGCATGAATCTCTCCCCCCGAGAAAAGGACAAGCTGCTGATTTCAATGGCGGCCATGGTGGCGCGTCGGCGTCTCGAGCGCGGCGTCAAGCTCAATCACCCGGAGGCCATCGCCATCATCTCCGACTTCATCGTCGAGGGCGCGCGAGATGGCCGCACGGTAGCCGAATTGATGCAGGCCGGCGCGCAAGTGATTACCCGCGCGCAGGTGATGGATGGCATCGCCGAGATGATCCAGGACATTCAGGTGGAAGCGACGTTCCCGGACGGCACCAAGCTTGTCACGGTGCACGAGCCCATCAGATAGGAGCCCCAGATGATCCCCGGTGAACTCTTCATCAAGGACGGCGAGATCGAGCTCAATGCCGGACGCAAGACGGCAACGCTGACGGTCGCCAATACCGGCGACCGGCCGATCCAGGTCGGCTCGCACTATCATTTCTTCGAGACCAATCCGGCGCTGAAATTTGATCGCAAGAAGGCGCGCGGCATGCGGCTCGATATTGCAGCAGGCACCGCCGTGCGATTCGAACCGGGACAGACTCGCGAGGTGCGCCTCGTCGCGCTCGCCGGAAAACGCATTGTCTACGGCTTCCGCGGCGAAGTGATGGGCAAGCTTTGAGGACCAAACCAATGAATGGTCTCGTGCTGGTTTCCTGCGCCGCGAATTTCGCGGCCGAGCGTCACAAGGATCAACGTCGCAAGGGCAAGGGCGATGTGCCCTATATCAATCATCTGGCGGATGTCGCGCGCCTGCTGACCGTGGCAACAAAGGGCATTGACGCCGAACTGGTTGCCGCCGGCTGGCTTCATGACACCGTCGAGGACACTGCAACCAGCCAGGACGAGTTGGTATCGACCTTCGGCGTCGATGTCGCATCGCTGGTGATGGAAGTCACCGATGACAAGTCGCTCCCCAAGGCCGAGCGCAAGCGGTTACAGGTGCTGAAAACCCCGACGAAGACGCCGCGCGCCAAAATGATCAAGCTGGCTGATCTAACCAGCAACCTTCGCCAGCTTCCCGATAGTTGGGAAGCTCAACGAATCCACGATTATTTCGAATGGGCGTATCAGGTCGCAGCCGGTTGCCGCGGCGTTAACGCCGAACTCGAACGCACCTTCGATCAAATGGCCGCATCTGGAAAGGCTGAATTGTGAGCACGAAAATCAAACGTTCGGTCTATGCCGACATGTTCGGGCCGACCACCGGCGACAAGGTGCGGCTTGCCGACACCGACCTGATCATCGAGGTCGAAAAGGATTTCACGACCTATGGCGAGGAAGTGAAATTCGGCGGCGGCAAGGTGATCCGCGACGGCATGGGCCAGTCGCAGGCGACCAACAAGCAGGGCGCGGCCGATACCGTCATCACCAATGCGCTGATCCTCGACCACTGGGGCATTGTGAAAGCCGACGTCGCGATCAAGGAAGGCATGATCGCTGCCATCGGCAAGGCCGGCAATCCCGACATCCAGCCCGGCGTCACCATCGTGATCGGCCCCGGCACCGACGTGATCGCGGGCGAAGGCAAGATCCTCACCGCCGGTGGTTTCGACAGCCACATCCATTTCATCTGCCCGCAGCAGATCGAACATGCGCTGATGTCCGGCGTCACCTCGATGCTGGGCGGCGGTACCGGACCTTCGCACGGCACTTTCGCGACGACCTGCACGCCCGGCCGCTGGCACATCGCGCGGATGATCCAGTCGTTCGACGCGTTCCCGGTCAATCTCGGCATTTCCGGCAAAGGCAACGCCTCGCGACCGGCGTCGCTGGTCGAGATGGTCAAGGCCGGCGCTTGTGCGCTCAAGCTGCACGAGGACTGGGGCACGACGCCGGCTGCGATCGACAACTGCCTTGCGGTTGCCGACGATTACGACGTCCAGGTCATGCTGCATTCGGATACGCTGAACGAATCCGGTTTTGTCGAGGATACCGTCAAGGCGTTCAAGGGCCGCACCATCCACGCCTTCCATACCGAAGGTGCCGGCGGCGGCCATGCGCCTGATATCATCAAGATCGCTGGCCTGAAGAATGTGTTGCCATCCTCGACCAACCCGACTCGGCCGTTCACCCGTAACACCATCGACGAGCATCTGGACATGCTGATGGTGTGTCACCACCTCGATCCCTCGATCGCGGAAGATCTCGCTTTTGCCGAAAGCCGGATTCGCAAAGAGACGATTGCGGCGGAAGACATTTTGCACGATCTCGGCGCGCTTTCGATGATGTCATCGGATTCGCAAGCCATGGGGCGGCTCGGCGAAGTCATCATCCGCACCTGGCAAACCGCCGACAAGATGAAGAAGCAGCGCGGCGCGCTGCCGCAAGACAAGGGCAAGGATAACGACAATTTCCGCGTCAAACGCTATATCGCCAAATACACCATCAATCCGGCGATTGCGCATGGCGTCTCGAAGCTGATCGGCTCGGTCGAGAAGGGCAAGCTCGCCGATCTCGTGCTGTGGTCGCCGGCGTTCTTCGGCGTCAAGCCCGAATGCATCATCAAGGGCGGCTCGATCGTGGCGGCGCCCATGGGCGATCCCAACGCGTCGATCCCGACGCCGCAGCCGGTGCACTACCAGCCGATGTTCGCAGCGTTCGGCAAATCACTGACCGCTTCTTCCGTGGTGTTTACCTCGAAGGCCGCTGTCACCGCGGGGCTCGCGCGCAAACTCGGCATCGGCAAAAAGCTCTACGCGGTGCAGAATACGCGGAGCAAGATTTCGAAAAAGAGCATGATTCACAACGACGCCACGCCCAACATCGAGGTCGATCCGGAGACCTATGAAGTGCGTGCGGACGGCGAACTCCTGACCTGCGCGCCGGCCGAGGTGCTGCCGATGGCGCAGCGCTATTTCATGTACTAAGGTCTGCCCGGTCGTCCAACGAAGAAAATGCCGGGAGGAAGTATCGTGATCTACGTCATCGCCACCACGCAGGTAAAGCCGGAGGGCCGCGAGGCCTTCATTGCGGGCCACAAGAAATGTATCGCCGAGACGTTGAAAGAGAAGGGCTGCCTCTCCTATGAGGGCCACGTCAGCGTCAACGATCCCAATCTCTACGTCGTGGTGGAGCGCTGGGAGACACGCGATGACCTGAATGCGCATGGCAAGGCGCCGCACATGAAGGTCTGGCGCGAATATGCCGCGCCTTATCGGGCCTCGCCTACGGAGATCGAGATCATCAGCGACGCCAAGATCGAAAAGTTTTAAGGAGGTTTTGGAAAAATGATCCGCGCTACGCAGGTTCGCGGCCGACATCGCTGGAGCGAGGCTGCGGCAGATACGATTGTGCTCGATTTTGACGATCGGCACCGGCGACGGATGGCGATGACGGGTACGCGCGGGCTTGAGTTCCTGCTGGATCTCGAAAATGCGGTGGTATTGCGCGGTGGTGATGCACTGGTGCTGGAGGACGGCCGGTTGGTCGAGGTCGTGGCGGCGGCGGAACCGTTGCTGGAAATCCGTTGTAACGATCCTCCGCATCTGGTTCGCGTTGCCTGGCATCTCGGCAACCGCCATCTGCCGACGCAGGTCACGGGACGCGGCTTACGCATCCGTCGCGATCACGTCATCGAAGACATGGTGAAAGGGTTGGGTGCGCGGGTGATCGAGATCGAAGCACCGTTCGATCCGGAAGGCGGCGCTTATGCCGGCGGCGGCCACGTGGATGAAACGCAGGAACATGCAGGTCACGATCATTCCAAACACGGTCATGGTGGCCACGATCATAGCCACCATGATCACGGCCATCATCATGATCCCCACCATCACCACGACGAGCATTGCGGTCACGAGCATCACCACGGCCATTCCCATGCTCATGAAGACAAGTAAGCCGCCGAGGCCGCAGCGCGGCCGGCAGGCTGAGGCGTCACAACAGCCCGAGACGACGTCCGATCGGGCTGAACTGGCGGAAAGCGAAGCCTCGAGCCTCTACCGGTTGATGACATGGCTCTCGCCGTCTTTTCCGGTCGGGGCGTTCTCTTATTCCAGTGGTATCGAGTGGGCGGTAGAAGCCGGCGACGTCACGGACGCGACATCGTTGCGGCAATGGCTGGCGTCGATGTTGGTGGACGGCGCCGGAATTTGCGATTCGATCTTTTTGGTGCACATCCACCGCGCCGCGGCGGCTCGCGATGGTGCCTTGCTTGCGGAAGCCGCCGGGCTTGCTTCTGCTTTTGTGACCTCGCGCGAGCGTCATCTTGAAACCACGGCCCAGGGCAGGGCGTTTATCGAGATAGCGCGAGCCGCGTGGAATGCCGAACCGCTGGATCGGCTGATCGCATCTTGTGAAGCTGCCATTGTCTATCCGGTCGCGGTCGGCCTTGTCAGCGCAGCGCATGGCATACCGCTCGCGCCGACCGTTCACGCGTTTCTTCACGCGGTTGTCTCGAACTGGATATCCGCCGGCGCACGCCTTGTGCCTCTCGGACAAACCGATAGCCAGCGCGTACTGGCGCAGCTTGAGCCGATCGTGTCGGCTACAGCGAAGCGTGCGCTTTCGGCTTCGTTCGACGAGCTCGGCAGCGCGACCTTCCGCGCCGATCTTGCCAGCATGCGGCATGAGACGCAGTACACGCGGTTGTTCCGGTCATGATCTCATCCGTCAACCCATGGAAAGAACGATAGACATGGCTAAATCTCACGGTCCGCTTCGCGTCGGCATCGGAGGTCCGGTGGGATCAGGGAAAACCGCACTGATGGACCTGCTCTGCAAGGCGATGCGAGAGCGCTACGACATCGCGGCCATCACCAACGATATTTATACGAAATGGGATGCCGAATTCCTGGTCCGATCTGGATCGCTGACACCGGATCGTATCGCAGGTGTCGAGACCGGCGGTTGCCCGCACACCGCGATCCGCGAGGACGCCTCGATGAATCTGGCGGCGGTGGCCGACATGCGTGCCAAGTTTCCTGGCCTTGATGTGGTGCTGATCGAATCCGGCGGCGATAACCTCGCGGCCACCTTCTCGCCGGAGCTTGCGGACCTGACGATTTACGTGATCGACGTGGCGGCCGGCGACAAAATCCCGTCCAAGGGTGGCCCGGGCATTACCCGCTCAGACCTGCTCGTGATCAACAAGATCGACCTCGCCCCCTATGTTGGGGCGTCATTGGAAAAGATGGATACGGACGCCAGGCGGATGCGGGGCGAGCGGCCATTTGTGATGACCAACCTGAAGAAGAGCGAGGGTCTGGATCGTATTATCCGCTTCATCGAGACCAAGGGCGGGCTCAGCCGGGTGGCGTAATTGCAAGCATCGCAAATCGGCGGCTCAGGGAACAAAATCGGCTTGTGGCGGTTAACATCCTTCAGCACGTTAACCTATTTTGCGTGGTCTCCGTTTTGCTCGCCGTGTTAGTCCCCTATTCTGCCAACCGTTGTTGCGATCAATGATTGCGGCTGTCTCCCACAAAATAGTTGGCTATCACAGCAGTCCGATTTATGGCCGTTCGGGCCGCCTTCAGATGGTTGTTCAGTCTATTTACCAACACTTTTTGTTTGAGTGAACGAGTGGTCCGGCTGGGTCTCATCACCGGTTTTATTGCATTGATCGGAGTTCTGCTCTCCGGTCTTGCGGGCTATCGTGTCCATGATCAGGAGTTGACGGTTGACGGCATCGCGCTGGCGCGGGCCATCGATGTTCATGCCAGCCTGGTCCAGGACCGCCTGACCGACCGCGAACTGCTGGCGCGTGTGGCGTCAGGCCTTTTCCGTTCGCCTGCCGTGATCAACGCCAACATGCTGCAGCCGCTGCACTCGTCGATCTATGCCTTCAAGACCGATTTCCTGGTGGCAAGCTGGATCGCACGGCTTCGGCCCGAGGAGCTCGCAGCCGCACATACCGCGCTTGCAAATGCCGGATTTCCAAATCCGGCTATCCGCAGTTACGACGACACGCCGCTGCAAGCCTCCACGCTCTCCCAGCCGGTCGACCTCGTGATGGACGTCGAGCCGCGCAATGCGGAAACGATGGGCTTTCCCGGTCGCAGCCTTGATCAGCATCCCGTTCTCGGATCGACGCTGGCGCGCGCATTGTCGGAACTGACACCGATTGCGTCCGATCCGCTGACGTTATTGCGTAAGGACGGACCCATTGGTCTCGTCCTTGCCGCGCCGGTGCTCCAGGATAACGGGGCGCAGCCAGCCGGGTTCGTGACCTTTTCCTACGAACTTGCGTCCTTGATGCTGACCAATGACGACCTGTCGCTGTTCTCGGTGGCACTGAAGGATCCGCGCAGCGACGATAGCGAGTTGATCGCAACCGACCGGGGTAGCGTCATCTCGAGATCGGCAGGCCCGCAAGGGCCGGTCGTAACCCGGAAGGTCTCGTTTGGCGGGCGTGACTGGACTCTGACCTACTATGCCAAGACCAATGCCATGAACCGCGCCCGGCAGACGGCTGCGATCGTGGCTGCCATCGGCCTTGCCCTGACCACCATCGTCTGCGGTCTGTTCGGCTACGTCGCCTATAACAACCTGCGCCTCAGTCGCGAAATCCAGGTGCGGATCGGCTTCGAACGGCGCCTGACCGCGGTCATCGACGAGCTCAATCATCGCGTCAAGAACATCCTTGCGGTGATCCAGTCGATCGTGACACGCACGCTGCGCCACGGGGCTGACATCGATGTCGCACGCGAACTGCTGATCGGCCGGATTCACGCGATGTCGAATGTGGTTTCGCTGCTCAGCGAAAGCCAGTGGCAGGGCGTCTACCTGAAGGGACTGTTCGAGGCTCGTGCGATACCGCATGCCGAACGAATTGCCATCAGCGGCCCGGATATCACCGTCAGCGCGCGCGCGGCGCAGTCGCTTTCGCTCTTGTTCTTCGAACTGGCTTCCCATTCCGACGAAGGGCTTTCGCTGGTCGGCAAGCATCCGCACATTGTCGCGCATTGGGAAATCACCGGCGAAGAGCCGGACACCGTGTTTCACTTCCGCTGGGAGGAATTCAACACCAGTGAGGCAACCCGCCGCCCCGACAGCGACTTCGGCCTGATCCTGCTCGACCGCGTGGCGCCCGAGGCGCTCGGCGGAACGTCGAAGCGATATTTCACCGATGTCAGTTACGTCTACGAATTAACGGCCCCGATGGAGACCGTCATCGACATGTCGGAAAGAGACCGGACCGAGCAATTGTCTGCGCCGCTCAAGCCTGTTCACTGAACGGTCGTTCCGGGATGGCGCGTCAGCACCAGACCCGCAACCCCGAGATTCCGGGTTCATGCTTCGCATGCCCCGGAATGACAATGATTGCAATGGTTAGCCGCTGCCGCCAATCACGGCGCGGACGGTTTCATCGGGACCAAAATCCTCGGCGCCATCGACATAGAGCAGCGCGGAGAGCTTGGATCGCGCCCGGTTGACGCGGCTCTTGATGGTGCCAACAGCGCAGCCGCAGATCGCCGCGGCATCTTCATAGGAAAAGCCGGACGCACCAACGAGAATCAGCGCTTCACGCTGATCCTGCGGCAACTTTTCGAGCGCCACGCGGAACTCTTCAAACTCCAGATGGGCGCTTTGTGCCGGCTGGGTCTTCAGCGTCTTGGCGTAGCTGCCGTCGGCATCCTCGACCTCGCGCCGTCGTTTGCGATAGTCCGAACGAAACAGGTTGCGCAGGATTGTGAACAGCCACGCCGGCAGATTCGATCCGACCTGAAAGGAATCAATGTTGGCAAGGGCGCGCAACAAAGTCTCCTGAACGAGGTCGTCGGCACGATCACCGTTACCCGACAGCGAGATCGCAAACGCCCGCAGACTTGGTACCGACTTCAGGATGTCGTCGCGAAGTGAATCGGTGAGAGGCATTATTCCCCTCCGTCATTTTTTTCGCCCGCATTCCCCAAGTGGGGACTGGTCTCGGGAACATCAAGCTTGCGGATCAGGTCCGCGAACCGATCGGGGACGCCCTGACGGACAACATCGTCGTACATGGCTCGCAGCTGATGGCCGATTCTGGACTGAATCTCGGCATTCAGGCCGCCCTGCTTTTTTGCTTCCTTCATATCCTGTCCCACGCTTCCCCGAGTGTTAAGCTTTTGTATTTTCACGGCTAATCCTCAGAAATCCCATGCGTCGGCTGCTTCCGTGTCAGGGCCTAATTCGAAGCCAGCACAAAAGTTCCGTAAAGGTTGGGAACTTTTCGCGGGCCCAAGCGTAGGTCGAGGGCTTGGGGAGTGTCGGGTCGCGCCCCACCTCAAAGGTTCGACCCAGGAAAGAATGGAGTGGGGATGTCCCGATCACAGCTTGTTGCCGAACACCTACCGCTGCTGCGGCGGTATGCGCGTGCGTTGACCGGAAATCAGGCCTCGGGCGATGCCTATGTCGGCGCCATGCTCGAGGCCCTGCTTCAGGACCAGTCCTTGCTTGACGAAAGTCACGGCCCCCGCGCCGGGCTTTTCCGTCTGTTTACGCAGATCTGGAATTCGGTCTCGATCAACGACGATCCTGACGTCGCGACGCTGCCGATGCCGCCGGAGCGCAGGCTTTCGAATATCACGCCGTTGCCGCGACAAGCCTTCCTGCTCTTGTCTCTGGAAGGTTTTTCGGAGGAGGAAGTCGCCTTCATTCTCAGCGTCGATGTCTCGGAAGCCCGCAAGCTTGCCGATACGGCCGGGCGCGAAATGGCCGCCGAAATCGCTACCGACGTTTTGATCATCGAAGACGAAACCTTCATCGCGATGGATCTCGAGAGCCTGGTCAAGAACCTCGGTCATCACGTGATCGGCGTTGCCCGCACCCATACCGATGCGGTGGCGTTGGCCAAGAACAAGCGGCCCGGTTTGATCCTGGCTGATATTCAGCTGGCCGATGGCAGTTCGGGTCTCGACGCCGTCAACGAGCTGTTGCGAACCTTCGAGGTACCGGTCGTATTCATTACGGCCTACCCCGAACGCTTCCTGACTGGTGAGCGGCCGGAGCCGGCATTCCTGATTTCAAAACCGTTCCAGCCGGCGATGGTATCGGCGGTGGCGAGTCAGGCGTTGTTCTTCCAGCGCAACTCGCGCAACCGCTCGCCCAAAGTGGCCTGACCGGTCTTCCCAAGACTGAACAAGCAAACGGACGCGCCAGGGCGCGTCCGTTCTTTTTTGCGCATGGCCTGGGTTGCACGCGAGCCCGCTTGTTTAAGATTCCCTAATCGGCGAGGAGCTGATTGCGTAGAATGTAGGCAAAGCACGCCGCCGCGGAAATCCTGCTCGACGAGCCTCCCGTTCAGCTTTGCCGGAGGCAACACAAATGTTGCGTGTCATATTGCAACGAGAGGACCCCGCGCGCCAATTTCGTCAAAAATTACAGAGGTTCCGTAGGTCTGGTAGTATCTAATTTACTATACAACCCAGGGCGAAAGGTCTCCTTAAGTCATTTCATGGATCATTCGTCGGCCCAGCGGAGGGTACGACGGATGAATGAGTTATCGCAGTTCTGGCGATTCATCGGGTCGCGATCAGGTCGCGGCTTTTTCGTGCATCTCGGTATCTGTGCCGCGCTGTCGATCGGTGTTGGCTGCGGCTTCTACTATCTCAGCCTGAACTGGTTCGAGCAGCACAAGAGCAGCGAAAAGATCACGGCTCTTCAGCTTGTCGACGCCTTCGTCACCAATTATTCGGCCGTCCGGTCGGAAATCGGACAGTCTGCGCCTGTTCCGGCCTCATTCCGCGCCCATGCAATCGAGGCGTTCAACAAGCAGAACACCAATAATGTCGAGTTTCGCCTGGCCTCGGTCGGGCGGCGCGGCCTTGAGATCGTAACGGCTCCGAGCGATGACCGGATGGCTGATGCCATCCAGGCTCTTGCCGAGAGCGCGAATCCAAAGCCCGTATCGGAAATGCTCGATGTCAAGGGGGAGCGGGTGTTCCGCACCATCTATCCGACGTTTGCGAACGAGCAGAGTTGCGTGAGTTGCCACAATTCGATTCAGGGCGGAAAAGTGCAGTGGCATCTTCACGATCTGATGGGCGCTTTCGTGGTCGACGTGCCGGTTTCGGCTTTCCTCCACACCATTACCTGGCAAAGCACGGGCATCGGATTGGGGCTCTTCCTTGCCCTTGCACTGGCTGGTCTGACGATCTCCCTCATCCATTTCCGGCAGCTTGAAGCGCTTGATGTGTCCGCCGCAAAACTCGGCCGCACCCAAAAATTTCTCGACAACATCATCGAGAACATGCCGGTGTCCGTTGCCGTCAAGGATGCCCGTGATCGATGTTATGTCCTCATCAACCGGACGGCGGAGGCTATTTTCGGGATCGCGCGCGGCGACCTGATCGGCAGACATGCGCATGAGGATGCGGAAACCGCACAGGCCTTGTTCCCGCTCGCCGACGAAGCTTTGCGCACGCGAAATCTGCAAACCATCGCCGAGCAAACGGTTCAGACCCGGCACAACGGGACTCGCATCCTGACGACCAGGAATCTCTCGATACCGGACGAAGCGGGCGAACAGCGTTACCTCCTGAGCCTTGCGGAAGATATCACCGAGCGCAAAGCGGCGCTGGAGCGTATCGAGCATATGGCGCATCATGACGTTTTGACAGACTTGCCTAATCGCGCCGCTTTCGCGGAGCGTCTCGCCCGCGCCATCGATGCCGCAAGAGCGAATGGAGAATCGTTTGCCGTGCTGAGCATCGATCTCGACCGCTTCAAGGAGATCAACGATACGTTCGGCCACGCGACCGGTGACGATTTGCTTCGCGAGTTGGCCGGGCAGTTGAGTACGTTGGCCGGCGAAGCTTACCTCGCACGGCTTGGCGGCGACGAATTCTGCATCATCACGCCGAACGGCGACCATCCGGCGCTCGCCGAAAGTATCGCTGCACGTCTTCATTCGGCGGTCGCAATTGATCGCAAGCTGAACGGGCAGAATCTTCGTGTCGGAGTCAGCATCGGAATCGCGATCTTCCCGGCTGACGGACTGGACGCAACGACACTCCTCAACAACGCGGATGCCGCACTTTATCGTGCCAAGGCCGCCGGCCGCGGCAAGACGCGATTTTTCGAAATCGAAATGGACAACAGGCTCCGTGAGCGGCGGGCTATCCAGCACGAGCTCGCTTCCGCGATCGAACGAAACGATCTGCGTCTGCACTATCAGCCGCTGGCGAAGATCGACGGCGAGGTGGTCGGCTTCGAGGCACTGCTTCGCTGGCACAATCCGGTGCGCGGCATGGTGTCGCCTGCCACCTTCATTCCAGTCGCCGAGGAAAGCGGTCTCATTATGCGGATCGGCGAATGGGTCCTTCGCGAAGCCTGCCGTGAAGCGGCGGGGTGGACGCACCCGCTCCAGATTGCGGTCAATCTGTCGCCTATCCAGTTCCGCCACGGTGATCTCCCGGGGCTGGTACATGCAGTGCTGCTGGAAACCGGCCTTGCGCCCGGGCGGCTGGAACTGGAAATTACCGAGGGTGTGATGATCGAGGATTTCGGCCGAAGTCTCTCGATCCTGCGCCGGCTAAAGGCGCTCGGCGTTCGCATCGCGATGGACGACTTCGGTACAGGCTACTCGTCGTTGTCCTACCTGCAATCGTTTCCGTTCGACAAGATCAAGATCGATCAGTCGTTCATTTCCAACGTCAAGAGCAATCCCCAGTCGGCGGCCATTGTCCGCGCCGTCATCGGATTGGCACACGGGCTAAATCTGCCGGTGCTGGCGGAGGGCGTCGAGACCAAGGATCAGCTCGAATTTCTCGCGGCCGAGTCATGCAATGAAGTGCAAGGCTATCTGATGGGGCGGCCACACCCGATCCTCGAATATTCCGAGCTCGTTGGCTCCAGGGACGCGGCGGAAGCAGAACAGCTCAGCGCCTGAACATTCCGCCGGCGGGACTTTATTTTTGTCTTAGGCACCTGGATGATCGCTCGACCGCCAATGAAGCGGACGAACGCTAAAGCTGGAATTTGCAGGAGAGAATGCTCGACCACTTGATGCGATCGATCTGATGCTCGCTCAAGGCGCGAATAGAGGTCGGCAGCGGGATGAAGCCCACGCTGTTCAGATATTTCGGGGCGTTGCCGCCTTCCGGTGAGACCGCCCAGAGCAGGAAGTGACGAATGGCTTCGGCGGTTTGGTGGGTCGGGTTGGCGGCCTGAAACGATCTCAATGTATCAGGCTATATCGATTGCAGATCAGCGTAGCAGCTGAAGCACGCTCTCCTGCGACTGGTTGGCGAGGGCGAGCGCGGAGACCGCGATCGACTGGCGGGTCGACAGCGCCTGGCTGTTGGCCGCTTCCTGGTTCGGATCGGCCAGCGTCAGGTTGGACGCACCGGTCTGCAGCACGTTGATCAGGTTCTTGTTGAAGTCCTGACGGATCTGCACCACCGACAGGTTC
>Ga0208193_1000242_pt1 | contig 34716 bp, 35 predicted proteins | sample June2015DPH_17_2_FD_184716 | JGI IMG/M metagenome (GOLD analysis project Ga0208193, IMG submission 184716) | Peatland microbial communities from SPRUCE experiment site at the Marcell Experimental Forest, Minnesota, USA - June2015DPH_17_10... | ecosystem: Environmental > Terrestrial > Soil >... | reverse complement strand
ATACCGTCACCGTATCGTGCGGCCCCAGGTAACTGTAGCCCGCAAATATATCCCACCGCGATGGCGAATCCCCATAAGACGGCCCCTTCGCCGCTCCTTGACCTAGCAACGCATACGGCGCTAGAGAAAATAGCGCCACGCTTACTGCTTTGATGAGATATGAGCGCATGCTCTTGATCCTCCGGCAATTGAATTTGGTGACCCGGCGCGCGAAACCGCCTAAGAACGCCCTTGCGGCGAGATCGAAATGCCACACCCTTCAGCGGGCCCCGTCATGGCAATACCACCCTACCATACGGCGATAAAACTTGAGCATTTTTTTACGTTTACTGTCAATATCCGCCTGGTCCATCTGACAGGCATCAGAGCGCCGCAACCACGGCAATGAGAACCACCGCGGCGCCTATCAACAGGCTCATGCGGTCAGTTACGGCAAAAATGATGGGATCCTCATTCAGCTCGCCGCGGGAGGCGAGCAGCCAGACGCGACTAAGCCACAACAGCATGAGAGGCGCTGCCAGCCAGAGACGGCCCGGATGATGGTACAAGACCGTAACATCATGCCCGCTGATGTACATGGAAAAGACCACCACGGCGGCGTAGGCGCTGGCCGTGCCGAAGCTGCGCAACTGCTCAATATCCACGGAGAGATAACCGCGGCCATGTGCGAATGTCGTTCCCCGCTCCAGAGCATTCCGCAGTTCGCTGAAGCGCTTGACCATGGCCAGGCTCAGGAAAAGAAAGACGGAGAAGGCCGAGAGCCACGGCGAGATGGCTACATCCGTGGCAGCGCCGCCGGCCAGCACACGAACCGTGTACAGGCAGGAGAGCAAAATCACATCCACCAGCACGATGCGCTTGAGATAAAGCGAATAGGCGAGCGTGGAAACAATATAGAGAAGAAGCCAGAGCAGAAATGCCGAGGGAAGCAGGAACTCAGCGGCAACAAGCGCGCCGGCCACAAACACAACCGCGATGACTGCCCCTGTGAATGCGGACATATCTCCAGAAGCAAAAGGCCTGGCGCGCTTGCGTGGATGCCTTCGGTCGGCATCGATATCCAGCATGTCATTGACGATGTAAGTGGCCGAGGCGCACAGACTGAAGCAGAAAAAGGCAATCACAGCGGCGGCAATATGCGGGCCGGTCAGCGAGTGGGAGAGCAGAAACGGCACGAGCACAAGCACGTTCTTTGCCCATTGATGGATACGGATGGCGCTGAGAAATGTTTTAAGAGCGCCCACCCTGTCACTAAACTCTCTCTCAATCGCAATGCCACTGCGCTGAAGCCGCGAAGCGAGTCCGCGTTCGGGATTGGCAATCATGGCCGAGCCGGCATGACGCAGCAGCGGAATATCCACGAAAGAGTTGCCGATGTAGTCATAGCCTTCTTCACCAAAGCGGTTCCGCATGCCTTCCAGTTTGTTGCCGCCGGTGAGATTGGTCTTGCCGTCGCTGGCCAGCACGCCATCGAAGAAATCGAAATGAGCCGCAACGCGCTCCGCGGTCTCGCTGTCCGCGCCCGTGGCCAGATAGATCCTGCGGCCCGCGGCCTTCTGCTCCTTGAGGTACGCGATGAGAGGGCGGTTATACGGCAGGTGCGTTACATCGAGAGTGACACGGGAAGCGACTTCTCTCTTGAGAGCTGCTTTGCCGCGCAGGGCCCACGCAGGGCTTTGAAGCGCCTGCAGAGGCCGCAGACGCACCAGCAGCAGCAGCGAGTCAAGCAGCGTATCGCTCTTGACGAGCGTGCCGTCCAGGTCCACGCACAGCGGTCGTTCAGCGATTGCTGTTGCTTGCTCAATACCCGTTGCCTGGAGCATGCTCATATCTAAATCCGCTTATACGCCATAAAACTCACGATACCAGCGTACAAACCTCGGAATCCCCTCATCGATGGCCGTGGACGGCTCAAAACCCACGTCACGGCGCAGCGCTTCAATGTCTGCAAATGTTTCCTTCACGTCGCCGGGCTGCATTGGCTCAAAGACGATCTCGGCCTTTTTGCCGAGCGACTCCTCGATCAGGCCGATCATCCGCATCAACGGCTCAGAGCGATGATTGCCGATGTTGTACACCCGATACGGCGGACCATCTCCGCCGGGAGTGCGATCGGATACGGCTACAACGCCGCTGACAATGTCGTCGATGTAGGTGAAATCGCGGCGCATATCGCCGTTGTTGAATACGCTGATCGGCTTGCCCGCCAGAATGGCTTTCACAAACAGGAAGGCGGACATATCCGGCCTTCCCCAGGGACCGTAGACGGTGAAGAAGCGCAAGCCAGTCGTCGGAATCGAGTAGAGATGGCTATAGGAGTGCGCCATCAGCTCGCACGCTTTTTTAGTAGCGGCGTAAAGTGAGACCGGATTATCGACTCGATCTTCCACCGCGAAAGGCAGCTTCTTGTTCGCTCCGTAAACCGACGATGAGCTGGCGTAGACGAAGTGCTGGCAGTTCTTGAGGCGCCGCGCCATCTCCAGCATCGCAATCTGGCCTTCGATGTTCGAATGCGTGTAGGCATAGGGATTGACCAGCGAGTAGCGCACGCCGGCCTGCGCGGCCAGATGAATGATATGCGTAATCTCCGGATGACGCGCAGCCAGATCCTCCACCGCATGATGATCGGCAATATCCGTGCGGTAGAACTGAAAGCCCGGCTTGCCGGATAACTGCGCCAGGCGCGCTTCCTTCAGGGATGGGTCGTAGTAGTCGTTGACGTTATCGACCCCGATAACCGCTTCACCGCGCTGGAGCAGGCGCTGGCAGACATGAAAGCCAATAAAGCCAGCCGCTCCGGTTACAAGATAGGACATAGAGTGTCAGTATAAATGGCTGCGGAATCAAGCGCTGAATCGCGCATGCAGCAAAAACTCCACGTTGCCCTCTGCGCCGGTGATAGGCGAATCGATCACTGCGGCAACTTCACCCCCCTGCTCGCGAACGCATTGGGCCACACGGTTGACGGCAAGCTGATGGGCAGCGGGATCGCGAACGATGCCGCCCTTGCCTACATGCTCACGGCCAGCCTCAAACTGCGGTTTAACGAGGATGACGGCCTCGATAAGGGATGGCGCGGCTGCAAGCACGGCAGGAAGAACCAGAGTGGCCGAGATAAAGGAAACATCCATGACGAGCAGCGTCGGAAAAGGCTCGATCATAAGCGAGCGTGGTTCGAGCAAACGCGCATTGGTTCGCTCCATGAGCCGAACGCGTGGGTCATTGCGGAGCTGCATGGCGATCTGGCCGAAGCCTGTGTCAACGGCTGTTACGCGCACCGCGCCGTGCTGCAAGAGACAATCCGTAAAGCCGCCGGTGGAAGCTCCTACATCGAGACAGGTACGGTCCGCCACATCGATCTTCCACGCATCCAGCGCGCCGGCCAGCTTGAGTCCTCCGCGGCTGACGTAGGGCTGATCGTTGCCGAGAAGACGCAATGCCGCATCGGCGGAAACCGATGCGCCGGGCTTATCGATCTTCTGTTCATTGACCAGCACACGACCGGCGAGAATCAGGGCACGCGCACGCTCGCGGCTCTGCGCGAGTCCACGCTCTACGAGCAGCGTGTCGATGCGCGCTTTTGTTCCTGCTGCCATTTCTTTACTGTATCGCGCAAAAGAAGAAGGCCATTTCCGCAGTGGAAATGGCCTTCGGAATTAAATCCGATCCGGTTACTGCTGCGGAGCGGACAGAGCAGCCGCCGACTGCGCCTGGCACAGCAATAGCGTGCTTGGCGGAACTCCCGCCGTCGCATATTGCTGCGCGGAGAGATTGCAGGGCGCTCCATAGCCGGGCTGACGGCTTGTGACGTTGGCATTGCCGGCGCTGCCGTTCTGGGAGGAGACGCGTAAATCCACGACATTTCCCTGCACCAGAACCGTAGTGTCGACGATGTCCTCATCCGTACGGATGATCGTGAGATAGGTGCTGTCCGGCGAGGCCACATACACCTTGCCTTCCAATGAATTCTGCGTGGAAGCCACCGTACGCGGGTGACCGTTGACCTGCAGGGTTTTCTCTACCGTATGGCTGGAAAGGTTGACGATCGTCACCGTTCCGTTGCCCGAGCCATTGCCGGTACTGTCATCGTTCTGGTTGGCCGTGTAGGCGCGGCTGCCGTCATAGAGAACTGTGACGCTGGCTGGATTGGGCGTTGTACCGGTGCCCACCGCCACGGTATAGGTGGTTCCGAAGGTCGGGCTGTCGTTGCCGTAGGTATCCAGGCTCACGTCAATGATGCTGATAGTGCCGCCGGCAAAATCCGCCACCACAAGCTGCTGCGTGGCAAGGTTATATTCGGCGTAAACCGGACCGGCGGTGGCGGGAAGATTCGCCGTGGAAAGGTTAATCGGCTCCGAACATATATTCGTGTTGGGAGTGGGGGGGACGGTAGGGCAACTCACTGCAAGGCCAGCCGTGGAAAGCGGCAACAAGGGATGCGAGTAGTATTTCTGCCCGGCCTTGTTGAAGCAGCCTGTCGGGCACTGGTTATCGAGGGTGTTGGTCTGGGTGTTAATGACGCTAATGGTGTCGTCGCCGCGGTTCAACACATAAATGCGCTGCGAATCCGGTGTTTGCACAGCATAGACCGGGCACCTGCCAACTTGCAGCTTGTTGGAGACACTATCGCTGGCTGCCAGTATGGAATCGGCAAAGCCCGCCGGCCCGGAGGATGGAGCCGTGTTGCAGGTGGTGGGACCGACCGCCCCCTGGGTGATGGCGTAGTTGTACTGCGCCGCGGACGTAGGCCCGATCACCATGATCGGCGTGGGATCGACCGGAATGGCGATTTTAAAAATTGCCGGCTGTGTTCCAGTGAAGACATCCACGTCGTTCGAGGCCAGGTCTGTGGCCCAGAGTTGGGCGGCTGGCGCCATGAATCCAAACGGCTCTGCGCCGGCCGGAAGCGTGGTAACAACCACCTGTTTCTCCTGGAGAGACGAGTTGGCGGGAAAGTCGCTAATGGTGCCGTCGCTGTTAAACGTAAACCCGTTCAAGCCGGTCTGGTCCAGAGTGAATGCGATCGGACCGGGCCCTACCGTAGCCTGCGCCAGCACTGTGTCACCCGCGTAATCCACCACGTTGACCACTCCCGCAGAGGTGGGGGAAGGCGAAGAAACAACCGTGACTAATGCAGCGGGCTGCGCTTGTGGACCGGCTGGATTGGTAGGAGTGACTACGGGGCGATACCCGGCGCCGCATCCGGCCAGAAACGCCGCCACAAAAGCCGCGCCTGCGAAGGCAATTTTCCGGGCAACACTCCGGGCGAGTTTCCGCTCAGGGGACATACAAAAAAGACTCATTCGTATTTTCGTTCCTGCTTACTTTGTCATTGTAAATGAGGCAAATGGGGGTGCGGGACGGCCGGAATGTATCCGGAATCGTGCCCGGCAACAGCGATGCATGGGTCTATCAGCCAATGTTTAGACGCACCGAAGCGCCGTCCGTGTGACGAGCGGCGCTTTGCGGGCGCTTATCGGCCAACGATTTCCACGGCGGCTGCGCCGGGGGCTTCAGACAGCTTACGGGTCGAGTCATCCCAGCGCAGGTGCGTGATGGTTCCCTTGCCCTGCTCGTAGCCGTAGGTGGTTCCGTCGTCATTAAACAGCGTGAACTCCGCGTTGGCGCCGGGATAAACCTTGATCTTCGCAATCGTCTGCTGCTCTTTGGTGTTTTCAACAGGCGAGCCGAGAGGCAGAATCGATCCGGCGCGGACGAAGAGTGGAATGGTGTCAATCGGAGCGTTGACTGTGATCGTCTGTCCGCCGTGGACACGCTCGTTGGTCCAGTAGTTGTACCAGTCCGCGCCGGCGGGCAGGTAGACTTCACGGCTCGTTGCGCCCTGGTCTGTGACCGGAGCCACCAGAAACGCCGGCCCGAACATATATTCGTCGCGGAGGTCGGCCACTTTCGGGTCGTTGGGGAAATCGAGCGGAAGCGCGCGCATGAAGGGAGCGCCGGTGTTCCATGTTTTGTAGCCGAGCGAATAGATGTACGGCAGCAGCTCATAGCGGAGCTTGAGGTACTTGATCAGGATCGGCTCAGCCTGTTTGCCGTAGCTCCAGACCTCATTGGCTGTCCGGCTGCCGTGCGTGCGCATGATGGGCAGAAAAGTAGCGTACTGAAACCAGCGCGTATAGAGCTCCGGGTAATCGTCATAGTGACCGACTACAGCGCGCGCGTCCGAAGGGTCTAGCAGCGGCGGGTGCTCCGGCTTGTGAACCTGCGGCAGATACTGCCAGCCGCCGGTGTCATTCGACCAGTAAGCAAAGCCGGACGCCGTAAAGTCGAGGCCGGTTGGCACCTGGCGCTTCAGCGTGTCCCACGTGCCGTGAATATCGCTCGACCAGAAGATGGTGCCGTTCGACTGCGCGCCAAGATAGGCGTCGCGGGAAAGCACCAGCGCCCGCTTCTGCGGCAGGTCGGCGCGGAATCCGTCATAGAGCGCCTTGGTGTGAAAGTACGGATAGACGTTGAAGAACTCCGTGCCGGGACCGATGTGATAAAAAGCGCCATTCGGAGGCAGATCGGGCTCCGTCTCGTCGGCCCACAGCGAGTCAAAGCCGAGCGATAGGATGTTGTCGCGTGAGATCTGCCAGAAGAACTTCGCCGCATCGGGGTTGGTCGTGTCGATGTCCGAACCGGCTTTGTCGTAAGGCAGACCGTTCTCCGGCGTCCCATCGGCCAGCGACTCAAACCAGCCATTCTTCAGCACCTGGTCGTAGTATCGGTCTTCCTTCACAAAGCGCGGCCAGACGGAGATCATCGTCTCAAAGCCCATCTTGTGCAGTTGATCGTTCATCGCCTTGGGATCGGGCCAAGCCTTGGGGTCCATGTCGAACTGGCCCATCTTGGTGTAGTAAAACCAGTCCACGACAAGCACATCCGCGGGCAAATGGCGATCGCGGTAGCCCTTGGCAACAGAGAGCAGTTCTTCCTGGGTTGAGTAGCGCTGTTTGCACTGGATGTAGCCGTAGGCAGCCTTGGGCAACATCGGCGTAGGACCGGTCAACAGCTTGTAGCCTGCGTAAATCTCATCCGCGGTGTCACCGGCGATGACGAAGTACGAAACGCGGCTGCCGGACTCGGATTGCCAGCGGGTGACCTCGTTGAAGCCGGGAATAATCGTCGTCTTAGAAGCGTTATCCCACAGCAGGCCGTAGCCTTTGTTCGTGATCGCAAAGGGCACGCAGGAACTTGGGCCGGCTGGAGAGTTGTAGTCGTGCCAGCAGCGCACCGGATGGCCTCGATGGTCGAGAAAACCCTCCTGATTCTGGCCCAGGCCGTAGTAGTGCTCGTCGCTGGGTGAGCGAAATGTCGCGCCCACCACGTAGCTCGGCCCATCGCTCGGCCTGCGGTCGTTGGCAAGCTGCGCCGTGCCGTCCTTGTGGTTATAGTCAGCCTGCTCCCATCCCGCCATATCGAGAATCGTCTTTCCGTCCGGCGATTTCACCGTCACACTGGCCCACGGCGCGGACCCGGAAAAGTAGTTCGCCGTGTCCGGCAAGCGTCCCGGTTTGGCATTCGGATTGGGATGCGGGCGATGCACGGTCACCACCATCCGCGCGGAGCGGTACTCGTCCTCGGCGTCTGTCTGCTTCAGCGTCCACCCGGTAGCGTCAGGCTTGCCCACAATGCCATAGCCGGGCGCGCCCTTGGCGGCTGCATCATCCTTGCTGATCGTCACGCGCAAAATGTTCGGCGCGTACGGCTCAAGAACAATCGTTTCGCGGGGACTATTGAAGACCGCGCGCGTCTCGGCGGTTTGCGCTGCAGAGACAGCGGTGAGAGAAACCAGAACAGCAGGCAGACAGACTGCGCTTGCAAACCTTTTCATTTTGAACTCCGCACAGTGGTGCAACAGGATGGAAATTGCCGGTCAACCGAGTGTAAACCGTTTCACCCGTCAGCTACCATACAGGCGTGACATCGAAAACAGATACACAGAAGCTCGCCTGGCAATCCAGGCTGATTCTCGCGATTGTCATCGCGCCGATCGCGGTAAGCGTGGTATGGGAGGCGCGTTTCTGGACCCTGCATGAGCCCAGCGTGGCAATGTGGGGGCTCGGATTGAGCGCGCTTCTCGGGCTTATTGCCTGGAAGTCGCGGTCAGGCACCCCAGCGGCGGCAGCAACCGGCGCGTTGCTGTGCGCAAGCATGATGTTCTCAACCTTTGTGTATCCCTACGAGCCCTGGAGAACAGCGATTGTGCCGGTGCTTGCGGTGCTGGTGCTGACCTCTTTGACCACACGATTTGGACGCAGGCGCAAGGAGCAGTTGGGAACAGCGGAAGAAAAACGCGGCCGCGTCTCGGCCCAGGTCTGCGCGAATCTCGGTTTTGCGGCGCTAGTGTGCAGCCCCGGCGCGCAATCGATGCTGGCGGGCGGCAGGCTGGTTAGCGCCGACAACAGCCTCTTTGGAGCTCTGCTCAGCTATGCCGCCTACGCCGCCCTTGCCGAAGCAGCCGCCGACACTGTCTCCTCGGAGATTGGCCAGGTGCTCGGCGGCCAGCCGTTCCTGCTTACAACATTTCGCCGCGTTGAGCCGGGTACAGACGGCGCCGTTAGCGCCTCTGGAACGCTCGCAGGCGTGCTCGCCGCCTGCGCCATAGGAACGATTGGAGCGTGGATGCTGCGGGGCAGCCTGGTTACTGGCTGCGTCATTTCCGCAGGCGGCATCTTCGGGCTGCTCTTCGACAGCCTGCTAGGCGCAACTCTGGAACGCAAAGGCTGGCTGAATAACGACGCCGTCAATTTTCTCTCGACAGCAAGCGCGGCAATCTCGACTCTGGTCTTCGTTCTATGGACGCTGCGAAATGCGGCAATCTAAGCAAAATGAACCACCACAAAGTAATGCAAAATTGCATTACAATAAAATAAGCACGCCAGGAGACCGCCATGCCAACTCTCAAACTCACCGCCAAGAGCCAGGTGACCATCAGCAAGGATTTGCGGCAGCACCTTGGAATTGCGCCTGGCGAAAAGATCGAAGTGATGAAAGCGAAGGACGGCAGCCTAAAAGTGACTCGGGCCAAGCCCAAGGGCTCCATTGAAAATTTCTTTGGCATATTGGCTGGCAAAACAAAAAAAGTAGCCACCCTTGAAGAAATCAAACGGGCTACGGAGGATGGCTGGGCCGGTCTGGTGAAATTCGATTGAAGGTCACCGTTGACACGAATGTGCTGGTGCGTGCTGCGGTTCGGGATGACTTGGAGCAATTCCAACTTGCCACGCAACTTCTCTTGCAAGAGAAATTTCTTTTTATTTCCCTTCCGTGCATCTGCGAGTTTGCATGGGCTCTCCGGAAAGCATACAAATTCAACAGAGCTGAAATTGCCGCTGCAATTGAAGAGTTGATCGAAGCTGACAATGTGATCATCCACCGTTCTGCGGTAGAAGCAGGTCTAGCCATGCTTTACGCGGGTGGGGATTTCTCCGACGGCATCCTGGCTTTCGAGGGACGGCAAGCCGGCGCGGATACGTTCGCTTCTTTCGATAAAGAAGCTGTGAAGCTACTGGCAAAACAGGGCTACAAGACCAAATTGCTCTCGTGAACCAAATCAAATCAATCCACAAACTCATTCCAGCCGCAGCCGCCATAGCGTATAAGCGATAATTTCGTGCGCGTAGCGGTAGAAGTCGCGCGGCCTGCCCGCAATGACAGCCTGCGGACGCGGTGAAGTAAACACATTCAACCCATCTGCCGCGCATATTGCATGGATACGAAACAGATGCGTGCTGTCGCTCACAATCAGCAGCCTTCGCAGGTTGTTCGTGCGGGCAATCACAGCCACGCGGCGCGACGACTCCGATGTGTTGCGGCTCTGCGTTTCCGCAATGATTGCCGCTTCCGGCACACCCTGGCTCATCAGGTAATTGCGTCCAACGCCGCCTTCGCTGTACTGGTCGCCGCCGTCGCCGCCCAGCGTAATGATGAGCGGAGCAATGCCATGCCGGTAGAGCGTCAGCGCGTGGTCCAGCCGCGCGCGAAGGACCGGTGAGGGCTTGCCATCCCACTCCGCCGCGCCAAAGACGACAATCGCATCCGATGGCGCCGCCTGATCCATGTGGGCAAAGTAGACGATCTGCGAATAAACCCACCAGGTCCACACGGCGGCGGCAGCCACGAGAATCAGCAGCAAGGAAAAACAGAGACGCAACGCCCCATGGCGCTTTTTACGGCCGGACTTGATCTGAGGCGTGCCCATCAGGAAAGTCCCATTATCGCTGAAGAACCATCGCAATCTCGTGTGTTGAAATCGCGCCCTCGCGCAGAATCATCCACCGCCCCGGCCCCAGGCTCAGGTCCACAATCGTGGTCGGCAGCGTGCGCCCCGTCGGCCCGCCATCAATAATCAGCGGAATGCGGTCGCCGATCTGGTCCCGCACGCAGGCCGCATGCGTACACTCGCTTGAGCCCTGCAGATTGGCGGACGTGGCTGTGATCGGCAGGCCGAACTTCTCCACCACCGCGCGCGGAATCGCCGCATCCGGCACGCGCAGAGCCACGTTGCCCGTATAAGCCGTGGAGCGCAGCGGCAGCTTTGTTCCAGCTCGCACAATGATCGTCAGCGGGCCCGGCCAGAATTTATCCGCCAGCCGGTCCAGCATCGGATCGCTCTCGCGCGCCAGCTCATAGGCCTGCGCAAGGCTCGCAATCAGCAGCGAAAGCGGCTTATGCTGCTGCCGCGTTTTGAGCTGATAAATCTGCTCCACGGCATGCAGATTCACCGGGTCCACGGCCAGGCCGTAAAAAGTATCGGTAGGAAGTGCGACGACACTGCCCTTACGCAGGCAGGAGACGATGTAATCGATCCGGTCTGGCTGGGGCTCGTCGGGATGGACGCGCAAAATTTCGGCGGACAAGAAGCTCTACCTCGGTTCGTGCTTATCGAGAGGCTACAAATTCGGAAACTAACACAGCACCAACCGCGGTGCAAGTGAAGCCGTCCCAAAAGGCAGACGAGAGACCGTTGCGAATACAATCGAACGAAGCAGAAAGCGATTTCCGATGCATGTCCGCCTTGTTCAGAGTAAACAAAATGCCCGTTTGAAGGAATTGCGCCGCGCGCTGAGCCAGCCGCCGCGTCCCGGCGAAGCGCTGGCTGGCATTGAGGGACCGAATCTCATTGAAGAAGCTTTGCGAGCGCGGCTTGGGATTGAAACTGTCTTTGTGTCGCAGGATGCGGAACGGCTGCTGGACGGCCTGGCATTGCCGCAAGAAACTGAAGTGCTGCTTGTGCCTCGCGAGCTTCTCACTTCTGCTCTGACAACGGAAGCTCCGCAGCCGATTGCAGCACTGGTTCGGCAGCCAGACTGGATCTGGAGAGATTTGCTGGAAGGATTTGAAGGAAATGCCGACGCTCTGATTGTCGTCCTCGCCGGTCTGCAGGATCCCGGCAATGTCGGCACGATTGTCCGCTCAGCAGAGGCCTTTGGCGCGACAGGCATTGTGAGCCTGCCGGGCACGGTGAGCGCATGGAATCCGAAGGCCGTGCGCGCTTCGGCAGGAAGCGTCTTTCGCGTACCGCTGATCAGCGCCAGTACAGATGACTGCATCCAGCAACTACATGAAAGTGGCGTGAAGCTGTGGACCACGGCTGCGCGCGATGCCAAGCCAGCTCCGAGCGTGAATCTCACAAAGCCCATCGCCATCCTGATCGGCAACGAAGGCAACGGCGTGTCCCCGGAGCTGGCAGCCAAGGCCGACGGCGCTCTCACAATTCCCTGCCCCGGACCTGTCGAAAGCCTCAATGCGGCAGTCGCCACAAGCGTGCTGCTCTATGAAGCCGCGCAGCAGCGCGCCGCGAAAGGCGGTACGCAATGAGCCTCTTCGATAGCGAGCCGGAGGGCCGGCAACGCTCGTCCAAAAGACCGCTCTATGCGGCAGCGCCGCTTGCCGAACGCATGCGCCCGCGCACACTGGACGATTACGTCGGCCAGGAGCATCTGCTCGGCCCCGGCAAGCCTCTCCGCGTCCAGATTGAGCGCGACAGCCAGGGCGCGGGCGAACTGGGCTCGATGATCTTCTGGGGTCCGCCCGGCGTGGGAAAGACCACGCTGGCGAAGATCATTGCCGAGACCACGCGCGCCAATTTCGTGGAATTTTCCGCCGTCATGAGCGGCATTAAAGAGATCAAGCAGGTCATGGCAGACGCTGCGCGGGCCGCGGAGATGCACTCGCGCACAATCCTCTTCGTCGATGAGATTCACCGCTTCAACAAGGCCCAGCAGGATGCCTTCTTACCTTACGTGGAGCGCGGCGCGATCCGTCTGATTGGCGCAACAACCGAGAACCCCTCATTCGAAATTGTCTCGGCGCTGCTCTCGCGCTGCCGCGTTTACGTACTGCAGGCTCTCAGCGAAGACCGCATCGCGCAACTGCTGCGAAGAGCGCTGGAAGATAAAGATCGCGGTTTGGGCGGGATGAATCTCACCGCGGACGATGATGCGCTGGAACTGATTGCAAGCTATTCAAACGGCGACTGCCGCGCCGCCTACAACACTCTCGAAGTTGCCGCGCAACTTGCTGCCGCTGGTGCGCAACATATCGACAAGACCCTCGCAACAGACGCTGTGCAGCAGCGTGTGCTGATCTATGACAAGAGCGGCGAGGAGCATTACAACTTGATCTCCGCATTGCATAAAAGCGTGCGCAACTCCGATCCCGATGCCGCGCTTTATTGGCTCGCGCGCATGTTCGCCGCGGGCGAGGACCCGCTCTATCTGGCGCGGCGCGTTGTACGTATGGCAGTTGAAGATATCGGCCTCGCCGCTCCCGAAGCGCTCAACCTTTGCCTCTCCGCAAAAGAGACGATCGATTTTCTCGGCTCGCCCGAAGGCGACCTTGCTCTCGCCGAAGCCGTCGTCTATCTTTGCCTCGCGCCGAAATCAAACTCCGTCTACACGGCGTATGCCGCCGTCCAGGCCGAGATCGAGCACACGCGCCAGGAGCCTGTGCCGATGCACATTCGCAACGCGCCCACGCGGCTGATGAAAGAGCTCGGCTACGCAAAGGGTTATCGCTACGCGCATGATGAAGAGGACAAGATAGCGGATATGGATTGCCTGCCCGATTCACTCAAAGGGCGCACCTACTATCACCCCACGCAGGAAGGCCGCGAGAAGCTTCTGGCGCAGAGGCTCGATGAGATTCGGCGCATCCGAGCGGGCAAGCGGAATACTGAGAATTTCGCTTAGTTGGCTTAGTGTATGATGAACTAGCAATTCGTGTTGCGTCCTATTTTTAATGTTCCATATACAAGGAATCTCATATTATGCCAGCAGAGGTTACATCCTTAACCGCGTCTGGGCGGCCACGCTATTTTGTCGTGAATTCCCGAGGCGACGGTTCGATCCGCGAGTGGGATCTGTCTTATTGGGATAAGACCTGGCCCGTGGATTGCCGCTATTACGCACAGGTCTTTCAGCACATGGAGCGCTTCCTCACCGTGCCCGATCTGCGCGTCTATCTCACATGGGATATGGATGCGGTGCCTGAGTATGGCCCCAACATCGTTGTCATCCTCCTCGGCGATGAGTTGGGCCGCATGCCGCGCTATGCGCGCTTCGTGAATACAATTTTGAAGACGCCGCGCGGAACCGAGCCTCTGCTGGGCATTCGCCGCTGGTTCCCATTCGACAGATTGCGGCGCAACATGACGCTGAAATATCTCCGCAACGTCGTGCTGTATTGGAAGGCGCTCTGGCGGGAGGCGCGCGCAAGCTATCCCGTTGCGCCCGTGCTGAAAGAGCCGCACATCCTGCATACGCCCTGCGGCACCTGCATGCTGGATGAGCTGCCGGTAAAGCCCATGCACGAGCGGCCATACCACTGCTTTTTTGCCGGCCAGATCGATATGGAGCCCACACGCGGGCTGGCATCGCTGAGTGAATCGCCGAAGCAGATTGCGCGCCGCGACATGGTCAAGTACACGCTCGAGCTCAAGAAAAGCAACCCGCGCTTCCGGCTCGATCATCGCGTGCTGCAGAAAGGTTCCTTTGGCGGCGCGGACGCAAACGATAACCGCACCTACTCCGAGCGCATGATGGATTCGAAAATCTGCCTCACGCCTCGCGGCACAGTGATCGATACATGGCGCCTCTTTGAAGGCCTGAAGAGCGGATGCCTGGTAATATGCGAGCCTCTTCCCGATGACTATTTCTACCAGGGAGCGCCCGTGATCCAGATCGACTCCTGGGATGAACTGGAGAAAACCGTTGCGCCGCTGCTTGACGACGATCAGGCGCTTCAGCAATGGAGCAATCGCAGCCTGGAGTTCTGGAAAAACGTATGCGGCGAAGAGGCCATCGGCCGCCGCGTTGCTGAGTTCATCGCGGCATCTCCGGCCTCACAGCAGTTGCTCAGCTCCGCAGCCCTGCAAGCGTAATTCAACCCGTAGCAGAAACCAAGGAGACTCCTCTGCAACTTGACGTGCTGGTGGTTGGCGCAGGGTTCGCGGGCAGCGTGGTGGCGCAGCAATTCGCCTCAGCGGGCCGTGACGTGCTGGTAATCGATAAACGGGAACATATTGCCGGCAATGCCTACGATGAACAGGACGCGTACGGTGTTCTGATTCACCGCTATGGACCACATCTGTTTCATACAAACGCGAAGACGGTCTTCGATTACCTCTCGCGCTTTACAGAATGGCGGCAATACGAGCATCGCGTGCGGACATGGGTAGAAGGGCAATGGCTCCCCATGCCCATCAATCAGGACACCATCAACCGGCTCTACAATCTCAACCTGGATGAGGCCGGTGTGGCGGAGTATCTGGAGCGCGTGCGTGAAGAGCGCTCGCCCATACTCACCAGTGAAGACGTGGTGCTCAACAGCGTCGGGCGCGACCTGTGCGACAAGTTCTTTCGCAATTACACCCGCAAGCAGTGGGGGCTCGATCTCTCGGAACTCAGCGCAGGCGTAGCGGCACGCATCCCGGTGCGCACCAACCGCGATGACCGCTATTTCTCCGACACCTATCAGGCCATGCCGCTCGCCGGTTACACAGCCATGTTCCGCAATATCCTCGATCATCCGCGCATTCGCGTCGAGCTCGGCACGGACTATGTGGAACTGCGCAAGCGCGTGCAGCCGAAACTGACCGTGTACACCGGACAAATCGACGAGTATTTCGATTTCCGCTTCGGCAGGCTGCCATACAGGTCGCTGCGTTTTGAGCATGAGCACATTCCGAATGTGGAGCGCCTGCAGCCGGTATGCACGCTGAACTATCCCAACGATCACGACTACACGCGCATCACGGAGTTCAAGCACTGCACAGGCCAGCAGCACACCGGCACATCCGTTGTGCGCGAATACCCCACCAATGAGGGCGATCCATATTACCCGGTACCGCGTGCGGAAAATCAGGCCCTGTACAAGCAATATGAGGCTGCCGCAACTGAAGAGCGCGACACGATCTTTGTCGGCCGCCTGGCGCAATACCGCTACTACAACATGGACCAGGCCGTTGCAGCGGCTCTCAAAGTCGCGCAGGAACGGCTGGAAAATGCTGCTGTCTGAATATGGAAGATAAGTCCGAATGAGTTAATAACTGGGCGCTTTGCCGGCGGGCGCTCAATCTTCGTATGTTTGAAAATTAGAGACCTTCGCGTCGCCGGTCTCCATTTCTTCATCCGTACCGGTGGAATCGGCCAGATGGATGGAGCCCATCGAGTCGTTGAAGAGAACTTCTTCGCTGGTTTCCCGGGCATCTGCAAACTGCCAGTTCGGGCGGTACGGCGGTTTGTACTCAAGCCTCATGAGCGTCCTCCTGTGTGAGTTGTAGGATGCCGCGTGCAGCCGACGGGTTGGAGTAGCCGCACCTCGGTATATGTGAATCTTCTGCGAATCGCTCTTCAGTCCGCGTATTTCACTGAGCAGCCATAAGGACGCGTCGCGGTCTTGCAGTTCACTTAGCTATACACCTATTTCCGCATCGACGCGGAAGTTTTTGGTAATCCGCTGAGGAAATCAAGCACAATTCCCGGCGTCAAAGCCTCCGGTAACAGCTTTGGGCTGTCTTGACCTGGAATGTACAGCGCATAGGCGGGCACGCCGCTGCGGCCCAGCTTTTCAAGAGCCTGTGCAATCGCCTCATCGTGCTGCGTCCAGTCGGCGCGCAGCAGAGCCACGTTGGAATCGGCGAAAGCCTTCTTCACTTCAGGCCGGCTCAGCGCAACTCGTTCGTTCACCTGGCAACTCAGGCACCAGCTTGCCGTGAAATCCACAAACACAGGCCTGCCGGCGGATAAGTTCTTTTGGACAGTATCTTCGGACCACGGCTGCCAGCCCGTCTTCTGCGCGCTTTGCACACCCGGCGTGGCGGCAGACGCAAAATTGTTCGAAGCATAAACGCCAAGTCCAATCACTCCGAGCAAAAATACCGCGGCAACTCCGGTAGCCCACCCCTTAGCAGGCCAACGTCCGAGGAACCATCCTGCAATTGCCAGAAGAAGGAAGCAAGCCAGCAGCGCAGTCAGCAGCATTGCACCATAACTTCCCGCCACCACCCAGGCCAGCCAGATCACCGTGGCAAAGATGGGAACAGAAACGCCCTGTTTCAGGTACTCCATCCACACGCCGGGCTTTGGCAACAAACGAGTCCACGCAGGCTGAAGCGTCAGCGCAACATACGGCGTAGCCAGACCAAGCGCAATCGCAGTAAAAATGGCAAATGTCGTCAAAGCCGGCGCGGAAAGCGCATAACCAATCGCAGCGCCCATAAACGGCGCAGTGCACGGCGTGGCCACAATCACTGCCAATACGCCAGTAAAGAAACTGCCCGTATATCCCTGCTTCGCAGCCAGCGATCCACCAGCGCTCGTAAGCGTGAGCCCGATCTCAAACTGCCCCGCGAGAGACAGCCCGAGAAAGAACAAAAGACTCGCCATCAGCAGCAGAAAGATCGGCGACTGAAACTGAAATCCCCATCCAAGGCGCGAACCCGCAGCGCGCAGCGCTAGCAGAGCGGCCACAAGCACCCAGAAGGAAACCAGAATGCCAAGCGTGTACACAGCCCCGTGCAGCCGCAGCCTGCCGCGCTCCTCGCTACTGGACTGCACCAGTCCCAGTCCCTTCAAAAACAGGACGGGAAAGACGCACGGCATGAGATTCAGAATGAGACCGCCAAGGAATGCAAAACCGATGGTCTCTGCTAAGCCTTTCTGATGCGGCGGAGGCGGAGGAGGACCCGGGTACGCCTGAAAAACCATTTGCTTCTGCGGGGCAGCGGGAGCCGGAGCACCAGGCGCACTCTGTTGTGCCGGCGCAGCAGGTGCTGCCGTAGCTACTGGCTCTTGTGCAGCAGGCTGTGTCGCCACAGGAGCCGAAGCCGAATTATCCGAGCCATTCGCAGTTGCGCCGGCTGCCGCGGCAACCTCATACGACCTGCCGCCCGCGAGCGTAATCACGCCTCGAATCTGCGCCGGATTTGCGGTCAGAGTCGCATCTTTAATCAGGTCAAGCGTCAGGCCTTTCGCTGTCGGCGTCACCCTTTGCGGAGAAGGATTATCAATCACATCCTGATCCGCCGGAAAGAATGCAGCGTCGCTCTCTCGCCTGCCGGTTTCAAGCGTCAACCGGAAGCCCGTCGCAGTTGGCTGAAAGCTCGCCTTGGCACTCGCAGGCAGCGGCTTTGGCAGCTTGTTTCCCAGCCGCGCAAAAAGTCCCGCATCGGGCTCCACGTTGCTGCCGCCCGGTCCCACCGTCCGCACAATCTCCAGCTCCGCCTTGCCCGGAATGCACTCCTCGCGGCAGACCAGCCAGTCCACCTTTGCGTGCAGAACGGCGTCTCCCGCCTTCGCGCCCGCCGAAGCCTTAATCTCAAACGGATACAGAACCTCGCCCTCATACCCGTAATCCATCAGCGTGGAAACCGGCAGCCGCTGCGGCACAGGAAACTCCAGCGACCCCGCCGTAATCCCATCCGGCAGCGTCCACTTGATGTGCGGCGGCTCGCCGGCATCGCCCGCGTTCTTCCAGTAGACGTGCCAGCCCGGCTCCAGCTTGAAGTAAAGCCCGCCCCTGGCCGTCTCACCGGGCTTCAGATTGGATGCCGGCGCCACAAGCTGCACATGCAGATGCGTTACATCCGCGAAGCTGGGCGCTGCATTAGGCGCGGCAAAAGCGGTTACGCCCGCCGCAAGCAGAACAAAAAGTGCCAATATGTACCGAAAAGTCTTCATCTTGCTGTACCCGTTGGACGCGGATTAGTCCATGTTTGTCGCAAAACTGCGCAGCTAGTCAATAATCCTCGCCGCATGCTGGCGAAAAATGCAATCGTTCTGCACGCATTTCACTCCTGCGGCCTCAGCCCGCGCCACGGCCTCATGATGAATCACCTCATCCTGCAGCCACAAATAAGGAATTCCCAGCCGAATCACATCGTCCACAATCGGCGGCACATTTTCTGATGCTCGAAAGACATTGACCAGATCAATTCCCTTTCCGGTTGCGGTTTTCGCAGCCGCCTGCGCCGTGTCCAGGTCCGGGTAACTCGTCAATCCCATCACGCTTTCAAGCGCCGGATTCACCGGCAGCACGCGATACCCATGATCATGCAGATACTTGCCAATGTTGAAGCTTGCCCGATAAGTCTTGTCGCTCATGCCCACCACGGCAATGGTGCGCGCTGCATGAAGCATCTCGTCAATTGTTGCCGGCTCGTTTGCCAAACTGTTCTCCTTATTCCCTTCGCTAAGGATACGATGATCCGCCACGGTATTTGTCGCCCGCGGCCCAACCCCGTAGAATCTCTGGAGGGCTTCGAGCACCAGGCCCCCAAGGTATCAATGAGCGAAGAGCAGGCAGGCAAGCCCCTTCCCGCGGCAGTAGCCGCGGCCTGGGAGAGAGTAGAGCGGGCACGGCATCCACAGCGGCCCTACCCCATGGACCTGATTGGCCGGATCTTTACGGATTTCAGCGAGATTCACGGGGATCGGCGCTTTGGCGACGATGAAGCCGTGGCCTGCGGCATGGCGCGCCTTGCCATGCCCGATGGAACTACACAGGAAGTCCTCGTCATCGGCATTCGCAAGGGCGGCACCACCAAAGAAAAGGTCCGGCGCAACTTCGGCATGCCCAACCCCGAGGGTTACCGCAAGGCCCTGCGCGCCATGAAGCTGGCAGAAAAATTCAACCGCCCCGTCATCGCCATCATTGATGTCACCGCGGCCTACCCCGGCATTGGTGCGGAAGAGCGCGGACAGGGCGAAGCCATCGCCCGCAATCTCCTCGAAATGTCGCGCCTCAAGGTGCCCACCATCTCCGTCATCACCGGCGAGGGCGGGTCCGGCGGCGCGCTCGGTCTTGCTCTCGCTGACCGCGTGCTCATCCTGGAGACCGCCGTCTACTCCGTGATTCCACCGGAGGGCGCGGCCGCCATCATGTGGCGTGACGCCGGCCAGAAGCAATTTGCCGCCGCCGCTCTGCGCATCACCGCACCGGAGGTGGCGAACCTCGGCTGCGTAGACGGCATCATCCCGGAGCCCCCAGGCGGCATTTATACCGATCCCGAAGCCGGCGCCATTGTGCTCGGCGATACCATCCGCAGGCATCTGGCGGAGCTCAAGGCCATGCCGCTCGACCTGCTGATCGCCACGCGTCGCAATAAATTCCGCAACCTCGCGCAGTTCTATACGGAAACCCCGCCGCAGCCGCGCCAGACCACTCCCGAAGAAGCCAGCTCTCGTATTTAAAGGACAATGACCGAACTGCGTAAACAAGACAGCCGGGTCCGTGCATACCTGGAGTTCGTGATCGCGTTGTTTTATTTCATCGCGGCGCGCGTTCTGGCACGCCGCGCAGCCGGTATATTTGCCTCAGCCTCCTGGCAGCCGCTGGTGGAGCAGGCTACGCTCGCCTTTCTGCTGCTAGCCGGTTACGCCGGCATGGGCTTCTCACTCGCCCGGCAACCGCACCCAATCCGCGCACAGGGCCTGCCTTTTCGGTCCGGCTGGCGCGGGGAACTCGGTCTGGGCCTGGCCACCGGATGGGGCGTTGCCGCGGTTTGCGCCATTGCCATGGCGATCTTTGGCGGCATTCTGGTCCGTTTTCATCCGGAACCGGCAGCCTGGGGCTGGCTCGCCGCCGATATCGCTTATTTTCTGCTGCTCACGCTGGTAGAGGAAGTCGCCTTTCGCGGCTACGGATTCCAGCGGCTTTCCCGCTCGCTTGGCTCCGGCGTGGCCGTCATCGGTTTCGCGCTGCTCTATGCCCTGCTCGAACGTCTGCAGCCCGGCGCAAATGGCACCAGCATCTTTGTTGCCATCGCCTTGAGTCTGGCGCTCTCCGCGGCGTACCTGCGGACAAGAGCCCTCTGGGTAAGCTGGGGTCTCAACTTCGGCTGGAAGGCCAGCCGCGCTTTGCTCTTCGGCCTCGCCATCAGCGGCAACGGCTCACATTCCAGTGTGGTTGAGGGCAACCCGATGGGTTCATTCTGGCTTACCGGCGGCGGCTTCGGTTTGGATGGTAGCTGGTTCGCCTTTTTCGTCCTGCTGGCCGCCATTCCTCTTGTCTACCGCATCACCCACGACCTCAACTTTCACCACAACACGCCGGAGATCATTCCCGGCGGAATCCCTGTCGATCTCGACGCCGCCGCGCGCAAACAGCATGAGGCTGCCATGGGCGAGGTCACTCCCGCCCCGCCTGCACTGGTGCAGATCATCCCGCTCGCCACTCCCGTCAGCCAGGCCCCTGACCGGCATCCGGCCCCCGAGCCGGAACAAAGCGCCGGCACGGGCAACGATCTTCCCTGATTCCCATCCCAGACTCGCCTTTTCACACCCAGCCGCCGCGCATCCTTCCCTCCTACCCGTTACCGGATCAAATCGAATTTGACCTTTTCCCTTGCCTGGGACTAAAGTCTGCGCCATGCTGTTGTGTGGGAGCGCGCCCATGCCCCGGTCCTTCTCGAATCCGGCTTCATCCCCAGCTCACAGCCTGGCCGTTCTGGCAGGCAGCGTCGTTCTATTGCTCGCGCCTGCCGCACTTCATGCGCAAGCCGTCACCATTGACTCCTCCGGACGCATCAAGGACGGTTCCACGGCTACCGTCGATCGCCGCTTGGCGCCGATTCAGCCAACCAATGTAGCTCTCGACAACTCTGTCCTCGACTCCAAGACCCGCCTTGAGCTCATCCGCCTCCTGGATGCGGAGCAGGGCTTTGCCATGCGTCCTTTTCCCCGCGGCCACAAGGGACTCACACTCGTCGCCAACGGAAAATTGGAGCCCACTGGCGAGGCCTGGCTGAACATGCTCACCGAATACGGAGTCTCCGCTAAACCCGGCGACCGCGTCGTGCTCTCAGACATCAAGATCGACCACAATAAGATCGTCTTTGATCTCAACGGCGGCCCCGACGCGAAGCACCGCTTCCTGCGCCACATTGAAGTCGGCGGCGGCACCCAGATGACACCCATGTCGCAGGACGACGGCCAGGAGCCTGCCGGCGCGCGCCTCACGCTGGTCTTTCAAAAGCAGTTGCCCGAACTGACCGGATCTCAGGTTAAAGCGCTGCTCGCGCCGCTCATCTCCTTCGACGTAAAGACGCCCGTACAGGCATTCACAGATACGCTGCCGCCCGTTTTGAAAGACGCCATCCTGAACCATCACGTCATGGTTGGAATGAGTACGGAAATGGTGCTCTACACCCTGGGTCAGCCGCAGAAAAAAATTCGCGAAATGGATGAACAGATGCCTTTCGAGGAGTGGATTTACGGCGATCCACCCAGGCCGGTCGAGTTTGTCCGCATCAACGGCAACCGCGTCATCCGCCTCGAAATCGCCAAAGTCGGCGAGCCCGTCGCCATCTTCGACAAGGATGAGGTCTCAGGCCTCATGCGCACCGATGGCACGCCACTCACACCCACCAGAACGCGTACCATCGCCATGGGCGACACCACCTACGATCCCGATACTCAGGCCGCGCCTGCTCCTCCCAGCTTGAAGCACGCCGGCGACAAGCCAGCAGATACGATTCCCGGCAATCCCACCGGAAGCGGCGAGATGGGGCCCGTGCAGTTCCCGCAGCAAAAGCCGGACGATCTGGAAATCCACCGCCCTCCCAAGCCGGCTCAGCCTGCGCCCGACTCCACGGACCCCAATCAGGCACCGGCTCAAAATCCGGCTCAGCCCGCGCAGCCTGCTTCGACCCCACAGCAGAAGCCTGCTGCACCCAATCCAGCGCCTGCCCAGCCGCCGTCTCCGCAATCGGATCAACAGCCCACTCCGGCCCCGTAACAGGATTGAAAACCGGGGCTCAAAAATCCCGACTCGTGTAAACTCAAGGGAGCGAGTTCCGCTCCCTTCTGCCGTGTCATTTGAGACAGCTTGAGATGAGCAACCGCGCCGTTGAAGCCGCGTTTGATCCCTCACGCGCGTGAGCAGAGACAATCCCTAAAAGGAGATTCACCCACAATGGCAAAGATTGCAAAGACAGGCGACCGCAAGAAGATCATGGACACCACCAAGTCCACAGATTGCCCCAAGTGCTCCAAGACCACGCGCATCGTCAAGCGCGTCAAGGACCGCGAGCGTAACATCCCCGGCGGCGTCTACATTTCCTGCTCGGCCTGCGATTTCTTTGAAAAGCTTTAAGCTCTTCGAAAACGAGTCAGAAAAAGCCGGGTGCCCCATCCATGCGCGCTTTTTTGCGCATGGGTGGGACAGCACTCCCGCCAACTCACCGCAAACAGGCCCTGTTACGGGCTTTAGCTCCTGAAAAACTCCAGCAGATCGGCGTTGATCACATCGGCATGCGTCGTCGCCATTCCATGCGGATATCCCGGATACACCTTCAGCTTCGCATTCTTCACCAGCTTGGCTGAAAGCAGCGCGGAGTCGGCAATCGGCACAATCTGGTCGTCATCGCCGTGCAGAATCAGCGTCGGCACATTGAACTTCTTCAGGTCCTCCGTAAAGTCAGTCTCGGAGAATGCCTTGATGCAGTCATACTGAGCCTTGATTCCGCCGATCATTCCCTGCCGCCACCAGTTGCCGACAATACCTTCTGAAACCTTCGCACCAGGCCGGTTGAATCCATAGAACGGCCCCGATGGAACCTCACGATAGAACTCAGCGCGGTTGGCCGCAAGCGCAGTGCGGAAACCGTCGAAGACCTCGATCGGCAGCCCGCCGGGGTTCGTCTCCGACTTCACCATGATCGGCGGCACGGCTCCAATCAGAACCGCTTTGGCCACGCGCCCCGGCTCAGCCCGCGCCACATAGCGCGCCACCTCGCCGCCGCCCGTCGAGTGCCCCACATGAATCGCATTCTTCAGGTCCAGCGCCTTCGCCAACTGAATTACGTCGCCCGCGTACGTATCCATATCGTTGCCGATATCGGTCTGCGTCGATCGCCCATGCCCGCGCCGGTCGTGCGCAATCACGCGATAGCCCTGTGCCAGGAAAAACATTGTCTGGTTGTCCCAGTCATCGCTCGCCAGCGGCCAGCCATGATGAAACACCACAGGCTGGGCATCCTTCGGACCCCAGTCCTTGTAGAAGATCTGCACTCCGTCGCTCGTCGTGAATATCGGCATCGAATTTTTCTCCTCGTCTGGGAAACTGTCTGGGAAACTCCGGTGGAAAGTGTCGAAAATCGCAGGACCGCAAGCCTGCTGCCTCTTGAACAGCCCTCAAAGAATACACGTAGAAATAGAAGCGCTATATGTCCGGCGCGCGAACGCTTGCATGGAACAAACTTCAGAAATTGCGGAATTCCATCCACTCAAACGTTTTATCTAGCCATCTTTCCGCATTGTGAAGTAGCATAACTCTGCCGATCGCCGCGCATTTTCCCGCACTGAACTAGATGCCGCGCGCAGGCAATTGGAGGTCTCGTTTGAAACGCATCTTCGCTGCCGCATTCCTGTTCCCTGCTCTGCTTGCCGCAACCATAACCGCTCAGAACGTTGTCGCCACAGGGCCCGTTGCTACCTGGCAAGGTTCGATTCAGACCGGCACAGAGCAGCATCGCGCTGTGCTGCAGATGTGGAAGACCGAAAAAGGCGAATGGCAGCCCAAGAACCTTTACATCGAGTTCGTCCCGGACTACCACACCCTCGTCGAGTCCCCCACATCGAGCGCCAGCCATCTGCACTTCTCCCTGAACAATGGCAAGGGCGCCTTCGACGCCGTAATCTCTGCTGACAGCGATACCATCAACGGCACCTTAAGCTACGAGAACGCCGTCTCTAAAGTCGAGCTGCATCGGGCTGAAACCTCCCAGGCATGGCGTGTGCCGTTCCTCTATCAGTACCACCATCAGGACGCCACGTATTACCGCCCCACGCCCGACGAGCCGGTCATTCCCTTATCCACCAAACTTGCACTCACCTATCTCGAACAGGGCGCCATTGCCTGGACCAACGAAAGCCATTGCGTAGCCTGCCACACCAACGGCACTTACATGGTCATCCGCCCCATGCTCACCTCTCAGTTCGGCGCGCCGCGGAAGGAGCTGCATGATTTCTTCATTAGCGCGCTCCGCGAGCAGATGACTCCCGATCTTGACGATCCCAAATGGGAGCCTGCGGTCTCCCAGGTCGTCTATATCGCTGCCGGCCTCGCCATCTGGGATGCAAACGTCACGCACAAGCTCTCGCCGGAAACCGCGCAAGCCCTCGACCTCATGTTCAGGCTGCAGCGCCCCGCAGGCGACTGGTACATCGACGACCCCAACAATCCTCCGCTCGAATCGAACTCCTTCCAGCTTGCCACCGTCGCCGCCCGTGCAGCGGCCAATGCCCCCGGCTGGCTTGCCGCGCAACATGGCACTCCCAACGAGCCCCACATTCATCTGCTCGAAAACCTCCTTCGCTCTCAAGCCAAAATGCAGGGCGACTACGACCGCACTGACCTGCTCTGGACCGCAGCCGAATACCCCGGCCTTCTCGATGCAGCCAGAATGCGCGAACTCACCGCGATGGTCTTCAGCCATCAGCAGCCGGATGGCGGCTGGTCCATCCGCGCCTTCGCCAAACCCGAGGAATGGGGCACCGGCAACCACGCTGAGAAGCTTCGCGCGGAGCCCGAGTTCCACAACCCACCCAGCGATGGCCACATGACCGGCCTCGCCATCATCGCACTCAGAAAAACCGGCGTCCCGGCCGGCGATCCTCGCATTCAGCGCGGCGTCGCCTGGCTGCAAGCCAACCAGCGCGCCTCAGGCCGGTGGTACACCCGCTCTCTCAGCCGCGACGGCTGGCAGTTCATCACCTACAGCGGCACGGCATACCCGCTGCTTGCTCTCTCTATGTGCAACGCCATCGACACACAACCGCGCAATGGAACAAGCGCAGGCGGAAAGTAAGCCTCGCATCTCTTAAGAAAGCCAGTAAGAAAGCCGGCTTAAGAAAACCACGACGCGAGATTTATCCTTTTTTTATGTGTTTCGGAGTGTACTGGAAGTGTTGCAACGATCCGGTTCGGCAGAGGCAGGGTGAGAACCCAATCCACTCCACACGGAGGCCGTCTCGGATTCAGGACAAATGGGAACCAGCAGCAGCGTAGTTAATGCCGAACCAGTCCTTGCCGGAAAAAACGCTTACGGCTCGTCGCAATGCCTCGTCCGTCCAGCCGCTTCGCGAGATATTCCCCACATCACTTCCATCTACTCGCTCTTCGTCACCACAAGCACCGCAACATCCGAGATCACCCTTCCGGAAGAGTCCGAGATGCTTCGCCGCTGGCGTGCCGCGCGTGATCGCAAGCTGCCCTATCTTGTCGCCGAGCTTGAGGGCTACGTTGTCGGTTATTGTTATGCTTCTCAGTTCCGCCCGCGTGAAGCCTATCAGGGCACCGTCGAAGATTCCATTTACGTGCGCCCGGACTGCATCGGTCATGGAGTCGGCAAGCTCCTGCTCGCGCAACTGATCGCTCAGTGCCGAGAACGAGCCTGCCACTCCATGGTGGCCTGCATTCTCGGAGTCAACCCTGTCTCCGTCGCATTGCACGCGGCGCTCGGCTTTCAGCGCGCAGGCCTGCTGCCGGATGCCACCTACAAATTCGGCCAGTGGCACGACCTGCTCATCATGCAGCGCAAGCTGTAGGCCCGAAGTTTTGCTCCGTATCAGGACATTGTTTCAACTACGCCGCAACTCCATCACGCATTTGTCCCGCCATCCACGGTGAGATTAGCGCCGGTGATGTAAGAAGATTCCGCCCCTGCGACAAACGCCACCAGCGCAGCAACCTCATCTACCTTCCCGTAACGCTTCAGCGCGGTAGCGGATATTTGAGGCGTTGCCCAATCACCAGCAGCCGGATTCAGATCCGTGTCAATCGGCCCAGGCTGCACATTGTTAACCGTAATGCCGCGGTCTGCCACTTCTCGCGAAAGGCTCTGCGCAAACATCTTGACCGCTCCCTTGGTTGCTGCATATGCGGCCAGCCCCGGCGTCATGTTCTTTTCGCCCACGCATGAACCGATCAAGATGATGCGTCCATTGTCATTCATGTGCTTCAGCGCCGCCTGCGTCGTAACAAATACGCCGCGCACATTGAGATTCAGGATGTGGTCCAACTCTTCCAACGTCGCCTCAATAAATGGCTTCGGAATTGCCGTACCCGCATTGTTCACCAGCACATCCAGCTTCCCCAGCGCTGCAACAGCCTTCTCCACCGCACTCTTCACAGCTTCCGCATTGGCGGCATCCGCCTGGATAGCAACTGCCTTTCCGCCGAATCCTTCAACCGCCTTCACCACAGCAGAAGCAGACTCAGCATCCTTTGCATACGTGATGGCGACGTTGGCTCCATCCGCGGCCAGCCGTTTCGCAATAGCCGCGCCGATTCCGCGCGATCCACCTGTAACAAGCGCAACTTCTCCTTTAAGTGAATGAGACATATATCCTTTCCTTTCGGTTAAGCAAATGGTGTGTGCTTCAGGTCAACAGAGAGTAAAAGCGAAAGCTGTCGCGATTCCTGCTTACAGCCAGACGTCGCTGCGCGAAGGACAGCCTCCCTGACCATAACTCAAAACGTCATCGATAACATTGCTTTGTAGGCTCACAGGGTATGCTTTTCAAGCAGAGGTGAGGTTTGGAACTCAGACATCTTCGTTATTTTGTAGCCGTAGCAGAAGCGCGAAGCCTCAAGCTTGCGGCAGAAATGAAGCTGCATACAACGCAGCCCTCCTTGAGCCGACAGATCCGCGACCTTGAGAACGAGGTCGGCACGCCACTCCTCGTCAGAGGATCAAGGGGCGTCGAGCTGACACCTGCGGGCCGCGTATTTCTCGACCATGCACGCGTTATGCTCTCCCAGGCAGAGGCCGCTGTTCAATCCGCCCGGCAAATAGCTCATCCAGCAAAGCCATCCTTCGCGTTAGGCTTCATGATCGGCCACGACACCACATGGCTCCCGAGACCCTGAAGCTTCTTCGCGACGAACTACCCAATATTCATATCGTGATCTCCACTCAGAATTCCCCTCAGCTCGCAGCCGCTCTCCTACATGGCGGCATCGATGTGGCCTTCCTCCGCAGAGAAGATGGCAGCAACGATCTGGAATTCAGAACGCTCGTCGAAGAATCATTCGAAGTGTTCCTGCCCTCAAATCATCCTCTCGCCGCCAAAAGCACAATCCGTGTTCAGGAAATTGTCCACGAAACCTTCATCAGCGTCTCCGGAACAGCTCTCAGCATCTCAGGAAAACAGCCCGCGCTCCGCCGAACGATAGACAGATATCTCAAAGACCATCACATCGAAATCAAACCAAGCCATGAAGTCGACAATCTTGGCGGCGTAATGTCTCTCATCGCCTCCACGCAGGGCATCGCCCTCCTGCCCCGTTACGCAAAAACCTTCCTTCCCGAATCCGTCACAACCCGCCCGCTGCAAGGCACCGGACCAAAGATCGATCTATCGATCGGCTATCGGAAAACCAACCACTCTCCCGTACTGAAGTTATTTCTTTCCAGAGTTGAAAAGCTCATAACTGATTCGCATTCTCTTCGGCTCTAACGAACCCACAGATCCCGACTATTTTCATTGAGAAATAACGGGCACGCCCGGTTTTGCATCTTAGCTTGCAGGGAGATTTTCTCTATGCAAGCTAAATATATTCTTGGATTGGCAGCATGCGGCGCAATGCTCATCGCAGCGGGATGCCGCCATACGAATATCGTAGACAAGAGCGCGTTCAAATCGGCAATCAACGACTATTACCAGGCGCGGCAGGTGTGCTTGTGGTCGAGCCCGATCAAGTTCCCCGCACAGGCTGACACATCGAATGACGATCAGACCAAGGGCTTCGATGCACTCACCGATGCGGGACTTCTGGTACGTAAGTCAGCGGAGAAAAAGCGCTTCCTCATCGGCTCCAAGCAGGTCAACGATTACGATCTCTCCGACAAGGGCCGCACCACCTGGATGGCAGATCAGACGCAGCCGGGATACGGCAACTTCTGCTTAGGGCACCGAGAAGTGACCACTGTCGATAGCTTCACTCCCGCGGACAATCCCGATGCTACGCAGTTCACCGTGAATTATCACTATGATGTGGCAAGCGTGCCGGACTGGGCTAATTCGACAGAGATGAAGACAGCGTTTCCCAAGATCGCAACCGAAAACTCAGGCCAACAGTCTTCCGCTGCTACGCTTGTGAAGACGAATAGCGGTTGGCAAGTGACCAGCGCACAACCTGCAAGCGACAATACGACAGATTAAGAAGTGTTCTCGCTGCCCTTCGGAGGATTGCTTCCGAAGTTGCTGTGCGAACCCAGTGCGGTTTCACAATGAAATAAGCAACGTTGTGCGTTGAGGCGGTTCGATACCAGCAAGCTTCAGTAAACCGGACAAAAATCCGCTCCAGCCTCAAGCCACCTCAGCCATCTCTTCCAGAATCGCCTCTGCCGCCTGAGCCGGATTAGCAGCCTGCGTAATCGGCCGGCCCACCACAAGGTAGCTTGCTCCCTGCAGCAGCGCCTCGGCGGGCGTAGCAATTCGTTTCTGGTCTCCAGCCGCTCCGTTCGCGGGACGAATTCCAGGCGTCACCAGCACACCCTCCGGCCCAGTGATCTGCCGCAGCGCAGCCACCTCCAGCGGCGAGCACACAAATCCGCAAATCCCCGCACCCAGCCCCATCTTGGCCAGCAGTTCCACCTGGTGCGCCGATGACCGGTGTACCCCAATGGCTTTCAGTTGCGAATCATCCATGCTCGTCAGCACCGTCACCGCCAGCAGCACCGGCGGATTTGCTACCCCCGCCAGCGCATCCTGCGCGGCAGCCAGCATAGCCGGGCCTCCGGCGGCATGAACCGTCAGCAGCTTCACACCGAGCGCAGCAGCCGACCGCACCGCCCCCGCTACCGTATTCGGAATGTCGTGCAGCTTGAGATCGAGAAAGACCTGATGGCCCTGCTTCAGCAGCGGCTCAATGACCGCCGGCCCCGCGGCCACAAAAAGCTCCAGCCCCACCTTGAACCAGGCGCATCTTCCGTCCAGCCGGTCCACCATCGCCTGTGCGGAGGCGGCATCCGGCGCATCCAGTGCCACAATGAGCCGCTGACGGGCTCGCTCGCGCGCCTCATCCTGAGGGGCCGCATGGTGCAGATAGGAATGAACTCCAGGAACAGCCATATCTCTATCGTAGGACAGCTTGAAAATAAATTTGTAATCTACAGGAAAAAATGCCGGTTATATTGCGGTTTCTGCCACGCGCGCGGAATTCACCCTCCGCGCCGCTGCCCCATAAAATTAAACAAGTGCAGTATAAGGAGAGTCACTCAGGCATGAAGGCATCGCGGTTCGTTATAGCTCTTGTGGTCCTCCTCGCTTTATGGAACGCAACTCAGCCTCCCCACGCCGTTGCCAGCCCCATTGCCTCGGCGGCGCATACGAATCCACTCAACCTCGACCCCCTGGTGAAAGAGGCTTTTGAGCATTTCTACCTGCTGGACTATCCCGGCGCCGTCTCTCGCTTTGAGCATTTTCACGATCTGCACCCCGGCGACCCCCAGGCCGCGGCCCTGCTGCTTGACGCAGTGGTCTTTCAGGAGCTTTACCGCCAGGATCTTTTGGACACAACCTTCTACGCCAACGATGGCTTTCTCTCCGGCAAGCACGCCGGCAACGAAGACCCCAAAATCCGCGACCGCATCTTCTCGCTCTCCGATGAAGCAGTACATGAAGCCGACTGGCGCATCCAGCAGAACCCAAATGACATAGATGCTCTCTTTGCGCGCGGCTGGGCGCGCGCCCTGCGCGTCGCTTACATGGGCATGGTCGAACGGGCTTACAGCGCAGGCTTTAAGCTGGCCACAAAAGCCAGAGAAGACCATCAGAAGGTGCTGCAACTCGACCCGAACTACGCTGATGCCAACCTCGTCGCAGGCGTCTATGAATACGTAGTCGGCGCGCTCCCGTTTCCCTTCAAGATTTTGATAGGCTTCGCCGGCATCACCGGATCAAAGTCCAAGGGCCTCGCCATGCTGCACGATGCGGGCGAGCACGGCACCATTACCAGCGTGGAGTCGCGCACCGTCATTGGACTGTTTCTACGCCGCGAATCCAAATACCAGGAAGCAATTCAGGTGGTCCGCGCCTTGAAGGCGCAGTACCCGCGCGATTTTCTTTTCTGCCTGGAAGAGGCAAATCTCCGCAAGGATGCCGGCGAAGGCATGGCCGCGGTAGATGCCTATCGCGAGCTTCTCGCCAGTGCGCAAAAGCCTGGCTACTTTGCCTCAGCACGGCTGGAACTGGCATATTTTGGGCTCGGCGATGCCCTCCGTGGCCAGCGCCAGTACAAGGATGCGGCAGACGCCTATGAAAAAGCAGCCTCCACGCCCGGCGTTTCGCCAGAACTCAAAATTCGCACGCTGCTGGCCGCCGGACAATGCCACGATCTGCTCAACGAGCGGCAGCTTGCCACACACGACTACCAGATGGCGATCGATGCGGGCCCTGAGACCACCCGTGCCGATACAGCGCGGAAATATCTGCGGTCTCCGTACCACGGAAACTGAAGGTCGCATGGAACCGAGCGCTCTGTTCCAACGTATGCTTGAGTGGACTTCAGAGGAGGCAACAAGTGGCTGTTTTCTGCACACGCTGCGGCACAGGACTTCCTGCGGGAGCGCGATTCTGCTCAAGCTGCGGCGCAACCATATCAGCCCCCTACGCGGCTGCGCGCCCGCTGGTGCGCCCGCTCGTTGGGCGGCAGATTGCCGGAGTTTGCATCGGCTTGTCGCAGGCGTATGGCTGGGATTTGAGTGTCATCCGCGTCCTTTCCGTCCTCGGCCTCATCTTTTCAGGTGGAGTGGTTGCCGTCGCCTACATTGCATGCTGGGTGGGCATTCCGGAGGAGTCTGTTGTAATGCCCAGCCCCATGCCCGGCCCGTATACGACACCCCCGCCAAGCGCATGAAGGCTGAATACAGTTCCGGCACTGCACACCTAAGCTACTGGATCCTTGGAACAGGAATTCCGGTCATTTTCCTGCACCCCACGCCACTCGATCATGATTACTGGCGTCCGCTCATCGAGCGGCTTTCGGGCATACAAGCGATTGTGCCTGACCTGCGCGGGCATGGCGCTTCCGAACTGGGTACGGATTTGCCGAAGGGGGCCTTCTCGCTCGCACCGGATGCGCCGGTGCTCTCCATGGCGCAATACGCAAGCGACATCGTGACGCTTCTCGATCATCTCCACTTTGATCGCGCTGTTTTCGCCGGCTGCTCCATTGGCGGATACGTGCTACTCGAGCTTTGGCGACAGATTCCACAACGAATACAGGCTCTAGCCTTCATCTGTTCCAAGCCGCAGCCGGACACACCGCAAGGCCAGCAAAAACGCGCAGAAAACATCGCCCGCGCCCGAACAGAAGGTGTCGCCGGAATCTTTGACGACATGGCGCAATCACTGGTAGGAAAAACCGCACAGGTGAAACACCCACAAAGAGTGGCCGAAGTTCGCTCGCGAATGACACTAAACGTAGATGCCTTAGTAGCCGTGCAGGCAGGATTGGCTACACGCCCTGATTCCCTTCCCACAGTCGCAACCATTTCCGTTCCAATGCTGGCAATTGCCGGCGGTGAAGATGGAGCCGTAACCGCAGCAGAGATGAAAGCATTCAAGTCTGCGCCAGGCGGATGCGATTTTCATTTGCTCGCCGATGCAGGACACTTTGCCGCGTATGAACAGCCGGAGCGAGTCGCAGAGATCTTCTCAGCATGGGTCCATCAGAGCAATCCAGCTTAAAAGCGCAACGTTGCTAGCGGGTCAGTTTGAGTCCGTAGTACCAAATGGCCAAAGCTACAGCTCTGTGATTTATGAAACCAACAGCCACAGACCTGCCGCGTCCCATCAGTTCGCTCCTGGCTTCTCCACCTTATCGATCACCAAAGCATCCGCTGGCGCCTTCACACGTTCCAATTTCAGCCCGATTTGTTCCTGGATGGCCGTAAACAACCCCGGCGGCGCATCTGGTTCTGCTGTCTGCGCATCGCCATCGTCCACCGTCCACTGCAGCTTGAAATCGTAACGTCCTTTGAGTCCGGTCTGATCGACCACAGGCCGGTCAACATGAAATTGCAGGATGAGCGCCAAATCCGCCATGGAAGTATTCTTGAGCGATTCCACGTGGCGACCATCTGTGCCGCCATTCTGCTGTTGTAACCATCCGTTCGGGTCGCTTGTGTTGGCAATCATCTTTGGGCCGCCCTTGGCTACCGTCAGCGCGAACACCGGCAACTCCCTCTGTTCGTGGTGTAGCTCTAAACCGAATCTCTCTGCAAGAATCTTCTGAATCATCCCCTGCAACTGCTTCCAACTCGGTTGACTGTCCATGTTCGAAACGCCGTCCACATTCCAACGCGTAGTCTTTACCCACTCCGGCTCTCCCACAAGCTGGCTCTTCTGCACGCCATAACCGAGCAGTAAAAACTCCTCCACCGTAGTATCCGCCAGCAATACGTGTCGCCCTTGCAAGTGAATATGCTGCCTCCCCATGCCGCTCGGATCGCTCGCTTTCACCGTAGCAACTTCCCAGTCTGGGTCTGCGTCCCCCGCCATCGCCTTTGCCAGCACAGATTTCCCTGCATCCTGCCCCTGCGCTATGCATCCTCCTGTCCCGCCAAGCGCCAGCACCGTCACCACCGCAGCAGCGCATTCTCGAACTCGAACCAAAGGTTTTCTCATACTCAGCAATACGCAACTTGTATCAACGAGGTTGCAGGAATGAAGCATTTTTAATTTGGTGTAAGGGCTCGCAGCTGATTACCGCGTTGCTTCACGCCGGGTGCCGGGCGCCGGGTGCCCCTGGTCTCGATTTTAAGACCAGGGATACCCAAAAGCCCCCCTCAACTTCGCAACTGAAAACCACCCATCTTCAGCTCAATGCGATACGCTCAAGTAAGAAATCTCTCCCAGGAAGTTACCGTTGACAGCACTCACACCCACTGATCGCACCCCTTCCGCACGTCCCTTTTCACATCCGCGGCCCAATGCTGCATTGCACTGCGGAGCAGTTTCACTGGAGACACTGGCAAAAAAATTCGGCACTCCGCTCTATGTTTATTCTGCCGGCCAGATCGTCGAGCGCCTGCAAATGTTTCAGTCAGCATTCGCAGAACGCGAACACCTCGTCTGCTACGCCGTAAAGGCCAACTCAGCCCTCGCAATCCTCAAGCTGCTGGCAGAGCACGGCGCAGGCTTTGACATCGTCTCCGGCGGCGAACTGCAGCGCGTGCTCGCCGCAGCCCCTCACGCCGCAGGCCGCGTAGTCTTCTCCGGCGTGGGCAAATCAGCCGCCGAAATCGACCTTGCGCTGAACTCCGAAATTCTCTCCTTCAACGTGGAAAGCGAAGCCGAACTCGACCTCCTCGCAGCCCGCGCACGAAAGCTCCGCAAAAAAGCCCGCTTCTCAATCCGCGTCAACCCAGACGTCTTCGCCGAAACACACCCATACATCTCCACCGGCCTGCATGAGCACAAGTTCGGCGTGTCCATGAAGACCGCATTCGCAATGTACAAGCGCGTCGCCCAAAACCGCTGGCTGGATCCGCACGGAATCAGCGTACACATCGGCTCACAGATTGCCTCCGCAGCCCCATTCGGCGCAGCCCTCGACCGCGTCCACACGCTCGTGCGCCAACTCGAACGCGCAGGCATCGCAATCCACACCATCGACGCCGGCGGCGGCCTCGGCATCGACTATCACGCACGCGCATTCGACCCCAAAAAGCGCGTGCAGTCTTACGCAAGAGCCATCAACACAGCTCTCCACGGCTTCAACGGCCGTCTCCTCATCGAACCCGGACGCTTTCTAGTTGCGCAAGCCGGCGCGCTGCTCACGCGCGTCGTAAACGTAAAGCGCAACGGCAAAAAGACCTTCGTGATCACCGACGCCGCAATGAATGACCTCATCCGCCCCGCGCTCTATCAGGCATATCACGAGATCGTCCCGGTAAAGCCACGAGCAGGCAAGCCACGCACCGTAGACGTCGTCGGCCCAGTCTGCGAGACAGGCGACTTCTTCGCACGCGACCGTGCGCTCGGCCCCATACAGCCCGGCGATCTGCTCGCATTGCTCGACGCAGGCGCATACGGCATGGCACAAAGCTCAAATTACAACACCCGCCCGCGCCCAGCCGAAGTGCTCGTAGAAGGAAGCAAAGCCCGCCTGATTCGCCGGAGGGAAACCATAGCGGATCTGCTGGCCACGGAGATAGTTTGAGACAATCTCTCTGCCCTATTGGTCAGGACTGCG
>Ga0208193_1000241_pt1 | contig 34737 bp, 33 predicted proteins | sample June2015DPH_17_2_FD_184716 | JGI IMG/M metagenome (GOLD analysis project Ga0208193, IMG submission 184716) | Peatland microbial communities from SPRUCE experiment site at the Marcell Experimental Forest, Minnesota, USA - June2015DPH_17_10... | ecosystem: Environmental > Terrestrial > Soil >... | reverse complement strand
GCGAATCATCATCTCCACATCCACGCCAAAGTCATCCGGCGATCCCAGCACTTCCGTCACGCGCCCCACTGCAGGCTTCGTAGGAGTAGGCCAGCTAGTGATCTCCACATCCACGATCAGCCCATCCAGATCGTCGTAAGTCTCCGTCACACGAGCTTCGTTTCCCAGCACGCGATGCGGCGTCTCACTCTCTTCAGCTTTAGGAATCTCCGCACCAAAGGGAATCACAATCGGCTGCGTCATGCGCTCATCAAAAGGGATGACAAGATTCCCCTGCGCCCGCTCGGCCTTCGAATAGCGAAACGTCCCTACCACCGTCGCATTGCGCCGCGTCAGCACACGAGCAATGCGTCCCATTCGCCGTCCATCGTTACGCGGCGGAGCCACATCCACCAGCACCTGGTCGCCCTGCATTGCGCCGTTGATCTCATCCGGCGGAATAAAAATGTCCTCTTGTATCCCTGACCCCTGGTCTCGATTCGGCCGCACAAACCCATATCCATCGCGATGCAGATCCAGCCGTCCCGCCGCCAGGTTGTCACACCTGCCCGAACCAATCCCGCCCGATCCGCTTCCACCTGCGCCGGCCGCAGCCCTCGGCACGCCCCACAGCTCGCGGTCCAGCTTCACCAGCTCGCCACGCACGGTAATCCGTGCTAACTGCTCCAGCAGCAGCCTCCGCTCGCGCCCGCCGCCCAATCCCAGCTCGCGCACCAACTGCTTATAGCCGGCCTTGCCGCCCGCAGACCGCGCAATGCGGCCAATCAGTTCCCGATCCGTCATAGCACCAGCCTACAACGCGCCGCGGTCCCCGCCATTCCTACTCTGAACTCCATACGCTTAGCAGTATCTTGCTCAGCACCTTTTTGAATATTTTTCCGCGAGCGGTCCCACCGCGCACCGCGTCAACCCGAGTAGAATTGCAGCAGCCGCGCGGACAAGCACGATTTTCCCCCGCCGCCATCTTATTTTGGAAGTTATTGGAAAGGAATTTACATTGAATCGCATGTGGAAACCCAGCCAGCAGGACACTCCCGCCTCCACCCCCACGCCCGAGGCTCCTCGTTCTCCAGCGCCGCCAGTGGCCTCGCATGAGCCCGCGCGCGCTACCGCCGGGGTCTCCGGTGAGCAGGCCACCATTACCAAGGGGTTGTTCATCAAAGGTGAGATCACCGGTACGGAATCGCTGACCATCGATGGCAAAGTCGAGGGCAGCATCGTCCTCAACGGCAACCGCTGCACCGTCGGCCGCAACGGCCAGGTCTCGGCCAGCATCACCGCTCGTGAAGTTGTCGTCCTCGGCAAGGTGCGCGGCAATGTCTCGGCCACCGATCGCGTAGACATCCGCGCGGAAGGCGCAGTAACCGGCGACGTCTCCGCAGCCCGCATCAGCATTGAAGACGGAGCCTTCTTCAAGGGCGGCATCGACATCCGCAAGTCAGACGGGCAGGGTAAAGCGGCGGCAGCAGAGCCAGTCAAGGCCACTGTCTAAACGCAGTGCCCGCGGCTCATCGCCGCATTTACATTACAGCTCGTTGCATTGAGCCCTCGCTCCAGCGAGGGCTCGTGTGTTTATATCTACCGCGCCCACCCCAGCCGCTTCCAAACCACACGCGGCAGCGCCGAACCCATGCGTTCCAGCACCAGCCACGCCACCGCCATCCAAAGCGCGCTTCCCGCCGCCAGCACCAGCAGGTCCCCCAGCCGGTTCGTCGCACCCGCATCCTTGTGCAGCGCATGCATCAGCACACGCATGCCCGCGCTGAAGACCAGCCACACCGCGCCGCCCGCAGCCACTGAAGCCAGCACGCACCGCCCAATCTCCTCATAATCCAGGCCAGCCAGAGAAACCATTCGCCGCTGATGCAGCAGCACAGCCAGCGTCACCGTCTGCAGCGTAATGCCAATATCAGACGCAATCGCAAGCCCCGTCGCCCCCATCCAGTGATACATTCCCGCATAAATCGGCAGCGAAACAATCGTCACAATCGTTCCCGCCACCATCGGCGTAAACGTATTTCCCGCAGCAAAAAACGCGCGCGCATAAATCGTCTGCGCTGACCAGAGAAACATCGACAGGCAGAAGATCGAGAAGTACATCACAAACCATCCCGTATCGCTGCGTGAAAAGCGTCCGCCCCGGAAAAGCAGGTCCACCAGCGGCAGCGCCAGCGCAATCAATCCAGACGCCAGCAGAAATCCCATCGACACCACGCGAGAAACCGAATCCGCCACGCCCGTCGCAAACTCAAACCGTTTGCCCTTGGACCACAGGCTCGTAAAAAACGGCATCGTCGCCACGCCCGCCGCCTGCGCCAGCATCGCCATCGGCGCTGCAAACAGGCGCTTCGCATAATTCATCAGCGAGATTGCGCCACTGGTAGACGAAGCAAAGTGGGTAATGATCCAGCTATCGGCAGTCACCAGCGATACGCCCACAATCAGCGGCAGCGAGAGCTTAACCCACTCGCGTAGCCCTTCATCCTGCCAGTCCAGTATGAACTTCACGCGCGTTCCCGCACGATGCGCAAAGATCCAGTTCAGCAGAAACGGCCCCAAAAACGCGCCCGCCGTCGTCCCCAGCGCCAGTGAAGAGACGCCCATCTTCTGTATAAGCAGCACGCCGCCAAAAATCGTGCCCAGGTTATAAATCAGCGGAGCGATCGCTTGTATCGTGAACTGCTTTCGCACCAGCAGCACCGATCCAAGCAATCCGCCTGCAAAGAAGAATAGCGGCCCCGGCAGCAGAATCCGCGTCAGGCTCACGCTCAACGCGGTCTTGTCCGCCGGGAAGCCATGAAACCACCAGCCTACGTAATACGGCGCCAGCACCTCGGCCAGCACAATCGCCACGCCCAGCACCAGCAGCATCGTCGTCAAAATTACAGAGAGCGATCGCTCTGCCTCAGCCTCGCGCCCGGCGTCCTTATAGCGCGTCAGCATCGTCACAAAGGTGACCGAAGCTGCGCCGCCCACCAGGAAGTACATAATCATGTCCGGCAGCACAAACGCAGCCGCCAGCGCATCCGCCTCCATGCCGCTGCCAAACTTATGCGCAATGTACTGCGTCCGCACCAGCCCGATCAGGCTCGACACCAGCGTCGAAACCATCAGCAGAATCGTCGCCGTCGAAGCCGTATGCGCCCGCGAGGGCCGCAGCACGCCCACTACGCGCTTCCACATCGGCAGCGGCGCCGGACTTGTCCCAGTATCGGGCCTGGGCTGCGCTATCTCTCCGGTTGAACCTTGCTCTATCACTCACCTCGATTTTATCTGGGTGTAGCATTCACGTTCTGCATACAAGGTGTCATCCTGAGACGCCAGGCCGTACCAATGCCGTAAAATCTCGCTTGAGCATCAACCATGAGCGTCAAGGCACTTTATCCCGGCACGTTTGACCCGCCCACCAACGGCCATGTGGACCTGATCCTGCGCGGATCGAAGCTCTTTGAGCATCTCGTAGTCGCTGTGCTCAACAACCCTGGCAAGAATCCGCTCTTCTCCGTCTCAGAGCGCGTGGAAATGCTGCAGGAGGCCACGCGCACGCTGAATAATGTCTCGGTTGCCACCTTCGATGGCCTCATGGTGGACTTTGCCCGGTCCATCGGCGCCTCCGCCGTGCTGCGTGGCATCCGCGCCATCACTGACTACGAGTACGAATTCCAGATGGCGCTCATGAACCGCCGCCTCGCGCCGGAGATCGAGACTGTTTTTCTCCAACCGGCAGGCCGCTACTCTTTTGTCAGCTCGCGCATGGTCAAAGAAGTTTTCAGCTTTCAAGGCGACATCTCCGGCCTGGTGCCACCCAACGTGCTCAAGCGCCTGCGTGGGCGCATGCCGAAGCAGTAAACCCTCACCTTCATCTCGCTTTTTCGAGCAGATCGAAACTAAGCCATCCCTTCATTTTGTCTTTCACATCTTGACAATCAAGATTAGAAAATCTATTGTCATCGTCATGGCGGATGAAAATACGGACGTAATCCAGGGCACGCTTGACATGCTGATCCTTAAAACGCTCAGCCTGGAGCCGATGCACGGCTTTGGCATCACTCGGCGCATGGAACAGGTATCGCGCGGTGTATTCAAGATCAATCCCGGCTCCCTGTTGACAGCTTTGCAGCGCCTTGAACGGGCCGGATGGCTTGATTCCGAGTGGAAGCAGACGGAAAACTCGCGCCGAGCAAAGTTCTACGCGCTCACCCGTGCCGGCAAGAAGCAGCTTGAACAGGAAACCGCCGACTGGGCGCGCCGAGCTTCTGCGGTGGCGCGTCTGCTCAAGGCAGAGGCATAGCACATGGCTCTCCTGCGCTCACTCGTCCACGGCATTCGCAATCTGTTGCGACGCACAGACCGTGAGCGTGATGTAGCCGAAGAGGTAGAGCAATACTTTCAGGAAGCCGTTTCCTATCAGATGGAGCGCGGCATGACAGCCGAAGAAGCGCGGCGCAACACTCGCATGGAGGCCGGAACAATGAGCAAAGCACGTGAACAAGCAAACTCCTATGGCTGGGAAAACGCCGTCAGCACATTCTTCTCCGATCTGCGATTCGCGGCACGACAGCTTGCCAAGCACCGCGCCTTCACGCTCACGGCCACTCTCACGCTCGCCATCGGGATCGGAGCAAACGCCGCTATCTTCACCGCGATCGACTCCATCCTTCTTGCACCGCTGCCGTACAACCATCCGGACAGGCTTGCAGTTCTGGCAACACGTTATAGCAATAGCGGGTTCACCATACAGCGCGTCACCGGGCCGGATGGCCTGGATATGCGCGAGCAGGCAAAGAGCCTGCAGGCAGTAAGCCTCATGACCGGCGGCGAGGAAGGCGTGCAGTTACGGGATCACGCAACATACACTGAGGTCACCTGGGTCGACGAAAACTTTGCCCATGTCTTCAACCTGCAGCCCATCGCCGGAAGGCTCTTTGCGGACGCGGAATCGCATCGCTCAGCGCTGGTCAATGAACAGTTTGCGCGTAACAACTTCGGCAGCGCACAAGCCGCGCTCGGGCAGACAGTTCACATCGAAAATGAAGCGATTGAGATTGTTGGCGTGCTGCCGGGCGGCTTTCATTATCCCCGCAAGACGGAAGTATGGGAGGCATTCTCGCTGCTTCCAGAATCAAAGTCACGCACGGCCTTCAATTACAGGGCTGTCGCGCTGCTCCGCAATGGCGTGAGCTTCCAAACCGCACAGGCAGAGCTCGGTGGAATTTCGCAGCGCCTGCAGGCCGCCTACCCCAAAGACAACCGCAGAAAACAGATAATGGTCTTGCCAATGGCCGAGGCGCTTACAGGCCCTGCGCGGCCCACGCTGATGCTTTTATGGGCCACTGTGGGAATGATTCTGCTGATCGCGTGCGTCAACGTAACGCATCTTCAACTGGTGCGCGCCATGGAGCGGCAGCGCGAAATCGCGATTCGCAAGGCGCTTGGCTCTTCGCGCTGGCAGGTCATGCGGCCTGTCATTCTCGAAAGCCTGCTGCTGGCAATGCTTGGCTGCGCTGCCGGCATCTTGCTCGCTATTCCCGCGGTCCACATGCTGGTGGCAATGGCGCCAGACGAGTTGCCGCGCGCCCATGAGATTCACTTGAACGGATGGGTACTGGTCTTTACGGTCACGCTGGCTGTGCTCACCTCTCTCGTCTCCTCCATCCTTCCCGCCATGCGCGCGGCCAAGGTCAACGCGGCGGATGCAATGAAGCAGGATGCCTCACGCGGCATGGGCCGCAAGGGAGCAGCTACGCTGCGGGATGGGCTTGTAGTTGCAGAGGTCGCAGCCACGTTTGTGCTGGCTGTGGCGGCGGGGCTGCTTCTACGCACCATGTTCACGCTGATGACGAACGACCTGGGTTTTCAAACTCGCCAGATGCTGGTGGTGGATGCGGACAATCCAGCGCACAGTGAAGACGATTACCGCAGAATGCTGCAACAGTTCGATGAGATTTTTGCAAATCTGAAAGCTGTACCCGGTGTGGAGCACGTTGCCGGAGTGATGGGGTTGCCGATGGGGCCTTATGGTTCCAATGGCAACTACACAGCGCGCGGCGGATTGCCCATGAACCCGGATCATGCGCCGTCAGCGATCTTCAGCATCGCCAGCCCCGGATATTTTCAAACGATGGGTATACCCATGCTGCGCGGCCGCGACTTCAACGCGCAGGACACCTACGATAACCCCTTTGTCGTAGTCATCAGCGAATCCGCGGCAAGGCAGAGCTTTGGCAACATCGATCCTATCGGCAAGCAGATTCACTGCGGGCTCGACAGCGACAACTGGATGATGGTGATTGGCGTGGTCGGCGACATACGTCAGGATTCACCCGCCGAAAAACCCGGCCCGGCGCTCTATATGCCCATGGCACAGCATCCGTACCATGCCAACCAGATTCACATTGTTCTGCGCACACAGGTCAAGCCGTTGACGCTGATGAACACAGTGCAGGCAAAAATCATGCAGACCAATTCCCAGATCGCGATGAGCTTTACCACGATGGATGCGCTGGTGAACGAATCCATTACCACCGAGCGTTTTCGCGCGGTGCTGATCTCCGCTTTTGCTGGCGCGGGACTGCTGCTGGCCATGCTCGGCGTCTACGGAACCATGGCATACACGGTGGCGCAGCGCACCTTTGAGATAGGCCTGCGCATGGCCTTCGGCGCAAATCGCGCGATCATTCTGCGCGGTATTCTTCGCCATGCCGCCAGGCTTGCCTGCATTGGCATTGCAGTGGGACTTGTGCTGAGCCTTGCGCTCGCGCGGCTGGTAACAGCCATGCTGGTAGGCGTGCGGCCCATGGACCCTGTGAGTCTGGGGGCGGCATCGCTGCTGCTGCTGCTTACCGCCATCGTAGCCGCAGCCGCTCCCGGCCTGAAGGCCACACGCGTCAATCCACTGTCGGCCTTGCGCGCGGAATGAGTTTTATCCGTGCAATGCCTTCAGCACATTCTCCGTCGTGTCCACTTCGCCCATACGCGGAAGGATCGTCTCAAGCGCATGCTTATGTGACGCCGGATTCAGATCCGTCATGGCATCCGAGACAAAGACCACATTGTAGCCGAGGTCAAACGCGCTACGAGCGGTAGCTTCTACACCCATGCTAGTTGCAATGCCGCTCATGAACACCTGCGTCACGTGGCGCTCCTTCAGCTTGGCATCAAGCTCCGTACCCAAAAATGCGCCCACGCGCTGCTTGCTGATCAGAATGTCCGAAGGCTGCGCATTGAGCTCCGGCACCAGATCGGCCCAGTCCGGCGGAAAGGCGCGGTTTCCAAATCCTTGGTCAACGCGCCCCGGCGCTCTGCCAGTCACGTTCACCAGCACAACAGGCAGTCCGCGCTCGCGAAACGCTTTGGCCAGCGCGGCCGAGCGGTTCACCACATCGGCGGAGCCAAGTTCGGCGGTGAAGCCAGTAATCCCCTTCTGCAGGTCAATGATAATAAGTGCGGCAACGGAATCCAGCTGAGTAAGTGGCACGAAATCTCCTTAGCGTCCTGTTCAAGTATAGGATGCAAAATAGCGCCCTCCGTACACCGCGAATTTATACTGAAAGACGGCATGAGCATGTTTCTTCCCGTAGACGAGCAACTGGATTTACTGCAGAAAGGCGCGGCTGAAATCATCCGCATCTCTGACCTGCGCGAGCGCCTTGAAGAAAGCCGCAAGAGTGGACGCCCGCTACGCGTCAAAGCCGGCTTTGACCCCACCGCGCCCGATCTGCATCTCGGACACACTGTCCTCATTCGCAAGCTGCGTCATTTCCAGCAGCTCGGCCACACGGTCATCTTCCTCATCGGCGACTCAACGGCGCTCATCGGCGACCCCACCGGGCGAAATGTAACAAGAAAACCTCTCACCCGCGAAGAGATCGATCGCAACGCCGAGACCTACAAAGCGCAGATATTCAAGATCCTTGACCCAGCGCTGACCGAAGTTCGCTACAACTCAGAATGGCTCGACAAGCTCGGCTACGCCGGACTTATCAGCCTCTCGGCGAAGGTCACGCTCTCGCAGATACTCGATCGTAAGGACTTCCTCACGCGCTTCCGCGCCGAGCAGGACATCAGCCTCCACGAGCTGCTCTATCCACTCGCGCAGGGCTACGACTCCGTCATGCTCAAGAGCGATGTCGAGCTCGGCGGCACTGACCAGAAGTTCAATCTCCTCATGGGCCGCGAGCTCCAGCGCAAAGATGGCCAGCCCGAACAGATCGTGCTTATGATGCCCATCATCGAGGGTCTCGACGGCATACAGAAAATGTCGAAATCGCTCGGCAACGCCATCGGCATCCATGAGCCGCCGTCGGAAATGTACGGCAAGCTCATGTCCATCTCCGATGAGCTCATGTGGAAGTACTGGGTCTTTCTCACCGACCTCAAGCAGAGCGAAGTGGATGCGATGAAGGCCGAGGTTGCCAGCGGAACGCTGCATCCCATGGAGGCCAAGAAGAAGCTGGCGCGCATCATTATCGCCGGCTTCCACGGCGAAGCCGCCGCGCAGACTGCCGACGAAAACTGGGCGCGCATGTTTCAGCAGAAGATCGTAGCAGGAGACATCGAATCGGTCTCTGTGGAAGTCGGCAAAATCGTTGTTAGCTTTTCTCAAGCCGTGCAAGAAGAACAGGGAAAAGAGCATATCTGGCTGGCACAGGATGGGGAAGTGAGTCGTCGCGCCGCGAGCGGAGAAACTCGGTATTCCGGTAGTGTTGGCTTTTACTCCATTGTCAAGCTGATTCGAGAACTTGGATTAGCTTCCGCGACAGAAGCAGCAAAGCTGATAAAAGCTGGCGCGGTTTCTATTGATGGGGTAAAGCAAGCTGGTCCCTATTATTCGCAAACTGGCGTGCCGGGCCCCACTGAATCCACCCCGTTACGACTTACGGTACGGGTGGGCAAGCGCGCAAAGGTTGCTGTGATCGGCGGCGGCGTAGGCGAAGGCATCTAGCTACGCTTCAAAATCCAGCTCTACAGGCTCAATCAGCGGAACCAGCCAATCCAGTAGCACCTGGTGTTGCGGATGAATCGTGTACGCATCCGCAGCAGCTTTATCCGTAAACGTCATCAGTCCGGCAAAAGCAAATCCCTGGTTGCGCGGCGAAAGGTTTTCGCCAACATGCACTTCGATCAGCCCCGGAATTGCGCCGCGAAAAGCCAGGATCGCCTCCTTCGCGCTTTCCTTCTGGGTCTCGGTGGCATCTGGCCGCCAGCGAAAACCAAAGATGTGGATAAACATCCGTGCCTCCTGCTACGCGCTCAACTTGCCAGCGCAAACTCCCGCGCTGACTCCAGCAGCTTCTTCACATTCTCCGGCGAGGTGGACTCGGTATAGATGCGCATCAATGGCTCCGTGCCGCTGGCGCGCAACAGAATCCAGGTCTCCGCGGCATTCGGCTTCGTTGCGGCTTCGGGATTGTCGAGATAAAACTTCACCCCATCCAGCGTCTCCTGCCGCAGAATCTTCATCCCCGCAAAACCAACATCGCCCGTCTTAAGCGCCTTCGCTCGCGCAATCGCACCATTCTTGATCTCGTCGGGAATACGCAGATCGATGCGCCCATAATGATGTTCGCCGTACTCAGCCTGCAGATCCGCCACAAGCTGCCCCAGCGTCTTGCCTTCCTCGGCCATCACATTTGCCAGCAGCAGCGCATTCAGCAGGCCGTCGCGCTCCGGCAAGTGCCTCTGAAAGCCAATGCCGCCCGACTCCTCGCCGCCCATCACAATCTCGCGCTCCAACATCAGGTCGCAGACGTACTTAAAACCAATCCCATGCTCGATCAGCTCACGCCCATACTTCGCAGCAATCCGGTCCAGCATCTTCGTCGTATTGAAAGCGCGCGTCACCGCTCCCGGCCAGCCCTTGCGTTTCAGCACCCAGCTCAGCAGCACGGAAAAAATCTTATGCGGGTCCACAAAATTCCCATGCTCATCCGTCGCGCCAATGCGGTCCGCGTCGCCGTCCGTGCATAGTCCCGCCTGGCAACCGTGCGCCACCACCGCTTCACCCAGTGCGCGAATATGCGGCTCTATAGGCTCCGGATTGATCCCCGGAAATAGCGGGTTCGCCTCGCCGCGAATCTGCACATGCTCCACACCGATCCGCGTAAATATCTCTGAGAGGATCGTTCCGCCAGCGCCATACATCGAGTCCACAGCGAACTTCATACCACTCTTTGCAATCAGTCCCAGATCGGCGAAGTTCTCAATCGCCGTCAGATAATCCGGCAAAAAATTCACTTCCGTAATCGGAGCAGGCATAGCGGCCTTCGCCACCGGCGTCCCGAGAAAGCTCTCGATCTCCGCAATGATGGAAGGCTTACCTGAGCCGCCATACCAGGCTTTGTACTTTACGCCATTCCACTGCGCCGGGTTGTGTGAAGAAGTAATCATGATGCCGCCCGCAGCCTTGCGCCCACGCACGCCAAAGCTCAGCGCCGGTGTTGGTGTAATGCGATCCGCCAACAACACCGGGATCCCCGTGGCCGCCACTACTTCTGCACACGTCCGCGCAAAGGCTTTCGATCCAAAGCGCGTGTCATAACCAATGCACAGCCCCTTCGCCGGATCTTCTTTGGCATGGACATATGCGGCAACAGCCTCCGCCGCTGTGCGGACATTCGCAAAGGTAAAGTCGTCAGCAATAATGCCACGCCAGCCGTCGGTGCCGAACTTGATTTGGGGATGAGGCATCAGGATTTATTTCTCTCCGTGTCTCTAATCTTGTAAAAGCAGCATACAGTTTGATGCAGTTTTATCCCGCAACAGAGGCGTTATCCCGGAGGCCAAGCAAGTCCGCGTCCACCCAGCAGATGTAAATGAAGATGCCCCACCGTCTGCCCGCCATCGGAACCGGTATTGGCCACCACGCGATACCCCGCATCAAGCTCCTTATCGCGCGCAATCTCCGCTGCCACAACCATCAGATGCCCCAGCATCGCCGCGTCCGCATGCCCCGTCTGCGCCAGCGAGGCAATGTGTACGCGCGGCACAATGAGAATATGCACCGGTGCCTGCGGGTGAATGTCCGCAAAGGCATAGCACTGCTCATCCTGGTACACAGCCGTGCTCGGAATGCTTCCTTCGATAATCTGGCAAAAGAGGCAGCTCATTGTGGTCAGTTTACAGCAGCGTCGCGCTCAACTCGTGTGATCCAGAATGATCTTCCACCCTGTTGGCCCCTTGCGCCACACCAGCGAGAAGATGCCGTCATCCTTCTTTGCTTCACCCTTGGCCGTGCGTTCCAGGTGAAACTTCCCCGTCACCAGCGCCAGCTCAGCTTTGCCGCATGCGCCCGGCAGCAGCCGTATGTCCAGATCGGTAAAGCTCAGCTTTCCCATCTGCTCCGGGGTAGTGTAGTTCTGCTTATATCGCTCCAGAATCGGCTTGTAGCCTTTGCGCAGAGTCATACCAATGAATGTCGTGTCCGGCGAATCCTCATAGCTTTGCATGAACGCATCCACATCCGCGCGATTCCACGCATCGGCCTGCGCTTTAATGGCCTCGCGGATGCTCGATTCAGCTTTGGCAGTCTCCGCGGCTGAAGGATTTGCGGCGGGCGTGGTTTGCGCGCTCAGAATTGTGCAGCACGACCCCAAAAGTACAACAGCAAGCAGAGCTGATTTCATAAGATGGTCCTCCATCAGGGAAAGTCGCTTTCAGCTTACAATGATTCACGGTCTCTGCATTCAATCATTCAGGATTTATATGGAGTTTTCTGAGTTCAAGCTGCGCCTTGCCACATCATCCGACATTCCCGCCTTGCATGCGCTCATTGAGGCCTCTGTGCATGGCCTGCATGCCAAGGACTACACGCCATCACAGATCGAAGGCGCGCTCGGCACCGTGCTCGGCATCGACACGCAGCTCATCACCGATCAGACCTACTTCATCGCTGAGCTTTCGAAAGAAAATCGAATTGCAGCCTGCGGCGGATGGTCAAAGCGTAAAACCCTCTTCGGCGCAGACCGCGGCCCGGGGCGCGAACCGGAGTTGCTCAACCCCGCAACTGACGCAGCCAAAGTCCGCGCCATCTTTGTTCACCCAGACTTCGCCCGTCGCGGTCTCGGCTCACTCATTCTCGCAACAGTAGAAAAAGCCGCCCGCGCTGCGGGCTTTCATCACTTCGAGATGGGCTCCACCCTCACCGGCATCCCGCTCTACACGCTCAAAGGCTACGTCGAAGTCGAACGCATCAAAGTCCCGCTATGGAATGGCGATGCGCTACCCATCGTGAAGATGGTCAAGAGCGCTTAACGATCCGCTTGCTAAGGAAATTCAAGCCGAATGTCGATCCGTTGTGGGCTGGAACTCGGAAGGTCTGCGATATACAACATCCCTTCCGGTGTATCAGACCACCAAGGCGCGTTAACCGATAGCCAATGTTTGAGCACGGTGAGGCTGTAGCGTTTCCCTTCCATTCCCGAAGTCCATGTAGCAAGCAATCGTTTCGATGCGTCCGGGCGCGGTTCTCGCCCTTGCAAAATCAAGCTTCCGAAATTAGAGGGTCGACCTTCATCTACATCAACTGTCAAAACTATTGTGTGACCGGCCTCGTCGATCTGCGGTGTGGGGATGGCCCCAAAGCGAACATAGCCATCTTCGACATAGAGATTCTTTACCCGTTCAAGCCCACGGCTTATAGCCGTCGCGCTAAATAAACCACCCTGCTCTATGTGAAACTGCTCTCGAAGCAATGCCGGGGTAAATACCGAAACATGTGCAAAATGAATTTCCGATAGCCGATATTGCGCGCCCGCAGAAACATGAAGGGTCACATCAGCGCTCCAGGCTTTATCAATATTGCCAACGCCGGTTAGTAACGGGTCCTCGACAACAGCATTGTAGTAGCCGTCGTCGCGCAGAACCTGTCGGACTTTCTCAGCGAACTCCTGTGGACGATAGCCGCGGCCTTCATACGCAGTAATGATCTGCTTCCGTCTGGCTTCCGGAAGATCAGAGGAGAGAATCATCAGTTTATGAATCACCACCGAGGTGTTCGGTGGAAGAGACATGTCCTGATGAGCCTGAAGCTGCGCCTGTGTTCGAGCTTCGGCGGCAAACGCGATAAGAAGTAGCAGAGCAATGCGGCTCAGCGCGCTCGACGGGGTTTGGCTGATTACATGCATGAATCTCCCCGGTCTATGGACGAGCGATCGCACGGAAGGTCTGAGCCTATTCCATCCCCCCAAACGGATCCTCAATCGACGGACTCTGCGGCGTCAGCAACTCCGCGCCATTCTCCGTCACCAGCAGATCATCCTCCAGCCGAACGCCAAACTCGCCTTTGATGTACACACCCGGCTCATCACTCAGGGTCATGTGCGCCTTCAGTTTCGGCGCAAGGTCCCACCCATACATATCGTTCTTCACAAAATACGGCCACTCATGCATGTCCATGCCGATGCCATGCCCCACGCGATGCGTAAAGTACGCGAACGCCGGTCCATAGCCGCCATCCACAATCACCTTGCGCGCCGCAGCATCCACATCGCCCGTCACCACGCCCGGCCGAGCCGTCTTCAACGCCGCCGTCTGTGCCGCCTTCACAAGATCAAATACCTTCTTCATCTTGTCGGTCGCCTTGCCCAGCACAAAGGTCCGCGTAATATCGGACGTATAGCCCTCCACCATGCAGCCGTCATCGAGCATCAAAATCGATCCGTCCTTCAGCGTCTGCGGCTTGGGCGAGCCATGCGGCACCGCCGTAAACTCATCGATATTCAGTGACGCCTCGCCCACAAAACCAACTTGCCGGTATCCCAGCTGCACCAGCTTCTCCACATCCGCATTCGTCATACCTGGACGCACGGACTTTGCCACGGCTCGATACACCAGCAGTGTCGCCTTGCAGGCCAGCCGCATGCACTCAATCTCATGCGCATCCTTGATCATGCGGCAGCCCGCGGTTACTGGTGTCGCAGAAACCATCGTCAAATGCGGGTTCGCAGCGCGGATCGAATCCGAAAAAACAAACTTCGTATTCTCATCAACACCCAATGTTCCCGTAGCAATCCCACGGTCGCGCAGCCCTTTGCCCACCAGCACAAAAGGGCTCTCGTCTTCCTGCCACGTCAGCACATCGGCATTTTTACCAAACGGCCCCGCTTCCAGAATCTCCCTCGCGCGGCCCTCTTCAAACGCCGGAACCACCAGAAACGGCTTCGCCTTTGCAGGAATCACCAGCGCCCACAGCCGCTCGCTGCCGTAAAGCCGCAGATCCGCAAAGTAAACAGACGAAGTTCCACCCGTCAGCACAATTGCATCGATCTTGTTTGCCGCCATCAATGATTTTGCGCGATCAATCCGTGCCAACCGCTCCGCATTGGTGAATGGGCGCGACTGGCCGGCGAGCTTTGGGAGGCTCTGTATCTCAGGCCATGATTGGGAACTCGATTGTGCTGCGCCGGATTCGGCGTGGGCAATCGCGAGCGGTGCTGCAGATGCGGCAACGGCGGCTCCGGCAGTGGTCGAGAGAAAACGGCGGCGTGAGAAAGACATAGTTCTCCTGAAAAGGGAAGACGATATAGAGTTTACAGAATAATGCCAGGGTCTTCGATGATCTCGATGTAGTCCAGAGCCGCCGGGTCGCCTTCATCCGGCACACCCTCGATGGTGATCGTATCGCCTGGCTTCAAATCCATTCCTGGCGATGTAAACCGCACCGAATTATCCCCATGCAGCCGTGGCGTGGGCAACTGAGCATCGGCCTTCCAGCTCACCAGCGGCTGGCCATTATGCAGGATGGTGAAATGCGCCACTCCGCCAGCGAGATCGAAGTACTGAGCGGCCAAGTAGTAAGTTCCTGCTGCTCCAGTCCACGTCCACTCCGCTGTGCAGCCGCTTTCTACAGCGCATGTTACCGCCTTGCCGCGCGAAGCATCCTCCCACGGCTTCACATCCACCACCGTATAGCCTGTCAGCTTCGCCTCCTCCGCCTCCAGCCGTCCCGGAAACTTCCCTGCACGGCCATGCTCATCGGGGATGCCGCTCAGCTTGAGAAAGTACTGCACAATCGCATCGCGCCATACAATCGCATGCCCAGCCTGATAGTCGAGTCGCGCCGCCATATCGTGGTTTAGCCCGTCGTCAATCTTTCCTCTCAGCGTCGCCCACTCGCGCCCCAGTTCGGCCGCTTCTTCCGCGCCCTGGTAGTGGCTGTCATAGATGTACTGAATAACCGTCTTCCCGCTGTGCAGCTTGTAGGTATAGGGCACGTGATGAAAGAAGAGCAAGAGCTCATCCGGCGTCGTCGCGGCGTTCTCATACATCTTCGCAACCTCCGGCGGATACTGCCCCGCAAATCCCGTGCCTGTCGCCATGCTGCGATCCATGCCCACGCCTTGCGCATCTGCGCGGTGCCACTGGCCCCAGCCGTTGTTCTCGCTAGCCTCGATATTCGGGCCGTAGTGCGAGCCCGTAATATCCGTCAATGTCTGCATGCCCAGCGGCCCGGTGTAATGCTCATACGCAGGCCAGCTCCGCATCAGCATCTTCGGCACAGTGCTCACCACAACCCGATCATTATTGATCGTCTGCCGAGTCCATTCTTCAGCAATCAGGGCCGGCTTCAGATTCGGATTCCACGCCAGCCGCCCAAAGGCATACAGGTTTGCCATCGCCAGCGGCGACCCAAGCCACTGCTGCCCAATACCGGAAACGCCCACCATGCCACCAATAGGCCGATGGAAACTCTCGCCCGCAAGAATCTCCTTCACCGGCGTCGAGCGAGCCTGACCCGACGAATCCTGGGCCCGCATGTCAAAGTCGAGAACCTGCTTCCACATCGGCGCTAAATACACCATGTGCCGCTGCTGCCCCGTGTACTCCTGCGTGATCTGCACCTCCATCGTCTGGCTTGTCTGCGTCAACCCTGCAAACAGCGGCGAAACCGGCTCTCGTGTTTGAAAGTCAATTGGCCCTTCCTTGGTCTGTACGATTACGTTCGCAGCAAACTTCCCATCCAGCGGATGAAAGATGTCATACGCAGCCCGCGCACGATCCGCCTTCGGGTCCTTCCAGTCCAGGTGATGGTTATAAACAAACGCGCGATACATCACCACGCCGCCATGCGGAGCCAATGCATTCGCCAGCAGATTCGCCGCATCGGCTGGTGTGCGTCCATAGCTCGCCGGTCCCGGCTGCCCTTCGCTATCCGCCTTCACGGTAAATCCCGCAAAGTCCGGAATCAGCTTGTAAATCTCATCTATCTTCGCCTTCCACCACGCAATCACCGCCGAGTCCAGCGGATCGTAGGTCGTCAGGCCGCCGATCTTCTGCGGGCTGGCAATATCCACGCTCAGCGCCACCCGCACGCCCCACGGCCGCATCGTATCGGCAATGCGCTTTATTCCACCAAGCATCTCCGGCTGCAGAAACGGGGCAGCATTGTTCACATTGTTGACATTGCATCCATTGATCCCGACGGAAGCCAGCAACTGCGCGTACTCGCTGACCTGGCCCAGGTCCTCGCGCACATGGCCCGCATCGAAAAAGATGCTCCGCCCTGCATAACCGCGCTCAATCGAACCGTCCGCGTTGTTCCACTCATCCACCCAGCGAATTGCCATCACCGGCGTCTCATGAATGCCGCCGGCAGGAATATCGTTCCCTGTCGCGAACGTTCGCAGCAGCGCAAACGCGCCGTAAAGCAGCCCCTGCTCAGTGGGAGAAGTAATAAAGATCGCGTCGGAGCCTGGCTGCGTACCGCGATAGACGGAGAAGCCCTGGTTCGCAGGCGCCCACGCAGCAGACGCACTCCACTCAGGGCTCCGCTTCAGATCATTGTGAATCGCAATTTTGCCTTGCGGCGCATTGGGGCTGCGATCCGGAAACGCCTTCCGCATCTCGACATCCGTTCCCACCACAATGCCATGAATCTGCGGCCCCTGCTCAACAGGCGCGCTCAGCTTCAGCCCATGAGCCAGCACCTCAGCCGCTTTGCTCTCCACGTCTCCATTGCCCAGCGGAATAATGTGGCCAGGGATGTGTACGCCCTGCGGCAATGGGTTGGGTTTCAGCCAAGCCCTCGCCGCGTTCTCATCAGCCATCTGAGCGCCCGCAGCTGATGACGCTGCCAGGGCCAGAAAAACTCCCCAATAAATCGCTTTTCTCATCGCAGAAGAATTCTAGTCCAGCGCTCCCGGCTGCACCGAATCGGAATACTCAATCAAAATAAAAAGGCCGCGCACGGCGCGCGGCCTTTCTTCCATCCGTTCGATATTAGTTGGAAGCTGGATTCACCGTCAGCACAAACTGCGTTGGGTGCGTTATCGCTGTGACGCCGTTGCTCGACTGAGCCGTCACAAGCATCTGGAAGGTCCCCGCCGGCGTAGGCAGGTTAACGTTCGGCCCGTGATTGTAGAAGTCGTACAGCGGCGAGCAAGCCGACATGCCCAGCGAAGTTCCCATGCCCACCAGCGCAATCAGCATCAGCCGTGCCCAGCCGCGCTTGCGCGCTCCAAAGGCCAACCCCATCAACCCCGCCGCGCCGGGTAGCAGAATCGCCAGCGCCATGCCATTGCTGCGCTTTGCTGAAGCTCCACGCGTTCCGGTAGTCTGCGTGGCAATCACCATATCGCTCGTCACCGCCGCCGTCGTATTCGGCAGAATCTGCACATTCTGCGGCGTAAACGTACATGAGGATTGGTCCGGAAAACCTGAGCAGGAAAGCGTCACAAACATCGGCCCGGTCAGTGCGCTCGCATCTACCGGCGTCAGCGACACAACCACGTTTCCGTTCTGTCCCGCCGTGAGTGTCATTGCAGCCGGGTTCACCGCCACCTGGAAATCCGGCGTTCCGGTAGCGTCTGCCGTCACCTGCGCGGTCGCAGAGCTCGATCCAGCATGAGCCACATCGCCTGAATAGACGGCGCGCAGCGTATGCGTGCCCGCGGCCATATCCAGCGTAATCTCAGCCTGCCCCGAGGCATTCAACACCGCGGCGGCAAGCGGCTTGCCGCCGTCCTCCAGCGTCACCGTGCCCGCGGCTGCCTTACCGTCCTCTCCCGTCACGGAGACAGAAAAGACCCCCTGCGTGAGATTGCTCCCATTGCGGCTCGCGATACGAGTGTGGGCCTCAAGACTCGTCAGTGTGATGGGGGAATCCGTCGCGGTCACCACCTCAGCGGACAAAGATCGTCCGCCGGGAACCCCGGCCAGCGCCACGGTCCCCGTAACGCTCAATGCCCCCGCCAACATAAGCCGCAGACCGCGGCCAATCATACCTCTCACGTGTGCCTGCTCCAGCATTCTCAAAAAAATCTCACTTATTTCTGCTTACCAGCCGAATGAAACCATTGTATCGGACTGCCTGCGGTGCGGCGAACCCTATCTCCGGCAATTACAGCTTACGGATAAGCATTGGACGTATCAGCACGCAATCCGGAAGTATCTTGATGCCTTATCCCTTGTCCCTTATCCCCGCATTTCCGGTACACTAGCAACTGGCAGGAGGACCGGGCGGTCGCTGCCGGAGACCGAGCGCAAGCGAGGTAGCCGGGGGAGGAAAGTCCGAACTCCGCAGGGCAGTGTGCCGGATAACGTCCGGGACGCGGGCGTCAAGGCCCGTGGACGGCCAGTGCCACAGAGAAGATACCGCCTGAGTGGCCTCGCGGCCAGTCCGGTAAGGGTGAAAAGGTGCGGTAAGAGCGCACCGCTGTCACGGTAACGGGGCAGGCAGGGTAAACCCCACACGGAGCAAGACCAAATAGGGAGGAAAGCGCGCTAAAAGAGCCACGGCGCGCTCCGCATCGGCCCGATGCGGCAAGGCGGTTCGAGCCATTGCCGAAACCTCCGGGTAGGTCGCTGATGAGCGTAAGCGGTAACGCTTCGCCTAGAGGAATGACCGCATAAACAGAATTCGGCTTACGAGTCCTCTTGCTGTTGATGATCGGCCCCGCTCAGGTAATCCCTGACGGGGCCGAGCCATTTTGCAGCGCTTAAACTAATTTGGCCCCGGCCATCTTTTCCAGAACCGCCACGGGAGCCGACTCCGGCGTCACCATCGCTGCCGGGTCCACCAGGAACGTCTGCTCCAGCGCATATTGTCCGGCAAGCACGGCATGCGGCACCGTTTCCGTGTACACCATCCAGCTTGAACCCGGCGCGAAGCGCACTTCCTCGCGCACGCATTCAGCCTGAAAAGCCGCATCTTCCTTCATGGTGTTGTGCAACTGCATCATGAACTCGTCATACGGAGTCCGCTTCCATTGGGGAACAGCTTTATCCAGCCCCACCGCCTGCGCAATCTGTTTTCCAGCACGCGCCAAACCACTATCCGGCTGCGGAACCGCAATTTTTCCCGGCGCAAACTGTCCGACAACTTTTGCAAATGGCTCGCCCGTCACCCAATCCCGTGTCCGCGTGGGATGAATGTTGTGAAAGAAGCGCAGAATCCGCCAGCCCTTTGTGGGCCGCGTCGGGAACGCATCTGTGTGCAGCAGATCATTTCGCTTCCGCACACTCAGATCGCGCCCATGCTCCTCAATGGGCCGGTAGCTCGCGTAATCGAGAGTCCATCTGTGCTGGTACGGCGCCAGAAATCGCGTTAAAAACTCTTCCACGCTTGCCGAATAGCGCCGCATGATCGCGTGCAGCTCGCGCACAGCCTCCGGGGGCGAAGTCTTCTCATCCACGCCGGTCAGCTCGTCGCGGTTCGGCTTGTACGCAATGTTTTTATGCAACCGGCTATCGGTCTGCTCGCCCGTGAGCAGCGTCTTCAGGTCGCCTTCCGGGATCGGCACCGGCGTCTGGGGAAAGTACACAATCTGTCCGGCCTCAAGCGCCGCGCACCACTTTTGAATCTGGGCGCGAATCGGCTCTCCGCCATTGCCGGCCGCCAGCGCTCGATCGAGCTCATCCCGGGAAATCGAATAGACAGGCATCCACTCGCCTCTACTTTATGAACTTGGCTCGAACCCAGAGCGTCAGGAAGAATGGCAGAGCCAGCGCGAGCACCACCATCGCCGCAGGAAAGCCCACATCGCGGTAGCTCATCGCAAAATCCACTCCTGGGTGTCCTGCCATCCGCCACGCCAGCAGCGAAAAGATCGCCACCATCGTCGTCACGCAAAAGGTAATGATCGCCGAAGCAAACGAGAGCAGCAGACTGCTGAAGAGGCCAAAGCCCTTCAGCGGAAATCCAAAAATCCTGCCGCCGCCGTTTTGGCCACCGCCCGGTTGCCGAAATTCTGTCTGTTGTATCGCCGTCATAGGGTCACTCATCTAGAATACAAGTTCTGTATGACATCGAGCGCTCAGATTGAATTGTGGCAGGCGGAGAAGGTGGCCTTGCAGGCCAACGTCTCGACCGCTGCGAATGGCATCCGCTACACGTCGTGGGGAGAAACGCGTCTCCCGGAATCGGATCTCGAACGCCTTGTCAGCGCCGTTCCGGCCTCCATGTCCGACGCGCTCGCACGCCGCACCTACTACTTTGTGCCGCTCGCTATCGCAGACACAGGCGAGACCCTCATCGCTCCCGGTTACACAGTCGATCTCGGCGACCGCGCCGTCTGCCATCGCAACGCCAGCTTAGGAACAACAGACGCTGTCTTTCTCTCAACGCGTCTCGTCGAAGACCGCTTTGGCCTCGCCTTCGAGTTCTTTATCAACGTTGCGCACAACTTCGTCGACGCCGCCGGCGTTCCCGCCAGCTTCGGCGATCTTGTCTGGTCGCAGGCCGAGGCCCAGGTCCGCGGAGAAACCAGTGTGGACGCCTGGGAATCCCGCCGCCGCGCGCTGAACTCTGGACTCGCCTCAAGGCTCGCCGACGGCGATCACCAGCGCGCCCATGACAGCAAGCCGATGACAGACGAGCAGGCCCGCATCCAGTATGCCGAGGCAACATTTTCAGACGCGCTTGCCATCTACATGCTTGCTCTCACAGTCGACTTCGACTACCACGACTTGCGCGAGCGCGAGTACCCGCTCCTTGCAGCGCCGGCCCTTGCGGAGCGGCTCCGCCACATCGCTAATCTCTTCCCCGCCAACCCCGGCTACGAGTTCCAGATACTCTACCGCCGCAAAGGTTAGCCAGCAAAATAAAAGCGGTTGCCGGAGTTACCGGCAGCCGCTTTACTTTTTTACTTTGCGCGTGGCAATCCGAGGCTTTAGTGCGCTACAACCACCATGGAAACCACTCCGGTGGATGACCCGGCCAGCACGAAATTGCCGTCTACGCGACGCCATTCATAACCACTCGGTGGCTGGCGCAGCTTGTACTGTTTCCAGTTGTCGATGTGGTCTCCACGGCCCCAGTCCTCCTGCTTCATGTGAGATCCCTTCTTCCACTCAGCATGGTGAACATAATGACTGTTGTCGGGGTGATCCTGGGCCATAACTGCCTGGGTTCCCATAAGAGCAATTCCCAGCAACGGAATAGCGGCAAGTTTTTGAATACGATGCATAGATTCTGATTCTCCTGTAAGTAATCTACGTACTTCCATCGCCATTAGATTCTCAGAATTGTGTCTGTGTTGCCCTGTGGAATCTCATGCGGAAATCTGCCTGCTCTTTAACTTATGCGTAAACGCATGTAGGTAAAAGCAGATAAGTTCTTTTCGGCGTCGCGCAAAAAAATCCCAGCACCTTTGCGGCGCTGGGATTTCTATTCAGCCTCAAATTACTGCTACTGCATCGCCGCCGCAATAATGATCGAGGAAATAATTCCCGTCGCCACCGCAGCCAGCACAAAGTTCCCGTCGATATACCGCCACTCGTACCCGTATGGCGGTTGAACCAGGTGATAGTGGTGCCAATCGTTGATCACCATGCCCCTACGCCAGTAATCAGGCGGCAAGCGGTATCCTCTCCGCCATTGGTCATGGCGAACGTAAGGCCCGCCTCCTCCCGGAGGTCTGGGCGGACGCCACTGATGCGGTGGAGGCGCGGGAGGCCGCGGCCCAGGACGTGACGGCCGTCCGGGAGGGCGCGATGGCCCAGGTCTCGGCGGATTAGGCGGCCTATTCGGCGGGCGGTTCGGCCCCTGAGCAGGCGGTCTGCCTGGCTGCGCCGGAGGTCTGACCGGCCGCCCAGGCGGTTTCGATGAATTCGGCGGCCGGTTTGGTCCCTGAGACGGCGGACGCGACGGTTTGTTCGGTCGCTGGGAAGGCGTAGGCGTGCCAGGCTTGTTAGGCGGCGGCCCTTGTGCGATCCCCATGCTGCCAGCCATCATCGTGGCCAGCAGCGACCGGGCGAGCATTTTGCGTGCGAACCCCATAGATTCCCTCACATATTGCCGGAACCATAGTAGTTTGGATTCCCCCCTGCCGCAAATAATTATTCTTTTGCTTCACCCAGCACCAGCCTGACCGTCATCTGCTTCCGTCCGCGCACCACCGTGACGCTCACCGTGTCGCCGGCCTGATGCTTGTCCATCATCGCGTTGATGTCCTGCGGGTCCGTCACCTGCTGGCCGTCAATCGCCACAATCAGATCGCCGCCAGTCATAATCGGCTGATTCCCCAGGTAACGCTGCTGCGTTCCGCCATGCAGTCCGGCCTTCTCCGCCCCGCCGCCCGGAACCACCCGCTGAATCAGCACACCGTAATCCGCTGAAAGATCCATCGCCTGCGCCAGATCCGGCCCAATCGGGTAACCACCCTGTATACCCACTGCGGGCCGCTTGACATGCCCATACCGCGTCAGATCCGCCAGCACCGCCTTCGCCGTGTTGATTGGAATCGCAAACCCGATGCCGGAGCTCTGCTCCGCGCCATTGGAAGCAATCATCGTATTAATTCCAATCACCTCGCCACGCGAGTTCAACAGCGGTCCGCCCGAGTTGCCCGGATTGATCGCCGCATCCGTCTGGATGGCATCCTCAATCGGGCCGCCTTCACCGCCGCGCACGCTCCGGATCGAGCTGATGATTCCGCGCGTCATCGTTCCGCTCAACCCGAAGGGATTGCCGATGGCATACACCTTCTGCCCCACCGCCAGATCAGTTGAATCGGCCAGCGTCACCGGCTGCAAGTTCGGCGCATTGATCTGCAACAGCGCCAGATCGTGCGTGCGGTCCGAACCGACGACCGTCGCCGAATACTTGTGCTTGTTGCTCAACTGCACCTCAATACCGCGGTTCGCCTGCTCCACCACGTGATAGTTGGTCAGCACGTGCCCCGCGCGATCGAGAACAAAGCCCGACCCCTGCCCCTGCTGCGGCACCGCGCCGTAAAAAAAATTAAAGGTCAGGCTCGTCGCCGTAATGTTCACCACGCTCGGCAGCACCCGCTTGTAAATAGCGATATTGTTCTGCTCTTCGGAGTCATACTCCGGCGCGGCGTGCGCCTCAGTCAGCTCCAGCGGCGATTTGCCGCCGCTCGTCTTCAGCAGTCCCAGCGAGCGCAGATCGCCCGCGACATGCGCCGTCACATACCAGAAGCCGCCTACAAGCAGCAGGATCAACAAAATCCGGCGCAATCTCATCCCTCGTACCTCAAAACGGTCGTTTGTAACTTCATCTAAATTGTAATGAACCCCAAATTTTCTGCAATCACTCGCCCGCAAGCCGGCTCTCAGCCTTCAGCAGTTCCCACACTTCTGCCACCCGCATCTCAAGCGCCGCTTTATCGCCCGCATTCTCAATCACAAAATCCGCTCGCGCAGCCTTTTCCGCATCCGGAATCTGCCGGCTCATCCGCTCCCGCGCATCGGTTACCGCTCTCTCGCGGCAGACATCCTCTTTGCCGATGCACACGCGCTCCACATAGCGATCAATCCTGACCGCATCCGGCGCGGTGACCACAATCACGCGGTCAAAGCGATTGCGCCAGTCGCTCAGTACGCTTTCGCTCTCGCCTCGCGCACGCGCATCGCGCTCCACCTCAAAGATGAGCGCCGATTCCACCACCGCAACTGCATGAGGATCATTCGCAAAGACCCTTTGCATCCACTCGCGCTGCGCGGCAATCACTGCGGGATGCACAATCGTATTCAGCTCGTGGATGCGTCCGCCGTGAAAGGCGAGCTCCGCGAGCTTGGCGCGATTAAGTTTTCCGCTATCAGCGGCAACAACCTGCAGGCCAAAGACGCGGACAATTTCGTTGTAAACCGCCTGTCCCGGCTCCATGAGGACGCGGCCCATCTCATCGGCTTCAATCACATGCGCGCCAAGCTTAAGCAGCATCGCCGCAATCGTACTCTTGCCGCTGCCAAGCCCGCCGGTCAGACCCACGCGAAGCATCAGAGTACGCGCCTCGGCAAATTCCGTCTCATCCGCGCAGCCCGCACGGTGTTCGACATCAGCATCGCAATCGTCAGCAGCCCCACGCCGCCCGGAACCGGTGTATATGCGCCCGACACCTCAAATGCCGCCGGATGCACATCGCCGATCACCACGCTTCCGCGCTTGGCAAATGCAGCCTCACGCTTCGCATTCCCCGCAAAGAACTTCTCGAACTCCGACCGGTCGGTGACGCGATTGATGCCCACATCGATAATCGTCGCACCGGGCTTCACCATCTCCGGCGTAACGAACCCGGGCCGGCCAATCGCCGCAACAAGAATGTCCGCCTCACGCGTGACTGCGCCCAGGTCGCGCGTCTTTGAGTGGCAAATCGTCACCGTCGCATTCTCATGCAGCAGCAGCATCGCCGCCGGCTTGCCGACAATATCGCTTCGGCCCACCACCACGGCATTCGCGCCCGCGATCGGAATTCCACTACGCTTCAGAATCTCAATCACTCCCGCAGGCGTGCACGGAGCCAGCGCTGGACGCCCCGCCTGCAGCCGTCCAGCATTCACGGGATGAAAGCCATCCACATCCTTCGCTGGATCAACCGCATCCAGCAGCACCTTCACATCCACCTGCTTAGGCAGTGGAAGCTGTACAAGAATCCCATCGATATCGTCCCGGGAATTCAGCGCCGCAATCAGGTCCAGCATCTCTTCTGTCGTCACCGTCTCGGGCGGTGTAATCAGATCGCTATATAACCCCAGTTCCTCGCAAGCCTGCACCTTGCTGCGAACATAGATCTCCGAAGCCGGCACATGGCCCACCAGCACCGCCGCCAATCCCGGACGCACTCCATGCAGTGCAAGTTCCTTTACTTCTTCCGCAACTTCCTGCTTGATCTGAGCCGCAATCGGGGCTCCATCGAGAATCTTTGGCATTGTTCAGACTCCAGCACTCATCCTAAATTGCCGTATGAACTTTGATCTGGGAGCAGATTGTTCTCACCCGCCTAGAAGCGCACCGGGCGCAACTCTGCTACACTCAGAAAAGCGCGTCGAAGGGCCTTGTGGCACATACCAGGAGCCGCGATTCTGAGGCAGCGCATCTGCAAAACAAGTTCGGGGAGTGGCTCAGCCTGGTAGAGCACCTGGTTCGGGACCAGGGGGTCGGAGGTTCGAATCCTCTCTCCCCGACCATTCATCTAGCGGATCTGAGACTGTCCGCAAATCTTTAAATTTTCATGCGCTCCGGACGAGGTCGCTCCGCGTCTCGTCCTTATCCTTTTGCTGAAGCCGCACACGGACATTCGGCTTCTTTCCTTGTAGCCTGACGTATGGGTTATATTGCCCTTTTGCGGAGCGCTGTGATTGGCGTGGATGCAGGGCTGGCGGAGAAAAGGTTGTGGATGCGCAAAGCCTGGGAAGACCTATTATCGCTTATGGTTCAGGGCGGCACTGGAAACGGCGCATGGAAACCTGGCTGGATAGCCTGCCATCGAAACTCTCAAGGGTGTGTTCTTTTTTCAGCAGACATCAGAGGGCGCGCAACAGGCAATCCTGGAATTCAAGACAATAGAAAATCGATTTCACGCCGGGCTTAACGTGAAATCAGGCGCTGCAATTGAATAGCGAGTTCTCAAGAACAGAATAGCCATCTTTCCGCGGCTCCTGTGAGTGAGTAAAGGCTAAATTTTTTATTAATTTTTTAATAAAATGGCCCATTATGACCCACCGGAACAACTGAGGAACTAGTTTCTTCATCCGTCACATTTCGTGTTGGTTTTTGATTATATATGTCTATAATTGCGTTATGAAAACAACACAGCGAGTCGGAGTTATCGTATAAAGGATATACTGATCCGCAATTGACAAAAAATCCAAACTTTAGTGACGTATTGGGAAATGAAGTTGCATTGCGTCATCATTACTGGTATCTCTTTTTTTGTTGCATTTCTGCAAGTACGGTTTAAGACGAATGTTTCAACGATTTTTACGGGCCATGTGGGATGAAAGAACCTTCTCATCGTTCTGCGAAGCAAGGAAAGGCGTAAGAGCAACATCGTGTTGGCAAGATAAACGGCAATCTGAAGTATGGCTCACCGGGTTCTTGTTTTGTGTGTAGCAACCGATGAAATAAGAAAGCAGAACGTCCGAGGAAGCAAGGTTCATTTATTAAGGAGAGTTTGTGGCCACTGATCTTTCTTCCATGCATGTACGCATGCTTTTATCAGAGGAAGGCAAGACCTATGCGGCATGGCAATTGCCGGAACCGGTATATATACAGCACCCGGATGTTCCATGGGAGTCTTGGCGCTATCGTTACGCTAAACGAGCTGTCGATGTTCTCGGCGCGTCCGTAATGCTCACGTTTTGCGCACTCCCGTTGGTAGGAATTGCAGCCGGGGTACGTCTCTCCTCAAAAGGACCGGTTTTTTATCGGGAAGAACGCATTGGCCGCGGAGGCCGCCGTTTTCGGATCTGGAAATTTCGCTCCATGCGCGCGAAGGACTCGGCGAATATGGCCTGCGACGTGGATGGTAAGGATAGCCAATGGCGCCTTTCCAAGGGCAAGTCCGGCCCAACTGACCCTCGAATCACGCGTTTTGGCAGTTTTCTGCGTAAGTGGAGCCTCGACGAGCTGCCGCAGCTCATCAATGTGCTGCGAGGTGAAATGTCGCTGGTGGGACCGCGACCCGTTATTCAATCTGAAACCGGCTTCTACCGCGACCTGCTCCCGTTTTATCTAGCGGCAACGCCGGGGCTGTCGGGACTGTGGCAGGTTTCCGGACGCAGCAAGCTTGATTACGAAAAGCGAATCAAGCTGGATGCGTTCTATATGCAGACGTGGAGTCTGACTACGGACTTCTATCTGCTCGCGCGCACCGTATCCGCCGTATTGAGTCAGGCAGGCGCCTGTTGATCCGCATTCATGCGTGATATTGCGACCCGCATGGCGCATGCAAAACTAAAAGACCTCCCGAGACGGGAGGTCTTTTTTCGTGATGATTTGCAATCCTTATAGAACATTGATGGCAGCGGCGCCCAGCGCAAGCTGGGAGAAGACTTGCGTCCAGTCCATAAAGCTACGCAATTTGGTCATACGCAGCGTCTTATCCGGCACAACGATAGTATCCCCAGGGTTCAACTGCAGTTGATCAAATGTGCTCGCACTCAGCGCGCCAAAGGTCTTCCTCACCGTGGGCCAACTGACCACCGAGCCGTCGGCGCGGATGATGAAGCTGTAATGCGAATCCGCGTTGCGGTTCGGTCCCCCGGCAAGCCGCAGATAATGACCTACGGTCTGGCGTTCCTGATAGACAAATGAGTTCTGGTTGTAAACCGCGCCCACTATATTGATGGTCGCCGGAGCAGCAGGCACAGTAAACCGGTCGCCATTCTCCAGCGCCAATGCAGGAACATCATCGATAGTCTGGTTGGCCGCCTTGAACTGCAGCACAATTCTGCCCGTCGCATGAATCTGGCTGAGACGCCCAATCAACTCTTGCGTCACCTCCCGCGAGGCCGCTACATCCAGAGAATTGGATGCGCCGCTGCCCGCAACAGCAAGCTGCTGCGTCCCGCGATTCGACTCCGTACTGACCGTCTGCACGTATTCATCCAGGCGCTGCTGCTGCAGCTTGCGCGTCGACTCGCGATCGAACTCCGAGCCGTAGAGATAGGCATTCTTGGTCAGACCTCCGGCGCGGCGGGCTACATCGCGCAGTGTTTCACCAGGCCTCACGCTGTAAATGCCCGAGTGAACGAATTCGCCTTCAAGTTCTACATACTTGGTCTGCTCATCCAGAGGAACCTGAATGTCGCTTTGCGAGAAAATGGTGACCGTATCCCCCGGTTCGAGAGCCAGGTTCTGAGTCGCATCATGGTCCAGCACGAGCTTGCCCAGATCGAAGGGAACCAGGCTCGTTCTCATCGTATTGGGATCGCTGCGTTCAACCACTGCGTAGTCCCAATTGATCTCCTGCGGTGTCAGCCGTACGGTATTCCGCCTGATTGTGACTTCCTCTCCGGGCGTGAGTCCGCGGGAGGTCTGCGCGGCAACAGACCCGGAGCCGCTCATCGATCCCTGCCTGGCGCTGCCTGGCTGCTGACTGCTCTGCAGGTCATCCTGCAAAACTCCCTGCGGATAGTTCTGCGGAGAACTCTGTTGGTAATTCTGCTGGTAGGCCTGCTGCTGGAAATTTTGCGGATAATTCTGAGAATTACCCTGCAACCCGTACAGACCGTACAGACCGTACAGTGGATTGATGCCATACTGCGGACTTTGTACTCTTCCAGTCGAATCCCGCAACGGGATGGGCTCCGTTCCTGTCGGGCTCCGCTGAGTAGAAATGAACGGCTCAAACTCCGGTGCAGGCAGGCCTAGAAGGCTCCGCTGCCACCAGTACTCACGGCTCAGCAGCGAAGCCCGGTCGGGAATCAGGTCACTCAAATGCATCCCCTCATGCCATCCGAAGCGTCCAGGATTAGCGACGTTGCCGCGCAGTATGACTGTCTTCTGATACGCAGGCACGATGGGGTAGATGCGAATAATATCCCCCTCCGCCAGCGGAGTTGAGAGACCAGCCGCATCGAAACTTGCCTCCATCGCCTGGCGGTATTGGTGGTTGTCCACACGTTCAATGGAGATGCGCGCCTGAGAAGCGGTGGTGCTGACCTTCCCTGCTGCCTCAATCAATGCGCCCAGCGTATCTCCCTCGCGAAGCTCATAAATGGCGGGCGCGCGGATACTACCCGTGATTGCCACCTGAGGTCCCGCCGGAGGAACGTAGAGCACATCCTCTGGCAGAAGCCGCATATCCTGCGATTTATCGCCGTGAACCAGCAGCGCATATAGGTCGAAGTCCGCTACCGTCTTTCCGGCGCGCTTTAATTCAATATGGCGCAGCGATCCTTGCGGAGCAGGTCCGCCGCTGGCAAACAGTGCGTCCACCAGCGTACTGACTGCGCTGATGGTATAAACGCCGGGGCGTCTAGCCACGCCCGTCACATACACCTGCATCTGGCGAATGCGGCCAAGATCAACCGAGAGATCAAAGTTGCGGAAGGTTTTACTCACCGCCTGGCGCAGATGCAGATCGAGAGCCGAGAAAGGCTGCCCGGCCACGTGTACCTGCCCCACCTGAGGCAAATAGATATTCCCGGAGCGGTCCACTAAAAGGTTGCCCGTGTAACTGATCTGCCCCCAGATGCGCACACGCAGCTCATCGTCCGGTTCAATAACGTATTCCGGAGTGGCAGGCGCCAGGTCATTCGGAGAAAACGTTGTGGGAACGTTGCGAAACAGGTTGGCGCCATAAACAGGAAGCATCTGGCCTGTGGTAGCCGCCACAAAACGCTGAAACTCTGTAGGCTGATCCGGCGGCAACTGTTGCGCCAGCCGGTTGCGGTATGCCTGCTGTCCAAGGAGATTTCCCTGTCCTGCGCTCTCCTGCCCCGGAAAACCTAGCGTTTGCGGGCCCTGCGTGCCGGTCGGCTGACCTCGTAATTGCTGCTGCTCATTCGGTTGCTGATTCCCCTGCTGACTTTGAGCGCAGCTACCGTTGGCAATATCCGCCGGGTCAGTGCAGTCTGAGGATGAGTAAGGCGACTGCCCGTCTGACGGATAGCCATTCGGAGTGGAATTCTGCGAAAACGATGCGGGTAAGCCGATAAGCGGCAAAAGCGCTGCAAGTACATACAAATGCGGCTTTTTCAACATAAATATATCCTAATGCCCTATTGTGGGATTCCGACTGTCCTTCGCGGATGTATGCCTTTTTAAGGGTATTTTCTCAGGAAAAACCACCCTGCACACATGCGGATCGGCCCCGGTTGCTCGTATTCCGCAATAAGCCTTATTTAAGATAACGGCTTCGTGCAGCTAGCGCCAGATGCCTGATGCCACTTTGGGATGGATGGGCTCATAGCTTGCAATAGCAGAATCGGGCACTTTGCTATGAGCAGCAGGCAGTTGCGGCCCTGATAAGATGCTTATAGAAGCGAGTAGCATGCCGATAGCAAGCTGCGGCACTCATTCGCCTGGGCCCTATGCTCGAAGACGCGAAAAAGGGATGACCTACACGACGGGAATGAATAGAAGTGCTACAAACGAGCCTGTTCTGGTTACCGGCGGCGCAGGTTTCATCGGATCCAACTTCGTCTTGCAGTGGGTGCGGGCGGGCGGCGCAGTCATCAATCTCGATCTTGAGACCTACGCCGGCAACCCGGCGAATCTGAATGAGCTGAACGGCAATCCTCGCCATCTTCTCGTCCGCGGAGATATTTGCGACGCCGCGCTTGTCCGGTCCCTGCTTACCCAGCACCAGCCGCGCGCCGTGATTCATTTCGCCGCGGAAAGCCACGTGGACCGCTCCATCGTCTCGCCCGGCGAGTTTATCCGTACGAATGTTCAGGGAACCTTCACGCTACTGGAGGAGACCAAAGCATACTGGCAAGCACTGGACGAAGACCGGCGCAATCAATTTCGCTTCCTGCATGTCTCCACGGACGAAGTATACGGCTCTCTTGCGCCCGACGATCCTGCTTTCAGTGAAACCACTCCCTACGCGCCGAACAGCCCTTATGCCGCCTCAAAGGCTTCTTCAGACCATTTGGTTCGCGCCTACTTTCACACCTACGGCCTGCCCGCGCTTACGACCAACTGCTCCAATAATTACGGTCCGCTGCAATTCCCGGAGAAACTGATTCCGCTTGTGATTCTGCATGCGCTTGAGGGCAAGCCGCTGCCGGTTTACGGGGATGGCGCTAACGTGCGTGACTGGCTCTTTGTTGGCGACCATTGCTCGGCGATTCGCACGGTGCTTGAGCACGGCAGGCTGGGTGAGACCTATAACGTTGGAGGCAACAGTGAACGCAAAAATATCGAGGTGGTGCGCACCATCTGCGCGTTGCTCGATGAACTGCATCCCGCAGCCAGGAAGCACGAGGAATTAATCACCTTTGTAAAGGACCGGCCCGGACATGATCGACGCTACGCCATCAATGCCGAAAAAATTCGTAGCGAACTAGGCTGGCAGCCTTCCGTTAGCTTTGAACAGGGCCTGCGTCAAACCGTCGAGTGGTATCTTGCCAATCGCGCATGGGTTGAAAATATCCGCACCGGGGCATATCGGGAGTGGATTCAGCGTAACTACGAAAAGAGAGAAGGGAAATGAAAGGCATCATCCTCGCCGGCGGCTCCGGGTCGCGTCTCTACCCGGTCACGCATGTGGTATCCAAGCAGCTTTTGCCGGTCTACGACAAGCCGATGATTTATTACCCTCTCACCACGCTCATGCTTGCGGGGATTCGAGAGATTCTCATCATCTCCACTCCGGAAGACACAGGACGCTTTGCGCAGTTGTTAGGAAACGGATCTCAGTGGGGCCTGAGCCTGAGCTATGCCGTGCAGCCAAATCCCGATGGCCTGGCGCAGGCATTCGTCATCGGCAAGGATTTCATCGCCAACGACACGTGTGCGCTTGTGCTTGGCGACAACATCTTCTACGGTCAGTTCTTCTCCTCGCAGCTTAAAAATGCGGCCGCCATTCAAGACGGTGCCACGGTATTTGCGTATCGCGTGCAGGATCCTGAGCGCTATGGCGTCATCGAATTCGACACAAACGGCCAGGCTGTCAGCATTGAGGAAAAGCCTGAGCATCCCAAGTCGCACTACGCCGTCACAGGCCTCTACTTTTACGATCATCGAGTCGTCGAGATGGCTTCAACGCTCCGGCCTTCAGTGCGCGGAGAGCTTGAGATCACCGACCTTAACCGTCTCTATCTTGAAGCCGGCAAGCTCAGCGTGCAGGTCATGGGCCGCGGCATGGCCTGGCTCGATACCGGCACGCATGACTCGCTCTTTGAAGCAGCGCTCTATGTACAGGCCATTCAGCACAGGCAGGGGCTCAAGATCGCCTGCCCGGAAGAGATCGCCTACCGGCTCGGTTATATCGGCGCAGAAGATCTGAAGCGCCTTGCACACCCCATACGCAAAAATAATTATGGCCAATACCTGCTCTCGCTTTGCGATGAGATTTACCCCGCGGCGGAGGATAGCGGATTATGAAGATGGTCGAAACCGAGTTGCCTGGCGTTTGGCTTATTACACCGAATATCTTCAGCGATAATCGCGGATCCTTTCATGAAACATGGAACCTGAAGCGTTTTGAAGACAATGGCCTGCCCACTCACTGGGTGCAGGATAATTTCTCCGTTTCCAACCGCAACGTAATTCGCGGCATTCACTATCAGACCATTCAGCCGCAGGCCAAACTGGTGCGCGTAACGCAAGGCGCCGTTCTGGATATTGCCGTCGATCTTCGCCGCAGCTCGCCATTTTTCGGCCGTCATGTCACTTTGGAGTTAAGCGCGGAAAACGGCCATATAGCCTATATTCCGATCGGCTTCGGACATGGTTTTGCTGCCCTCACAGAAACCGCGGGCTTCGCCTACAAAGTGACCGATTACTATTGCCCGCAAGGTGAACGCACAATCGTCTGGAACGATCCCCAGTTGGGTATTCCGTGGCCGGTCTCAGACAAGGATGCCATCGTCTCCGCCAAAGATCAGTTGGGCAACGCGCTCTCCGATGCCGAGATTTTTCCATGAGCGGACCGCGCATCCTGCTGCTGGGCGCAAATGGTCAGCTTGGCCATGAACTCGCGGCCAGCTTCGCCGGCGCAGGAGAGCTCGTTGCACAGGATCGCAGCGCTACCGATCTAACCTCAGAAGAGCAACTGCGTGCCGCCATCCGTACTACAGATCCGGATCTGATTCTGAATGCCGCGGCCTATACTGCTGTCGATCGCGCCGAATCCGAACCAGAACTCGCATACGCTATCAACGCGCACGCTCCGCGCATTCTGGCTGAAGAAGCTGCGCACCGCAATATCCTTCTGGTGCATTACTCCACGGATTATGTTTTTGACGGCTCAAACGCCGGCCCATGGTCCGAGGAAGATGCGCCCCATCCGCTCAATGTCTATGGCGCATCCAAGCTCGCCGGTGAAGAAGCCATTCGCCAGGCCGGCGGCAAACATCTCATCTTTCGCACCAGCTGGGTCTATGCGCCGCACGGCCGCAATTTCCTGCTCACCATGCTTCGTCTCGGGCAGGAGCGCGACCGCCTGAGCATTGTCAATGATCAGATCGGTTCGCCTACGACCGCGAAAGCGCTCGCCCAGGCAACGCGCTCTATCGTGGATGGTATATTGGCATCGCAGTTCGGAGCGGCTGATCAGTGGTCTGGTCTGTATCACATGAGCTGTGCGGGCCAAACTTCCTGGCACGGCTTTGCAGAGGCCATCTTCGCCCGCGCTGAAGAGTTGGCTCTACTCCAACGGGCAAAACCGCAGGTTCTTCCCATTCCGTCTTCGGAATATCCCACCCCCGCGCAGCGCCCGCACAATTCAGTTCTCTCGAATCGCAAATTGCAGCAGGCATTCGAAGTTCGGTTGCCGGACTGGCAATCTGCGTTGCAGGCAACGCTGTTCAGTATGCAAGATAAAGACAGCTCTACTGCAAGCCTGTAAGTCGTTGAGGATCGTTACAACATTCAATACGAATGGAGATCATTCTCATGCAGAGGATTCGCAAAGCCTCCTTTCTCTTTCTTCTCGTGCTTTCTCCAGCACTCTTTGCTCAGGCGCCACAGGCACTCGCGCTGCATGGAGATTACGAGTTCACTCACGATCCCTCCATCGCACGTGAAGGTGGCACCTACTATGTTTTTGCCACAGGGCATGCCACCGGCGGTGGCCAGTTCGCCGTTCGCACGATCTCACCGAATGGAAGCTGTGCGGCCATATCTTCAATGAGATTCCGGAGTGGATTCGCAAGGCCAGTCCACAGACAAAGGAGCTATGGGCGCCTGACGTCTCCTACTTCGACGGAAAATTCCATCTCTACTACGCCTATTCAGCCTTCGGTGTGAACACTTCCGGCATCGCGCTGGCGACGAACGAGACCCTTGACTCATCAAGCCCGAAATATGCGTGGAAGGACGAGGGTCTGGTTTTGAAATCCACAGAAAGCGATGACTTCAATGCAATCGATCCCAACATCGTGCTCGATAGCAAAGGGCAGCCATGGCTGAGCCTTGGAAGTTTCTGGAGCGGAATCAAGATGCGGCGGATTGATGCTGCCACAGGGAAGCTCGATCCTGCCGACAGCACCATCTATTCACTGGCTTCTCGCGCGCGCCCCGCCAATTCTGAGCCTACCAAGCCCGGCCTACCTCCGAATTGGCAGGCCATCGAAGCGCCGTTCATTGTGCATCATGGACACTTCTATTACCTCTTTGTCTCCTTCGATCTCTGCTGCCGGGGAACCAAGAGTACCTATCGCACCATGGTCGGGCGCGCAAAAAAAGTCACTGGCCCGTATCTCGATGCGAACGGTACACCCTGCTTCAGGGTGGCGGAACGGAGTTGCTCAAGGCCAATGCCCGCTGGCTAGTACTACAGTTGTAGATAAGTGGTAGTCTGATGGTGCTCTGGGCGTGGTTCTCCAGCGTTGGCGATGGAGAGGCGATTATCCGGCTGGAAGCGTGAGTTGTTGCGGTCG
>Ga0208193_1000239_pt1 | contig 34890 bp, 34 predicted proteins | sample June2015DPH_17_2_FD_184716 | JGI IMG/M metagenome (GOLD analysis project Ga0208193, IMG submission 184716) | Peatland microbial communities from SPRUCE experiment site at the Marcell Experimental Forest, Minnesota, USA - June2015DPH_17_10... | ecosystem: Environmental > Terrestrial > Soil >... | reverse complement strand
TAACAGAATGAACCGTCGCTGAAGACGGCCGAATTCAGCGCGGCGAAAAAGTTGTCGGTGGTGGGGACGACCGTGCCGAGATACTGCTTAACCAGCTCCGGATGCTCCTGCACGGCCTCGGAGAACGAGCCGAAAATGATGCCCATGTCCTTCAGCTTTTCCTTGAAGGTGGTGGCGACCGAGACGCTGTCGAATACGGCGTCGACCGCCACGCCGGCGAGCAATTCGCGCTCCTTCAGCGGGATGCCGAGCTTCTCGTAAGTCTTGAGCAACTCGGGATCGACCTCGTCCAGGCTCTTGGGCGCGTCCTTTTTCGACTTGGGCGCGGCGTAGTAAATCATGTCCTGGTAATCGATGGCCGGGTAGTGGATGTTGGCCCAGAGGGGCTCCTTCATGGAGAGCCAGTGCCGGTAGGCCTTGAGGCGCCACTCAAGCAGCCATTCCGGCTCATTTTTCTTGGCGGAAATCAGGCGGACGACGGACTCGCTGAGGCCGCGTGGGATGGATTCAGACTCGATGTCGCTGACGAATCCCCACTTATACTCCTGATTCGCAAAAGTCTCTATAGTATTGGTGGAGCTGCTCACAGGCGGATCCTCGTAAACTGTTGGTCTGATACTAGATTAGCTAATCTGTACTTTCTAGTCAAGATTGCATCAAGATTGCACATCGAATGGATGATTCGCGGGGGCGAATGGTTTCCAGCGGGGCACGAAAAGACGGACCCAATTGGGTGTGTACGAAACAGTCCAATCGGCTGGTTGCCGGAAAATCGACGGAACGAAGCCAACTGCCCAAGCGGAGATAGCGCGCCGGACCTTCCAAGGAAGACCGGGTTTCCGGGCATCATTTAGGGGGAGATTTTGAAGCGCCGCTGGCTCGCCCCGGGCTTCGCGCGCCCGCCAGCGCTCCGTGCAAAAACTTGGCGATCGACATGGTCAGCGCGCGCGGATTTTCCGGCCTGGCATACACCAGCGCCTGCACGCGTCCCAGCCGCCTTCCCGGCAGGCGGAAAGCCTGAAAAAATCTGGAGCCGGAGTGCAGCGCGAACTCCGGAAGAATGGAATAGCCAAATCCCGATTCCACCAGGCCTTTGATAACCTCGGTGTCGTCGGCCTCCATTGTTACCTTGGGCTGGATGCCGGTATCGAGAAAAAACTGGTCGATCATCGCGCGCATATTGCTGCGCTTCGGATACAGCAGGAACGACGCCCCGGCCAATTCCGAGGGCTGGATGGCCCCTACGTGCCAACCGCGCATGCGCTTCGCCGAAGGCCGCAGAATCAGCATCTCTTCGTCGAACAGCGGCATGACGCCAAGGTCGCCGGTGGGGAAGGGCAGGGAGACTAGCGCCAGATCGAAGCGCCGGTCGAGCACGCCCGCCACCATCTCCTCGGTGGGCATCACCGTGATCCGCATCGTGATCTGCGGGAATTGCTTGCGCAGCAGCCGCAGCGGACGGCCCAGGCGATAGATCAGCGTGGTGGCGCCGCACGCGAGGAAGAAGGGCCGCGAATCCTTCGCCGGATCGTTTTCAAATTCACGCTCGATCTGGTCGACATGCTGCAGCAATGAGCGGGCGTGCTCGGCGAGCCGCAAGGCCGCGGGCGTGGGCAGCAGCCGCTTGCCGCTCTTCACGAACAGTTCGGTCCGCATTCCCGCCGCCAGGTTGCGCAACTGGAGGCTGACGGCGCTGGTGGAAAGGCCCATGCGCACCGCCGCTTTGGTGACGCTCGATTGGTCGATTACGGCGAGAAACAGTTCCAGCTGCCGCAAATCCATAGCTTGTCCTCAAGCATCGCACAATCTGCGGCATCGTTGAGAATTTCTAAACGATGGAATTGTGGGATGAGCCCATGGCCTGCCGTGTCCCGAGCCGCTCCCGGCGCTCGGTCTTAAGTTTCCCCGATATTCCTTTCCTCCCGCGAAGACAGGGCGCCATTGAAGCTTGTTAGCTTAACCGGGCCGGCCGTGCGGACTGCCTACCAACCTTGAAGGGCGAGCGGAGCGCACCCGCTCTTTCTTTGGCGCCGTGGAGCATCGACAGTCTATTCGAACGTCTGTTATCGATTCCGATGCCAGGTGGAATCGTGCCGCTCCACCGCCAGCCCGGTCCCATCGCAACCGATCGGGCCGCCATTACAAACTCCGGCGTCGCGGTCTCCAGCGGCAGCGTGCAGATTGAAAGCGGTTTCCAGGTCACCACCGCTTCCGGTCAGCGCACCTTCGACGGTCCCGAAAGCTTAGTGTTGTTCGGCTTGACGGATGCGACCGAGTTGCGTTTTACGGTTCCGGATTATAACTTCTCGGCTCTCGTTTCGGGGTTCGGCGATCTGGCGCTGGGAGTCAAGCAACAGATCGGGCATTCGCAAAGTGGATTTGACGCATCTCCGATCGCGTTCGTAAGCTTCCCGACCGGGGCCAACGCCGTATCCAGTCACGGGTACGACCCGGCCTCCAACTGCCTTGGTCGCAGAAGCTTTCCGAAAACTGGACGGCGGCCGGAATGCTGTCGCTATATTGGCCGACGCAGTCCGGCGCCCGAAACCTCACAGAGGAAATCGACATTGCTATTCGAATCGGCAGCTCACAGGGCCGTGCGACGCATTCGTCGAATAGGCGGCGATTTCATCGAGCGTGGCGGGCCCAGGCGCCCGCTGGACTTAAGTACGGCCTACAAGCTGGGTCCGCTCACCAGATTGATCTCCACTTCGGGACAGGCTTGTCTCGCGCGGCCGTGGATCACTTCGTAGGCGTCGGCTACTCATCTCGATTCAAGGCCCGGAAATGAATCAGCGCCCTTGCAACCGCCACAATCCGCGGCGCAGAGAAACGAAGCGGGGGTAAACAAGCGCACCGCTGGTGAGGGGCACGTGTAACCCTTAGTCCATTTCTGATTTTTCCCTTACTACTTCCTTATATGGCGGCGCATACACTAAATGACGTGAGGCCTACCCGCGACGTTACAAATCGGTCCGCCATCGATCGAGACCGGCGTCCAACGCGGCGGAATCGTTTATACCTTTTATGTCTTTTATGCCGAGCGGTGACCGTCACTACTGACGGCGTCGAGTGAGTTTGCCAGACGCACATTCGGAGTCTTCCCGGTCAAGACTTCTTGCGCCGGACTGGCATATTTGCACATATGCCGGGCGTGTCGCGAGTTACAGTTACGTCAGTTATGTTACTTAATAAATTAGAGTAAGAACAGGGGTGAGCCATGAACAAGAGTAAGAAGGAAGCAGTGCGGAGCGAGAGCGGTAAGCCGGGCAATATTCAAAAGGCGGCGCGCAAAACCGGTAACGACGGACCAGGGACAATCGAATCTTTGTTGCCGGCCGGTTCGGGGGAGCGGGCTGCAGTCGAGATTGCGGCGGCAGCGGGCGGCGCCCTGCTCGCTAGTGCAGCGCTCGGTTTGGGACCGGCGGCGCTGGCTGGCGCGGCTGGTTACGTGGCGTACCGCGAGATGAGTGAGGGCCCCAAAAAAGGCAAAGCCCGTACCGCTTCCCTCAAGCGCTCTAAATCGTAGCATTGGTAATAGGGCGACAACGTGGCGGTGCGCGGGATAGGAAAGATATCAATATGATGTTGCAAGTGATGTCGAAGATGAAGTGGGTCTTAGCTCTCGGCGTAGGAGTTGCCGGAGGATGGGCTATCAGAAGTCTTTCCGACACGCCTGAAGGCGCTGGCGTAAAGCTTCTGGAGATTGGTATAAAGACCAAGGATCGGCTTGGCCGCTGGGCTGCGGTTGAAGGCGAGCGCCTGGAGGATATGTTAGCGGAGGCGCGCTCCAGGGTCGAGCCGGAATTCGGTGGCACAAAGCGGGCGGCGAAAGAATCGAAGCATAGCGCCAAGGAGGCGGCGAAGGAATCGAAGCATGGCGGAAATGACGCCAAAAAGGCATCCCGGCATGCCACTCGGGCGGAAGCGTGAGCCACTCCGAACAAGAAATAATACTCCGCAAATCGCACTCGGAGAGTGGGGAGGGCCCCAGGCATAAAGATGCAAAGTTGCGCCTGGTACACTTCCACCCCGGTTATCTGCGAATTCAGGCGGACGCATTCATTCATCCGGCAGACGACAGTCCCGTTTTGACTGGGGCGAAAGCCGCAGCCGAGGCCGCTTCCGGGTTTCGCTCCTGGTCTCTCAAACCAAAGACCGGAAGCGTCGTGATCGAATACGATAACAGCGCGATTGAGGCCGACGATCTGCTGAAGGACATCGCGAAGGGCGCCGGGTTGCGGGCAATAGAAACGCCGGCCAGCCGTAAGATGACGCGCGAGGAACTGGTGGGCGGGTTCCTCAATGGCGTGCAAGGAGTCAACCAAGCCGTGAGTCACTTAACAGGCGACAGGGCGGACCTGCGAGAGTTAACGCCGCTGGCACTCGCCGCCGCCTCTGTCGTGGCGTTGATTCTTAATAAAAATCGCGGCCTCCTGCCATTTTGGGGAAGTTCACTCTACCATAGCTACCGCATCTTCATGCAGTGGCATAAAAAGGAAGTGGGAGTCCGCGAAAAAGCCGCCCGGCACGAGGAAGAGAGAGGTTCCGGAGGCAATGCCCGAATCGAGTAACAGGCAATCAACGCTTACATTCCAGGAGACTGCATGTCCGATATTCACCTCGTAAGATCCCATTCGCTGTCGATCGCGAAGGCAAAGGCGTTGGTGCAGAGAGCCGCCGACGGGCTTGCCACTGAGTACGACCTCGAAAGCGAATGGCACGGCAATACCTTGCGCTTTCATCGATCGGGCGTCGACGGTCAGATGCTCGTGACCGACTCGGAAATTGAGCTGAATGTGACTCTCGGTCTCTTGATGAAGCCATTTAAAGGGAAGTTTGTCGATCGAATCGAGCGTGACTTAGATAAATTGCTGGCCGAAGCAGAACCAGGCACTCAGGCGAAAAGGCCGGCCAAAAAGAAAGCACGTACTGGGTGACAAGTCAGGGAGCGCCAGAAATGTCGAGGCGTTCTGGTCGGGTAAGCGCACAACATTGCACTCGACCGTTCAGAGCTTGCGGGGTTGACGGTGGAAAAAGGAGAGTGAGTTCATGAGCACGAAAAAAACAGCGAGTAGCAAGGGCGCAAAGCCGCGCACCAGCGCGAAGCCGGGCCGCAATTCGAAGGGGGGCACGAGCGCCAAGGCAGTCGCCAGCTCGAAGCCATCCACTAGTTTGAAGCAAGGCGCCGGCTCGAAGGGGCGCACGAGCCCCGTCGCGAAGACCGGCTCCCGCCCGAAGCAAGGCAATATAGAAAAGGCGATACGAAAAAACGTTAAAGGCATATCCGCCACAATTGAATCGATGGCGCCCCCCGGTTCGCCGGAAAGAGTAGCAGCAGGAGTCGCGGCGGTGGCAGGAGGCGCCCTGATTGCCGGTGCGACGCTTGGCGCCGGCCCGGCTGCGCTCGCTGGCGCGGCTGGCTACCTTGCGTATAAGGGACTAAGCAGCCCGGAAACAAAAAAAAGCGGCGCCGGTTCCGCTGCCAGCAAGCGTTCTGCTGCCGCCAAGCGCTCCGCTACACGCAAGCGTAAGACCTAAGCGTCCAGTACCTGTCGTCCAGAGGCCGATTCTCAGGCCCTTTCCAGCCCCGCAAGAATCGGCCGCGCTCCTACCAAGCGTGGGAACGTTTATGAGCTCTTCAAAATGATTCATCGCAAGCTCCTCAACCCCCAACCTCCGATGGCGGAGCCAAACGCACCGTTTCAAAGTGCGCGGCGCTGCCGAAATTTGCTGCCCTCCGAAACCAGGGCGACGTAGGATGAAGGCATACCTGGAGGCTTTTCAAAGGGGTCCGGGCCGTGTGCGTATTGTGGGGGCTCGCCATGGTTCGGCTGCAGCGAGTTTAATGGAAGCATGGCTGGCCGAGCGGATTGACGTCCTTCGTTTCGAACAGCGAGCGGGCTCGGGCGTATTTTACGCCGACTATGACGATGGAATCGCTATTCCGGGCCGATTTATGCGCAGTCTTCGAGCCAGGACCCATGCGATTAACTGCGTCACGGACGAAGCCTTCGAGATCACGCCGGTGCATTCGCTCAGAGGACGTATTCGTCTCCGGGTGGCTGGGGTGCATGAACGGCAGCTTGCCGCACTGACGGCGCGCGCCGCGACACTGCCGGGAGTTGAGTATACCAGGCACATTTCCGGCGGTAGCACGATGCTGGTAGTTTACGACCCGGAAGAGGCAAGTGAAGATCTCATCTTAGCCAACCTCTTGAAAAGCGATACGGCGGAGCTCACGCGCGCATGGCCTGAGCCCGCTTCCATCCGCTGGGGTGGCGCTCTGGCGGGCACATGGACTCTTTTCCTGTGCCTCACACGGGCCATTTCTTTTCCGTGGCTTGCCTTGGGAGTTGCGCTGAATACGATTCGGCCGCTTGCTCGCAGCATTGCAGCGCTCGGCGAAGGAGAGATCAGCATCGATCTTCTCGACGTTATAGCCACGTTCGCGGCGCTTGCCACGGCGCGGCCTATTACCGCCGCCTTCGTCATCTGGATGGTAGGGGTCGGCGATCTTTTGCTCGACATCTCTGCCGTACATGCGCGATCCGCGCTCGCGAAGTTAATACGGCGCAAAGAGCCGGACGCACTCCGGGTTCTTTCGGGTGGCCGCGTGGAAACGGTGCCGGTTGGCGATCTCCAGGCTGGCGACCGTTTCATGGTTCAAATCGGTCACGGCATGGCCGCCGACGGCAAGGTGGTTTCGGGCGTGGCGGAAGTGGATGGCAAGGCGCTTACCGGGGAATCGCAGTTGCTGCCGAAGAAAGAAGGCGATCCGGTGTTCGCTTCTTCGGTCGTGGTCGAGGGGCAGATCGTGGTCGAGGTCGAGCATGCGGGTATGAATACCGAGGTCGCGAAGATCGAGAGAATCCTGAGTACTGTTGGAACGAAACCCCTCACCCTGCAGCGCGACGCGCTCGAGGTTGCGAGCAAACTGGTTCTTCCGACACTGGGCGTCGCGTCGCTGGCCGGGTTTCTATCTTCCGACTGGAACCGTACCGTGTGCGTGCTGATCACCGACTTCGGAACCGGCATTCGCGTCGCGGTTCCAACGAGCGCGCTCACCGCCATGACGCTCGCGGCGCGCGAAGGCGTCCTCTTCAAAGGGGCTCAGTATTTCGAGCGGCTCTCGAAGACCGGCGTCATCGTCTTCGACAAGACGGGTACCCTCACCAGCGGCGTGCCCGAGGTGGTCGAAGTGATTACCGTCAAGGGGGTGACGGAATCGATGCTCATCACCGCGTGCGCTTCCGCGGAGGCAAGACACGACCATCCCGTCGCAAAGGCGCTGAAGGCTTATGCGAAGAAAAAAGGTTTCCCGCTGTCCGAGCCGGACGCGGAAAGCGAGGAGTATGAGGTAGGAATGGGACTTTCCGCGCGGGTGGGGGGCCGTCGCGTGCGGGTCGGGCGGGCGACCTGGATGGAGAGCCAAAAGCTCAAAATCAGCCCGGCTTTAAGGACGCAACTGGCCCGGTTCGAAAAGAATTCCAGCTCGAGCCTTTGCGTTGCGATCGGCAACGAAGTGGTGGGACTGGTCGCTTACTCCGACGGCATTCGTCCGGAGAGCGCGGACATGGTGAAAAAGTTACAAGCCGGCGGCCGGCGAAAGATCGTGCTTCTGTCGGGCGACAGCCCCGAAGTGGTGAAGCGCCTGGCGCGTACTTTGGGAATCGACGAAGCTGTGGGCGGTCTTCACCCGGAACAAAAATCGGAGTACGTGAAACGGCTGCAGGCGGCGGGCGGTGTTGTAGCGATGGTGGGGGACGGCATAAACGATGCGCCCGCCCTGGCGCTGGCGGATGTGGGAATTTCGATGGCTGGCAGCACGGACGTCGCACTTGAGACTGCGGACGTGGTGCTGCTCGACGGTGGGCTGGCAAAGCTCGACAGGGCGTTTCAGATTAGCGATGAGGCCATGGCCAGCGTCCGGCGGGACCTGGGCATCGTCATTGTGCCCAATGCCATTGCGATCTTCCTGGGCGCATTTGGCTTCATTGGCCCGCCAATGGCTGCAATCATCAACAATGGGGCCACGTTTCTGGCGGTGGCGGCAGGAACGATTCCGCTTCTCAAGAAGAAGCCGGAGCGTAAGCCGGGACCCGATCTTGAGAACCCGGAGCGGGAACCCTCCTCAAACGCCGACAAGTTCCCCGATATGCCTGGCGCGATGCCAAATCGATCCCGGCTTAGAGCTGCGACAGGGTAAAGGCTGAGAGTCGATGTTTCCGATGGCCGTAAGCACGTTTCGCGTATTCATGCTCCTGGCATCCCTGCCCGGAACGGGGACACACTTGGTTCGCCTGGTGAAAGGGGCGCTCGTGTGGTGGTCGGGAAAGAAAATAGCGGTTATCGGTCCGACGGCCAGCGGCAAAGACAGTTTCCTGGCACGGCTGCAGAACAAGGAGATACCGGAGGTCCATTCGAACTCGGCAATGGGCGAGAAGATCAAGTCGTTTAAGGTGAAACTGGCCCTTTCGGATCGTCAGGTCATAGATATCACTTGCAAAGGGATGGTCAACATCGGCGGCGAGGCCGACTACCGCGACATGCCGTCGGGATGGCTTTCAGTATGTAAGGACGCCAACGTGGTCTTCTATATGATGACCGTCGAAGATCTGTCCGCTAAGAGGTTCCTGAGAGGCCGGCGAATCCGGCAAGATCTCGATTGGCTTCTGACTGCGCTTCCGGAGCTCAAGCGGGATACCCTCATCCACATCCTGATCAATAAGATCGATAAGAAGATCGAAAGCCATACCGATTATCGGGCTCTGGCCGACGAGCTGGAAAAGGAGCTCAGCGCGCTCAACAAAACAGTCAACAAAGTACTGCACCCTTACGAGGCAAGATATACCGGCGCGACCTTGATTTCGATGAAGAACAAGCAGATATACACGCGCGCGATCGATTATGCGCTCCGTTCCGTTTATGCTGCGTTCCACGAGACTTCGGAGCGCAAAAAAAAGGCGTGATCGCCATGCGTGCCTACTGGATACTCCCCAACCGCGATCAAAAGGACGACATTCTTGCGAGCGATGGAGAGAAGACCATTCCGTTCCGACAGATTCTCGATCCGAAGCTCCGCCCTGAGGGGTTTTCGCATGGCGTACCAGCAGAGCTCCTGGAGAAATGCGGCCCAAAGGCGTTCGCGGAGATTCTGTTTGCGCAACGGTTCCCCGCCTGGGATGGGGACAAGCAACTCTTTTCCGTGTTGACCACTGCCGGTCTCGACTCTTCCGGACGAGTGGTTCACCTGGGGCTCCTGTTCCTTCTCGAACCGAATGAACGCCCGAAGTTCGAATTGCGGTATGCCGGCCTGTGCAAAGAAGACCGGCCATACGCGAAGGATCTGCTTCATCGATTAGCCTCACATCGCGGTGGCGATTCCTGGGCGCAAAGTGTGCGCGACCTAAGTGAACTTCGGTCCGGCCGCCGTCCGGCGACGAACGTCGCGCTCGATCGTTCCGTGGTTCCCTTCGATTCGCTCTATGTGGCCGGCCCTGGCGGATTGATTAAGAAGACGGCGAGCCGGAGGAAGTCGCGCAGGACCGCGATTGTTTTCCTGATTCTCTTCGCAGTCGCGGGAGTGTGGCTTTCTGTGCGCGCATGCAAACAATCCTCGCATCCCGCGGTCCACGCGGGAGTGGTGACATGGCATTTCAACTGAAGGCGAAAGAGCCGGTCAGCGACGGGATCACGCGCAACGTGAGGCGCCAGATCGAAAAGGCGCTCAAGCATTTGGGCGCGAAAAGGAAGCCGCACCAGCGCGGCGCGCCGGAGAACGATGCCATCCCGGAGGTCCGCAAGTGCTTCAAGAGAGTGCGGGCCGCTCTCCGCCTGGTGCGCGACGAGCTGGGCGACGATGTCTACCGCCAAGAGAACTATTGCTTTCGCGACGCCGCTCGACCGCTCAGCAAGGTCCGCGATGCAGAGGTTCTCATCGAGACTGTGGATAAGCTCTCTCAGCAGCTCGCGGAAGCGATCGAGCCGGGAGCACTTGCCAAGATTCGCGATGCTTTGCTTGCAAATCGGCAGGAAGTGACCCGGCGCGTGCTCGACGAGGACAGGGCGTTCGCCGCGGTGAAAGAAGCCGCCACCCTCGCGCTCGCGAGACTTCCGGATTGGAAGATTGAGCGCGACGGTTGGGCCGCCCTGGAGCGTGGTCTCAGGCGTGTATACCGGACAGGTTATCGCGCGCTCGCGTTGGCGGCGGAAAACTCGAGCGTGGAGAATCTCCACGAGTGCCGTAAGCAAGCCAAGCATCTTTGGCTTCAACTGCAACTTCTCGAAGCCGCGTGGACGGGCGGCGAGAAGGAACTGGGCGAACAGGCTCACAAACTGTCGCGGCTACTCGGCGAGGATCATGATCTGGCCGTTCTTCGCGAAACGCTCGCCGCCGACCCGCTCGCTTACGGCGGCCATGGCATCCTGAAACGCGTATTCGCTGTCATCGATCGTCGGAAAGCGGAGTTCGAGCGGCAGGCGTTGGTTCTTGGCCGGAAGATCTACAAATACCCGCCCAAGGTCTTCACGAGTCGAATCGAGGCATACAATACTGGAAGCCTCGACGGACACCCAAGACCGGCCGCTAATCGACGCCCCAAAATTGCCCTAGCCGGCCGCGGCTAAGAAGACCCTCGATGGACACGTTTCGCCGGGCTAGCTTAGCTATCCAGGCGCCTTGCGGAGGAAAGCAACTCGACGATGGAAAGATTCCACTTTTGTCGGAACGTTTTGTCCCCGGACGCCGCCGAAGCGGCTGTAGACTGACCGGCGGCAAAGCCCGCCCCACCTTCTGCTATCGTTAAAGTTTCCATCGCACATGAGCAAAGCACTTCAAATTCCCAGTCAAGGCTCGCTCGATTTCGTGTCGCTCGGCGGCCTGGTGCATCGCCTCGATCCGGGCATCATTCCGTTTCGCAAGGCCACTGAGTGCCACATTCACGTGAGCGGCGGCGAGTTCAATGTCGCCGCCAATCTCGCCGATTGTTTCAGATTGAAGACCGGCGTTGCCACCGCCATGGTGGATTACCCCATCGGCGACCTGATCGCCGAGCGAGTCCGCGCCATGGGCGTCACGCCGTTCTACAAGCGCTTCAAGCACGATGGCGTCACGGGGCCGAACATGGCGACCGTGTATAGCGACCGCGGCCAGGGCGTGCGTCCGCCGGTGGTTTTCTATAACCGCGCCAACGAGGCCGCCGCGCGCCTGAAGCCGGGTGATTTCGATTGGAAGGCCATCTTCGCCGGCGGCGTCCGCTGGTTTCACAGCGGCGGAATTTTCGCGGCGCTTTCTCCGACAACCGCCGAGCTGGTGATTGAAGGCATGGAGGCGGCGAAGGCTGCGGGCGCGGTGGTATCGTTCGATCTGAATTATCGCGAGAAGATCTGGAACCTCTCCGGCGGCGCCGCCCACGCCAGCGAAGTGTTGGGGCGCCTGGTCCGCAATGTGGATGTGCTGGTGGGCAACGAAGAGGATTTGCAAAAAGGTCTCGGCGTCGCGGGACCGGAAGTGGCGTCGCATTCGAAGCTCGATTCCAGCGCGTTCTTCGGCATGATCGATCGCGTGGTGGAGAAGTTCCCGAACGTTTCGGTGGTGGCGACCACGCTGCGCGAAGTGCATTCCACCAACCGGCATAGCTGGAGCGCGGTGGCCTGGATCAACGGCGAGCAGTGCGTCGCTCCGGTGGCCGAGCTGGACGTCTACGACCGCGTGGGCGGCGGCGACGGTTTCGCGGCCGGCTTTTTCTACGGCCTGCTGGCGGGCGAGCCGCATCTGGAGGCGGTGAAACTCGGTTGGGCGCACGGCGCGCTGCTGACCACGTTCCCGGGCGACACTACCATGGCGACGCTCGAGCAGGTGCGTTCCCTCGCCAAGGGCGGATCGGCCCGCATTCAACGTTAAGGAGAAACGGTGGCACAGAATCTGATGGATTTGACCGGCCGCGTGGCCGTGGTGATGGGCGGCACTTCGGGACTGGGGCGCAAAATCGCCGTGGGCCTGGCGCGCGCGGGCGCCAACGTGGCGCCGACGGGCCGCCGCGAAAAAATGGTGGCGGAAGCGTGCGCGGAAGTGGAGCAGGCGGGCGGCAAGACGGTTCGAGCGGTGTGCGACATCGGCTCGCGCCAATCGGTGGACAGCTTCCGCGACGCCGTGCTGGGCGCGTTCGGTGAAGTGGACATTCTGGTGAACGCCGCGGGACAGATCTTCCGCAAGCCCACCAGGGATGTTACCGAACAGGAATGGAATAACCTGTTCGACGTGAACCTGACGGGCATGCTGCGCTCTTGCCAATCGTTTTACGAACCGCTGGCGAAGCACAAGCGCGGCCGCATCGTGAATATCGCGTCGCTCAATTCGTTCGTTTCGCTGGTGCAGGTGACCGCCTACGCGGCGTCGAAAGCGGCCGTGCTGGCGCTGACTCGCAGCCTGGCCGTGGAGTGGGCGCGCGAGGGCATCAACGTAAACGCCATCGCGCCGGGCGTATTCCGCACCGATTTGAACGCCGCGCTGCTCGACGGCACGGAGCGCGGCCGCGAGCTGAAGATGCGCACGCCGATGGGCCGCTTCGGACAAACCGAAGAGCTGACTGGCGCGGCCCTGCTGTTGGCGTCGGACGCGGCGAGCTACATTACCGGCCAGTGCATCACGGTGGACGGCGGGTTTTTGGCGTCGGGCGTGAATCAGTAGCGGCTATGGAAGAATGGCGTTGCTACGTAGGTTAGCAGCAGCGACGCTGCAATTACGCGGCCGGCGAATGCTCGGCCGATCCTTTGCCGCTAGCCATCTTTGCTCTCAAGAAACCGCCCAGAATCGGATCCAGCGACGAACGCTCGGCCCGTCGCCTATGCGCTTCCTCCTCACCCAATTCAGCAACTTCGCGCAGGAGTCGCTCTTGAATCACCGCCTTCATTTCCACACAGTCGAATTCTTTCTCGCGCTTCATGGCGTCGCAACCTCTCGCGGCGAGTAGATCCTGGGGCTCCGGTAGCCGCGCAGGCTATTCACTCCTTCGTACCCTCCTATCTTCTCAAAATGGACGATGTGTTTGAAGTTCCAGCTCACAACCAGATCCACATTGGAAATGGTTCGCCACCGCAATGTGAGCCGCATCGCTGCTCGACGCCGGTCCTACAACCTCCGCTTCCAGATATGCGTTTCTGAGCGCATCGGACTCCGGAGACGTGCTAACGAGCTCGACCTGCTGCGGAGGCAAGTCCGCCAATACTCCACGCACCGGCTCGGGAGCAAGTCCCAGCTCGTCGAGTGTGACGTTGGAAACGACAACGACAAACCGTCCCTGCCGAACCTCTTCAAAGAAGCCGACACTCTCAGTCTTGAATTCGTCATCGAAGCATCCCCCGAACACCGACGTATCCGCATAGACACGAATGGGTCTCTTAATCTTGGTCATTGTGGCTCCGTCCCGGCGCTTGCATTCATTTTGCCATCACTCACCTGCCAAAACTCTACGCCCCCTCTTCCACAAACGCCTTGAGCCCGATCTCGAATAGCTGCTTCCAGCCGTCGAGTTTCGTGCTCTCGCCGCAGTGGCCAATCTTACCGATTGTGGAATCGGACAATTTCAAAATGGTCCGGCCGCCCTGGTCTTCCAGCTCCAGATGCAGCATCGTGTGCGCCGGGCCGTAGGGCACGCCCATGCAGCCTTCCAGGTCGAGCGACCGCGCCTTGGCGATCCCGAAGACGCGGTACCAGACCTGCCCTTCGCCGCCGCCCCAGTCTTCTTACATCCTGCCGCCCAGCTTGGGCTCGATGTGAAAGCTCGTGGCTTTCGGATTCGTATAGAAATCCCGCGGCCACCAGAAGGTGGTTTCTTCGGTCAGCGCCTTCCACACGCGCGCGGGCGGCGCGGCGATTGCGATTTCCAGCTCGACTTGTTCAATGGTTCAGGTCGCGGTTTCCGTCGGCATATTCGCTCCTTCCAATGGCGATTTCAATCCGGTCGGCATCGAAGCCCACACGGCTTCATAAGGCTTCACCCAGCGTTCGTACACGCGCTGCAGCGGCAAGGCGTTGAGATGGTTCCAGCGCTCGCGCCCGCTGCGCCGCACCAGCACCAGCCGGGCCTTTTCCAGTACGGTGAGATGTTTCATCACGGCGAAGCGCGTGGTGGGGAAGCGCTCCGCCAGTTCGCCCGCGGTGCGCGGACGCTCGGGCAGCAGGTCGAGAATCCGCCGCCGCGTGGGATCGGCGAGAGCGGTCCATACCGGACTCGGCGCGGGAGCCTTCATGTGACCACACAGTCATAGATTAGCGAGGCGTTCGTCAAGCGCCGAGACCGTGCCGGTCCGCAGCTCGTCCGTCGAGTGTCGTCCCGCGCAGCGGAGCCAGGCGTGCATATCGACGAGGCATGATACGCAAACTGAAATCCGGCGAATACCGGCTATACTCGGGCAAAACCAATCCAGAAACCGGACGCTGCAGGAATTTGGGAACGTTCGATTCACGGGAAGCGGCCGAGAAACGCGAGCGCGCGGTACAGTTTTTCAAGCGGGCGCATTGACGTCTCTCGCGCAGGCCATCGGCGCCGGACTACCGAAGCCGGACCTCAGCGGCCCGGCTGTGCATTACCGCCGGGCGGCTTCCGCGCGGGGCCATCCATAAGCCGGGGCATCCTTAATATGATGGGATGTACAGACCATGGCGGCCCCTGCATCCGCACAACCTCAAATCAATCCGTGGATCGTCGCCGTCGCCGTGATGTTCGGAACCTTCATGGAGGTGCTCGATACCACGGTGGTGAACGTCTCGCTGCCGCACATCGCCGGCAGCCTCTCGGCCAGCGTGGATGAAGCGGCCTGGGCGCTGACGGCTTACCTGGTAGCCAACGCCATCGTGCTGCCCATCACCGGTTGGCTGGCGAATTATTTCGGCCGCAAGAATATGCTGCTGGCCGCGGTGAGCGGCTTCACGGTCACATCTTTGCTCTGCGGCATGGCGCCGACCCTGAGCTCGCTGATCTTCTTCCGCGTCCTGCAGGGCGCAACCGGCGGCGCACTCCAACCCCTCTCGCAGGCGGTGATGCTCGAGGCCTTTCCCGCCAAAGATCGCGGCAAGGCCATGGCTTTCTGGGGACTCGGCATCGTGGTCGCGCCCATGCTCGGTCCGGTACTGGGCGGCTGGCTCACCGACAACTACAGCTGGCGTTGGGTCTTCTACATCAATTTGCCGGTGGGCATGGCGTCGATCGTCATGACGCGCCTGTTCATCTTCGACCCGCCCTACATTCGCCGCAGCGGTAAAGGCATCGATTACTGGGGCATCGGCCTGCTGGCGCTCGGCATCGGCGCGCTGCAGGTGGTGCTCGATAAGGGCCAGGAAGACGACTGGTTTTCTTCGCACGCGATTGTTGCGCTCACCATCGCCGCCGCGTGCGGCATTGTGCTCTTCATTCTTCGCGAGCTCATGACGCGCAACCCGGTGGTGCACCTGAGCGTCTTTCGAAACCGCACCTACAGCGCGGGCGTCTTTCTGATGACGGTGGTCGGCTTCGTCCTTTATGGCAGCATGTTGCTGGTACCGATTTTTCTGCAAACGCTGCTCGGGTATCCGGCGCTGGAGGCCGGCATCGCCATGGCGCCGCGCGGACTCGGGTCGTTCCTTATGATGCCGGTGGTGGGCGCGCTGCTGGGCAAGCTGGACCCACGCAAGGTGCTGGCGGTGGGGCTGGTGGGCGCCGCGTGGTCGCTCTATACCTTGTCGAGCCTGAACCTCAATGCGGGATATTGGGACATTTTCTGGCCGCAGTTCGTGCAGGGCGCATCGCTGGCGCTGCTCTTCGTGCCGCTGACCACGGCGACCATGGACCCGATTCCCAAAGAGGAAATGGGCAACGCCACCAGCATGTTCAACCTGATGCGCAACATCGGCGGCAGCATGGGCATCGCCAGTGGAACCACATTTCTGTTCCGCATGCAGCAGTTTCACACGGTGGTGCTGGGGGCCAATGTTTCCGCAACGAATCCACGGGCGCAGGCCGTGCTGCATGGTGTACAGGCCAGGATGATCGCGCACGGATCGGACCCGGTGACCGCCATGCGCCAATCGTACGTCGCCGTGTGGGGGATGGTGCAGCAGCAGGCGGCGATGCAGGCGTTTATCGATACCTTCCGCGCGTTGGGGCTGGTGTTCCTGGCAGTGCTGCCGCTGTTGCTGATTATGAAGAAGCCCAGGTTTCAAAGCCGCGGCGGCGCGGCGATGCATTGAGATTTATGAAGTGGCTCGTATACGCTTTGATGACCTGCTCCGCTTTCGCCGCGGATCCGTCCCAGCGGTTGCTCGCCGCGGCAACGAACGGCGAAACCACGCTCGCGCAAATCCTGATCCAAGGCGGCGCCAACGTGGAAGCCATCGACAAGAGCGGCCGCACGCCCCTCATGCTCGCGGCGCAGCGCGGCCATGCCGACACGGTGCAGGCGCTGCTCGCCGCCGGGGCCAATCCGGATGCGCGCGACAAGCAAGGCTTCACCGCGTTTGGCCTGACTCTCTTGAACCCCGCCGGCCGCGGCGACCACGAAGCCGTGCTGAAGCTGCTGCCTCAACACCCGCGGTTCACCCTTGCCGTGGTGGACGGATGGAGCCCGGCGCGGCTGGTGAGCTCCTGTTTTCAGCTCCGCGAACAGTCCATCCAGCAGTTTGGATTGATGCGGCCCGATGAAAGCCTGCTGCGCGAGTTACAAGCCTACGCTACTTTGTCCGGCAAAGGACTGGTGGAACTGGTACACGTGGATGCCAAGGCCGTAGAGTCTCTGGACCCGGAGCCGGTCGACGATGCCGACGCCATCGTGACTTTGGAGATCGAGCCCGGCTCGGCGTGCAGCGGCGGAACCGAAGATACCCTGACGTTCGGCATCGAGGTTAAGGTGTTCCGCGCGCGCGACCGGTTGCTGCTTTCGCAAAAGAGTCTCGGCGGCGGATTAAAAGGATTGCGCCAGCAGACGGTGGACAACGCCGAGCAATACAAGCCCGTCTACGATGCCTGGATGAAAGCGCAGGCGGGGCCGATTTACTGGGCTATCGTGGAAGCGCTGCTGAAGTCGACGCCGTAGTGGGGCGGCGAAGTATGTCGAAAGCATGTTTAGCGGACCCAAGGCTGCGCTGCGTCCCCTATATGACGAGTTACTGCGGCTGGGCCTCGGTGTTGCGAAAGACGTGAAAGCGTGCCCATGCCAGACCATGGCGCCGCTCTATCGCCATCACGTTTTCGCGCAGATCAAGCCCGCCACGCAAACGCGCATCGATCTCGGTTTCGCACTGGGACCGCGCAAACCCGAAGGCCGCCTGATCGATACCGGCGGGTATGCCAAGAAGGACCGCATCACGCACCGCATCCCCATCGCGTCGCAGAAGGATATCGACGCCGAAGTGAAGAAGTGGCTGAAAACGGCGTACGAGGGCGATGCGGCCTGACCGGGCGCGGCTGTGACGGGGGCTGTGACGCTTGCGGCTCCCACTTCGCACAAATCGCCCGCTACAATGAATGCATGCTTTTTTCATCCGCGAGGGGAATCTTGCTGTGCGTCCTGACCGCTATTCCGCTCATCGCCCAGGACTGGCAAACGTCGCAGACTCTCCCATCGGTCGACCTCACCGGCCTCACATCCGCGCAAAAGGCCCTCGCCCTCAAAGTGCTCCGCACCAATTCGTGCCCGTGCGGCTGCGAGATGAAGATGGCCGAATGCCGCACCCAAGATCCGAACTGCTCTAACAGTAAGGCGCTGGCCAGCATCGTGGTCACGGCCATCCGGAAAGGCGGTAACGAAGCCGCTGTCCTGGCCGCGGTCGACGCTTCTCCGCTGATGCACCGCGCCCCGCCCAAGTTGCTCGAAGACCCTGTCGCGATCCCCATCGACGGGGCGCCCTTCATCGGTCCTAAGGACGCTCGCGTCACTCTGGTCGAGTTCTCCGACTTCCAATGCCCTTACTGCGCCCAAGCCGTTGGCAAGCTGAACGCCATCCTCAAGGCCTACCCCAGCCAGGTCAAGCTCGTCTTCAAGGAATACCCGCTCGACATGCACTCCCAGGCCGCGCTCGCCGCCGCTGCCGCCCTGGCCGCGCATCGCCAGGGGAAATTCTGGCCTCTCCACGACGCCATGTTCGCCGACCGTACCCACCTATCCCGTAAGACGATCCTCGCCATGGCCGGCTCCATCGGCCTCGACACCAGGCGTTTCGAGCAGGACTGGGATTCCGCCGCCATTAAGCAGGCCGTCGCCAACGATCAAACGGAAGGCGACAAGGCGGGCGTTGAGGCCACACCCACGGTCTTCATCGATGGCCAGAAGTACAACGGCGATCTCGATCTCGACTCCATCCGCCCCATCATCGACGCCAAGCTCAAACGCAAGTAGCGGCTTCCGGGGCGAGTAGCTGGCGTCGTGAGCGACCTGAAGCACGCTGCCAAGCGTGTCGGCTAACGCTAGCCAAGCGCTGCGCCCTTGAAATCTCGCTGAGAGGCTGAAGAGATCTCCCTAAACCTCTTTGCGACCTGGCGACTCTGCGTGATCATCGTATTCAAGCCCGTTGACTATTGGTGTGATGCCGTCTTCGATCGGCTCTCGCCAAGCCGCCCAAGACGCAAAGAACGCAACGACGATTCCAATCCTGGCTGATTCGACGGGTCCGAGACACAACTGAGGCGGGTGCACGTCGGATTTGGGGGATGGAGTCATGTGGCAGCCTGGCTGGAGCGACGCTCCCAGAAGTCCTCAAAGCGTCCGCTGAGTTTCGAGCAGCGCAGAGCGATGATGGCATTTGCGCCATTGACAGTCCAGTGCATGCCAGACCGTTTGAGGCGAGTTCCGATCGCCACTTTGCATCCAGCCTCGAGGACGCCGGTGGAGGTACACAAACCCTGGGCGTGAAATTTCGGGTAGCGCATGCGAGCGCGATTGCGATAGATGTACAGTGCGTATTTGGTGGCCTCGGCGGAAGCAGCGGCATGAGACCGGAGAGCGTGGACGATGGCGCGCAGTTGGCCGTCATCCAGTTCCGTGCAACGCGCCGTTGCCCATTGGTTACCGTCGCCGGTTGCGCCGAAGATCGATTGAGCGGCTTGGTGCAAAGCTTGTTTGGCGTGGTACCGGTCGAGGATCTGAATGGCTCGGGGGAATAGTTCCTTGGCGGTGTTCCAAATCCAGACAGAGCCGTCGCCCAGCACCCCGCAGCGGGCGGCTTGGGTGAAGCTTCGCCGCGTCGCCTCGCGGAGTACGCGCTCGGCAAAGTCGGATCGGTTGGGGCTGGTATCGGAAGCCGCGGCGCTTTCAATCGCGGCCGAATAGGTGATCGATCCGGGATCGCGCACGGGCTTGTCTTCCGCATCTCGCGATTCAGCCGTCCACACGGTGACCAGTTTGGCTTCGCGTGTTTTGGCGGAACCGTCCGACTGCTTGCCCGCGCGGCCGGCGACCTCGGCGGCGCGCATCGGCACACCGGTACCGTCCATCCCCAGGTACATGGTAGGAGCCACTGCGCCCATCTTTTCCACGCAAGCGCGTTCATCGGCGGCGATCTCGGCGCCCAGCGCTTCGGCGGCCCGTTCCACCTGCTTGACACTGACTTCCACTCCCGCCAACTCGTGCAGCAGCGCGCTGCTTTCTGCGAAACTCACCAGCGCCGCCGTGCTGCCGGTCATCCGCAGAACTCCTGGCGTAAGCGAAAACAGTTCCAACCGCAAAGCACGATCACGCGGACAGAATCCGCTTTGGCACTTGGCGCAGTGATAGTAGGCCCGCTCCAGATGCAGAGGGCCCATTACGCTTTCAAATGTCTTCTGGTGGCGGCCATGATACAGAGCCGGCTCGCCGCAGGAGCAGGGCAGTTCCGGGCCCACATGATCGCTGGTATCGGCATTCAGCCGTTGTTCCAGGGCTCGCGCGGCCAGCCGCAAAGCCTGCCGCCGCGCGGCTGTCTCCAGTGCTTCGAAATCCAGATTCTGGATGGATTGACGGCCTAAGAGCGCTTCGATTTCCTGGATGATCTCGCATTGGAGGCTCGTTTGGAGCCCCCTTTTTTAGCCTCCCCTGAGGAGGCAGTGGAATCCGCCAACTGACTGTCCGCCCATTCTTCGCAAGCCTCCCAATAGGCGCCCACATGGGCGCGAAACTTACGGCCGGCATCGATCTGCTGCTCGACGATGCCAGCCTGTTCGACGGTGAGAAAGCGCGAGCGCGTCTTCCCGTCCACCGCATGCGTGAGGCTATAGTAAGGGCCGTGACGAGCCTTGGGGTCCTGTGCGCAAGCGCAACTGGGTTTGCTGCACTTGATGGTTCGCTCGGACAGGGAGCCGCGGCGCATAGGTTTGGCATCGGCTAAGTCTGTGGCGAGTTGGCGGACGAGAGGCGGAACGCCGGGAGGAGTAGAAATGGCCATGGTTTTATCTTACGGCAATAATAGCCGTAAGAAAAGCCGAGAATCAACGGCGTCTCAGAATACTCCCCTCCTGGTGACGTACACCCAACTGAGGCCTTGCACTTGACTTGCGGCTAGGAACTAACTCCCGAACCCGAGATCCTCACCATTGTGTAACACCAAACCGATCTGCTCGGGGGCGCCGGCGCCCGTTGTACCAAAGCAGCCATTTCTTACCATCGAAGATCGCGAAGGGTTTATAGCAGGCGTCGTGGTCCCATGAGTCCTGACCGGGGCGGACGATCGGATTCGCGGGTTGGCACTGCCGGGCGCCTATGCCGTCGCGGGAACGCGCAAGCCCGATTTGTGCGTGATCGATGTCGCGAAATCCAATCTAGAACATGTAATGCCACCCGCCGCGGCGCAGAACCTGACAGCCCGTCACCCTAGCTTGGTCGAATACCTTCTCCGTGCCGGGACCGAAAACCGGATTCGACGGGTGCTTGGTCCAATGCACTCCGTCCGGGCTCGTCCCATACCCGATGGCATCGGGCTCATACTGTTCGCCGCCCGAATACCAGATGCGGAACAGTTTCGTCCGCTCATCCCACATCACATGAGGACGCATAACCGCGACCTTCTCCCACGGCTGATCGGCCGACAGAACGGGCTGCGCACCTATCCGTTTCCATTTGCTATTCGGGGATGGTCGCGTGCCCACAGCGCGCCGGATGCGCAAGCATTTCCCGGTCAAACATGCGCGACAATCGCAGCGCGCTCTTTCCGCGGCCGTGAAACAATGATCGGAATGAAACCCGAGCTTGATGCATATGGGCAGGAAATTTGGAATTGCTACAAGGGCAACAGCACCTACGAAATCGTCGAGCGTGAAGACGGTCTGATCGATCTCGGCAGCGCCCTGCCATATTTTCAAGAGCGCGACCAATGGCTGGCCCATGAACGGGAAGCGATTCAGCGCGCCCATGGCGCCGTGCTGGACGTCGGTTGCGGGGCAGGCAGGGTGGCGCTCTACCTTCAGCAGCAAGGGCACAAGGTGTTGGCCATAGACAACTCACCGTTGGCGGTCAAGGTGACGAAGCTACGCGGCGTGAAGGCGGCGCGCGTGCTTTCGATAGCCGACATCCGGACGCTTCGAGGACCGTTCGGCGCGATCGTGATGTACGGGAACAATTTCGGCCTCTTCGGCGGCATGACTAAGGCGCGGCGCCTGCTGGCCATGATGGACCGAATCACTTCGCCCGATGCCAACATTATCGCGGCGGCGTCGGACCCCTACAGGACCAGCGATCCCATTCACCTGGCATATCACAAACGAAATAGAGACCGCGGACGAATGGCCGGACAAGTCCGATTGCGCATCCGCTATAGGCAGTTCCGCGGAGGCTGGTTCGATTACCTGTTTGCGTCTCCCGGCGAGGTGCGCAGCATCGTTGAGAAAACCGGCTGGACCGTTAGCGAGTTTTTGGAATCGCCAGGGCCAGGCTACGCGGTAATCCTGAAGAAGAGTTGAGCCGGGCATCGCCAATCCCAACGGCGCCGATCTCGAACTCAAAAGTTACGATGGGCTAAAATGCGATATTGCGATGAAGCTCAGTCGACGCAGCCTCCTACCTCTGCTGGGCGGAATCCCGTTCCTGGGCGCCCCGGCCCGCCTCCTGTCGCAAGGCGTGGCTTCGCGAAACGTCATGGCTACGCCGCGCGGCAAGCCTTCCGGCATCCCGTATCTCGCCCGGTTCACCGACGTCGCGGCGGCTGCCGGTTTGCATGCGCCCACAATTTATGGCGGGATTGCGCGCAAGGACTACATCGTCGAAACCATGGGCTGCGGCTGCGCGTTTCTCGACTACGATAACGACGGCTGGCTCGACATCCTGCTGCTTTGCGGCACGCGCTTCGGCGAGGTCCCCCAAGGCGCCACGAACCGTCTCTACAAGAACAATCGCGACGGCACATTCTCGGATGTAACGCAGCGCGCGGGCCTGTTGCGCACCGGTTGGGCCTCGGGCGTTTGCGTGGGCGATTACGACAACGACGGTTTTGAGGATCTGTTCATCACTTACTGGGGCGAGAATGTGCTCTACCACAATAACGGCGACGGCACCTTTACCGACGTGACGAAGACCGCCGGCGTGGGCGCGAATCGGACGCACTGGGGCGCGGGCTGCACCTGGATCGATTATGACCGGGATGGCAAGCTGGACCTGTTCGTTTCGAACTATCTCGATTTTGACCTCAGCCGCGCGCCGAAGCCCGGTCAAAACGAATATTGCAAATTCAAGACCGTGCAGGTCAATTGCGGCCCGCGCGGGCTTCCCACCGGTCTCCATTCGCTCTTCCACAACAACGGCGACGGCACTTTTACCGATGTGACGAAGGCAGCGGGAATTGCCGATATCAAAGGGCGCTATGCCCTGACTGCGGTGGCCGCCGATTTCGACGAGGATGGATGGCCCGACATTTTTGTGGCTTGCGACACCAGCGCCAGCCTGTTGCTGATGAACAATCGCGACGGCACTTTCCGCGAAGAGGGAGTGGAGCGCGGGGCTGCGCTCAGCGAGGATGGCGTGGAGCAGGCCGGAATGGGAGTCGGCATGGGGGACTACAATCTCGACGGCCATCTGGATCTGTTCAAGGGCCATTTCACCGACGACACGAATGGACTCTACCGGAATGACGGCAAGGGCAATTTCGACGACGTGGTTCTGGCGGCGGGACTCGGGGTCGAAACCCGGTTTACGGGATGGGGCGCGGGCATCGTCGATCTCTCGAACAACGGCTACCCGGATCTGTTTCTGGTGACGGGGAACGTGTATCCGGAAATTGAAGGAAAGCTGCCCGGGTATCCGTATAAAACGCCCCGCGTTGTGTTTCGCAACTTGGGCGACGGGAAATTCGAAGAGCTGATTGAGGCTGCTGGTCCCGGCGTCGCGGCGAAACACTCCAGCCGCGGGTGCGCGTTCGGCGACTTTGACAACGATGGCGATCTGGACGTCCTGATCGTCAATCTGAATGAGCCGCCCTCGCTTCTGCGCAACGATGTTCGCGGAGATAATCGGTGGCTGAAGCTGAAGCTGATCGGCACGGCGTCGAATCGCAGCGCGATCGGCGCCCGCGCGCTGGTCCGGTACGGGGGCAAGCAGCAGGCTCAGGAAGTCACCAGCCAGTCGAGCTACTTTTCCTGCAATGACCGCCGTTTGCACTTTGGCATTGGCAAGGCGGAAACTGCCGATGTCGAGATCCGCTGGCCCAACGGCAATCGACAGGCGTTCGCAAAGGTTGCGGCCAATCAACTGGCTGTTATCCGCGAAGGCGCCGCGGCCATCGAGCGTGCTCCCTGGCCGGGGCGCTAAGTAGAGCGGTCCCCCTGGACCCGCTCTTCGACCAGCCCAAATCAGTCCTGAGAGCCGGCCGGGGGCCGGCCGCGGACCAGGGGGTCCGCCCTACAGTTCGTGCGGAATGCGCTCCGTGGCCGTGGGGCTGAAGCCGCGGGCTACTTGGGTATAGCCGGATCCGGCCGCTCCGGCTTGGCGGGCTGAAGGCCCATCTCGTGGTAACTCAGCTTAAGCCGCTCCTTCATTTCCTTGAGGCGCTGAAACTCCGCCAACTCGCGCCGCGCATCGTCCGTTCGGCCCAGCCCGCGATAAACCGTGGCCAGATAATAGCGCGTGGTGGCATTGAATGGATCCAGCCGCTCGGCATCCTCCAGCAGCGGCTCCGCTTTTCCCGGTTGGTTCATCGCCATCAGCGTCTTTGCCAGGCCAAGGTCTGCATCGGCATCGTTGGGCTGCAACTGGCGGGCCAGTGAAAAGCGGGCGAACGCTTCCTTCACCTCCGTTTTGCGAAGCGCGATTTCGCCCAGCCTGCACTCCGACTTTTCGTCGGCCGGGTTATTGGCCAGTGACGCCAGATATTCCTTTCCGGCCTCGTCGCGCTCGGCCGTCACAGAAGACATGGATAACATTTCTGCAAGTTCGAAATGCGCGCCAGGCAGCCGGGGATCCATCTTCAAAGCCCGGCGGTATTGCGCAATGGCTCCCGCGGTATTGCCCGCGCGCGCCATCTCATGGGCCGTGAGCTGGTGCATTCGCGCGGAATCCGGCGCAAGCATCGCCATGCTCAGCATCGCCTCGTCGGCCAGGTCCGCGTAAATTCGATGCGCCGTGTAGAGGATATCCGGATCGGCCGGTTTCAATTGCCGAAGCGCGCTGGCAACGCCCGCGGCCTTGTCCAGATCGTTCGCTCCATAGTCGATCTCGATCAGCTCCATGCCGGCCTCGATCCGCAGCTTCTCTTCCTGCAGTTGCGGAAATGCAGCTTCCAGATCGGCCCGTGCGCGAGTGGTCTCGCCGGTGCGTTTTTCGCACATGCCCAGTAAGGCTTGAATTTTCGTGAGGGCCGGCTGAAGCTGCAGCGCCGCGCGCAGCTCCGGAGCGGCCTTGGCGTAGTCGCCCTGAAAGAAAAGCAACACTCCGAGGTTGCCGTGCGCATCCACATTGTCCGGGTCGAGCGCGAGTATGGCGCTGAACTCGCGCTCGGCCAAATCGGGCCGCTTATTTTTCAGGAACTCCTGCGCCTGGCGCGCATGCGCGTCAAGCTGCTCCTGCCGGCCGGCTACGGACTGAGCCGGAAACGGGACGACGGTAAAAAAAAAACCACGCCAACGCGTACGGCCGTTTTGAGGTCCATGCTCACTAGTCTATACCGCGCTCTTGCGGGAGCGCTATTAGAAGGAAAGCCGGGCGCCTATCTGAAGCACGCGGCTTGCCACGCTGGTCGAGGTGATGATGCCGGCGCCGGGTGTTCCAATCGAGGCATTCGGGTTGTTGAAGCTCGGATGGTTCAGAATGTTGGTGGCGTCAAAGCGAACCTGCAGCCTCATCCTCTCGAGAATGTGAAGGGCAAAACTCTTGCCCATCGAGAAGTTGACGTCCGTCAAGTCCGGTCCGAACAAGATGTTTCTGCCCGCATTTCCAAAAGTGAAAGCGGAGGGCTCGGCAAACGCGGCCACGTTAAAGTAATTGCCGATCGTGGGATTCGCAAGGTTGGGGTTCCCGACAAGATTGGGATACCAATTGCCCGACAGCGCTCCGCTCAGGTCCGCCGTTCCCATGGTCGGCGTGTATGGCCCGCCCGATTGGACCGTGAAGATCGCTGAAGCTTGCCACCCCCCCAACAGCGCGTCGCCGAACCCGCCGGTGTTCAGGAAGTGTTTTCCCTTTCCCACCGGAAGCTGGTAAACGAAGTCCCCTTTAAACGCCTGTGTCCGTTGGAAGTTGGAATAACCGTAATTGACTCCGGGAAGGTACGCGTTCTGATATACCTGCGTGCCGCCGTTACCGCTCCAGCCGGAGGAATCCTGTTCGTCGAGCATTTTGGACCAGGTGTAATTGAAGTCGAAGTTCAACCCGTTGCTGAAGCGCTTCCTAAGTGACAGTTGCATCGAGTCATAGTTAGAAATCGCGTTGTAGTAACTCCCGGAGATAGTCAGAAATTGAGGGTAGGGCCGCTCGTTCTGCGGGCTCCCAACCCCCAGCAGACTCGCCGGCACCTGGTTTATGTCAACCGGGAATGGCAGGCCGTTGGTGTGATTGCCGGTGTAGGCCGCTTCCGCGAGCAAGCCGAACGGAAGTTGCCGCTGCACGCTGAGCGACCACTGGTAATTGCGCGCAGCCGGCGTGTGATAAGGGTAGAAGTTCACCGCAAGCCCGTTGTAGGCTCCCGGAGACTTCGATGCTCCTACATAGTTCAAAGGCGGATTGGTGCTAGAGAACTGGAAGACCGGCTCGGTCTGAGTGGTTTCCGCAAGCGATCCGGTGGAATTCGCTCCGAAACCCTCGGCCCCGGCGACGTAAGTGTCTTCGCTCCATCCGTAACTGTACATGCCGAATCCTCCGCGGAATACCCAATTGTTCTTGGGCGACCAGGCGAAGCCCACGCGCGGAAGAACAATGTTTTCCACTGGAGATTCCAAAGAGTTTCGCCCATCATTGGGAGCGAACCACATCGCCCCCAGAGTATTCGTAACCGGATTGATCAGCGTCGGATCAAAATCGCCCAATTGGTTGTGGCGCTCAGTCCATCCACCCTCAATTTGATAACGGAGTCCTGCATTCACGGTAAGATGCGGCGTAACCTTGAAATCGTCTTGAACAAAAAGTTGAGGCTGCGCCTGGCGCATGGCATTGATCGGGCTGTTGGTAGCATTCCAGTTGTCTACCTGGCCTAATAGAAAGTCCGCGTAGCCAAGGCCGCCCTTGCCAAATGGAGCCGATGCCGTGAAGACTCCGCTGAAATCAAAGTTTCCGGAGTTGATATTTCCCCACGGAGTATCGTTGTCCTGAAAAGTCAGTACTTCTCCGCCAAAGTGGAGAATATGCCTGCCGCGGATGAGGGTTGCCGTGTCACTCGGGTCGATGCCGTTTTCCGCATAGATCGCGGTCACGTTGTTGCCCGGAGTGCCGATATTGGTCCCTCCCACCGGTCCGGCGATCGTGACGCCCGGAAACATGTTCGCCTCCGAGTAGGTCCAGCCAAGCTTCTGCGGGTAGTTCAGCCCAAGAGTATAAGGCGTGAAATGGTCCTCCTCACGCGTGTACCCAACGCGAAATTCATTGACCAGATTCGGGGTAATCGTCCACACCTCAGTGAGCTGCGCCTGATAAGGATTCACATCGCCGTGGTAGCAGTCCACGGGACAGAGCGGGCTAAGCGTGGGCGCCGGGTTGTTTTGCTCCGTGACCGAGAATATCAGCCGATTCGTGCTGGAGATGTTATAGTCGAGCCGCCCGAAAAATTTCAGCCACGGAGACGTGGATACGATTGGCGTGAGGAGATTGTTGACATATCCCGGCAGGTTGGGCGTCGGAAAGTATTTTTGAACCGCCAATGCGAGCGGATCCATCAGATTTGTTGGAATGATATTGCCCGGAAACGGCGTTCGTGCTCCATTGGAAAGCGACGACGGCTGGTAGATAGTGGGAAAAATGGGATTAGAGAAGTTTCCCGCGAGCATATCCGACGTCGGATAGGTGTAGTAGTTATACGAAGTCGTGTTGTTGGTGATTTGTTCTACATTGAAGAAGAAGAAGAGTTTGTCTTTCCGGATCGGGCCGCCTATCGATCCGCCGAAGTTATTGAATTTCTCGATGGGAACGGAGGGGGAAAAAAAGTTTCTCGCGTTCAAATCGTTGTTTTGAAAAAATTCGTACGCCGAGCCGTGCCATTGGTTTGTACCGCTCTTGCTGATCTGATTGAAGACCACTGCGCCTGTGCCATATTGGGCGGAAAACGTCGAAGTATTGATTTGGACTTCGGCCACGGATTCGAAAATCGATTGGTCGACATTAGAGCTGTGCGGCAGCGTGGTGGACGCGCCGTCGGCAAGGAAGCTGGAGTAGTAGGGCATCGTCCCGTTCACGGCGATGGTGGTCCCCGAACCCACCGTGCCAGGCAGCACTTGCGTCATGTTGGCCCAACTCCGCGTGACGTTGGGCAGCTCGTTCATCGTCGTCGCCTGAAAAGTGGTCGATTGTTCCGCCGTCTCCGTTTTTAATTGCGTACCCTCGGCGGTTACCTCGACTTGCTGCCGCACCTCGCCGACGGTCAACTGAGCGTCCACAGTCAGCGGGGCGCCCACCTCGAGCGAGATGCCGGTGCGCACCAGCGTGTTAAAGCCCTCCTTGGCGAAAGTAATCCGGTACGTGCCTGGCAGAATGGAAACTGTGTCGTAGATACCCGCTCCGTTGGTGAAGTAGTCCTTCGCCACGCCGGTGTCGACGTTAAGGATTGTTACCTTGGCGCCGGGAACAGCGTCTCCCGTGGAATCGGTAACCGATCCGCGAAGATCGCCGGAATTCGTGCTTTGCCCGAAGGCCAGGCCTGCCATGCAGAGCAGGGCCATCGACGCCATAAGTACGCGTTTCGAAACTATTTTAGTAGGAACTATTTTGGTAAGACTTGTGACTGCAACTGAGCAGAAGATTTTCTTTGTACTCCGCGGTACGTTCATACACAACTCCCTGGAATGAAATTTTTTCGGGCTGAGACTGCTTCAGCCTGGATAACCTCTTGCGAGAGCTATCTTACATCCTGCACCCATTTTAAGGAAGTTGGAATACGTGTGTTCAAGGTTGTTCTGAAATGTTCCGGCATGTTCGTACGATCGAGACGGCTCTTGGCATAGGGGACTTACTGGAGTCAGGTCCGTAGAATGTAATGGAAGTTACATGAGTAAGCAGAAGGTGTCCTCATCGGGGTTTCAACACCCGATGGATCACATAGTCGACCTTGATCGGCGCGAGCGACTTGAATTCCGCCCGCACGAGGATCTGGAAATATTCGGGTGGTTTTCCCGATGTCAGCTTCATCCTCTTCAGCAGTTCCCCGGCCGAGTCCGGACTGGTCATGTAATATGCAAGCGCCGAGGGCTGCTCCGATCCGCTCCCGGTAAGAGTCAGGATCTTCCTGCCTTTCGCCGGACCCGGCATTAGCGTAATCACCGAATATTTGACCGTCCAGCGATTCGGGTCGGTGGGATCGTTGTCATCCTTATATTCAGCTTGCTCTCCTGGCGCGGGGTGAACGTTCAGAATCTTGCCGTTCGCATCGATCAACTCGGCCTGCGACAGCGTCCGGTCGATCTCCGGATCGGTCCAGGGTTTCCCTACGAGAATGATATTGTTGGATCTCAGATCGTCGGCGGTCACGTTGAGTGAGCTCTTGACCGCCATGGAGCCGATTCGCGAGCTCAGAAGGCGCGTAAGATAAAAGAGCGCCTGCGGGCTTCCCACGTCGGTATAGTTCCAGCTTTCGTAAAGCTGTCGGATGCCAAAAAGATGCTGCACCCGCGTTAGCAATTCAGAGTCCTCTACATTGTCAAGGCTGTTCACATTTGTATCCCGCACCACAAGCGGACCCATGTGTACGAAAAAGCGGTTCTCAAACGCGATTAGCACAGGGGCCCCGCCCTCGGTGAAGGGGCGCCACAGAGTTTCGAGTTCGGGCGTCCATAAGGAACGGACGCTGGCAGTTTCCAGATAAGTGCCCGGCAGCCGCTCGCCCGGTCTGGCGCCTGACGACCAGATGGCTAGCGCCGTAAACGTGACTGCGGCGCCGGCGGAAAAGGCCAGGGCAGCCGCCGCCCACACCGATCGATTCGGCTTGGCGCCGGAAGCCGCTGGGATCGGTTCCGCCGGAGCGCATGTCTTGGGAACCACTTCGAGAGGAGCGCGTGCGGCGGCTGGCGCAGCCGCGGCTCCGTTTTCCGCCGCGACCACAGCGGCTGGCGCGACAAAGAATCGCGGCACATAAGAGCCCTTGCGCAATTCAATCCGGGCGGCTGCCGACGACGCCTCGTGTGCGTAATATTTCTCGAGCTTCTGCCGGAGTTCGTGCACGCGGCTGCGCACGGAGGAGTCCTCCAGTGGCGCAAAACTCTCGGGCCGCCCGAGGGCCATGGTGGCAATCGAGTATTCGTTCAATTCGTTTTCGCGACCGCCGATTTCGGCTTCACAAAGGAAGCGGAGCAGATTCTTCAGGCGCTCCGAACGAGCGAATGTCTCGCTTTGGAGAACCTTTTCGAGAATACGCACCTTTTCTCCGGCATCCAGGCCGGAGTGGAACTGAGCACTAACCATAAAAAACCGAAGCCTCTTGGAATCGAACCTATCACACTTCCGGTGTTTGAGGGCCTGCTCTGGAGTCGATTAGAGCGCGCAATATAGTACAGAATCCGAATTAAACGATCGATGGCGGATTTGCTTCGAATTGCCCGCGCCGCCGACCTACATTTCCTTGCGGGACACAGCGTCGCCTTGAAAATCTGCCAGCCCTGCGCAATGGGTGATGCCGATTCCCTTCGCTCTCATCATCACAAGCGTGGGAGCGCCGCTGGCTTTGGCGGCGTTGCAATTCTGCAGTTCGACGCCCTCTACGCTATCGAGCACGAAGGCCGGACGACCATCCTGCTTCATGTTGTCTACATCGATATCTTTCAGTTCGATGCCCTTCGCATGACGGATGAAGAATCCGTAAGCGGGCATCATGCCAAACATCGAAGGCTCCGGATATTCCTTCTCGCGCTCCGGAGTGTCGTATGGCTCGCGCGGCGGTACGCCGCCGGTAGCGCGAAAGAAAAATGTGTTCACCAGATCCGCCGGTTGTTTCGCCACTTGATCGAGCGTCAACCCGCCGCGGTACAGAATCCGAATGCCGCTCAGCGTGACATCTTCCACGTCATGTCCCGGAATTCCGCTGACGATCGATCCATACCGCGGATCGGCGTTATAAGCCACAACGTTGCCAATGTGGATTCGCTTGATGGAGCCGACAGGCGTCCCTTCCGGCGCGCGCATCCGGTTGCCCAGGCGGATGAAGATGGGCGCATTCGAAACATCGCGCATCGTGATATTCGAAACCGCGACATCCTCAATGTGCGCCCCATCCACGCTTTCCAGCGCGAGGCCGCGCGAGGCGTCGAACACACAGTTGGAGACGGTGATATTGCGAAAATCGCCTTCCGATTCGGTGCCGATCTTGATGCGCCCTGTGGGGCCGTCGCGGTCAGGCGCGCGCTGCACTGTCCGTTTATAAGTTCCATCCAGTAAGGAGCCAATCTCGAACCCGCTGACCAGACAATTGGTAATCGTGATGTTCTCGCTGACGCTCGCCGCTCCCAGCGCGTGCGATCCCTTGAGAACAATAGCATCGTCGTTGGGGGAGTTGACGCTCGCATTCGAGATGCGAACATTGCGGCAGGAATCCACATCGATGCCGTCGCGGTTTGTGTCGATTGTCACATTGTCGATGGTCAGATTGTCCACGCCGGTGGCCAGAATTCCGAAGTGACCGCCATTGGCGATCGAAATATCGCGCACTGTCACGTTACGGCAGAGCTTCAGCGCGATGGCCTTGTCGCCCCCGCCCCCGCGCTCGCGGACCAGCGCTTTTCCGGAAATGCGGCCGCCGCCGGTGATCGCGATATTCTCCAGACCCTCGCCCCAGATCAGGCTGTTATGAAAATGACTGTGGCCGAAATCCTGAAACTTGTCCCATTCATTCGGCTCAGGCGCATCGTATTCGGAAGCCGTGGAGCTGGCCTCGATCACAGACCCGCGGTCGAGCCGAAGCGTGATATTACTGCGCAGGCGTATCGAGCCCGAGATCCAAGTCCCCGGCGGGAATTCGACCGTTCCGCCTCCGGCCGCGGCCGCCGCGTCGATGGCCTTGTTGATGGCTGCCCTGTTCTCCGTCTTGCCGTCGCCCTTCGCGCCGTAGGCCGTTACGTCGAATGCGGCGGCGTTGATTGAGGACGCTGCCGCCAACGCCAGCGCGCACCGCGTGCAGAGTCTCACTGCGGAACGGCGCATTCTGTTGCACGTCTGTTTTCGTGATCGCATCGCCATCTTTCACGTCCAGTTTCAGACCCGTCAGATCCACGTTTCGCGCATGCCTGGGATAGCTGCTTTCATACGCGATTCACACCTTCATGCCGCGTCTGGCCGCTGGCTCGACGGCAAATTTCGTGAGGTCCAGATGCGCCATCGAGGCTGCGGCAAGCACGGGGAAGAGAAGCAGCTTGATAACGGTCTTCATGACGCGCGCCTCAGGGTCGTCTATTTCTCGTTCCCCTCCGAGTATACTCGCGCACTCCACAGCGCTGCCATTGTCCGCTTTACCCCGGCTGTTGTCGTGACTTCCCAAACGCCAGCAGCCCATTTCCGGGCATGCCTCGGGAGTATCCGGAGGTCGCGCAAAGCATGCCGTCCGCAATGGTGAGGCCGGTTGCGCTGAACGATCCGCCCCTTAGCCCGAACCCTCAGGAAGGCTGCCATGCTTCCTGCGCGCGACACAGTCCGGCAGCGGCCGTGATCAGAAGCTTGATGAAGCGTGACACAAATTACAGCCTGCGCGTGTATGCAAAATGTCCTCGGCAAGCATAACGCGGCTTTCGAACCAGTGGTAACCGGAATCAACCGGAATCGACTGCCGAGTTCTGCGCGGCAAGCGCCTACAGTTACAGCAGCCTGCGACTTACGCCAGTAATTGTAAGTACACAGCAAGCTAAGATTTGGTCGACTGCCATACGCTTCGATAGTTCCCGCACGTCCGCGTCCCGACTCATCTGGTCCGATCTGTCTCGCCGGCATTGACTCGCACCGCCGGTTCTGATACAAAACAACCAGTGTTTCCATGTGGAAACGTCTGAGGTATTAGTGTATGTCGCCTTTCAGCTACAGTCGCAGAGGTTTTCTGGAACAGGTCGGCGCGCTCGGCTCCGTTCCCCTGGTCGGCACTCTGATGGCCGCCGGCCCCTATCAAGTTAAAGCCGTGCCGCAGCTCAAGGGCAAGGCTAAATCGGTCACCATTCCCACTCACGAATTCGCCGGTCCTAATGGCGCGCCGTTCATCGAAGAGCGCATCGATTTTCCCGAAAGTTGGGACGTCCATGTGATGGAGATGGCCGGCCACAACATGCCGGTTCTCACACCGCAGCAAATCGCCGAACAGTGCAATCGGCCGATCGGCGCCAAGTCGCTGCGCGAGTTGGCCGAAGGCAAGAAGACGGTCGCGGTCAGCTTCGACGATCTCACCCGCACCACGCCGGCCTATGCCGTAACGCCGTGGGTGGTCTCCGAGTTGGCGAAAGCCGGAATCAAGGACGAGAACATTTTGTTTATCGGCTCCTTCGGCACGCACCGGGCGATGACGCAGGAAGAGGTGGGCCGCAAGCTGGGACCGGAGATCGCCAGGAACTACGCCTGGTTCAATCACGACGCGTTCGATAACGTCAAGGAAGTGGGCACTACCACGCGCGGCAACAAGATTCTGCTGAACCAGACCTTCCTCGGCGCGGACCTGAAGGTTTGCATCAGCGGCATCAAGGTCCACCAGGACGCGGGCTACGGCGGCGGCGCCAAGGCCATCCTGCCCGGCCTCGCCGCCCTGCCCACGGTGGAATACAACCACACGCAGATTCTCACCAAGGTCCATACCACCGGCCCGGTGAAGATTTTCAAGAACGATATGCGGCTCGATATGATCGAGGCGGCCAGGATGGCCAAGGTGGATTACACCGTCCAGATCCTATATAACGACCGCCTGCGGCCAACGCAGATCTGGGGCGGCGACATCGTGGATGCGCACCACGCCGGCGTCCGCGTGGCGGCCAAAACCTACTGCACGCCCACCTACAAAGATGCCGACATCGTGGTGGCCAACGCTTATCCGCAGAATGCCCAAGCCTTTCACGGCGGGCTCTGGATCAACTACTCGCGCCGCCCCGCCGGCACCGGCGTGCTGATCGTACAGCATCCGCTGGGTCTCGACCCCATCCACTATCTCAACAACCGGCTCGCAGGACGCTCCGGATCGACGCAATTCGACCTGACGTCGCGGCGCGTCAGCGGCCTGGGCCGCGGCGGCTCCGCTCCTCAGGCAGTACAAGGCAACATGATCGTCTACTCGCAGTATCTGACCCGGAACATGAAGAACAACTACCGCGCGGGCACCTTCTTCTGCGATAACTGGACGGATGTGATCGCCAAGCTGAAGGAGCTCCACCCCGGCGATCCGAAGGTGGCGGTTTACCCGTACGCCGGCATGCAGCACCAGGAAATCGAGCTCGACGGCTAACTAATATAGCTTTTCGATAAGACATATTCGTAACGCTATGTTTTGCGACGCGGTCATCGTCTCACGAGGATGCCGAGACCGAAAATCTAAAAGGGGCATTAGCCGCCGATAAACACCGATTAACGCGGATAAGAATAGTCTTTTGTTTTATCGGCGTTTATCCGCGTTCATCGGCGGCCAAAGCACTTTCTGTATCGGCTTGGCCACCAATTTCGGACGCCCATCCCCTCGTGGCGGCCCGCCAGGGACCCTGCATCTGCAGTCACGCATAGATCCCCGGCGCCTCATGCCCCAGCGCCTGCACGTACTCGGTGTACGTCCCTGGATAAACGCGCGGCGTGCGATCCGTGCCGCTCTCGCCGCCCAACTCCAGAACCCGCGTCCCGAGGCCGCGCAGGAATACGCGGTCGTGCGACACGAAAACCATCGTGCCTTCGAAGTTCTTGAGCGCATCCACCAGCATCTCCTTAGTGGCCAGATCCAGGTGATTGGTGGGCTCGTCGAGCACCAGGAAGTTCGGCGGGTTGTAGAGCATCCGCGCCATCGCCAGGCGCGATTTTTCGCCGCCGGAGAGCGCGCGAATCTTCTTGTCCACATCGTCTCCGGAAAACTGGAACGCGCCGGCCAGGGTGCGCAGCGAGCCGATGCCGTCCTGCGGGAAATCCTGTTGGAGCTGATCGAGAATGGTCAGGTCCGCACTCAGCACGTCCAGCGACTGCTGCGCGAAGTATCCCATGCTCAGGCTGGCGCCCAGGCGCACGCTGCCGGAATCGGGCGCGCTGGCGCCGGCGATCATTTTCAGCAGCGTAGTCTTGCCCGCGCCGTTCCTTCCCATCACGGCCCAACGCTCGCCGCGGCGGATGGTG